>Ga0272446_1006078_pt1 | contig 12841 bp, 11 predicted proteins | sample YNPCB0061_FD_194587 | JGI IMG/M metagenome (GOLD analysis project Ga0272446, IMG submission 194587) | Hot spring microbial mat communities from Yellowstone National Park, WY, United States - YNP-CB-006-1 | ecosystem: Environmental > Aquatic > Thermal springs > Hot (42-90C) > Sediment | place... | reverse complement strand
ATGAGTGGTTACGGGTTTCCTACTTTCCGCTGTACCCGGCCCGTGACCACTGAGGACGTCAAGGCTCTCGATGACGAAGGTTAAGGCTTACCTGCTCGACTGCAATGTCCTCATTGCACTGGCGACGATGGACCAGGGACTGGCGGCCGTTCACCCAGGAACCACACTCATCCGGTAGGTGAATCCGCGGGAATGCCGCCATGACCTTTGGCGGCGTTCGGAACGCGCCCACGACGGGGAACCCCTCCAGCACCGCGACCAGATCGACTGCACGCACCTTTACAAAGTTTTACACTGAAAAGTTCTACAGACTCGTCTCGTGTAACTTATGACCATCTTTGTGCGTGTTGTCCGTGGATGCCTGCTTGCGGGCGCGCTGCTCTCGATCGGCGTGCCGGGCCAGGCTCTGATCACGCCCCCTCCAAGAGCGGCTAATGCGTTGAGAGCTCTGGAGTTGGCTCCCATCCGGTTTGAACCCGGCGACCCTGCGGCCACGGGCGCCGTATTCACAGCCCAGGGGACCAATTACCGTTTGCTGCTGAGCCCCGGCGGGGCTGACTTTCGGATGATCGACAACTTCGGGGCGGTTCGAAACGTCCGCCTCACCTTGCCGGGGGCCAACCCGGACGCGGTGATGGAAGGCGTGGACCGTCTGCCGCTGGTGACGAATCATTTCGAAGGCGCCGACCGCACGAAGTGGCGAACCGGGGTCCCCAACTTCCGGCGGGTCCGTTCGGTGGAGGTCTACCCGGGAATCGATCTTGTCTACTATGGCAACGGGCGGGAACTGGAATACGATTTCGTGGTCAAGCCCAAGGCCGATCCGAGTGCGATCCGGTTGCGATTCAGCGGCGTGGACAGCGTTCGGATCAACGCGCAGAAAGACCTGGTGCTTGCGGCGGGCGGCGCTGAGATGGTGCAGCGCCGGCCGGTGGTCTACCAGGCCGGTGAGCACGGCGGCGCGGCGGCGCCGGTGCAGGGGGAGTACCGCATCGACCGGAACGGCGACGTGGTTTTCACCCTGGCGCATTACGACCGCAACCGGCCGCTGGTCATCGATCCCGTGCTGGTGTACTCCGGTTACCTGGGGGGAAATGTGGGAGATACGCCGGTGGGAATCGGGGTGGATGCCGCCGGGTTCGTGTACGTGGCCGGATACACACAATCGGCCACCCTGGTGGTCACCGACGGGGCGTATAAGAATGCCGCGCTGGGGAACCGCGATATCTTCGTGATGAAGGTCGATCCCAACGCCCCTACGGACGTGTCCATCGTATATGGAACCTACCTGGGTGGCGCGGGTGTGGACACACCCAGGGCGATGGCCGTCGACGCCGCGGGCAGAGTGTATGTCACCGGCTCGACGGGATCCACCGACTTCCCCGTCCAGGGAAGCGGATACCAGAAAGCTTTGGTCGGCCTTTCAGATGCATTTGTAGCCGTGCTTGATCCTTCCGTGAGCGGCGCCGACGGACTCCTGTACTCCAGTTATCTCGGTGGAACCGGCGAGGAGACGGCGAATGACATCGCCGTGGACGCGCAGGGAAGAATCTACGTGACCGGGGTCACGTCATCGACCGATTTCCCCCTGCTGGGCGACTCTTACCAGACCACAAACGCGGGCGTAGCGGACGCGTTCGTCGCCGTGTTCGATCCGAGTCTGGACCAGCCTAATTCGCTGGTCTATACCACGTACCTGGGAGGCGAATCGATCGACATCGGGAAAGCGATTGCGGTGGATGGGGACGGAGGAATCGTGGTGGCCGGTTCCACGACCTCCACAGCGTTCCCAATTGCAGGCGCCGCCGTGCAGTACGAGTACCAGGGACGCGGCGACATTTTCGTAGCCATACTGAAGCCCTCTATGGGAGCGGGCGCGGCCTTGCGGTACTCGACCCTGCTGGGGGGCGGCGATTTCGACGAACCGAAAAAGATTCTGTGGGACGGCCGCGGCGGAGTGGTCTTGGTGGGATACACGCTCTCGCAGGACTTCCCCACCACCCGGGATGCCCTCCAGGGTGCGTACGCGGGGACCGTAGACGCTTTCATCAGCCGCCTGGACCCGGCGCTGCCCGCCGCGGAAGGGCTTACCTATTCGACGTACTACGGCGGCTCCGGAGCGGACGTGCTCTACGATGCCAAATTTGACGCGCAGGGCGCGCTGTACCTCGCCGGCTACACCCTGTCCAGTGACCTGCCTCTGGCCGGTCAGCCCTTCCAGGCGGCGCGGATTGCCGCGGCGGACGCATTTGTCGCCCGCATGGACCTTTCCAGGCCGGGGGGACAAGGCCTGCTCTGGGCCAGTTACCTGGGCAGCGGCGGCAACGATGTGGCGTACGGCGTGGCCATCGATCCTTTGGGCAGGATTTGCGTTGCGGGGATTACGAGCGCCCAAACGTTCCCGCGGGGTGGTCCGGTATCCCGGGCCACGCAGTCCGGCCCTTTTGGCGCCTTCGTCGTTGTGCTGGATCCATCCGGCGAGCCTCGACCCTGAGAAGCTAGGTCCAATTCGGGAGTACTTATGCGCAAGGCGTTTCGCATCTTGGCGGGATGGCTGGTTCTGGGCGGGCTTGCGTCCGCCGAGCCGGTCAAGGTTCTGTTCCTGACGGGCGAAAGCGACGTCCAGTATCACGACTGGCGGGAAAGCACGCCCTTCTTAAAGCAGGTGCTCACGGGCACGGGGCGCTTCGAGTGCCGCGTGGTCGAGCAGGCGGCCGGAATCACCGCCCGCACCCTGGCGCCCTACGACGTAGTCATCATTCATTACAACGGTCCGCGGTGGGGCGAGCAGAGCGAGCGGGCTGTGGAAGAGTTCGTCAGGTCGGGCAAGGGCATGGTGTCGGTGCACGGCGTCACCTACGGTCCGCTGGTAGGGACGGTGATGAAGCCCAAGGGAGGGTTCGAGCGCACCGGCGAAGGCTGGCGCGGATTCACCGAGATGCTGGGCGTTCGCTGGGAGCCGGCCAATATCGGGCACGCCGTGCGGCATGCGTTTGTCGTGAAATTCACCGACCGCGAGCATCCCATCACCCGCGGCCTGGGTCCCGAGTTCCTGGCCAACGACGAACTGTACCACCGCATGGACCACAAGAACACCCACGTGCTGGCCACGGCCTATGACGACCCGGCCCTGGGGGGCACCGGCAAAGACGAGCCCATCATGTGGACCGTCCAGTACGGCAAGGGACGCGCCTTTCACTCTTCCCTGGGCCACGACCTGAACGCCATGTACCAGCCCGGCTTCCTGGCCACGTTCGCGCGGGCGGTGGAGTGGGCGGGGACGGGCGCGGTGACACTGCCGGCAACCGTGGAGCTGCACCCCCGGCCGGCGAATCCCGTGCGCCTGCTGGTGGTGACCGGCGGGCACGCGTATCCCACCTCGTTTTACGACGTGTTCCAGAGCTTCCCCGGCGTGGTGTGGTCGCACGCGGCCTCCCCGGCCGAAGCCTACACCGCCAGGATGAAGGAGCGCTTTGACGTCGTGGCCCTGTACGACATGCGCGACGACCTCAGCGAGGAGCAGAAGGCCAACCTGCGGGGATTCGTGGAAGCGGGCAAAGGCGTGGTGTCGCTGCATCACGCGATTGCGGATTACGCATCCTGGCCGTGGTGGCGCGAGGAAGCCCTGGGCGGTCTGTACATGATCAAGCCGATGATGGACCGGCCGGCGTCAAGTTTCAAAGAAGGTGTGCCGCTGCTGGCGCGGCCCGTCAAGGGTATGGCCGGGCATCCGATCCTGCGCGGCGTCGGACCGATCGAAGCCGAAGACGAGGTGTACAAGGGCATGTGGCACTCGCCGCGGATTCGCGTGCTCATGGAGACGGATCATCCGCTGAATGACGCGCCTGTGGTCTATCTGGGGCCGAACCCGGAGTTCAGAGTTGTGTACATTCAGTTCGGACACGGGTCGCACGCCCACTATCATCCGGGCTATCGCAAGCTGCTTTACAACGCCGTTCTCTGGGGCGCCGGGCGAACGAAGTAGCGGGGGAGCGCGGTCAGGCCTCGGCCGTTTCGAATCCCGGCCGCCGGTCCGCACGAGGACGGACACACATCGGGATCAGTCGATGATGCCCTTGCGCATGGCGAAGCGGACCAGCTCTCCGGTGGTATGCAGGTTCAGCTTCTCCATGATGCGGCCGCGGTGGGCGTCCACGGTATAAACGCTCAGGTTCAGCAGCGCGGCGATCTCCTTGTTGGTTTTGCCCTCGGCGATCATTTGCAGGACTTCGCGCTCGCGCGAGGTGAGCAGGTCGAGGGGATCGGTCACCTGGCGCCGGTAGTCGCTCAGCACGGCTTCGGAGACCGCGGGGCTCAGGTATCCGTCGCCGCGGCTGACGGCGCGGACGGCCGCCAGCAGGTCGGAGTCGAGCGAGTCTTTCAGAAGGTAACCGCGCGCGCCGGCGCGCAGGATTTCGCGGACGTAGACCGAATCTTTGTGCATGCTCAGCGCCAGCACCCGTGTCTGCGGGCAGAGATCGGCCAGGCGGCGGGTGGCTTCAATGCCGTTCAGTTCCGGCATGGCGACGTCCATCACGACGACGTCGGGGCGGATGGACTGGGCCAGTTCGACAGCCTCACGGCCGTTGCCGGCCTCGCCCACGATTTCCATATCCGGCTGGGCGGCGAGGATCATCCGGAAGCCCTTGCGGACCACGGCGTGGTCGTCAGCCAGCAAGACTCGAATTTTCCGTTGCATGGCTTTCCACGCGGGCCGGCAGGCGCACGTCGATCGCGACCCCGCCGCTCGCCGGAGAGGCGATATTCACTTCGCCCCCGGCCGAACGGGCGCGAGCTCTCATCCCGATGATACCCAAACCGCCATTCATCGCCCCGGGACCGGGGGGCAGGCCCTTTCCGTCGTCGGCGATGACCAGGCGGATGGAACCGCCCTCGGAAGCCAGACGGATTGCAACGCGGCTGGCCCCGGAATGGCGGGCGACGTTGGTGAGCGCCTCCTGGGCGATGCGAAACAGGTGAGTTTCGATTTCGTCGGGCAGGCGGCCGCTGAAGTCGGATTGGAAATCCACTTGAATCCCGGTGCGGCGGGTGAAGCCTTCGCCAAGCCAGCGGATGCCGGCTTCGAGTCCGAAATCGTCCAGAATGGTTGGGCGCAGCAGTTGAGAGAGTTCGCGCACGTTGCCGATGGTCTCGTCCACCAGGCGCAGGCAATCTTCCTGGCGCGCCTTCGCCTCCCCGGGCGGAGGATCGAGCGCGACCAGGTTGGCCTTGACGGCGGTGAGAGATTGCCCCAGTTCGTCGTGCAGTTCGTGGGAAAAGCGGCGGGCGGCGGACTCCTGCCGCTCGAGCATATGCCAGGAGACGCGGCTCAATTCGCCGGCCTGCCATTCCATCTGCCGGAACAGGCTGGTGGTGGTGCGCACGGTGAGAACGGCGCAGAGCACGGCCAGCACCAGGCAGGCGCTGAGAAGCGCGAAGGATTCCCGGACCAGTCCGCGGGAGTGGCGGTCGATCAGGTCTTGCGCGGCCGCGGCGCGATGCTGGCCGGCGGCGATCAAACGGGCCACGATCGCCAGCACGGCCTCGTGGCGCTGGACCAACTGGTTGGAAGACGAGCGGTCGATTTTCGCGCTCAGAACGCGGCGCACCTCGTTCGAGAAGTGGGTGACGGCGTCCTCCAGACCGCGCCACAAACGCTCGTCGGGCGCGCCGGACGCCGAGGCCACGATCTTGTGGATGGCTGCGCCGGCCTCCTCGAGCTGATTAAGAACGCGTTCGCGGTCCACCGACTCCGGGCTCCGCGAAAGCCTGTGGAAGACTGCGCTCAAGGCGCTCTGCTCGCGAAGGATCTCGTCGATCAGCCGGGTGGTGAGGGCTTGCTCCCGAACCAGATCGCCGGCGTTGGAACGGATGGATTGCACGTTGACGATGGCGACGAAAGAGGCCGCCATCAGCAGAAGGATGACCAGCGTGAACCCGCCCATCAGGACGCGCAGGATTTTCCGGTCGGTGATCTGGCGGGACGACATCACGGCGGCTCCTGGTTGCGCGCTGTTTTCAGTGTAGAGCAAGCGGGGTACCCTCGCTCAGTGTGGCAGGTGTAGCCTTCCCGCGTACATAGCCTCGGGGGGCTAATCCGGGCGGCTACTAAAGGCTATCCTGTCCATCGGCGCCTGTAGCTCTCTTTGGGGCGCCGCGTTAGCCTATCGGGGCTATCGATCGGCGGTCCGCAGCGGCGCATGCTGGAGATGTGGCCGCGCAGGTGCGGGGCCACACCAAGGAGAACAGGAAACATGAAGAAAGTTGTCATCGCCGCCCTGGCGGGCGCATTGAGTCTGCCGGTGCTGGTGTTCGCCCAGCAGTCCGCCTCGAGCACACCGAACAGCCAGACCGAGAGCAAGACCACCCCGAAACAGAAGCATCACAAGGTGAAGAAGCACCACAAGAAGGGCGCCGAGCAGAAGCCGGCCGCGTAACGCCGCTGAACGGGGATTCGCAGAGTGGAGCGGGAGCTAAGGGAGAACCTCGGGGTGCGGCTGCTCACAATGATCTGCCTGGCGGCCGGGAGCCTGGGCGCGCAACCGGCGCCGGCTCCCGCTCCATCCCGTTTGACGCCCGATGCGGCGGTTCGCGAAGCCATCGAAAACAACCTCGGCCTTCTGGCCGAGCGCTACAACCTATCCATTGCCGAGGCCCGGATTGTGCAGGCCGGGTTGCGGCCCAACCCGGTATTCAGCGCCGGACCCGACTATCAGGACCTGCTGAGGCAGGGATTCACCATCGCCAACAGCGCGGGACCACCCGAAATCGACTTTCGCACGGATTTCATCATTGAGGGCGGGGGCAAGCGGGAGCGCCGCCTGGAGGTGGCCCGGAGCGCCCGCTCGGTGGCCGAGTTGCAACTGGCGGATTCCATCCGGCTGCTGAGTTACGACGTCGAGAGCGCCTGCGTGGACGTGCTGCTCGCCCAAGCCAGTCTGGAACTGGCCCGCGAGAACCTGAAGTCGTTTGAGGGCATCGTTGAGGTGAACCGGGCCCGGGTGGGTTCGGGGGACCTGGCGAAAGTGGAACTGACCCGGTCGCAGGTGGCCGCCCGCCAGTTTCAGAACTCGGTGAAGCAGGCCGAACTGCGGCTCCGGATCGCGCAAAACCGCCTGAAGCTGCTGCTGGGAAGAAAAGATACGGCCGACCCGGTGGAAGTGGCCGGGCCGCTGCGCCGCGATGCCGAGCCGGTCCAGATGGCGCGCGTGCGGGAACGGGCAATCGAATTCCGGCCCGACCTGCAAGCGCTCCTCAAGGAGCAGGCGCGGTCGCAAAGCGACATCCGGCTGCAAATCGCGCAAGGCAAGATCGACTACACCGTCAGCACGCTATATCATCATCAATACGGCTACTCGAACGGGCGGGCGTTCGGGTTGCAGTTGACCGTTCCGGTTCCGGTATTCAACCGCAACCAGGGCGAAATCGAGCGTGCGCGGCAGGAGCAGAGGCAGATTGAAGCCCGGATCCGGGCGCTGCGGGCGTCGATCGGCATGGAGGTCGAAAACGCGTACCAGCAGTACACAACGGCCCGCGCCCTGCTGGAGAACATTGAAGCGAACATGCTGGGCCCGGCGCGAGAGGTGCGGCAGACCATGGAATACTCCTACAGGCGCGGAGAGGCGTCGTTGGTGGAGTTTCTGGACGCCCAGCGGGCGTTCAACGAGACGGCGCAGAGCTACAATGAAGCCCGCGCGGAATATGCGCGCAGCCTCTACCTGATCGATTCGGTGAGCGGCGGAGAGGCGCGCCCTTGAGAACGAATATCTTTCTGCTGGCTGGATTGCTGCTGCTGGCCGGTTGCGGGCGCGCGCCCGAACGCCAGGCGCCGGCCGATCCCGCGCCCGCCGGTGTGCCCGGCCGGATCGTGCTGCCGGCAAACTCGCCGAAACTGCAACAGATTCGCGTGGAGCCGGTCTCGACCGCCGATGTTCCCATGGACGAAGTGGTGGCTCCGGGCAAGGTGGAGGCGAATCCGAACCGGGTCTCGCATGTCGTGCTGCCGGTGCCGGGACGGATTACGGAAGTGCTGGCGCACCTGGGCGACCCGGTGAGGCAGGGCCAGGAATTGCTGGCGGTGGAGAGCCCCGAGGCAGACGCCGCCGAATCCGCCTATTTGCAGGCCCAGGCGGCGCTGACCCAGGCCCAGTCCGCGTTGCTCAAGGCGCAGGCGGACCTGGAACGCGAGCGCGATCTGTTTGCGCACAACGCGGTGGCCAAGAAGGAAGTGCTCAACGCGGAAAACCTGCGCACCCAGGCCGCCGCCGCCCAGGAGCAGGCCCAGGCCGCGCTGACCCAGGCGCTGCGGCGGTTGCAGATTTTCGGCTTGCAGCCCGGGCGTTTCGGGCAGCCCCTGCTGGTGCGCGCGCCGATTGCGGGCAAGGTCCTGGAGATGAACGTGGCGCCGGGAGAGTACCGCAACGACACGACGGCTTCGGTAATGACCATCGCGGACCTCAGCACAGTCTGGATCTCCAGCGACGTGCCGGAGAGCGCGATTCGCAAGATCCGTCTGGGTGAACGCCTGGACGCGGAGCTGGCCGCCTACCCGGGAGAGCAATTTCGCGCCCGGGTGATGCGCATCGCCGATACGGTGGATCCGCAAACCCGCACGGTGAAAGTACAGGCCGAGATTCAGAACCCGGCCGGGCGCCTGCGCCCGGAAATGTACGGCCGCATCCGCCACGTTGAGGCTATTCGCCGCTTGCCCGTGGTGCCCGCCGGCACGGTGATCCAGGGCGACGGGCAGAGCATTGTGTTTGTCGAAATTGCGCGCGGCGTTTTCGAGCAACGGCGGGTGAGCGTGGGCGACAAGATGGACGACCGCTTCCCGATTCTGAGCGGCCTCAAGCCTGGCGAGCGCGTTGTGGTCGACGGCGCCATGCTCCTGAAGGGGCTCTCCAGTTGATCGCGCAACTTCTGCGCTTCGCCCTGCGGCAGCGCTTCGTGACCGTCCTGTTGGGCCTCACCCTCATCGGTCTGGGTGTCTGGGCCTTCCAGCAACTGAAAATCGAGGCCTATCCGGATATCTCCGACACCCAGGTAGTGGTGGTCACTCTTTATCCGGGGCGCGCGGCCGAAGAGGTCGAGCAGCAGGTGACGGTGCCCTTGGAGCGCGCCTTGAACGCGGTCCCAAACGTGATTGCGCGGCGCTCGCGCACCATCTTCGGGCTGTCAGTGGTGGAGCTCACCTTCGCCTACGGCACCGACGACTACTTCGCGCGGCAGGTGGTGCTCGAGAAGTTGCGCGACGCCGACTTGCCGGACGGTGTGACGCCATCGCTGGGGCCGCTCTCGACGCCCATCGGCGAGCTGTACCGGTTCAGCCTCGAAGGCGGCAATCTGAATGAAAGCCAGTTGCGGGAGTTGCAGGACTGGGTGGTGATTCCGCGCTTCCTGCAAGTCTCCGGGGTTGCCGATGTGACGCCGTTCGGCGGCCTCATCAAGCAGTACCAGATTGAAGTTGACCCCCTGGCGCTGGGGAAATACAACCTTTCCATCAACCAGATTGCCCAAGCCGTGAGCGCGAATAACGGCAATGTGGGCGGCGCGCTGCTGGAGAGCCGGCAGCAGTCGATGGCCATCCGCGGCGTCGGATTGATCCGCTCGGTGGCCGACATCGAGAGCATTCTGGTTACCGAAGCCCGGGGTGTGCCGGTGTTTGTGCGCGACATCGGGCGGGTGCGGATTGGCGCGGCTCCCCCAACCGGCATCTTCGGTCTGAACGGGCGATCGGGGGGCGTCGAAGGCATCGTGCTGATGCGGCGCGGCGAGAACCCGAGCGAGGTGCTTCAGGGAATTCACGAAGCGGTGGAGGACCTGAATGCCACGCGCCTGCCGCGCGGCGTGAAGGTAGTGCCCATCTACGACCGCACCGACCTGGTGAACAATACGCTGCACACGGTGTCCCGCACCCTGCTCGAGGGGCTGCTGATCGTGGTGACGGTGCTGTTCCTGTTCCTGGGCAGCGTGCGGGCGGCGCTGCTGACGGCCCTCACGATTCCCCTGGCGCTGCTGTTCGCCTTTGTATGCATGCACTTCAGCGGCATTCCGGCTAACCTGCTGAGCCTGGGTGCGCTCGACTTCGGCATTATCGTGGACGGCGCGCTGGTGATGGTGGAGCACATCGTGCATACGCTCTCGGAACGGGAGAAAGAGAGCGGCCCGATGAGCGTGCTGGCGGCGGTGCGTAACGCCGCGCTCGAGGTGGAGCGTCCCATCTTCTTCTCGTTGCTGATTATTATCGCGGCTTACCTGCCGCTGTTCACGCTGGAGCGGGTGGAACGCCGCCTGTTCACCCCCATGGCGTTTACGGTTTGCTATGCGCTGTTGGGTTCCATGCTGCTGGCGCTGACCCTGGTGCCGGTGCTGGCGACGTACCTGTTTCGCCGCGGGTCCAGGAGTTGGGAGAATCCGGCGCTCGGCTGGCTGACCCGCAAGTACGCACGGGTCCTGCGCTTCGCCGTCGCGCGGCCCGCGGCCGTGGTGGGCGGCTCGCTCGCCGTGGTGGCCGCCGCTTTCGCGCTGGCCGCTTCGCTGGGCAGCGAGTTTCTGCCCCAACTCGACGAAGGCGTAATCTGGGTGCGCGCCAACCTGCCGGCCGGGATCTCGCTGGCCGAATCGGCCCGCATGGCGGACCGGATTCGAGCCACGCTGCGGAAGTGGCCTGAGGTGGCCCTGGTCAGTTCGCAGACCGGACGCAACGACGCCGGCACCGACCCGTACGGCCCCAACCGCAACGAGTTCTTCGTGGCCCTGAAGCCCTACCACACCTGGCCGGCCGGTGTGAGAAAAGCCGGGCTGGTGGAGGAATTCTCCCGCACCCTGCGCGACGAGATTCCCGGGGCGGCCTTCAGCTTCACCCAGCCGATCATCGACAACGTGACCGAGGCGGTGACCGGCTCGGCCGCCGACCTGGCGGTGATCATCAGTGGGCCTGACCTGGACACCCTGCGCCGGCTCGCCAACCAGACCCTGGCCGAAGTGCGGCTGGTGCCCGGCGCGGCGGATACGGCCATTGAGCAGGAAGCCGACCAGGCCCAGTTGCGCATCCAGATCGACCGCCAGGAAGTGGCGCGCTACGGCATCAACGTGCGCGACGTGGAGGACGTGATCGAACTGGCCATCGGCGGCCGTCCGGTGAGCACTATGTTCGAGGGCGAGCGCCGCTTCGCGATCAGCGTCCGCTACGTGCCGGAAGCGCGCACCGATATCACGGCCATCGGCAACATTCTGGTGCCGACCCGGGAGGGCGGACGCGTGCCGCTGTCGCAGCTCGCTGAAATCAAGGTGGTCAATGGCGCCAGCATCATCGCGCGGCGCGAGAACCGGCGGCAGATCACGGTGCGCACCAATATCCGCGGGCGCGACCAGGGCAGTTTCGTCGAGGAGGCCCAGCGGCGGTTCGCGCGGAGCGTGAAACTGCCCCCCGGCTACCGCGTCAGTTGGGGCGGGCAGTTCGAGAACCTGGACCGCGCGCGGCGCCGGCTCACCATTATTCTGCCGGTGACCATCGCCATCATTTTCGCGCTGCTCTTCTTCGCCTTCGGGTCGGTGGCCTACGCCGGGATGGTGCTCATGAACGTGCCGTTTTCGCTGGTGGGCGGCATCGTCTTTCTGTACCTGCGGGGCATCAACCTGAGCGTCTCGGCGGCGGTAGGCTTCATCTCCCTGTTCGGAGTCGCGGTGATGAGCGGCGTGCTGGTGATTGCCGAGATCAACCGGCGGCGCCGCGTGGAGCCGGGAATCGGCCTGGAGGACGCGATTGTGGGAGGCGCCCTGGCCCAGATGCGGCCTGTGTTAATGATGGTGCTGGTGGCGTTGCTCGGAATGGTGCCGGCCGCCCGGGCCACGGGCATCGGCTCCGACGTCCAGCGCCCTTTGGCAACGGTAGTGGTAGGCGGCCTGCTGTCAACGCTGTTGTTGACGCTGGTGGCCCTGCCCGGTTTGTATGCCCTGTTCGGACGTCTGCGGGCAAGGAGGGGAGACGATGCCGTCCAACCATAAGATGCTGCTCATCTTCGTCGACGAAACCGACACCTGGGGAGAGATGCCGCTTTACGAAGCGATTGTGCGCAAGCTGGCCCATGCCGAGGTGGCCGGCGCCACCGTGCAGGCCGGCATCATGGGCTTTGGCAGCCATCACAAGGTGCATCACAAACGCCTGTTCGGCATCTCCGACGACCGGCCGGTGACGATCGCGGCGGTCGACACCGCGGCCGCGATCGAGCGGGGGCTGGCTGAAGTTCGCCCCATCGTCGCCGAAGGTCTGATCGTGACCCTCGATGTGGAAGTGGTTTCGTAGGCGCTGGCCTGCACGGTTAAGCGGCCCCTGGCTGGTTCGGGTGGCCGCGCTGGCCACTCTGGGCAGCGGGCTGCTGAACGTGTACTCGGTGATGGAACCGGCTGAGGCGACCGCCGACCTTATGCGCCGCCGCCACGATGCGCCCAACGGCATTATGGACTACGTCTTCGTCAAGCTGTTGCTCTGCAGCCGGGAACAGGGCTTCCAGCGCTTCAACATGGGAATGGCCCCAATGGCCGGCTTTCAGTTGAACGAGGAGCCGGGGCCCGAGGAAAGGGCCGTGCACGCATTTTTCCAGCGTTTGAACTTTCTGTTCAGCTTCAAGGGATTGCGCGCTTACAAAGCCAAATTCGCCACTCTGTGGGAACCCCGCTACGTCGTGTACACCAATGTGTTTCAGTTACCCCGGCTGGCCATTGCCTTGGAGCGGGTGTCCGCGCTGAAGAGCTGAAAGGAGCCGGGACCGGCGCCGTGGCGCCGGTCCCGGCCTGGAAGGCAGGCGCTTCAGAACGAGAACTTCATCCCGAACTGGATCAC
>Ga0272446_1006077_pt1 | contig 12843 bp, 11 predicted proteins | sample YNPCB0061_FD_194587 | JGI IMG/M metagenome (GOLD analysis project Ga0272446, IMG submission 194587) | Hot spring microbial mat communities from Yellowstone National Park, WY, United States - YNP-CB-006-1 | ecosystem: Environmental > Aquatic > Thermal springs > Hot (42-90C) > Sediment | place... | reverse complement strand
CCCCGCCCCGCCCCCCCCCCCCAACGCCAGATTCTGGCCCCCTCCCCTGGCAGAGGAGGGGGTAGGGGGTGGGGTATGCGGGGCCTGGGGGCGCAACGCCCATACGCATCAAGTTAAGGGCTGCGGCCGTGCCGCTCACCCACACGGAAGGATGAAAGCGTTGTTGTGTTGGCAGTTTCTGCCAGCGAAGCTGGCAGAAACTGCCAACACAACGACATTTTCGCCTGTCGCGTGGCAGCCGTCGCCCTGCCAGGGGCGTAACTTGATGCGTATGGGCGCAACGCCCCAGAAACTCTATACGTGAAAGGGGTTGGGGTGGGGGCGAAGAGCTTCTGTGCAAGGTGTTGGGGCTTGCCCCACAGCCCGCTGCCGGAGGCGGACGTTGCGCAAGCCCTGGTACCGCAGGCGCGCAGCATGGGCGACATGGTGTAGAATGGCCAGGGCATGCAAGCCTCCGCTGCCGTGAGTGATGAGGACCAATGACGACCCAGGCTGAACCTGAGCCCACCCGTGGCGGGCCACCGCGCTGGCTGTTGCCCACGCTTGTCGCTGCGCTGCTGCTGCTGGCTGCCCTGCTAGCCGTGATGCTGACCGGCGTGTTCACCCCGCCGGCAAGCACCCCCGCCCAGCAGCCGGCGGCCACGGCCCACGCCACTGCCGGCGCTGCCCAGGACTTGCCCGCCGCCCACGGCGGCCTGAACCCCGACGGCCCCGCGGTCGAGCTGATCAGTCTGCGCGAGGCGCGCGCCCGCTTCGACGCGGGCACCGCGATCTTCGTTGATGTGCGCGCCGGCAGCGACTATGGCACGGGGCACATCCCCGGCGCGCTGACCATCACCTCGCAGGAGTTAGAGCCGCGCCTGCAGGATCTGCCCGCGGGGACAGTGATCATCGCCTACGGCGACGCGACGCGCCCCGAGTCGGGTCAGCGCGGCGCGCAGATCTTTATGGAGCTCGGCTACCCCCAGGTGATCGCCCTCGAGGGTGGTTTCCAGGCCTGGCGCGACGCAGGCTATCCCGTTGCACCCTGAGCCCCCGAGGTGGCAGTGCATTCGCCGTCCACACCCCACGCCGTGCTCGTTGCCGCCCTCTGGATGAGCGGTGCGCTGCTCTCGTTTATGGCCATGGCCGTCGGCGGGCGCGAGCTCTCAGCACAGCTGAGCACCTTTCAGATCCTCTTCTTCCGCAGTCTGGTCGGCCTGGTGGTGATCAGCCTGCTGCTTCGTCGCGCCGGCTGGGGCCAGGTGGCGGGCCGGCCCTTCGGCCTGCATCTGCTGCGCAACCTGGCCCACTTCGGCGGGCAGTTTGGCTGGTTCTACGGACTGGCCTTCATCCCGCTGGCTGAGGTCTTCGCCATTGAGTTCACTGTGCCGATCTGGACGGCGCTCTGGGCCGCGGTGCTGCTCGGCGAGCGCCTCAGCGGGCCCCGACTGGCAGCGGTGGGCCTCGGCATCGCCGGGCTACTGATTATGCTGCGCCCCGGCAGCCAGAGCGTCCACCCGGCGGCGCTGGCCGTGCTGGCCGGCGCTGTTGGCTACGCGCTCTCGCATACGCTCACCCGCCGCCTCGCGCTCAGCGACCCGCCGCTGGTCATTCTGTTCTACATGACGGTCATCCAGCTGCCGTTGGGCCTGCTTCCCGCGCTGGCGACCTGGACCACGCCGGCGCCAGCGCTCTGGCCGTGGCTGCTGGTGGTCGGGCTGAGCGCGCTGAGTGCTCACTACTGTATGGCCCGCGCCCTGGCTCTGGCGCCAGCCACCGTGGTGGTGCCGATGGACTTCCTGCGCCTGCCGCTGATCGCCGTGGTCGGGGCACTCGTCTACGGCGAGCGGCTGGAGTGGTCTGTGCTGGCCGGCGCTGCCGTGATGTTGCTCGGCAACTGGATCAATATCAGCGCCGAGCGCCGCCGCGCCCGACGCCAGGCCCGTCCCGCCGACGCGCTACTGCCACGCCGCCCGTGATCGGCTGGGATATCCATCCGCTCTACAGGCCGGTTGTGTGGAGGTGTAGAGCTGTGGAGCTGTGGAGCAACGATAACGTTGACACGCTCGCTTTTGAACCTTGTCTCAGGCATGGTTCACACTCGCGTGACAATCTGGCTTTCACCTCCACAGCTCCACAGCTCCACACCTCCACAGCTCCACACCTCCACAGAATCGGTCTGGAACGCTGTGGAGCTGAAGGCTGGATTGTCACGTGAGTGTGAACCTGCCTACAGGATCATTATGTACCGTCTCCCCGCCCACCTCCAGGCCGACGTGGAGGCCCTGAGCGCTCGCTATGGCCGGCCCGCCCTGGTCACGGCCCGGCTGGCCGACGGGCTTTTCGATCCGCTGATCAAGACGGACCGTATCGGCGAGGTGTGCATGGTCATCAGGCGGCCAGGCGGCATGCTGCTGACCGCGCGCAAGGACATCTACCCGCCCGGGGTCTTCCGGCTGCTCACCGGCGGGATCGGCCACGACGAGCGCATCGAGGCGGCCCTGCTGCGCGAGGTGGCCGAGGAGACCAGCCTGGAGGTGCGGGTCAGCCGCTTCCTCGCCGCGATCGCCTACGATGCGCCGGGATGGCCCGCGGGGACGGCCGCCTTCTACACCTTCGCCTTCCTGCTCGACGAACTGGGCGGTGTGCTTGCCGTCCAGGATCCCGAGGAGCGGGTCGAGGCCTTTCGCGCGATCGCGCCCGCCGACCTGCCCGCGCTCGCAGCTACGCTGGAAGGGCTGGAGGGCCGTCATGACCAGGCCATCGGCGGCAGCTGGCAGAGTTGGGGACGCTTCCGCGCCGTCGTGCATCGGGTGGTGGCCGACCAGCTTGCCAGCTTGCCAGATGTCTCTTGACAGGGCCGCAGCGGTCTGTTATCATCCACGGCGGAAGGACAACGCGGCGTGGAGCAGTGGCAGCTCGTCGGGCTCATAACCCGAAGGTCGTAGGTTCGAATCCTACCGCCGCTACCATAAGAACCAGGAAGGCACCCGGCAAAGCCAGGTGCCTTCGCTCTTTTGCACAGGTGACGTGCGCGCGGCGACCCGCTCAAGGAGCGTGGCGTGCGGCACTAGAAAATGCGATCCGATGTAAATGAAATGCTGGGAATGTTTTGTGCACGGACGTTCTCGCCAGGGAGAACGGTATGGCGATTGGTGTACAGGCCCTGGACTGGATTGGTATATTGTTCAATGGTCTGCGCACTCGGGTCGATAATCCAAACCTCGCCAATATGTGCCTGGGCATAGCGAGGGAGTTTCTGTTCACGATCATACGTCAGTGTGGTGTCAGCGACTTCAATCACGAGTAAGATGTCATCAGGGGTAGCCAGCGCTGACGCATAAAAATCGTCACGTGGTGCAAGGATTGCGATATCCGGTTGTGGTTCGTCACGAGGGTCTAATCGGATCGGATTTTGAATACTGATAATGCCCTGGTCACCAATCTGCTGCCCGAGGATCCGGTTTAGTTTGTTGACAAGCGCAACATGCACAGGACCAATTGGGCTCATCAGATAGATTTCCCCATCAAGCAATTCAACCCGGTCATCCTCGGTCAGAATACCAGTTTCACGCATGCGCGCATAGTCTTCAACCGTAAATTGCTTTCGCGCCGGGGGTGCCGTCATGTCCGTACTCCCGATAGAGACACGTTTCATATTCCCCACGATCATACCATACGGCGTGGCAAAGCGGAAGCAGCGTGCCACGTGGCGTGTCCGGCAAGTTCTGTGTCACTCTGAGCCAATGAGCCGAAGCGCTGAGCCTTCGCTTCGCGCAGGGGAACCTCCGCGAGGAATCTTTTGCTGATGGGCCGCAAGACCCCTCGCGGAGCCTGCCCTGCCCCTCGACAAGCTCGGGAGCCGCGAAGCCGCGGGGCTGGGGGTGACATGGGAGCATGGGGTCAGGATGCGGCCCACGCACAACCCCTCGTTGTCATATCAATGCGGCTCGTCCTCTAGTTCGCTCAACATCTCCTCGGGATGCTGGCGGATCTCGAGGCTGCGCTGCTCGATCTCGCGGCGCAGTTCGCGCCGTAGTTTGGCTGCTGCCCAGCGCCGGCGCTGCTCCGGGGTCTCGATCGGCACCTGGCGAACGGTACAGGGCCGCCCGTGCTCATCGACCGCGACCATGGTGAAGTAGCAGGTCAGCACATGGCGCTCGCTGCGGGCAGTGATGTTCTCCGCGACCACGCGGATGCCGACCTCCATGGACGTTCTGCCAGTGTAGTTGATCGATGCGATGAAGCTGACCAGCTCGCCCACGTGGATACGCTCGTGGAAGACCACCTGGTCGACCGAGATGGTGACCACATAGGTGCCCGAGAAGCGTGACGCGCAGGCGTAGGCCACCTGGTCGAGCAGCCGCAGGATATGGCCGCCGTGCACGTTTCCGGCAAAGTTCGCCGTGTCCGGGGTCATCAGCACCGTCATGGTCAGCGTTCGGTACTGCGACGGATGTTCTGCTTGCGCCATCATTGCGCACTCCTCAACTGCTATCAATGGGGTCGGGCTAGCCCTACAATGAAGGGTGTCATTCCGAGCCCTTCGGCTACGCGGCTCCCGAGCTTGTCGCGGGGCAGGGTAAACTCGGCGAGGAATCCCGGCTCCTGATGCCATGCCGAGACCCTTCACTCCGGCTGCGCCTCCGTTCAGGGTGACAGGTGGCATGCATGCTGATGCGGCAAAAAGCGAACCCTTGTTGTCATGCTAGTGACGAGAAAGCGGAGCTTCTACGCTCAGTATAGCACTGCCAGATACCGCTACCGTGGTATACTGGTGCCGCCGTTGCTGAGAGTGGGAATGCATGCGTATGTCAACCAGCCGCGCCCAGGGCCCCGCGCTTGCGCTGCTCATTCTCTGTGCGCCCGAGGACGCGCCGGCGATGCGTGCGCTGGCCCGGCGCCTGCACACCGACGGTTTTAACCCGAGCCTTGCCAGCGATCTCCCGGCGGAGCGCCGTGACACGCCGTGGGCGCTGCGCGAAGCGCTGCGTGCCGCGGACGCGGTTGTGGTCTGCCTGTCGCAACGCGCCTGGCCGGCCAGCGGCCCCGTGCCGACGATGGCGAAGTACCTGGAGTTGCTGGCGGTGACGCCAGCCGGTGGCCGCCTGATCCTGACCCTCAAGCTCGCCAGCGTCGAAACGCCGCCCGCGCTGCGCGCCTCCCCGGTCCTCAACTTGTTCAGCGCCAGCGGCTATGCACAGTTGCTGCACACGCTCCGTGCCCACGCCGCTGCCCAGCCGCCGCCCCCGCCCTCGCCGCCCCCGTCCTGGCCCCCGGCGGCCCTCCCCGTCCTGAGCCTGCGCGGCGACTTCGGCTTGCCAGCCCTGGTTCGGCAGGGCCTGATGCTGCGCCTGGGGCGCGGCGTCGCCCGGATGGTCTTTCTGCCCGACGCCGATCATGCCCTCGTTGTCTCAGGGGGCGGCCCGTCGCTGGTCGATCTGCGGCGTGGCATGCCCCTGTGGGCCATCGACTGCCCGACCCGCTGCGCGGCCCTCAGCCCCAGCGGGCGGCTGCTGGCGGTCGCCGCCGGGCCGCAGATCGCCCTGTGGGATCTCGCTGACGGGCGGTTACGAGGTAGCTGCAGCGGTCACAGCGCGGCGGTAACCGGGCTGGCCTTCGCCCCCGACGAGCGGACGCTGGCCTCGGCGAGCCTGGATCGGAGCGTCTGGCTCTGGCGCTGTGGTGGCGAGGGTGCTTCCCCGGTGGTGCTGGCCAGTCTGCGCGATGGCGATGAGCAGCTGCTCAGTGTGGCCTTCAGCCCCGATGGCGCCCTGATCGCCGCCGGTGGCGCCGACCGCACTGTGCGTGTCTGGCGCAGCGTCGATCGGACCCGTGTCCAGACGCTGCCGGGCCACGGCGGTAGCGTCGAGGCGCTGGCCTTCAGCCCTGATGGCGCCCTGCTGGCCGCCGGCTCCCGTGGGCGCAGCGTGCATCTGTGGGATACCCGTACCTGGCGCCTGGCGCGCAGCCTGGATGGTCACCAGGGCGCGGTTGAGAGCCTGGCCTTCAGCCCCGATGGTGCCTTGCTCGCCAGTGGCGCGGCCGACCACCAGACGCGTATCTGGCGCAGCGCCGATGCTGTGCTGCTACACACGCTCGACGGGCACGCCGGTCCCGTTGTCGGCGTGGCCTTCAGCCCCGATGGCGCCCGCCTCGCGACGGTGGCTGAGGACGAGCGGCTGTTCACCTGGCGGGTCGCCGATGGCGCCCGGCTGACGGCGCTACGCCCGCTCAGCGGCCGGGTGACTGCCCTCGCCGTCAGCCCGGCAGGTGAGCGGCTGGCTGTGGGTGGCAGCGACGGTTCCCTGTCGGTCTATGCGCTGGAGGCAGGCGGCGCCCGGCGCACGCGGCTCCGTGACCACCCGGGGGCGGTCACGGGGCTGGCCTTCGCCGGATCGCTGCAACTGATCACCGCCGCGAGCGACCAGCGTATCCGCGCCTGCCACGTGGCAAGCGGTGAGGTGAGCGTCCTGATGCAGACCCACGAGGGGCAGCAGGTGGCCGCGCTCGCTCCCGATGGGCGACTCATGGCGAGCAGTGACGGCAGCGGCACGGTGCAGCTCTGGCACCTTGCCGCACCGCCAGAGGTGCCGGGGGGGCGCTTCTGGTGCGTCCTGCGCGGGCTGCGCGGGCGGCCGCGGCATGTGACGTTCGGCGGGGACGCTGTCGCGGTCGCAACCGATGATGGCCGCATCTATGCCTGGCGCCTGGCCGATCTTGAGCGCGAGCAGCGCGAACCCGCGCTGGCTCTGCACTTCGCCGACGGGCCGCTGCGCAGTCTGCATTTCAGTGCCGATGGCGCCATGCTGGCCGCAGGCGGGGAGCATGGCGCCATCCAGGTCTGGCGGGTTGCCGATGGGACTGAACAGCGCGCCCCGGGCGGCGCCACGCAGCCGCTGGTGAGCCTGGCCTTTGCGCCGGACGCCCGCGCGCTGGCCGCCGGTGATGCCAGCGGCGCCATCCGCATCTGGCGGCTGATCCCCGATGAACAGCGGCGGCGCGCAAACCCGGCCACGACAATCACCGGCCACGCCGGCGCCGTCACCCGGCTGGTCTATACGCCGGACGGCGCGACCCTGATCAGCGCCGGCTCCGACGGCACGGTGCGCCTCTGGCGGACGTGAGCCACTCGCGCCCGTGCGTGCTACAGCGCGAACGTGTTCACCCTGCTGCAGCATGCCCGCCGGGCTGGCGCCGGGCGGTGCCATGCAGATCGTTCATCAGCCCTGGCCTACCTGTGGCCCTCGTCGCCTGTGGCGCCTCCAGCGGCCGGCAGGCGCACCACAAAGACACAGCCGCCCCCCGGTCGCTCGGTTACCCAGATCCGGCCGCGGTGCGCCTCGACGACCTCGCGGCAGAGCGCCAGCCCGAGCCCCACGCCGCGCTGCGCCTCGCCACCGCCCTGCACGAAGGGCAGGAAGATCTGCTCGCGCGCTGCGGGTGGGATACCGGGACCGTTGTCGCTCACGCGCAACAGGATGGTGCCCGGCTCATCGCCTGGAACGCCCTCGACTGCTACAAAGCCGCCCGCTGGCGCAAAGCGGAGCCCATTACTCACCAGGTTGGTCAGCATCCGCTGCAGCAGCCGCTCGTCGCCGGCCACCTGCAGCGCCGGGTACGCCCCCTGGTTGGTGAGCACGATGCCCCGCTGCAGCGCGATTGGCTGCAGCACCTGGCAGATCTCGCTGATCAGCTCAGCGACGGAGACCGGCTGCGGGACGATGCGGAAGCCCTGCTGCAGCCGCGCCACCTCCAGCATATCGTCACAGAGCTCGACGGCCGTCTGGACACTGCGCAGCCCTGCCTGCAGCGCCTCGAACACCGCGGGCGGCACCTCGCGATCGCGCAGCAGTCGCTGCGCCACCTCGATCGCCGCGTGCGTGGCAACCAGCGGGCTGCGGATATCGTGGGCCAGGCGGGCGACCACACCGTCGCGCAGGTAGTCGGCGCGGTGCAGGCGCGCAAAGCGCCGCGCCCGTTCAAGCGTCTGGCCCACCAGCGGCAGCGCCGTGGTCAGCTCAGTGCGTGCTGAGCGCTCGAAGCGCCTGCTCCCGGCCCGTGCGAGCAGCAGTACCCCCTGGGGCCCCTGCGCCCCGGGGATGGCCGCCGCGATCGGCGCGGGGCCGGGCAGTGGCACCACCCCCGGCGGCAGCGCGCCGACTCCGATCAGCTGGCTGGTCGCGCGCACTGCTGGCGTTGCCGCGATTGCCGCCACCTCGGCCGGGTCGGGCATGGGCACACCATAGGCCGCTGGTGGAAGCTCATCGGCCAGCAGCAGGCCTGCGTCGGCGCCAGCCAGGCCAGCACAGGCCTCCAGCGTCACCCGTGTCGCCTCACCAGCCTCGAGCAACGGGCTTAGCCGTAGCGCCAGGTTGAAGAGCGCTACGGTTGAGCTCGGCTTGGGGCTGGGGTCACGCATCGAACAACTCGTGGATGCTGGTGACGGGTGCTGTCCTCTGGAGAGGGAAGGGTAGTATACCGCACCTGGCCGTGTTCGTGTTTGACGCCCGACTCGCGCCTCGCTATAATGCCTCTGTTACACGACCGACGGGTGCGTCGCGCCCCTTCAGCCGGAGGACGATTCTTCATGAGCAGTGTGCCCAGCCAGCGCGGTCGCAAAGTTGCCGCTCGCAAGCGCAACCCGCTCCTCCCCTACTATCTCGCCATTGGCGCCGTGGTTGTGCTTGGCGCCGCCTTTCTGGCCACCTATCTGCTGCGCAACAACGCCGCGCGCCAGGTCACTGCGCCCAACGCGCCGGTGGGCCAGACGGCCGAGGGCTTCTGGTACAAGGGCAACCCGGCGGCCCCGGTTACCGTGATCGAGTATGCCGACTACCAGTGCCCCTCCTGCGCCTACTACGACCGCAACATGGCGCCGATCATCGCCCGCGACTATATCGACACGGGCAAGATCCAGTTCGTCTACCACGAGGTGCCGCTCAATAGCCACCAGCACGCGGTTGCAGCCGCCGAGGCGGCGCGCTGCGCGGGCGACCAGGGCCAGTTCTGGCAGATGCACGATATGCTCTATCTCAATCAGGAGCAGTGGTCGCCCCTCAGCACGGTTCGTAACGTCTATAGCGGCTATGCTGGCCAGCTGGGCCTCGACCGCGCCGCTTTCGACGCCTGTATGAGCGCCGGCACCCACACTGCTGTGGTCACCGCCGCCGCTGAGACGGCTTTCGCCGCCGGGGTTACCGGTACCCCCACCTTCAGCGTCAATGGCCAGCTCGTGGATATGCGTGGCCTGCCCGGCGCCATCGAGGCCGCCCTGCGCGCGGCCGGGCAGTAGGCCGGCGTCTGGCGCGTCCAGGCGCATCTGGTGTTTCGGCGTCGTTGCGCCGGGCCACTGCGGCAGTCTGGCTGCCGTGCGGGCTCGACCGTGTTCCAGGCTGCCAGCAGCATAGGAGCGAGCGATCCTCGTGCGTAGCAGAGAGCTAACCTCACTGATCATCATCGCGGTCGTCACCGCCCTCGCCCTCTGGATCAACCTGGCCCCGGGCCAGATGTTCCTCGGCCGCGATGTCAGCTTCCGGCTCGGGCTCGATCTGCAGGGCGGCATCCAGGTGCTGCTGCGCTCAACCGATCCCGCGACCACCCCTGAAGAGATGGAGACGGCCCGCCGGGTGATCGAGCGGCGGGTCAATGCCCTCGGCGTCGGTGAGACGGTGGTGCAGCTCGCCGGCAACGACCGCCTGATCGTCGAGCTCCCCGGCGTCGAAAACCCCGAACAGGCGGTCGATACCCTGCGTGGCACCGGCCGCCTTGAGTTTATCGACCCCCAGGGCCAGTATCTCGCCCCCGGCACGGTGGTGCGCACCACCAGCAGCCCCAACCCGCCCCAGCTCAGCGCCAGTGAGACCGTCACCGCGACGACCGCCCCGGCCGCACCGGACACGGTCTTCACCAGTATCACCGATGGCGCCGACCTCGATACCAGCGCCGTGCAGCCGACGATCTCGCAGGGCGGTATCACCAGCCGGCCCGCTGTCTCCTTCGCCTTCCGCGGCGACTCGGCCACCCGCCTGGCCCAGTTTACCGCCGCGAACGTTGGCCAGCCGATGTGCATCGTGCTTGACAATACCATCGTGAGCTGCCCCCAGGTCAATGCTGCCCTGACCGACGGCTCCGGCGTGATCGAGACCAATAGCACCGAGGATCGTGACGCAATCCTCAACCAGCTCAAGTACGGCGCGCTGCCCGTCCCGCTGGTTATCGAGACGACCCGCGCGATCACCGCTACCCTCGGCCAGGAGTCGGTGCAGGCAAGCATTGTTGCCGGCATCGTCGGCCTGACGGTGGTGGCGCTCTTCATGATCCTGTTCTACCGCCTGCCCGGCGTGCTGGCAACGCTCGCCCTGGCGATCTACACCCTGATCAGCTTTGCGCTCTACCGTTTCATTCCGATCACGCTCACGCTGCCCGGTATCGCCGGCTTCATCCTCTCGATCGGCCTGGCCGTCGATGCCAATGTGCTGATCTTTGCCCGTCTGCGCGAGGAGTACCGCCGTGGCCGCGACATCCGTGGTGCCCTCGAACTTGGCTTCGAGGAGTCCTGGCCGGCAATCCGCGACTCGAGCGTCTCAACGCTGATCACCTGTGCGGTGCTGTTTGTCTTTGGCAACAACTTCGGCGTCAGCATCATCCAGGGCTTCGCCCTGACCCTGGGCCTCGGCATCCTGATCAGCCTCTTCACGGCAGTGGTGGTCACGCGGACCTTCCTGCGCCTGGCGGCGCCGCTCTTCAGCGAGCAGCGCGCCTGGCTCTACGGGATCGACCGCCGCGAGCCGCAGCTGGCCGGGCCGGAAGCGGCCTAGTGCATTCTGCCACGAGTACACACACCTATGGACAAACTTGTCGCCCGGCGCTACTGGTGGTTCGCCTTCTCCCTGCTGCTGATCCTGCCCGGGCTCTACTTCTTGCTCCTGCACCCGCTGGTAAGCAGCGGGCGCTTCGCGATCGGTCTGCGCCCTAGCATCGACTTTAGCGGCGGCGCGCTCTGGGAGTTGCGCTTCGCCGATAAGGCGCCTGGCGACGTTGGCGACGAGGCCGTGGCGGCTGTCTTTGCCGCCCAGGGCTTCGAGAACGCCCAGGTGCGGATGAGCCAGGTCGAGATCGATGGGCGCCCGGTCGCCGACGCGATTGTGCGCACGCGCCCGCTTAGCGAGACGGCGCCTCGCGAGGAGACGGCGGCCGTCGAGGCGGCGCTGCAGGCCGCGTTTGGCACGGTGACCCGCGAGCGCCTTGAGAGCGTTGGCCCCACCGTGAGCCAGGAGAGCACGCGCAGCGCGATCATCGCTGTGGCCGCCGCGACCGTGATGATCCTGATCTATCTCACCTGGGCCTTTCGCAAGGCGCCCCACCCCGTGCGCTATGGCATCTGCGCCATCCTCGCCATGATCCACGATGTGCTCGTGGTGCTCGGCATCGCGGCCATCCTCAGCACCTTCAACCCGCGCTTTGAGGTCGATGCGCTCTTTCTCACTGCCCTGCTCACCATCCTCAGTTTCTCCGTCCACGATACGATTGTGGTCTTCGACCGTATCCGCGAGAACCTGATCAACCGCCATCCCGGTGAGATCTTTGATGGGATCGTCAACCATAGCATTGTGCAGACCCTGCCGCGCTCGATCAACACCCAGCTGACGACCTTCTTTACCCTCACCGCGCTGCTGCTCTTCGGCGGCGAGACGATCCAGAACTTCGTGCTTGTGCTGCTGATCGGCCTGGTCGTCGGCACCTACTCCTCGATCTTCAATGCGGCCCAGATCCTCGTGGTCTGGGAGCACCGCGAGTGGCGCCACTGGTTCGGGCGTGGCGGCCCGCGTGCCGACGAGCCTAGCGCCGCGCCGGCGAACTGAGCGCAACTGGCCGATGGTCATCACGTTGCTCAGCGATTTTGGCCTGCGTGATGCCTACGTGGGCGCGATGAAGGGCGTGGCGCTGGGCATCTGCCCTCAGGCCACACTGGTCGATATTTGCCACAGCGTGCCACCCCAGGACGTGCTGGCTGCCGCCCTGCTCCTCCCGACCTATGTGCCCTGCTATCCCCCCGGCAGCGTCCACGTCGCGGTGGTTGACCCCGGTGTGGGCAGTGAGCGGCGCGGGCTTGCCATCGCGGCCAGCCTGGACGGGGGGCAGCAGTATCTCGTCGGGCCCGACAACGGGCTCTTCTGGCCTCTGCTCACCCGCGCAGCTGCGTTCCACGCGGTGGAACTCGCCGAGCCCCGCTTCTGGCGGCCGCAGGTTGCGCCCACCTTCCACGGGCGTGACATCTTTGCCCCGGTGGCCGCCCACCTGGCCGGTGGCGTGTCGCTTGCCGCCCTGGGGCCACCGGTCACCGACCTGGTGCGCCTGGAGTTGCCGCGCCTCCAGCGTGAGCCCGGCGCCCTGGTGGGGGTGATCGTGGCCATTGATCACTTCGGCAACTGTGCAAGCAATATCGGCGCGGACGAACTGGCGGAGTTGGGCGATCCGGCTGCGCTACGGGTGATCGTCGCGGGGCGCGAGCTCGGGCCGCCGCGGCGCACCTTCGCCGACGTGGCGGTAGGCGCGCCACTGGCTCTCTGCAACAGCGCTGGCTGGCTTGAGGTGGCGGTGCGCGACGGTGACGCCGCCCGTGAGCTTGGTCTGCGCCGTGGCTCGGCCATTCGCGTGTTGGCCGGGTAGGCACCCCGTCGGTGCTCGTCCGCGCCCGCGCCCCGCGGCCGCCCCGCTGCGTTCCCGGGGCGCGCCGACGGCCCCGCCACCGCTGGCGGGGCGCGCCGCCGGCCCCCTTGCAGCCAGCGGGGCGCGCCGCCCCCGCGCCCCCGGGCCGGGGGCCTGCCCGGCCCCCGGCCCCCCCGGCGGGGGGGGGGG
>Ga0272446_1006076_pt1 | contig 12846 bp, 13 predicted proteins | sample YNPCB0061_FD_194587 | JGI IMG/M metagenome (GOLD analysis project Ga0272446, IMG submission 194587) | Hot spring microbial mat communities from Yellowstone National Park, WY, United States - YNP-CB-006-1 | ecosystem: Environmental > Aquatic > Thermal springs > Hot (42-90C) > Sediment | place... | reverse complement strand
ATCCTAATCCGCAAGGGAAATTAGTTTATGTCATTCAGGGAGAAGTTTTTGATGTGGCTGTCGATCTGCGTTTACATTCGCCAACTTTTGGAAAGTGGGTGGGAGTATTTTTATCTGAGCAAAATAAACATCAGCTCTGGATCCCGAAAGGTTTTGCTCATGGCTTTTGTGTAACAAGTGAAAGAGCAATATTTGCTTACAAATGTACTGATATCTATCATCAGAAATCAGAGATCAGTTTGCGCTGGAATGATTCAGCACTGGGAATAAAGTGGCCTATTGAGCATCCGATTCTTTCTGAGAAAGATGCTCAAGCACCCTTATTAGCTGATATTGATCATTCATGTTTTCTTAGGTATGAATCTGAGTAAATAATGATGCAACGTCCTTTGATACTGATTACGGGAGCGGCTGGTCAAGTTGGGCAGGCCCTTATTGCTACTTCTCCCCCTGACATTGATATTATTGCTTTATCTCGCCATCAACTTAATATTTGTAATTTCAGCGCTGTCATGGATACAGTGGCTCAGATCAAACCTAATTGGATTATCAACGCGGCTGCTTATACAAAAGTGGATCATGCTGAGAATGATTCTGATCTTGCATTCTCAATTAATGGGGATGCTCCAGGCTATTTAGCTGAGGCATGCCTGAGGGTTGGGTCTAAATTACTTCATCTTTCTACTGACTATATTTTTGATGGTCAGTCCTCAGCACCCTACAAGCCCACAGACATTCCTAATCCAATCAATATTTATGGGCAGAGTAAGCTCATCGGGGAGAAAAACATACAAAAGATCATGGCTAAAGACTATACAATCATTCGTACTGCTTGGGTTTATGACTTTACTCATCGTAATTTCCTCACAACAATGTTACGGATGATGCGTGAGCAAAATCAAGTCCGTGTCGTAGTCGATCAAGTTGGAACACCAACATCAGCCTATTCCCTAGCAAAGCTCCTATGGATTGCCATTTGTACAGGGATTGAAGGGATATTTCATTATACAGATGCAGGTGTAGCAAGTTGGTATGACTTTGCTGTTGCTATTGAACTACTAGGTCGAAAGTACAAAATTCTAGAAAAGGAGGCTGCGATCAAACCCATTTACAGTTATGAATTTAAGACTCTTGCGAAACGTCCAATGTTTTCTGTTTTAGACAAATCACTTACTTGGGATGCCCTTTCAATGACTCCTCACCATTGGCTTGATAGCTTGGAACGAGTTTATAAACAGCAATCAAATTAATGATTCCAAGACACTAGTATGGCAAGATATGGACAAACTCAAAAAGATAACCGTTTATACTCCTGAAAGTCCTTTGCGTCATCCCTTAACTCTTCTCAAGGAAATGTGGGAGGATCTGCTTGCATCGCGGGAGCTAGCATGGCAACTACTAGTGCGGGACATTAAAGCACAGTATAGACAGTCACTGCTTGGTTTAACATGGGCTATTTTACCCCCTGTCGTGACAGCTTCGGCACTCATGATTGCTAACCAAGCTGGAGCAATTAATATTGGTGAAACAAATATACCTTACCCTGCTTATGTAATGTTTAGTATGTCGTTATGGCAGACTTTTGTAGAAGCACTTAATGGTCCCATGGCTGCTGTAGGAGCAGCAAAGCCAATGTTAGCCAAAATTAACTTCCCTCGTGAAGCACTGATTCTGGCAAAATTGGGAGAGATATTTTTTAATTTTAGTATCAAATTAGTGTTGATTATGGGGCTATTCTTATGGTTTCAGATCCCGGTAGGTGGGACGGTTTTCTTAACACCAGTACCACTTATTCATTTGGTGGGATTAGGGACAGGAATAGGATTATGGTTGTCACCTTTGGGTGCACTTTATCAGGATGTAGCGAGGGCAATTCCCTTAGTGATGACTCCCTGGTTATTGCTTACCCCAGTTATTTACCCTCCTCCTCAAACAGGTTGGTTTAGCGTGTTGGTGAATTGGAATCCTGTAACCCCCCTACTGGTGACCACAAGGGATTTAGCCACAACCGGCACAGTATCAGATCCCCTAGCATTTTGGTGGGCGAGTGGATTGATGGTGGTTTTGTTACTGTCTGGATGGGTCTTTTATCGTCTAGCTATGCCGTTTATCATTGAGCGAATGAGTAGCTAACGGGGGAGGGAGTAGTTATAGGCTATGCCAGGAGTCCGTTGAGCTGTTAGATTCAAGAGTTTGCCGGGTACATTAGAAATTGTGACGCTACGGAAGCTGAGTGACACATGACAGTAGTTTTACCAAGAGCAAAAGTATCGACAGGAATGGATACGGATGTCGTTCTCTCCGTAAAGGGGGTGTCAAAAAAGTTTTGCCGCAGCTTGAGAAAATCCCTCTGGTATGGAGTGCAGGATATTGCTGCAGAGTTATTAGGAGCATCCCGGGAGCATTCTGAGCTTAGAGCGGATGAGTTTTGGGTGATTAAAGATGTCAGTTTTGAATTGAGACGAGGGGAATGTCTAGGACTGATTGGACGAAATGGAGCCGGGAAAACAACACTGTTACGGATGATCAATGGATTGATCAAGCCTGACCAGGGAAGAATTACAGTCTATGGTCGTCTTGGATCAATGGTATCATTAGGTGTTGGTTTTAATCCTTTATTGACGGGCAAGGAAAATGTTTATGTATATGCTTCTATATTAGGAATTACTAAAGCCGAAATTGACGCACAGTATGAGAGCATTGTAGATTTTGCAGGGCTACATGATTTTATGGATGCACCTGTTGGTACCTATAGTTCTGGGATGTATATCCGTTTGGGTTTTGCAGTGGCAAGTACACTTCAGCCTGATCTTTTGATTATTGACGAGATTCTAGCAGTTGGTGATGCTGATTTTAGATTAAAAAGCTTAAAGCGAATGAAGTCTTTACTCAACAGAAACTGCGCAGTTATTTTGGTTAGTCATAACATGACGGATATTCATAACTTAGCAACACGAGCAGTTTGGCTAGATAAGGGAGAAATCAAGAAAACTGGCTCTCCCCAGGAAGTAATTTCTACATATTTAGGAACTGGAACTTGGGTAATTCCTGACATTCGTTGGGATAGCCTTGATGAAGCCCCTGGGTGCAATGCTGTCAAATTACGTCGGGTAGCTGTATTACCTGAACAGGGTGAGGAAAAAATTACTATTGCCACAGGAGGACGGGTTATAGTTGAATTTGATTGTTTTGAGGAGGGACTAAATTTGGATTGTACAATTGAAGTTTCAACCGAGGAGGGTATTACTGTTTTCCACACTGGAACTTGTATTAGTAAAGATTCAGACTCAAAGATAGGTCGTTATGCCTTGTCGGGTAGACTACCATCTTATTTCTTGAATTCGGGAAGCTACTACTTAACTGTTATTCTTGGCGAAAGCCAATCTATACCTCTAGTATTTCTGCAATCAATTTTACACTTTAGAGTTGAGAATATCGCAAAGGAGGCAAATTATTCACAATTTCCTGGTGTTGTCCTTCCTATGCTAGAGTGGGAGAAGAAATACTTAAATCCAGCGGAGATTCTATCCACACCCACCTCTTGACATCCTAGTAAAGAGATTGTCTAACTTAATTTTTTATTATGGATTGTATAAATGATTCACCCATCTGCAATTGTCAATACAGAAGCTATTGGTAATCATGTGCGTATAGGTGCATTTACATCTATTGCCCATGATGTTTTTATTGGTGATAATACGATTATTCACTCACATGTAGTTATAGAACCAGGAGTTAGAATAGGTAACAACGTAGAAGTATTTCCTTTCACTTATCTTGGCAAGACGCCCAAAAGTTCAGGAGTTGTGTCGAGAAAGATTGAATTTACGCCAGAGTTAATAATTGGATCGGGCTGTCTAATTGGTCCCAGTGCTGTCATTTACTATGATGTTAATATTGGCGAAAGCACATTAATTGGTGACGGTGTATCTATCAGGGAAAAAGTAAAAATTGGCAATTCATGCTTAATTGGTAGAGGAGTAACTATTAACTACAACGTTACTATTGGTGATTATACAAAAATAATGGATCTTACTTACATTACTGGAAATTGTATCATTGGTAAATCGGTATTTATTAGTGTCCTGGTATCAACAACCAATGACAATGCTCTTGGAAAGCTGGAATATGATACAAATCGAGTTTGTGGGCCGGTGATTGACGACTTTGTTGCCATCGGAGCTTCTGCAAACATACTTCCGTCCGTACACATAGGGGAAGGTGCTATTGTTGCAGCTGGGGCAGTGGTAAACAAAGATGTTCCTCCGGGTAAAATGGTTGCTGGGACTCCAGCAAGGGTTATCAAGGATCTCTCCTCGGATGCATAAATTACACAAGTAACTGCCTAATCAAAACATTAAAAGTAGTTGTCTCGTGATAGTATGAGCATTGCTGATTGCAGAATTATAGAACTGCCAAAAGTTAGTGATCCCCGAGGCAATCTCACTTTCATAGAAAGCAACGTACACATTCCGTTCAATATTCAGAGGGTTTTCTACCTTTATGATGTACCTGGGGGCTCCTACCGTGGAGCCCATGCCCACAAACAATTGCAACAGTTTATCATTTGTATTTCTGGCAGTTTTGACGTTGTTCTAGATGATGGTCATCAAAAGCAGCGTTTTCACCTTAATCGATCCTACTATGGGCTATATGTTTGTCCCATGACATGGGGTTATCTAGATAATTTTTCATCGGGTGCTGTAACTTTGGTTTTAGCTTCTACTCCTTACGATGAATCAGATTACTACCGTAATTATGATGAATTTCTAAGAGCAGTTAAAGGTTCTTTATGATGAATATTCCCTTTCTTGACTTAAAGGCTGCCTATCTTGAGTTAAAGCCAGAATTAGATGCTGTTTATCAAAGGATCATGGACTCTGGAAGCTATATTTTGGGACAAGAACTTGAAGCCTTTGAAGCAGAATTTGCTGCCTATTGTGAAGCGAAATATTGTGTGGGGGTTGGTAATGGTCTTGATGCTTTGCATCTTATTTTACTTGCCCTAGGTATTGGGCCTGGGGATGAGGTAATTGTTCCAGCTAATACCTATATTGCAACTTGGTTAGCAGTTTCCCATGCTAAAGCCACTCCTGTACCTGTCGAACCTGATGAACAAACTTACAATATCAATCCTGATTTAATAGAAGCCTCTATTACTGAGCGTACTAAGGCAATTATTGTTGTTCATCTGTACGGACAACCTGCAGATATGGATGCAATTAATGCTTTAGCTACCCGTTATGGGTTAAAAGTGATCGAAGATGCCGCACAAGCCCACGGTGCAAGGTATAAAGGACGAAGAGTTGGCGGGCTAGGAAATGCAGCAGGGTTTAGTTTCTACCCGACTAAAAACTTGGGAGCGTTTGGGGATGGCGGTGCAGTAGTGACAAATGATCCAGAAATTGCAGACAAAGTTCGAGTCCTGCGTAATTATGGCTCACGAGTGAAGTACTATAATGAAGTCCAGGGTTTTAACAGCCGCCTAGATGAGTTGCAGGCAGGCATACTAAGGGTTAAATTGGCTCGACTTGATGAATGGAATGAACGCCGTCGTCAAATTGCAGCTCTATACTGTGAAGAGTTAGCGGGTCTGCCTGAACTTTTATTGCCTTATGTACCATGGTGGGCTGAGCCAGTCTGGCACTTGTTTGTAGTGCGACTCGCTCGTCGCGCACAGCTAAAGCAAAACTTGAATGATGCTGGCATTAATACGTTAATTCATTACCCAATTCCCCCTCATCTGTCTAAAGCTTATCAATCCAAACAGTGGCGATTTGGAAACTTGAGTTTAACAGAAGAATTAGCTAAGGAAGTACTAAGCTTACCTATAGGACCGCACCTAGCATTGGAGAAAATTTTCTATATTAAGGAGAAGTGCATAAATGTCTACTATACTAGACCCTCATGAATTGAAAGAACTAGTTTTTCAAAGCACAGAATCTGGTAACTTTGAAAAAGCGCTATTTCTGATTACTGATTTTGTTGCCAATGTTGTCCAAGACTCCTGCGCAACAGCAAACGTACTGTCGTCAAAAGAATTAGACGATTTATGTAGATATATTGGGAAAAAATCATTTGAAGAAAATCCTAAAATTATCCAAAACATTAGCGAAGTCAAAGAAGATATAGTAATCTATGTAGCGACTGAGCTATATAATACTGGTGGTCATACTGCAGTTATAGAAGACTTTATAACCTATCAGCCAAATAAAACACACATTATTTTAGTTACTGATATATTTGAACAGTTTAATATTAGTGACGTCCAGGACAGATTTTCCTATCCCAACGTTAATTTGGAAAAGGCTCCACATGGAGGATTTTATACAAAGATGCAGTGGTTACAGCAAAAGCTATTTCAATACTCGCCAAGTAAAATATTTTTGTTTAATCATCATCAAGATGCAGTTATAATTGCAGCAACTTGTTTAAACTTTAAGTCGCAAGTTATTTTTTATCATCATGGTGATCATCATTTATGCTTGGGTGTTTCTCTAAATGATGTAATCCACATTGATCCGCACCCACAAGGTTTCTACAGCTGTCGGAATCATTTAGGCATAAAAAATAATGTTTATTTACCACTATCTGCAAAAGACTTTGGCTACGCTCTAGGTGAAAGAAAATTTGTAGTAAATAACATAAAAACCTGTTCATCTGGAGGACAACCTAAATTTGAGCAAGAGTATAAATACCAATACTCAAAAATAATTCCCAAAGTTTTACAAATAACTAAAGGTTTTCATGTGCATATTGGTCCGTTATCTGAGAAAAGCCTTACAGAAATCAGAAACGGAATGCAAAACTATGACATTCCACCAAAGAACTTCATTCATATTCCTTGGGTTAAGAGTATTTGGCTTACCCTGCAAAAAGAAGAAGTTGACTTATATCTAGAGTCTTTTCCTGTGGGAGGAGCAAAAACAGCAATTGAAGTTATGGGATCAGGTACACCAATTGTAAGTCACCAGAACTATAAATCTCGTTTGCTTTGTTGTTTCGACATTAACTATCCAGAGGCTCTTTTTTGGAAAAAGCCCGATGAATTATATGAAATTATCTCTGAAGTAACACCTGAATTTCTTCAGAAACAATCCATTTGCGCAAGAAGGCATTATGAGCAATTTCATTCTCCTGATGTCATAGCTCAACAATTCTTAGCTATTTGTTACAAGAAAAAGGCTTATGAGCCAATGCCTCTCAAAGACTATCAATTAGATCCACTTCAAGTATTTATTGACTTTAGAAAAATACACGATGATACCATACTTCAACTCAAGCTAGATGTGGAAAAAAGTTTTTTTTGGAAGCTTCGCAATCAGTGGTTTTTATTAAAGCAAATACTCGGTTTAGTTAAAACAAGCTAACTTACTATCCGCGGTAACATGACACAATCAATCTATGACTCACAGACAAAGACAGATCTTGTTTATATCGCATGATGCATCAAGAACAGGAGCACCAATTGCCTTACTAAGATTTTTACGTTTGTTCAAGCAGAATACAAATATTCCCTTTCAGATTTTACTTAAACGTGGTGGAGAACTAGCCTGCGAATTCTCAAAGCTTGCTCCAACACATATGTTGAATTATTCTGAACTGTGTTGCACAAGAGATAACAAAGCTTTATACAGAATACTACGAAAACTTGGATTATCGCAGAGTAAAGCTTACTCAATTCTGCGTTTGCTTGGTTTTAAAGACTATTTAGATCAAGCAGAATTTTTGAGAAAAATATATGCAAATTCTAACATTCAGTTAATTTATTCCAATACCATTACCAACGGAGATGTTCTGGAGGCACTAACTTCATTCTTAAACTGCCCTATTATCTCTCATGCTCATGAGCTTCAATATGGTATTGAGTCATCTGGACTAGAAAACTTTAAAAAAACCAAAAAACTGACTACTTACTACATCACCTGTGCTCAAGCAGTTAAAGATAACCTAGAGAAATTACATTCGATTCCTTCAAAGAAAATGTCGGTTATTTATGAGTTTACAGATATAGCTTATCATAATTATGAATTAAATATTTTACATAAGGAACTCCATTTATCTGATCATTCTTTTGTTGTTGGTGCATCATGCACGATAGATTGGCGAAAGGGTGCTGATCTTTTTATTTATTTGGCTTTCATCATACATAAGAGAAGTCCCTCTCTACCAATCCATTTTGTTTGGATTGGTGCAGAAAGTGATTTTACTGTTAGACAAATGAACTTAGGTCTAGATAGGCTACCCATAAGAAATCATATTCACTTTATTGGTGCCAAAGCTGACCCTATGCCTTACTTTAATTATTTCGATCTTTTTGTGCTAACTTCAAGAGAAGATCCTTTTCCTCTTGTGTGTCTTGAAAATGCAATCCTGGGTAAACCAATCATTTGTTTTCATGATGCTGGTGGAATGCCGGAATTTGTACAAGATAGGTTTGGCATCATAGTACCATATCTTGATTTAGATGCAATGAGTGATGCAATAAATTCACTGTATGAGAACCCTGAGCTTAAGAATCAACTAGGTAGCAATGCAAAGCAAAAAGTTATCAAAGATCATGGAGTAGATAAGCAATCACATAGGGTTTTAGAACTTATAGAGTCTTTTATCAAAAATCCCTAGGTACTGGTAGAATGCCTAAGCCTCTCAGCATCTATGATCTGCTCAAAGAACACATTGAGATATCATGCTTTCAGAATTTATACAGAATTTTCCATTCTTGCTCTGCAGAAGTTTTTAGGAGGGCACCTATATTCGTTACCCCATTGCAACGTACATAAGACTTACTTTCAGCCTTTTCAGCAAAATCTAGATTTTTTAGATATTTCATATCTGTTTCTAAATTAAGCACTATAGCTCTAAAGGAATTTTTATGAATTTATTTCATACTTTTACGAGTGTCACTAGCAATTACATACCAAAAGCTAATGTTTTAGCCGAATCGATAAAAAAATTTCATCCTAACTCTATCTTCCACTTAGTTCTTTCAGATACTCTATCGTTAGATATTAAGAAATTGATTTCAGATAAAATCGACTCTATTATCTTACTTGAAAACTTACCAATTGATAACTTAATGTCTTGGATATTCAAACACGATGTTGTGGAGCTATGCACCGCTGTTAAAGGTGTTGCCTTTAAACAGATTTACAAAGACTATAAAGCTGATAAGATAATTTACCTAGATCCTGACACAGTAGTCTTTAACAGTTTGGACAATCTGACTGAAAAACTAAATCACAATTCAGTGGTTTTAACACCGCACTTTTGTAAACCTCAACCTGATCCAAAATCTATAGAGCACTATGAGATTTCGGTCTTAAAACATGGGGTTTACAACTTGGGGTTTTTAGGAATTAGAACATCTCAAGATGGTTTAGATTTTTTAGATTGGTGGAATGAACGACTAATCAATTATTGTTATGATGAAATAGCTAGAGGTTTATTTACAGACCAAAAATGGATGGATTTAGCTCCTGTTTTCTTTGATTTTATAAAGATCCTCAAAGAACCAAATTATAATGTTGCAGTTTGGAACTTAACTCAGAGAAGAATATCCGGTGCTGTTCCAGATAACATTTTAATAGATGACCTTCCGCTGGTATTTTTCCACTTTACAGGTTTTGATAAAAATGTTGACATCGCAATGATTCAAAAATATGACTTACCAAGAATTGTTTTAGAGCTGAGAAAGTGGTACGAGCAAAAACTCTATGAGATGGGGCAACAAGAGATTGGCTCTAATGCATGCTTTTACTCCTTTTATAATGATGGAGAGAAAATCACTCCATTGCAGAGAATGATCTATCGCAATAATGAAAAACTTCAGTTAAGATATCCTAACCCCTTCAGCACCGCCAATGACTCTTTTAGAACTTGGTTCAGCGATCATTATGATATTAATGAGCAAGAATTATATACACCTGAGATTCTTAATGACCTTCCGGCAGAAACTATTTCAAGTATACTGAATGCGACGATTAATGAACTTAATTCTCTTAAGAAGAGCAAGTTTTGGAAACTAAGAGAAGCATACTGGAGATTTAAAAGAAAGCTATCCATCTTCTAAGGAGTTTATATGCTTAATCCAACTGTTAGTGTTGTGATTAGAACCTTCCGGTCAGAAAATATATTTTTGCTGAAGCAAGCTGTACTTAGCATCATTTTTAATGACTATAGGCCTATACAAATAATCATAGTTGTTCAAACTACAAATGATCTATTAATTGCCCAAATATCTCGTCTTATTGAATCTCTTCATGATGATGATATCACATTTACCTTGGTTATTAATCCTACAGAGCAAGATCAAAGATCTAAAAATCTCAACTTAGGTGTTGCAGCAGCAAATGGTAAATACTTATGTTTTCTTGATGACGATGATATTCTATATAAAAGACACATACCTCAGCTGGTAAAAACTCTTAAACAAAATCCAGATTTTGCTTGGATTTATAGTGATGTCTTAGTAACTCTATGTGAACGAAGTGGCGATTGTATTACTAAAATCTCTTCTAGTACACCATATAAAAAAGACGGGTTTAACTTAGATGATTTCTACAAAAATAATTTTATTCCCTTACATAGCTATCTTTTAGACAAAGAAAAGATTGATCATAGTCTCTTATACTTTGATGAATCCTTGAACGTTACCGAAGACTACGCTTTTCTGTTGAAGATAGCAACTGCTTATAAGCCGTTATATTATCCAGAAATTACTTGTGAATACAGGATGTGGAGTGATGCAAGTAATACTAACTACTATGTTAATATACTGACTGGGAAAAACGATGCAAACTATAAGCGAAAATTAAGAGTATGGAGTGAGGCTGCTGTTAAAGTTGAGCTTTTAAAACATCAGCTTAATCCTGACTATAAACCGGCTAGTCTTATCTCTCCCAAAACACGTCAAAAATTCATTCTTCACTATCCCTATTTGTATCGTCTCAAATATCGATATCCTTATTTGTGGGATTTACTCGTAAAATTATTTGTCAATTTAATAGAAAAATGATTGATGTTCTTTTGGCAACCTTTAATGGTAGTAAATATTTAAATGATCTGCTTAGGTCAATTCTTAATAATCAGTCTCCCCACACCATGAATGTTGTCATTTATGATGATGGGTCTGATGATAATACGCTAGATTTAATAAATGATTTTGTAAAGTTCAATCAAGCTAGGTTGATTAACTCAATCGTTTCTAATCGAGGAGTGATCTCAAGTTTCTCTAGCCTACTTCAGCACTCTAACTCTAAGTTTGCATTCCTTTGTGATCAAGATGATGTTTGGCTACCACAAAAGATAGAAATTAGTCTCAAGAAAATGCAAGCAATGGAAGCTAAATATGGACAACAAACCCCCATTCTTGTCCATACTGATCTGACTGTTGTTGATCAAAACCTTAATGTTATTTATCCCTCTCTTCGCCAATATCAAAATCTTGATCCCTACCCCGAAAAACTTTTGCCCAGACTTCTGGTTCAAAATTTTGTTACTGGTTGCACTGTGCTTATCAATAAACCTCTCAAAGATTTAGTCACTCCCATTCCCCCAGAAGCTATTATGCATGACTGGTGGATCGCTCTCACGGCTGCTGCTTTTGGCAAAATTGCTTACATTCCTGAACCTTCTGTTCTTTATCGACAGCATCAACATAACAGTATTGGTGCTAAAAAATGGGGAATGAACTATATTCTCTCCCGTCTCAAAAATCTAAAACAAATAAGACTCGATATTCAAAAAACGATTATCCAAGCTCAGAAATTTAGAGAGACTTTTTATTCCCAACTGACCTTAGAGCAACTTGATATTCTTGACACTTATATCAACCTTCCTAACCAAGAATGGAGAATCCGAAAATATAAAATGATTGAAAAAGGATACTATCAATTCGGTAAGCTTAAAAACTTAGGCTTTTTATTTTGTATTTAAGAACGAAACTGACTATACTATCTCTAACTTTGCCAAGGTTATAGTGACTCATTAAACAAATAAGGTCTGGCTACTTCTCTGTTTTAGGCAATGCGGATCTGATCAGCTCAGGGATAAAATAAAAGCTATTTCTATAGTTTGTTATTGTATGGCTACTACCCCTTAAGAAGGAAGGCCAATTGCTTGGCGAACTGATCCAGGCACAAAAAGAAACTGAGCACCTCCTCAAAGAGCAGTCATAGGAGACTGACCGCCGCTTCCGGGAGACTGATCGGTTTATCAGAAAACAGAGAAAAAGCTTTCACTAAGAACTTGGACAACTCGGTAACCGTTGGGGAGAATTGGTGGAGTATCGAGTCCGATCTGCCACCGTAAGATTCTTTCGAGAACGGGGCACTGATGTCTATGAGATTTCCACTGACTTATCTGAAAAATGGTCAAGGGCTGGAGATTGGTCTGTTAATAACAATAAAGCAATCGCTATTGAAGTAAAAAGCAAACTAGACAAAGAAGATGTGGATGAACACTTAGAGCGACTAGGCAAGTTTAAGGAACTTCTCCCCCGTTATCAACTCCTCACCGTACTAGGAGCTATTGCCGCTATGATCGTACCTGATTACGTTGCTAGCTATACTTACCGTCAAGGCTTTTTTGTGATTACTCAGTCTGGCGACGATCTGCAGTTCTTAAATGATGATAAATTCTGCCCTAATGTTGTAGTTCTAGGCAGGCAAAACTTTTGTCAATAGGAAAAATATCCCCTTTACCATCAGCCATTTCAGGGGACAAGTCAAGTCCTTAAGCTCTGGTAGGGCAAATAATTCCATTACCTGCTGAAATTCATGCCAACGCCCCCGCCGTAACTGGCGCCATGCCCCTGCTAATACATACTGATGAAGAAATGATCTT
>Ga0272446_1006075_pt1 | contig 12846 bp, 15 predicted proteins | sample YNPCB0061_FD_194587 | JGI IMG/M metagenome (GOLD analysis project Ga0272446, IMG submission 194587) | Hot spring microbial mat communities from Yellowstone National Park, WY, United States - YNP-CB-006-1 | ecosystem: Environmental > Aquatic > Thermal springs > Hot (42-90C) > Sediment | place... | reverse complement strand
GACCTGCACTACACTGAACACGGGCAGGGCACGCCCCTCGTGCTCCTGCATGGATTCCCCTTTAGCAGCGCCCTCTGGCGCGACCAAGCCAACGGCCTCGCCGATTTTTGCCGAGTCATCACGCCCGATCTGCGCGGGCATGGGGCCAGCCCCGCCCCCGAAGGAACCTACACCATGGAGATTTTGGCCCAAGATGTGCTACGCCTCTTGGATAGTTTGGGGGTGGAGAAGGCGGCGATCATGGGGCACAGCATGGGCGGCTATGTGGCGCTTGCCTTGTGGCGGTTAGCCCCCGCCCGCTTCACGGCCTTCGGCCTGATTGCCTCCCATGTGTGGGCGGATACTGACGAGGGCCGCAAAGGGCGCTATGACCTGATCGCGGCGGTGGAAGAACGCGGTACACGGGCCGTTGTGGACGCCATGTTGCCGCGTCTGTTTGGCCCCCAGTTGGCCGAAGATGAGCCGATCAAGGAAAATGCCGAATCGCTGATGCTAGCCACCAAGCCCAGCGGCGTCATGGGGGCGCTGCGCGGCATGGCCCTCCGCTCGGATTCGAGCGACCTGCTGCCCCTGATCGACGTGCCAACGCTGATCCTGTGTGGGGATTCCGACAAGATCGTGCCGCCCGCCCGCGCTGAATCTATGGCGGCGGCGCTCCCCAACGCAACCCTGATCACGATAGAGAACGCCGGGCACTTACCGATGTTAGAGCAGCCCCACGCAACGACCCTCGCCTTGCGCACCTTCCTGAACGACCTTGATCCGTACAAAAAAGCCGAACGGCCTTAGCGTTTTTCCGCCGCCAATAAACGTTCAATAAAGGCCATCCCGTCTTCGGCGTTTTCAAAAAAGCGAACGTCGCTGTAGCCGATCAGCTTGAAGCCGATCTCGGCAATACGGGTGATGAGCAAACTTGGCCCCGCCAACACGATATAACCGCGATTTTTATGCTTGAAGCTGGGGTGCGTCCGCGTTTGGAGCATCCCTACTGGGTCTTGACGGGCGCGGGTGAGGTCAACAAGGGCGTGAACGGGGCCAGTGGCAGCATCAAGGTGGGGCATGATCTCGTTTTGTATGGTTTGCATGTCTTGAATTTGCCAAGGGTCGGAGAAGATGTAATGCGCAACGCGGTTACCATGAATCATTCGGAGTTCAATCGGCATGGGCTTGCATCCTTTACTTCAGCCATATTGTAGGGCAATTTGCGGGAATAACTCAATAAACGAGATAAAAATCATTATAAAGTTGTAACGGCTTTCAAAGCCTCCCCTTGTGTTTTAATAAATGCCCGATAAAAACCTGCAAAAAAGCCGCGATAGTGCTTGACTTCCACCCATGCCGATTCTAGGATTGCATCGTTAACATTCTCACTTAGCCGAGAGGAAGGCCACCACCGTTTATGCCACCTTTCACCGCCCGCCCGGAGCAGATTGCCGCGCTTGTTCGGCACATGCGGCAAGTTCACCCAGCCCCTCCCCCCTGCACCCTGATCGTACAATATGTTTCAGCCCAAACGTGGCCCCTTCCCCCCCAAGCCGAAGCTGCCCGCCGCGCCCTTCATGCCGTCCGGTGGCAGAAGTTGTGGGGCTAGGCCCGCACGCTCATGATGATTCCGGCGGCGGGGCGATGATCTTCAACGTCGGAATATCCAGCAATAGCACTTCGAGGGCGAGCCGCGTATTGACGTTTGCCTCAAGGTATTTGGCCGTGCGCCGGACGGCGGTCAGGGCGCGGTAGATGCCCTCTGTACCGGCCCCCCGTGCAACCTGATCCAACCCATGCCGCCGATCCCGATTGATCGGGGCGGCCAAAACGCTGTGATGGGCCAAGAGTAGGGCATCCCGCCAGTAGCTTTGCCATAAATCCAGCATCGCCATCAGATCGGCTTTTCCGTTTCGGCTGGCCTCCTCGCTGAGCCGCCCCGCCAGCGCGAAGCGCTCTCGCCGAGTCATGCTGATCGCGGCCTCGAGCGTATCCAGCCATTCCGCCCGCTGCCGGAAGATCGTCTTACGGTCGGGCTTGCCTTCAGCGATTTCATCAAGATAGGCGCGAATAGCCCATCCGACCCGCCCGCCGGAAAGTTGCGCTAGCAAGGCTGCGTCGTCGGCGGAGAGGCCGTAATGCGCCTCTAACCCAGCTCGGATCACTTGTGGGGGGAGCAACCGAAGCGTGATCGGCTGGCAACGGGAACGGATGGTTGGCAAGAGGGATTCCGTCGCATCGGCGGTCAGCAAAATTAGGACGTAGGGGGGCGGTTCCTCAAGGGTTTTAAGCAAGGCGTCCATCGCTTGGGTGCTGGCTTCTTGAAAGCGGCGGAACAAGACCACCCGGTAACGGCCTTCAACTGGGCGCAGGGAGAGCAAACGGCCCATTTCCCGCACTTGTTCGATTTTGAGCGTGCCCTGATCGGCCTCGATCAAGGTGAAATCGGCATGGTTGCCGCTGGCAATCAGGCGGCAGGCACGGCATTGCCCGCACGGGCGGCCAGATTCAGCAAGGCAATTGGCGGCCTGTGCGAAAAGGCGGGCAAATGTCGTCTTGCCGATTCCTGCTGGGCCGCTGATCAGGTAGGCGTGGCGGAGCCGTCCGGCGTTCATGCTCCGGGCCAACCGGTTAACGGCCCACGCATGGCCGATGAGGGGCCATTCTGTACGGTAAGTCTCGCTCATTGGGTGGGGTTCCAAAGGTGAACACATGTACGACGGAATTGTACCAAAGGGACGGCCCTTCTTCACGTCCGGCGGGTTGACCTTCCTCAGATTTGCGCTTTCTAACCATCTATGCTACTTTATTGCCTTAGCCTTGTGCATTTCTGGCAGCCCGTTTTTCCTAAACCTGCCTTGACAAAGCCAAGCGCTTTAGCTACGCTTGTGACAGAAGACTCAAATGAGCAACGAGCAACCAAATCCGATCCGTAGTACACCCCAAGCCGCACTCGGCTTGGCAGGCGCTATGGGGTGCTACATCTTTGTGTTTGCTCTGGCCTCGATTGGTATCGGCCTTGTGCTGGATCAGGCTTTGAATACTGACCGCCGGATTGCAACCATCGTGTGCATTCTCGCCGGGTTGCCCATCAACCTGCTTTCCGCACTCTGGATCACGATGCAGATCATCAAGCGCATCATCCCGCAGCCGAAGGCCAAGGCCAGCAAAAGTGAACCCAGCACCACAGAATCAGGGGCTGGGGAGGCGGCGCAATAGCACATTTCAACCGGTCTTGCGCTGAAGGAGGATTTTTTGAATCAAGCATTGCGTTTCAACTCTGAAACCGGGAGGGGGGAGTCGTGAGTGCCTCTTTACGTGGCCTACTCGTCCTGATCGGGATCATCGCGGTCGTAGGGTTCGCCTGCGTTTTCCTGCCATTCTTTGCGATGCCGCAAAGTGGTCTTGGGGTGGCCCTGCCTGTTATCACCCTCCCCGGTGAAGCCATTGTTCCGAACTGGCCGGTCTTCGGCTATGATTTTCTGAACACCATGACTTCGCTGGTGTTGGTGGACGTGATCGTCCTGATTATCGCCGTCGTGGTTGGGCGTGCCATGCGCAGCGCCCCGCCAGATCGTTTCGTCCCGCGTGGTTTGACGAATTTCATCGAATTACTGGGCGAATTTTTGTACAATCAGGCCTATAACCTGCTGGGTGCGCGCTGGGCGCGTGCGGTGTTCCCGCTGGCGGCCAGCATTTTCGTGTTCATCCTGATCAGCAACTGGGTTAAGCTGGTTCCCGGCTACGAAACTGTTGGCCTCACCGTGTGTGCGGAATACAACGTTTTCGCCCCTGAGACGGACAAACTTGCGTCCGGCCAATTAGGGTATCCGGTCAACGGCCTCGTGGACGGCAAGCCCGCTGGGGTGATGAGCCTGAATAATTCCGGTGGTGACCTGAAAGCCCGCGCTGGTGTGAAGGCCACCCGTGCCGATACGCTCAAGTGCGAAGAAGAGCACCCATGGGCCAAGCCACCGTTGGCGCAAGCCATTGAAGAACGTGCTGTGGCCGCCAAGCTAGAGGAAGTCAAGAAGAAAGAGCCGACCCTCTCCGGCGAAGAACTGGAAAAGAAGAAGCACGAAATTGAGGAAGAATACCACGCCAAACTGGTTGAGAAGGCAGGCGGTAAAGAAGCCGTCGAAGCGGGGAATGCCAATCTCTTCACGATTGCGCCATTCTTCCGTGGTGTCACCACCGACCTGAACTTCCCGCTTGCGCTGGCCGTCATCGTGGTGGTCATCGTGCAGGTGTGGGGTATTCAAGCTCTCGGCCTCGCCTACTTCTTCAAGTTCATCAACTTGCCGGCCTTGGGCAAGTTGGGCAAGAAGCCGCTCGGCGCGATTGACTTCATCGTGGGCCTGATCGAAATCATCTCGGAGCTGTCGCGTCTGCTCTCGCTGACCTTCCGTCTATTCGGCGCGGTCTTTGCGGGTGGCGTGTTGCTGATCGTGTTCAGCTTCCTAATGGCCTTCATCGTACCGATTCCGGTGTACTTCCTCGAGTTGTTCATCGGCGGTATTCAGGCTTACGTGTTCGCCATGTTGACGTTCATTTATGCCTCGCAAGCGGTGGTCTCGCACCATGACGACGATCACGGCCATGCCGAAGGCCATGCTGAACACGCGCACTAAACCGTGTTCGCCCCCAATCACACAGTGTATGACGGTTTTGCACACGCTAAAAACACAAAACGAGAAGGACTAACTCACAATGACTGACAACGGTTTGAAGTTTCTCGCCGCTGGCTTGGCCATGCTCGGCGCGTTTGGCCCCGGCATTGGCATTGGGATGCTGGTAAATGGTGCGTTGCAGGCCATTGGCCGTAACCCTGACGCTTCCGGCATTATCCAAACCAACATGATCCTCGGCATCGTGTTTACCGAAGCTATCGCAATTTATGCGTTGCTCGTTGCTCTGATCGCGCTGTTTGTTTAACCCGCGCACCACTTCAGGGGAGGCCCAAGTTGGAAAGATTAGGGATTAATGGCGGCCTTCTGCTCGCGCAAATCGTTAACTTTGTCCTCGTTGCCCTCGTTCTGTGGCTTCTGGTCTGGAAGCCCCTCGTCAAGGCATTAGAGACACGGCGCGAACGGATCGCCAAAGGTCTAGAAGATGCACGCAAGGCAAGCGAAGCCCTCGCCAATGCCGAACGTGACGCCCAAAAGCTGCTGGAGCAGCGCCGTATCGAGGCCAACCGCCTCGTCGAGGAAGCGCGTAGCCGTACTGAAGACCAAACCCGCGCCCTGCTGGATGAAGCCCGCCGCGAAGCGGAAGCCATCCGCGTGAAGGCCCGCGAAGAAGCCATCGCTGAACGGAATGCCATTCTCGCCGGCGTGCGTGACCAAGTGGCGAAGATTTCCATCGCTGCCACTGAAAAGCTGGTCGGCCAGTTGGATGCGACCCGCGCCCAAGCCATCGTCAAGGATTTCTTGGCCAAGCTGCCGGACGAAGCCAAGAACATGGGCGGCGATGTCGAAGTGGTGAGCGCCCTGCCCCTCTCCGAAGCGGAACAGGCGGCGGTCAAGTCCGAGACGGGTGCGCGGAACATCTCCTTCAAGGTCGACCCGAACATCCTCGGCGGGTTGGTGCTGCGCTCTGGTGACCGCGTGGTTGATGGCAGCGTCCGTAGCAACCTGAGCAGCCTCGCGGCGCAGATGTTCTAGCCCGAACGGCACATCAAAACGCAACAAAAAACGGGTGCACGTGCACCCGTTTTTGATTTCCCATACGGGGGAACATTCGCCAATTTATTCCCCGCTCGCCCGTGCGGTCTTTTCGCCCGGCCCAATGAAGCGCAGCACCGTCTCCACCAACACTGAACGCGAGATCGGCTTCTGCATGTATTCATCGCAGCCGGAGGCCATAATGCGTTCCTTATCGCCCTTCATTGCATTGGCCGTCAGCGCGATAATCGGGATATGGCGCAGGTCAGAGGCCTTGAGGTGCGCGGTAGCCTCCATGCCATCCATCCCACCCATGTTGATGTCCATCAAGATCAGGTCGGGCCGTTCGCGGGCCACCATCGCAATGCCCTTCAGGCCGTCCTCCGCCTCCAAGACTTCGTAGCCCTCTGCGCTCAAGATCTTCTTGACCAAGCGGCGGTTTTGGAAGTTGTCTTCGATGTACAGGATACGCTTAATTGGCATAACTTGACCTCGCATGGGTGAGAATTTGCTGGATTTGGTCTGGGAAGGCGCGGGTGTCGATGGGCTTGCTAATGAAGGCGTCGCACCCGAAGGCTAACGCTAGCCGCTTGGCGCGGGCGCTGGCTTCCGCTGTGAAGGCGATAATTGGTAACTTCATGACCTCTGTTATCCCGCGGAGTTGGGTCACAACAACTTTGCCCTCGAGGTCGGGCAAGTCCATATCGACAAGGATAATTTCCGGATGGATTTCGCGGGCGAGGCGCAGCCCGGTCAACCCGTTAGCGGCATGATGTACGCTAAACCCGTGTGGGGCAAGGATTTTTGTCACCATACGGGCGGCGTTGAGGTCGTCTTCAATGAGAAGTAGCGTTACCATGGGTGATTTTACCCTTCTTTGCATCGCTTATGCTCAATTATAAAACCAAGTGTAAAGAGACGTGTTCCAGCAGCATCACAATCCGATCACGAATCTTTATCAATGATTGGCGTGACCCAAAAAACAGGCTTCTTCCCTGTAATGCGGGCAGACCCAAAGTTTGTTAGGGGCGACCCAACTCGCATTTTAGCATAAAAATCGATGGAGGGAGCGTACTTTACTTTAACTTTCTGTTGAGGATTTGGATTTTTCTTGGGGGAGGGCGTAGTTCAGAGCATCGATCAGGCGGCGGACGGGGATCGCCTGTATGCCGTCGGGGAAGGGGTCGCCACGCCGGGCGGATTTCGGCACGAGGCAGCGCTTGAACCCGAGTTTTGCCGCCTCGCGCATCCGGGCGGTAAGTTGGCTCACGGCCCGCAATTCCCCCGAAAGGCCGACCTCGCCAATGATGGCCAAATCTGCTGGGAGGGGCCGATCCCACGCGCTAGAGGCAATCGACATGGCAATGGCGAGGTCGGCAGCGGGTTCGTCAATGGTCAGGCCGCCGACGACGTTCACGAAAATATCTTGGTCGGCCATGCGGATGCCCACCCGCCGGGCAAGGACGGCGGTCAGTAGTTGTAGGCGGTTGAAGTCTATGCCGTTGGCGGTGCGGCGCGGGTTGGGGTAAGACGTGGTCGAGACGAGCGCCTGAATTTCGACCAGCAGCGGGCGCGTCCCTTCCATCGTGACCACGATGCTAGACCCGGCCGCGTTGATCAGCCGTTCGGCGAGGAATGCCTCCGACGGGTTGGTGACTTCGACCATGCCCCGATCCCGCATCTCAAACACCCCGACCTCGCTAGTGGCCCCGAAGCGGTTTTTAACGCTCCGCAACAGGCGGTAGGCTTGGAAAGAGTCCCCTTCAAGGTACAGGACGGTATCGACGATATGCTCAAGGACACGCGGCCCGGCAATCGTCCCCTCTTTGGTGACATGCCCTACCAAAAAGACCGCGATTCCCGTCGTTTTTGCCAACATTTGCAGGCGGGCCGTACACTCCCGGACTTGCGTCACTGTGCCCGCGCTAGACGGCTTGTCGTCGCTGTAAGTGGTCTGGATCGAATCGACGATGATCACCTTCGGCTGGGTGGCTTGGACGTGATCGAGGATCGTCTCGAGGTTCGTCTCCGTCACCAAAAAAAGCTCGTCGGCTTCAATGTGCAAGCGCTCCGCCCGCATCTTGATCTGCCGCACCGACTCTTCGCCGGAAACGTACAGCACCCGCCCTACCGTCTGCGCGATCACGGCGGCAATCTGCATCAGCAGGGTCGATTTGCCAATGCCGGGGTCGCCCCCGACGAGGGTAATGCTGCCCGGAACTAGCCCCCCGCCGAGGACGCGGGCGAATTCCTCTACCGGCAGCGGCCAACGCTCATCGCCGCCCATCGGGATGTCGCCGAGTCGTTGCGGCATGGTGCGGAGTCCGGCATTTCCGCCCGCCGCAGAGATAGCTTTGCGAGCGGTGGCCTTCGGCTCCGGCTGCTCGGTGACTTCCTCCATCGTGTTCCATTCGCCACAGTTGGGGCAACGGCCCATGTAGCGCGGGGAACGCTTGCTGCACGCCGAACAAACGTAGTAGGTGGTGGGTTTGGGCATGGGCTACCGCCCCGCTGCGCCTTTGACGGCCAAAAGGCGGCGGACTTCATTCAGAAATTCGGGCAGGCGCAGCGGCTTGACATAGAACGCATCAGCGCCAATATCCAAAATACGGCGTCTGGCGTCCGGGTCAGACCGGGCAGAGAAGGCGATGACGGGCGTCATGGCCAAGTCCTCATACTCAGGATCGGTACGGAGGCGCTGGCAGACCTCAAAACCCTCAATATCGGGCATCATCAGGTCGAGCACGATCAGGTCTGGGCGGTGCTTTTTGATGGCCTCTAGGCCCTGTGTGCCGCTGAACGCGCCGACGGTCTCATAGCGTTGAATTTTGAGGAACGTTTCCAGCATTTCGACTGTCAACGGCTCATCATCAATGATCAGGATTTTGGGCATTCGGAGGCCCTTTTCTGGTGTGGGAAATGGTTTTGAAGAAAGTATAGCCGATCTTGGCCGTTATTTCGAAAGGGGGAATTGTCACCTTCGTGCGTTATCCACGATGCCCAAACGGGGGTATACTCCCCCCTGTATGACGTGACCCATGCCAACAAGGGAATTTTTTGCCGTGCTGAAACTGAATGCACTGGTTGCCGAGTTTATCGGCACATTCATGCTGGTATTTGTCGGGGCGGGGGCAGTGACCTTCTTCGTTGCCAACCAACCCAACGGCGATGCCAACATCATCATTGCCGCGCTCGCCCATAGCCTGATCCTTGTGGGGATCATCGCCACTTTTGGGCACATTTCAGGGGCACATGTGAACCCCGCCGTTTCGTTAGGGGTGACCGTTGCCGGGAAGATGAACCCACTAGCGATGCTAGTCTACTGGGTGGCGCAGTTTGCGGGGGGTATTGCCGCCGCCGCCCTGATCCGCTACATCTACCCCAACGCCGCCGTGATCGGCCAAACCATGCCCGCCGCCGGAATCGACGGGGTTAAGGTCTTGATCCTTGAGGCGCTGATGACGTTCTTCCTCGTCAGCACAGTCATACAGGCCGCCGTTTACGGCAAGGCGGGCAACCTCGCTGCGCTCGTGATTCCGTTCACGCTGGCGGGGGCGATCTTGCTCGGTGGGGCGCTCACAAGGGCCTCACTGAACCCCGCCCGGACGCTCGGCCCGGCCCTCATCAGCGGCCAAACGCCGGAGATCGTGTTCTACATGGTCGGAATCTTTGGCGGCGGGGCGGTAGCGGGCCTGCTGCACAGCGTTTTATTCCGCCAAGCGTAGGGGGACGGCAAGGCTGGGGCGGGGATGCGCCCGGCCACCCCTTTGGGGTTCCGGCATGGGGGGGTCAGGTGTGCTTCTTGACCAGAAACTCACGAATATCGCGGATCAGGCGGTCTGTGGTGTCCATCATCGGCATATGGCCGGCCCCGCTGTACATGCTGATCTGGGCGCCGGGTACACCCTTTTGGAGCACCTTCGCCTGATTGGGGTGGACAATGAAGTCCCACTTGCCGTAAATGCCCAACGTTGGGACGCGGATTTTGCCGAGGTTCGGGCGCAAGTCGGTACGGCGCAGCGTGCCGATGCTCTGGAAGAACGAATGCATTGAAACTTGGGTCATATCGGCCCGGACTTGGCGGTACAGGGAACGCCCAGAGCGTGTGGCCATTTGGCTGACGAGGAAAGTGAAAAAATTCAGGACGGGCGGCATGTTGAACAACAGCCCGGCCAGTTGCGGCACACCTGAGAGCTTCAGCAGCAAATTGAGGGAACTGCCATGAATGGGCGACCCAATCACGACGACCTTGACGATTTTTTCCGGGTAGCGCATGGCCGTACTCAGGGCGACGGTTCCGCCCATCGAGTGGCCGACGAGAGGGGCCTTCACAATGCCGAGCCGGTCAATAAACTGGTTGACCATTTCGACGTAGTTATCGACGGTGAAGCTGTTTTCCACTGTGGCGCCAGAGTTCCCGAAGCCCCAAAAATCCAGTGCGTAAGTGCGGAATTCCTTGCCGAGTTCCTCAATCGTTTGCCGCCATACAGACCACGACTCCATCCACCCATGAAGCAGGATGACCGGGCGACCCCGGCCATACGCTTCATAGTGAATGATCCCTTGGTCGGTTACGAGCGAAGTCACCGGACAGGCCTCTCCCTCATCATGGATTCAGTGCGCTACATGGTTGACGTGGTCAGGGACTGTCCACAGGGGCGCGGCTTAGGTGTCCATTTCCTCCAAGATGGAGTATAGGAGTTCCAAGAGCACAGCCTTCACCTTTTCCTTATCGCGGGCGACGCACGGCAGCAGCTTCACGTTTTCGTCGATCCGCAAAGCAATGCGGAGGTCGTCGGCGGGCCATGCATCTTCCATATCTTGCTTGTTAGCGGCTACCACATAGGGGGTAGGGGCGTAGGCGCGGAAGGTCTCCAAAATAGCCTTCGCCTCGCGGAAGGTTTCGGGCTTGGTGCTATCGACCATCACCACGAAGCCAAGCATCCCTTCCGCGAGGATTTCCCACATGAAGTCAAAGCGGCGCTGGCCGGGCGTCCCGAACAGGTACAGCACCAAATCATCATCAATGGTGATACGCCCAAAGTCCATAGCGACTGTCGTCTCGCCTTTGATGGTGGCTTCATAGGTTCCTTCCGAAACTTTCGTATCAGTCGAGACGACGTCGATTTCGGAGATGGAACGGATAAATTCGGTTTTGCCCGAAGCATAAGGCCCGGTGATAACCATCTTGACGGTTTGCATTGCCATATTTACTGCCCTGCTTGCCTTATCTTGCCGTGATTGATGCGGCGGTACAAAGCCAATGACACCTAGTGAATGCTGAGACGAATAAGCCGCCCCCAAACGGGTTTACAGGCTTTTGATCCGTTCGATCAGCCGGTTAATCTGCGATTTTTGCGGCGCGGCGCTGGCGGCACCCGTCCGTGGGCGTGCTTTGGGCGCTTCCGGCTGGACGGGCTTCACCAGTTCGACAAGCCCTGCACTCAGCAACCCATACACAATTTGGCGAATCTGCATATCGGTGAGGTTGCACGCCTTAGCGATCTGCCGAATGGTATTTTTCCCGTTAATGAACGACACCACGCGCCATTCTTCAACGCTGAGTTGGAGTTGCACCCGCCGGAACTGCTCGCTCGGCGATTCGGGGAACTTGAGCGAAAAGTCGAGGTTGGGCAGGGCTTCGATCAACATTTTATCGCGGCTGACGCGCCGGATCATCTCAATGATCACGTTTTCGAGGTCAATTGGGACGGTGATCTTGTCGCTGGGGGGCAATTCCCCCTCTTCGAAGATGAACGGCTCTTGGTTCCAATTGGCCAAGTCATAGATGATGGAGAGGGTATGCTGGTGAATGCTCTGCACAATATCGACTTGTGTCACGTAATTGGCGTTGATAAGCAGGAGGGCAAGGGCCTTATCACCCGCTTTAGCTGCTTTTTCCCGAATGATGCGATGCTGTTCGTCATTCAGCTTGCCCGCTTTGTGTAGCACCGTCGCAAGGTGGTTATCTTGATCATTCAGCGCGGCATGGATGAGCTTTCCCTCTCGGAAAGAAACCCGTGCGCGTTCCTTGCCAAGCGCCAATTCAGGCCGCTTTGTCTCGCCGTCCCCCATGATAATCTCGCGCCCCGTTGCCACGCCCTCATAAAGCTTGAGCGTTCCGGTTTTCTTCGCCAAATTGATCAGGTTGAGCAACTGCGTTGTGTGCAGGTCTTGCAGTGTCCCTTTTAATTGTCTTGGCATTGTCCTCTGCCTCACTGGGCACGTACCATTCAAGGAGTCGGGTTAACCAAGCGCGGCAATCGCATTACGCGCAGATGCCTCCGCGCCGAATTAGGTTCAAAAACGGCAGTCGCTGGTTAGGAAACGGCTTAATCTCATACACTACCTTGTCGGGATTATAGCCCGTATGCCTAGCCAAGTCAACCAAGCTACGCTTAAGGGGGGCAAATGAATCAAAGACGTTCAAGGCATTCTTTCACGGCTTGGGCCGGAAGCGGTAAATGCGCCCTTCGCTAACCGCCGTGTACAGCCAGCCAGCCCGATCCGCCGCGATGCCCGCCACCCGATACGGGTAGTAAGACGCCCGAATCAGGCTGAGTTCGGCGGCGGGCAAATTGAAGTAATCCGGCAGCAGGCGCGTTTCCGCCGCAATGGCCCCCTCGGCGGCCAACGTGAGCGCCACAACTTCAAAGCCCGCCAGTGTGACCCCGTTCCACGTCCCCGCTAACCCGATGAGCAACTTGCCATGCCACGCCGGAAACGCCGCCCCGTCGTAGCGCAACAGACCACGTGGGGTGCTGCCCGCCGGAAACGTCCACACAGGCCGGATCGCCGCCGCGCAACGCCCACCGCCGTCGTCCGTTCGGGGGCGTCCAGCCGAATCGCAGGACGGGAAGCCAAAATCAGGGGCGGCCATGCCGGGCCGGATGGCGTTGAGTTCAGCGGGTTGGTCGGGCGGGGCGTTATCGGCAAGGTAGAGCGTGCCATCTGGCCCCCACGCCATATCGAACACCTCGCGTAGGCCCGTCGCCACGACCTGAACAGCACTCCCATCCGGCGCAAGGCGGAGCAAAGCCCCCCGTCGCGGGTCGGGATCGGCGCACGAGTCGCACCGGACGCCCTTCACCACGTACAAGTTGCCGTCCGGCCCGACCCGGAGGTTGCCCAACCAGCCGCCCGCCCCACCCGGCAAATCCGACACAAGCGGGCGGGCGGAGCCGTCTTGCGCAATGCGGAG
>Ga0272446_1006074_pt1 | contig 12847 bp, 14 predicted proteins | sample YNPCB0061_FD_194587 | JGI IMG/M metagenome (GOLD analysis project Ga0272446, IMG submission 194587) | Hot spring microbial mat communities from Yellowstone National Park, WY, United States - YNP-CB-006-1 | ecosystem: Environmental > Aquatic > Thermal springs > Hot (42-90C) > Sediment | place... | reverse complement strand
CGACATTGACCTCAAAAATCGGGGACGGCGCTGGCTATACAATTTCACAACCACAGCCAAACAACCAATTCCCATGCTCACCGAAACCCAAGGTAGATTTGAACTATGGCAGATCAAACCCAGCAATCAGTGAGTCAGCGATCGCATTCTTAACTCGCTCCCTGTTAAATGCAACTACTCCAGAGATAAACCTAATCACTGCTTCTTGTGGGGCGGAAAGGATTGAGGAAATTGATCAGGCTAAAAATTTCCCGTGATTGAATCCAGAGCTTACCCTGCCCGCGAAACCGACAGACCAATCCTTCGCCCCCAAATATGCCCGTCATCAACCCGCGAAACGAGAGACCCGCAATCATCTCTACACTGTAGTCTAAGGTGTCTTCAAATGCCACAATATATCCCGTATCCACCACATATTCTTGCTCAATGGGAATTTCTAAAATGGCACCGTAGGAACTGAACCAAATATCTCCCTTTCCTGAGGCACGCACCATAAACAGCGATTCACCACTAAAGAATCCTCTCAACCCTTGGAACTGAGTATCAATCTCCACTGTGGGACTGCACGCCACAAAACCCCCAGACTGCACAATTAGGCATCTGCCATCTCCTTTGAGGTAGTAGTGCTGGACATCACCGGGCACCCCAGGGGAGAGGTATAACTGCCCTGGTTTGCCAACCGCAGTGAATTCACTGAGGAAGAGGGATTCACCGCCCAACATTCTCCCCAAGCTCTTCATCAGCCCGCCACGCATTTTTGACTTCATTTGGATATGACTATCCATTGCCGCCATCGCCCCTGCTTCCACCAGAACGGTTTGATTAGCTTGTAAGTTGAGGATCAACGAGGCATAGGAAGGCTGATGTTCCAAATCAAAAGCAATTTCATTCATAGGTTTTGCTCAGTAGGTTTATCGTGGAGGGAGTTGGGAACCAACGAGGCGACCAAAAGCACCAGGGTTGTGAGTTTGGCAATACACTGTGCCTCTGCCTTTGAAGCGGCACACAAATCCTTCGCCGCCGAGAAAAGTACTCAGCCATGTGGAACCGGGCGGTTTGCCAATGTCAAAGTTGAGGCTTCGCTCAAACGCCACAATGTGCCCTGTATCTACGATGTATTCTCCATTCACTGGTACGGAATAGATAGCTCCAAAAGAGGAGAGCAGAACTGGACCATGACCGCTGATGGTGAGCCAGAATAGGGATTCACCAGAGAGTATGGCTCTTTTGAAGCCTGGGAAACCTAAATCCACATCGACAGTAGAAGCAGAAGCCACATAGGCAGTGGATTGGGCGATCAGTTCCTCGCCCTGCATTTCATAGACCAGCAGATCGCCCATGAAGTCGGGAGCAAGGTAGATTTCGCCACTGCGCCCTAGGGAGCGAAAAACACTGAGAAACAATGACTCCCCGCCCAGAAGGCGCTTCAGACCACCCAACAGACCGCCTCCTTTTCCCTGTCGCAAAGTGGTGTTGGCGTTGATGTGGGGACTCATGGCAATCATCGCTCCTGCTTCGGCTACGATCTCTTCATTCGCCTCTAGGATAACTTTGGCGATCGCACTATCGGGCTGTTGTAATAATTGAATTTCCACTTGACCTCCATTAATCTACAGTTTAGGGCGCAAGAATTTCACTAAGCCATCAATACTGCGAGACTGCATATACACATCCCCTCTGCCCACTAATTTCATCACAAAACCTTCCCCTGAGGTCACTGAACCAAACAGACCGCCCGCCAGTCCTATATTCATTTTCAGGGTGCTTTCATAAGCTAAGAGGTGTCCTGTATCGACAATGAATTCCCCTGAGACCTGTTTTTTGCTGATACCGCCGTAACCGCCAAAAAAGATCGTGCCATCTCCTGACGCTTGCAACTTGAACAACCCTTCTCCCGAAAACCAACTCTTAAAACCTGCCCAGCGCACTCCCAGTTTTACATTACCTATATGGGCAATGTAGGTGCCTGCTTCAAAGCCAAAGGTTTTGCCCTGCAGAGGCAAAGCCTCAATATCACCCACGGATGACTGGGTCAGCACCAAAGTGCGGGGCTGATTGGTGGGATTACTAAAAGTGTTGGCAAAGAGGGATTCTCCACCAAACCAGCTTTTGAGTAGGGCAGAAAAGAAACCACCAAACCAGTGAGTTTTCATGGTCAGCGCCCCATCCATGCTCGCCATTGCTCCCGCTTCAGCGGTGATACTCTCCCCTGAGCCAAGGGTAACAAAAATGGTGGAAAAGGCAGGTTTGTATTTTATTTCGTACTTCATGTTGCCTCTTAGCAGTGCTACGCACAGCCTAAAGCTACACCAGTAAGTGGCGGTTTGTGCTAAACTTTATCAAAATTTATTTTTTAGCACTACACCCTAGAGGATGCGCTCTGTCAGGCGATCGCGGAAAAAGGGCAGTATCTCCTCACAAAAAGCCTCAGTGGCTTTGGAGCGGTAACGGTTGGGATTGCGAATTTGGCTGAGGGTGCGCCGTATGCTAACCCCCTCGATTTGCACCCGTTTTAGTGCGCCAAGCTGTAGCTCTTTTTCGATCGCCGTCAAAGACAAAAAAGCTACCCCCAATCCCGCCTGCACCGCATTTTTGATTGCCTCAATCGAGTTCAGTTCCATTTCCACCAGCAACTGCTTAGTGTCCACGCCATTTTTGGCTAAAACTTGGTCAATCACTTTGCGAATGGTGGACTGGGCATCGAGGGTGATGAACTTCAGCCGATAGAGTTCACTGATGGGAATGCTCTCGCTGTTGCTGAGAGGGTGCAGGGCGGGGACAACCAACACCAACTCGTCCTCAGCGTAGGGCACAATTTCGAGGGATTCCATCAACTCCAGCGGCACTTCGCCGCCAATGATAGCAAGGTCAATCTGCCCATTTGCCACACTCCATGCGGTGCGCCTTGTGGAGTGGACATGGAGTTGCACCGCCACTTCGGGATATTTCTGGCGGAACATCCCGATCATGCGCGGCATAATGTAAGTGCCAGTGGTCTGGCTTGCGCCAATAATTAAAGTGCCGCCGTTTAGGTTCTGCAAGTCCTCGATCGCGCGACAGGTTTCTTGGCACAAATTGAGAATGCGATCGCCATAAGACAGTAGCAACTGCCCCGCCTCAGTTAACTGCGCCTTGCGTCCACCTCGGTCAAAAATTGGCACATCTAGCTGGCGTTCCAACTGCTGAATCTGCAGGCTGATGGCGGGCTGGGACACATACAAGCTATCCGCCGCCTTCTTGAAACTGCCTTCAAGGGCGATCGCCTTGAGAATGCGTAATTGATCGAGGGTAAAGGGAATCTCCATCATGGGTGGGGCGAATGCACTGTAGGACTAATCAAATTAAACACCTGTTGGTTGACCTATTTTCTAGGTACACACAAGTACACAACTGATCACAGATTAGAGCCTTTTATTGATGGGATCAGACAATGCAAAAAATCTCTATATTTCTATATTCTGGATATTGTTATGGTCGGGAGTTAAGCCAAAAAAGTAGCGGCAAACCACATCAATAATAAAGTTACCAGCAAGGAAACCGAGTTGGGAAAACTCGCAAACTGCAAAGCAGGGATTTGGAACAGCAAGAACGCCAACAACAGCCCTAAGCTCAAGGCGCAAAAAGAGAAAAGAACAGCCATGCCAAAGCGCCGACCGTTGCGGTTGATGCCATAGATGCAGACCAGCAGAGAAATCGCCAGCCATGTAGTTGCGGCATTGGGAATTAGCAAAACAGCCAGCCATAGCCCAGCAAACACGGCAGATGAAACTAGCATTTCCCGAGTAGAGGGATTGTAGAGCGATCGGCTGAGCCACGAGGGAGCGCCAGCCCCCCCCGAAGTACGCAGGTTGGCGATGGGATTAGCGGGTAATTTCTCAGGATAGCGAATGCGATCGGGGACAGCAATTCTGCCCTCCTTGCGCGCCCGCAAACGATCCATCAACACAGCATCATAGGCGGCTTCTATTTCCTGTTGCCGTGCTTCATCACCTTCCGCATCACTCAACAGGCGATCGCGAGCGGAACGCACTTCCTCAAAAGAGGCAGATTCAGTAACGCCAAGTTCACTGTAGGGATCGTAATTGCTCATGAGGTGGGGCAATGGCAAACTTACGGCTTATTATAGTATAGCCAGCTAGCTTTCCTTGCGAATTAGTTGCTTGATCGTAGAAATCAGTTCCGCTGGCTGGAATGGCTTGGCGATATAGGCATCTGCTCCCTGACGCATCCCCCAGTACTTATCAAATTCCTCACCTTTGGTGGAGCACATTACCACCAGCACCTTTTCCGTTTTGGGATCAGCTTTGAGTTTACGGCACAGTTCATAGCCGTTCATGCGGGGCATCACCACATCCAACACCAAAATATCGGGGCAGTCTTGCTGGATTAGCTCCATAGCCTCTAAGCCATCACCCGCTGAACTGACACTCATGCCATTTTCCTGCAAGATTTTGGTGATCATCTCGCGTTGCGGCGGACTATCTTCAACAACTAACACTTTGGCAGACACAAGCTCACTTCCTAATTACTTGCTTTGGTGATGATACTGTTACTTAATATTAGACAAACTTAGCTGTTTTTTGATCACTGCCACTAACTGTTTTTCCGAAAAAGGCTTAGTAATATAATCGCTACTGCCACTGATTTCCGCCTTACTGCGATCTATGTAGCCATCTTGGCTAGTGACCATAATAATTGGGGTTTGGGCAAATTGGTGGGTTTTGCGCAACATGGCACACAGTTCGTAGCCGTCCACATGGGGCATGGTGATGTCGCACAAAATCAAGTGGGGTTGCAGTTGAAATGCCTTGCCGATCGCACCAATGGGGTCAGTGATGCTAATCACTTGATAGCCATATTTCCCCAGAATATATTCCAGACTGCGACAGGCGGTGATGCTGTCATCAATGCACATGATCTTGAACGCCCCATCGCCGGGTTCACTGCCCATACTGCGACTGGGGGGGACAAGCACAATCAGATCATTGGCGATCGCTTCATAAACTTCCTTGACCACATGAATAATCTCCTGCTGAGTGTAACGGGCAATTTGACGAATCGTGGGAGCAGGTTGCAACTCCAGCCAGGGTTGCAGGGGAGATAAAATCGCAAATGCCGAGTTATCAGGATCGATGGGATTGCTATACTGCGGGCAATGATCCAAAGAGGGAATGTGCGGGAATAATCTGTACCACTGGCGGACTTGAGCTTGTAGGGCAGGAACTAGCGGATTCAGCGGCAGACTAATCAACTGGGGGCTGAGGGTGTGATTAAAGTTGAGGCTAAATTCTCCCTGCCGCAGACACAATAGCTCAAAAATCACTTCTTGAATCATGTGGCGCAAAATCGCCTGCACCTGCGGGGCATGCAAGACCCGTTCCTCCAGCAATAACCCCAGTTGTTCGTATTCCGCCATGCTCCCGCCCAACTGCGAGACAAAGCCAGAATTTGCGGTGAGTTGCAAACCATTATCTAAATTCAAACCCAGCAGATAATCTTGCAGGCGGCTGAGGCGGTCTTGGGGATTGTAGGCGTAAATTGCTGATCCGCGCTCAAAAAATAAAATCCAACATTGCTGTTGTCCCGCTCGATCCTTTGCCTCGATCCAGAGTTCGCCCGAGCGTTGCCCCCAGCCGATCAGTTGCAGAATGTTAGCTGTATCTAGTTCCTGTAGCGAACCTTGCATTTTGGGACAGTGCTAAATACTTGCTGTGCTACAATTCTATACAAAAATGACTCTCTAAAGCGCCCTCAGCCCAACCATAGCGACCAATAAAGATCAAAATGATAAGATTTACGCTTGTTTAGGCATGATAGAAATCTTCTCTGAGCAAGGGTTTCAACTTCCATACACACGCCACCTAAATTGCCTGTAAGCAAAGATCAAATTCTTTAGTTTGTTTCTGACTCTATCCTCTCTCATCTTTAGCATAGGACAAATCAAAAAATTTGCGGCTTTTCCCTCACCCCCTGCCCCTCTGCCAAGGCGGGAGATGGGAGTCAAAAAATTGTCTTAGGTTCTTCTCCTATTGTGGGATTGGGATTTAGCGTGAGGCAGGCTTGTTGCGGCGGGGAAGCCAAAACTTATCCTAATCAAGTTGGCGACTGCTATACCAGTCTGTTTTCAGAATTTTGTTGCCAATGGGCACTACAAATCAGATTGACTAATCGGAACTGGTGCGCTCCATCTTTTGTTGAAACTGTTTGGCATAAAACTGCGCATACTTCCCAGACTGGGTGAGCAATTCGAAGTGAGTGCCTGACTCGATAATGCGCCCCCGCTCCAAGACCAAAATGCGATCGCAGTTGCGCACTGTTGCCAAACGATGGGCAATGACAAACACTGTCCGCCCGATCATGGCGTGTTGCAGAGCCTCCTGCACCAAACTTTCCGATTCAGAGTCTAGGGCGGAGGTGGCTTCGTCGAGGATCAGAATTTTGGGATCGTGCAGAATAGCACGGGCGATCGCAATTCTTTGCCGTTGTCCCCCCGATAAATTCACGCCCTTTTCATGCACTGGTGTTTGGTAGCCTTGCGGCAGACGCACAATAAACTCATGGGCATTGGCGATCCTGCTGGCTGACTCAATTTCTGCGAGGGTGGCGGATCGCTGCCCAAAAGCAATATTTTCGGCGATCGTCCCTGTGAACAAAATAGTTTCTTGAGGGACGATCGCCATTTGGCGGCGCAGGCTGGCGATGGTTACGGTTTTAATATCTATGCCATCGATGAGAATACAGCCGCTGGTGGGATCACGGAAGCGCAGTAGCAAGTTGATCAGCGTGGATTTGCCCGCCCCCGAAGCTCCAACTAGGGCAATACTTTCGCCAGGGAAGGCAACAAAATTGATCCCCCGTAGCACTGGCTGGTCTGGCTGATAGCTGAAATTTACTTGGCGATATTCCACCTTGCCCGATATGTTGGGCAGAGCTTGGGCTAAGGGTTGCTCCACTATGGAGGGCTGTTCTTGGAAAATCTCCCAGATGCGATCGATCGATGCCTCTGCCTGCTTAATCTCGTTATAGCCATTGCTGATATGAGAAATGGGGTCGATTAGGAGCAATACGCTGGCACCAAAGGCGACAAACTGCGCCCCCGTCAACTGCCCTGCGCCGATCTGCCAGCCGCCAATAATAAACAACAGCGTGATAGCCGATGCCTCCAAAAAACCAATCACTGGGTATTGGATCGCTCTAATGCGATCGGTGGCGTACTTGCGCTGGAGGTTTTGCAGTGCCTCACGCCGAAACCGCTCGATCTCGGCTGGCTCTGCCGAAAATGCCCGCACTAGATGAATGCCACTAAAAACTTCAGCCAATAGCGCCGATAGGTTTGACACCTGATCTTGGCTTTTGCGGGATAGCTCCAACATTCTCTGCCCAAACCAAGCGATCAGCAGGGCGATCAACGGCGCACCTACTAGGGTAGTCAGCGTCAATAGCCAGTTGAGATAAAACATATATCCCAACACAAAAATCAACTGCAAAACCGAGGGAATGAACTGATGAAAAAACTTGCCAATCACCTCCCCAATGCGATCGATATCCTCGGTTAAGCGATAGGAGAGATCACCAGTGCGATTTTCGGCAAAATAGTCCAAATCCAGAGTGTGCAGGTGGCGATAAACCGCAAGACGAATATCGGTGGCGGTGAGCAATGCCGCCTTTGCCATTAGGGCATCTTGCCCAAACTGACACAAACCCCTGATCACAAACATGCCAATAGTAAAACCAGCAATGCTGAGGATTTCGGGAACATTGCCTTGAGCTACCGCCTCTGCTACCAGCCCCAAAATGTGCGCCAGCAAGGGCATAGTGCCAATAAAGCCCAAAGTGCAGACAAAGGCTTTGGCGATTAGCGACCAATGGGGACGCAGGTAGGGGGCAATTTTGAGATAGGGGCTAGACTTCACGCTGTCTGAAGGTATGCAGGGCTTTGAGTTTTTTTGTTGTTCTAATTTATGGCGATCGCCACAAAAGATAGGTTTTTATGTTACTATTATTTTCTGCGTTCAGTACACTAGGGGCTATAGCACAGTTGGTAGCGCGTCTCAATGGCATTGAGAAGGTCACCGGTTCGAATCCGGTTAGCTCCATTAATCCACAGCTTGTCTAAGCAGTTCAGCCTTATCGGTGCGTTCCCAAGGAAGCTCAATGTCAGTGCGTCCTAAATGTCCATAGCTGGCGGTGTATTGATAAAACTTGCCGCCTCTTTCTCGGGGTAAACCTTGCAAGTTGAACTGACGGATAATCGCCGCAGGGCGCAAATCAAAGTGTTGCTTGATCAATTCTAAAAGTTGCGGTTCAGGGAGTTTGCCAGTGCCAAAAGTGTCGATGTGCCAACTGGTAGGTCGGGCTACCCCGATCGCATAGCTGACTTGCAGTTCACATTTTTGGGCTAATCCACTGGCAACAATATTTTTGGCGACATAGCGACAGGCGTAGGCGGCACTGCGATCCACCTTAGTAGGGTCTTTGCCTGAAAAAGCTCCGCCACCATGACGGGCATAGCCGCCGTAGGTATCCACAATGATTTTGCGCCCCGTTAAGCCCGAATCCCCCTGCGGACCACCGATCACAAATTTTCCAGTGGGATTGACCAAAAAGCGAGTTTCGGCTGTAGGCACTACCTTGCGTTGGGCAAAAGTAGGCAAAACCACCTGATCCCAGAGGTCAGCCTTGATTTTTTCTTGCACTTGTTTGCCGTCAACTATACTGCCGATGGTGGCGGTGTGTTGGGTGGAAATGAGAATGGTATCGATGCCCACTGGTCGCCCGTCTTCATAAATTACCGTAACTTGGGTTTTGCCGTCGGGGCGCAGATAGTCCAATTTGCCAGACTTGCGCACTGCACTCAAACCCTGAGCAAGGCGATGCGCCAGAATGATCGGTAATGGCATGAGTTCTGGAGTTTCATCACAGGCAAAACCAAACATGATCCCCTGATCCCCTGCCCCGATCGCCTCTAGGTCAGCGTCATCATCTTGTCCCTCTCTTTTTTCTAAGGCTGTGTTTACCCCTTGGGCAATGTCGGGGGACTGCTCATCGAGGGCAAGCAGGATGGAGCAACTGTTGGCAGAGAAGCCATTGCTGGCATCGGTATAGCCGATCTCTGTGATTTTTTGGCGGGCTAATTCTACAAAATTGACATTGGCTTTACTGCTAATTTCTCCAGTAATCAATACCAAACCTGTATTGACGACAACCTCGGCGGCAACCCGCGATCGCTGGTCTGCGGTGAGCAAAGCATCAAGGATAGTGTCAGAAATTTGGTCGCAAATTTTATCAGGATGCCCTTCTGTAACCGACTCGGATGTAAATAAGTAACGACCCGCCAAGTTGCGCTCCTCCTTAATTGAATTTTTTTTAATCATACACTTCACTGGGCTGGTAGCTTAAGCTACACCCGAGTCAGCCAATGCTCGTACTGCGGCAATAAGCCATGCACCACTTTGCTATACAAATCCCGCAGTTGATAGGTAATGCGCCCCACTGTGCCGTCGCCTACGGGGCGGCGATCAAAGCTGAGAATAGGAGCAACTTCAGTGGCTGTGCCCACAAAAAAGGCTTCATCGGCGATGTAAAGCTCGGTGCGATCGATGGGGCGGGAGATCACTGTCAGACCCAATTCTTTGGTGGCTAATTCGGCGATCGTACTGCGGGTGATCCCTTCCAAAATGTTCTCAGTGATGGCGGAAGTAATTAGCTGACCATCCCGCACCAAAAATAGATTCATAGCACTGCCCTCAGCTACATGCCCCTCGTTGGTCAGCACCACTACATCGTCGTAGCCGCAGACATGACCATCAGTTTTGGCAAGGGCGGTATTCACATAAGCCCCATTAACTTTGGCACGGGCGGGAATGGCATTGTCATCTAGCCTGCGCCATGAGGAAATCCCCACATGGATGCCTTTTTCTGTATCTAAGTAGCCATCCATGGGCAGAGTAAACAGGCAAAAGTCATCGTAGGTGTTGGGAAATTGCAGAATTGGTCCAATACGCAGGTCAGCTTTATAGATGATGGGGCGAATGTAGGTTGCACCTTGACATTGGTTGCGCTTGATAATTTCTACAGTCAAATTGCCCATTTCTGCCTCAGATAATGGCGATCGCAGGTGGAGGATGCGACTGCTCTGCAATAAACGCTTGTAATGGTCTGCCATGCGAAAAATTGCCATCTGCCCCGATTGGTCTAGCCAATACGCCTTGATCCCTTCAAATACCGCCGTGCCGTACAAAAAAGCATGGGTGCGAATACTGATGGTGGCTGATTCTAGGGGCAAGAATTCTCCCCTCAGGTAGGCATATTGCGCTAAAGTCATAGAAACATCCAAGAATCAATTCTAGATTGAGTAGCTTACTATCATAAGCGATCGCTAGGGCATATAGGCAAACTTATGGCAAGCATCGGTGTCCCCAAAGAAATTAAAAATCAGGAGTTTCGCGTAGGTTTAACTCCCGCTGGAGTGGCAAGCCTAGTTCAGCAAGGGCATCGGGTCAAGGTGGAAACTTCAGCAGGACTTGGCGCAGGCTTCAGCGATCAGGAATACCTCTCTGCAGGGGCAGAAATAGTTAGTTCAGCGCAAGGCGCCTTCGCTCAGGACTTGGTAGTCAAAGTTAAGGAACCCCAGCCCAGCGAATATGATCTGCTCTCTGCTAATTCCATTCTCTTTACTTACTTACACCTAGCGGCAGATCGGCAGATGACTGAGGCTTTGATGCGATCGCAAGCCTGTTGCATTGGCTACGAAACCGTGCAAACCGAGACAGGACAACTTCCCCTATTAGCCCCCATGAGCCTAATCGCAGGGAGATTAGCCACCCAGTATGGGGCGCATTTCCTCACCAAACAGCAGGGGGGCAGGGGGGTGCTGTTGGGGGGCATTGGCGGTGTATCTGCGGGTCATGTGGTAATTTTGGGCGGGGGAGTAGTAGGCACTGAAGCCGCCAAAGTAGCCCTAGGTATGGGGGCAAGGGTAACCATCTTAGATATTAACCTACAGCGGCTCAGCGAACTAAGCACCCTGCTCCAAGGCAAGGCGGAACTACTCTACAGCCAGCCTGCAACTATTGCTAAAACTGTAACCGAGGCGGACTTGCTCATTGGCGCAGTGCTAGTAACAGGAGCCAAAGCTCCCATTTTGGTTACTCCTGAATTGATTAGGGAAATGCCCCAAGGGGCTGTAGTGATTGATGTCGCCGTAGATCAGGGGGGCTGTATTGCCACCAGCAAGGTAACTTCCCACGCTCAACCTACTTATTTTTACGATGGCATCCTGCACTGCGGTATCCCCAACCTCCCTGGGGCTGTACCCCGCACCGCCACCCAAGCTCTGGTCAATGCCACCCTACCCTATGTGCTAGCGTTGGCACAATGGGGCAGAGAAGCACTGCTCAGGGATCAAACATTGGCAAAAGGACTAAACATTGATCAGGGAAAACTGGTACATCCCGCCGTTCGCCAAGCCTTCCCAGACCTATGATAGGATAACCTCTATGAAACTTCCCGCGCGACTGGCTAAATTCCTACAGTGGGTCAGGGTGGAACTTTATCTATCCCTGAAGCACCTGCGGCAGAACCTCGCTTCCAGTCAAGTCAAGTTAGGCAGTGCGGAGGAATATCAAAAATTGCGCGCTATTTTGGTAGAGGAATCTAAATTTGATCTTCCCTTTCTAGTTCTAATTATCGGCTCCTGCATCATCGCTACTTTGGGATTGCTCTCCAATAGCACCGCTGTAATTATTGGCGCAATGGTTGTAGCTCCACTGATGCTTCCCATCCGTGCCCTAGCCTTTGCCGCAATTGAAGGGGACATTCTGCTATTTCGCCAAAGTTTGATTTCTATCATTAGTGGAACTATCGTAGCGGTATTCCTCTCCTTTGCTTTGGGATACATCTCAGATATTTCCGTCTTTGGCAGTGAAATTTTTGCCCGTTCCAAACCGAACCTATTAGATTTAGGAATTGCAATCGCCGCAGGGGGGATCAGTGCCTATGCCATCATTGAGCCAAGAGTATCGCCAACGGTAGCAGGAACAGCGATCGCTGTAGCTTTGATGCCGCCAGTATGCGTTGTTGGCTTAGGGTTATCCCAAGCGAACTGGCTATTGAGTTTTGGCGCTACCCTGCTCTACCTCACCAATCTGTTGGGCATTACTCTCTCGTGCATGGTGACATTTCTGTTGCAGGGCTATACACCTATGGTGCAGGCAAAAACAGCCTTGGTATTGGCGGGAGTGCTCACCAGTATTTTGTTAATTCCCTTGGGGATTAGTTTTGTGGATTTAGTGCGTCAAAGCAGGCTGGAGTCCAGTCTGCGCCAAGCACTGGTCAATCGCACTATCACCTTCCAACGGGTGGAATTAGCGGGTTTGAGTACCAATTGGCTAGTGAATCCGCCCGAGGTACGGCTATTTGTGCGTGCGAAAGAGGAAATTACTCCCAGACAGGTGGAATTAGTAGAGGAATTTGTATCAAGGATTATGGGACAACCATTTACTCTGATTTTTGAAGTGAACCAAGTCCAAGAAGTACGGCGCACTGGCAAAAGTGGAAATTAGTTGGCTTGCGTGATTGCTTTCCCAGAGTTTAGGAAATTGAATTCCTAATTGGCAAAGGATGCGAATGGATAGAAAGTTAGGGAACTTCTTATTGAAATCACTTTGACTGGTCTTAATCTTCATTTCTAAGCTCTAGCACAATGTCTTTTCCCCTCATCCCCCGCAATCCCCCAAATTGTACCAGCGGGGATAAATAATTCTAGTAAAGATATTCTTCCTTTTTCCCTCACCCCCCGCAATCCCCCAAATTGTACCAGCGGGGATAAATAATTCTAGTAAAATGT
>Ga0272446_1006073_pt1 | contig 12848 bp, 11 predicted proteins | sample YNPCB0061_FD_194587 | JGI IMG/M metagenome (GOLD analysis project Ga0272446, IMG submission 194587) | Hot spring microbial mat communities from Yellowstone National Park, WY, United States - YNP-CB-006-1 | ecosystem: Environmental > Aquatic > Thermal springs > Hot (42-90C) > Sediment | place... | reverse complement strand
GTCTCCTTGGTACATGGTGTTTGGCGATACCAGCATACCGGAACCACCGCATGGTTGTCACCCCCCACCCATCCCCGCGCACTGAAAATGCCCCGTTCCGAACACATTTTCTGTCCGCCCTTAAACCTGCCAGGGGAGGGGGTAGGGGGGTGGGGTATGCGGGGCCTGGGGGCGCACCTCCCAAAAACTCTCCACCTGAAAGGGTTTGCCAGCAGGATTGTTGCCTCAGCCCTGGCACCTGGGGTGCGGCAATCTCGGCAACAGGAGCCGAAGCCTTATGGTTATTGAGCAATGAATCCGGTATGCCGGGCTGGCCGTGGGGCTAAAGCCCTCGGCTATGGGATGCGAAGACTGCCTGCGCGGGCTAGAGCGGATGAATTCCTCAAAGACCATCAGGCTCCCGGCGGCCGGATGTGAGCAGGCCGACCATGGCGCCGCAAGCGCATCCTGATGCGAAATTCCCGCTCGTGCCGACCAGGCGCCGGCCCGCACCAATCGGTTGACACCTCCAGGGCTTTGCGGTACCATACGCGCTACGCCGCGACCCGCACGCTCGCCGCGCCAGCAGGCCCTCAGGCGTCAGCCCTACCAGCGGACGAGACAGGCACGCTATGCAAGAGCACGTTGATACGTTCCTGGCATACATGGCCGGCGAACGCGGCATGTCGGCCAATACGACCACTGCCTACCGAACCGACCTCGATCAGCTCTGTGGCTACCTGCGCGCACAGGAGATCGAGGACTGGCAGAGCGTGACCCACGACCACGTGCTTGGTTTTGTGCTCTTCCTGCGCGAGCGCCGCTATGCGCCCTCGACGGTGGCGCGGCGCACCGCCGCGGTCAAATCGTTCTTCGGCTTTCTCACCAGCCAGCAGTTGATCGCGCGCGATCCGACTGAGCAGATCGACTCGCCGAAGGTCGATCGCTACCCGCCGCGGGCGATCTCGCAACACCAGGTCGATGAGTTGCTCGAACTGCCGCTGCGCTCCTCCTCGCCTGAGGGGCTGCGCGACAAGGCCATGCTCGAACTGCTCTATGCCACCGGGCTGCGGGTAAGCGAACTGGTCGCCCTCGACCTGACAGATGTGGCGCTCGAACAGGGGACGGTGCGCTGCACGGGCCGCGCCGGGCGCGAGCGGGTGTTGCCGATCGGCGATACCGCGGTCACCGCGCTTGAGGAGTACCTGGTGACGGCACGAACGCAGCTCGTCCGCAACAGTGGGCAGCAGACCGAGGCGCTCTTCCTCAACCATCGCGGCAAACGGCTGACCCGGCAGGGGTTCTGGCTCATCCTGAAGGGCTACGCCGAGGAGGTCGGGCTGCACGACCTCACCCCCCATACGCTGCGCCACTCCTTCGCTGCCCATCTGCTTGGCAATGGCGCCGAGTTACGCGAAGTGCAGGAGCGGCTTGGCCACGCTTCGCTCTCCACGACCCAGATCTACGCCCAACTCCCGGATACCCAGGCCACCGCCAGGCGAGCCGCAGCGGAGGATGCCAGCCCGCCGCGCAATGGCCGCCACCACGCGGTGTATCAGCAACTGGTGACGGAGCCGCAACCCGAGCAGTAGGCAGGCCCGGGGTACCAGGACGCTCGCGGATCACACAACGCCGGCCCCGTTCCCGCAAGTGGGAGCGGGGCCGGGCGATTCGCGCGCCGCGAATCGGTACCATTTGGGAGACGGGCTCCGTAGGAGAACGGAGCGCAGCCGCAGGGCAGGCTGTGCTACGTTAACAGACGGTACACTGACATGGTATCTATGTTCGTGAAGGGATGACGACGATGCTTGAGCTGGCGGGCTACCTGGCGTGCGGCCTGATGATTGGCGCGGCGAGCCTGATCGGGAGGCGCCTGACGCTGAGCCAGGTCGGACTGAACCTGAGCCTGGGGCTGATCGGGATGCTGCTGGTGTCGCTGGTACCACACCTGGGGGCGCCGGAGGATGCCGTGCGCGCGGCGCTGAGTGCCAACGCGATCGGCGCTATTGCGTTCTTTTTCGCCCTGCTGGCCGGCATGCTCCACCTCGGGGTCCAGATCCTGGCCCCGGAGGCGCCGGACACGCTACGCCCGCGGCTGATGCGCTGGAGCGAGGGCACAATGATGCTGGGCGCCGCGCTGCTGGTGGTGGGCCTGGCCACAGCCAAGCTCACTCTGGCTACGACATAGGGAAGCCGAGCCCACGCTCGCGCATACTCACGTAACGCCCGCGCCCGATCACCAGGTGATCGAGCACCTCCACGTCGAGCAGCTTGCCAGCCTCAACGATCTGGCGCGTGACCAGCACGTCCTCAGGCGAGGGGGTCGGGTCGCCACTGGGATGATTGTGGGCAACGATGAGTGCGGCGCTGTTGAGGCGGATGGCGCCCTTGAAGACCTCGCCGACGCGGATCACGGCGCTGTTGACCGAGCCGATATAGATCGTCGTGACCTGCTGCACTTTGTTCTTGGTATCGAGCAGCACCGTCCGCAGGTGCTCCTGGTCGAGATGGCCCATCTCAACCATCAGCAGGGTGGCGGCGTCGGCGGGGGAGCGGATCTGGAGGCGGGCATCCTGGCCGGCGACGAGCATGCGACGCCCGACTTCAGCGGCAGCCTTGAGCGTGGCGGCCTTGGCGGCGCCGAGACCACGGCGGCGGCAGAGGTCGGCGTAGTCGGCGTTGAGCAAGCCGGGCCAACCCTCGTACTCGGCAAGGAGTTGCTGGGCCAGCTGGAGCACATTGGCGCCTGGCACGCCAACACGCAGCAGGACGGCCAGGAGCTCAGCGTCACTGAGGGCACCGGCCCCCAGGGCGGCCAGACGCTCACGCGGCTGATCGGCGCTGGGCAACTCCTTCATGCGCAGGCGGTACTCGGCCATCGTCATCCCCTCTGCTGGTACGGTATTCCTCTGCTGTACCGTCCAGGCAGGGGGGAAGGTTCACTGGCGCCTCCGCCAGTGAACCTGTCATACCGATGGCGCCGCCGGCTTGCACCTGAGCCGGCGGCGCTACAAAGATACTGCTCTGCCCCTGCCTCCCCTTTCAACTCCCCTAGTGCAGTTCCAGGCGACCTGTTCGGGCATCAGCGCGACCTCGACCGTGTCCAGATGCGACGCGCCCAATCTACCATCGCCAATCTGCAATCTGCAATTGCACTAGGCGGCGGGCAAAGGGCTGGCCGGCACAGCCGGACGCATTGTCTCCGGCATCTGGACGGCCACCACTTCGCCACGCACACAGACTTCGCCCCCGGCGATGATCCACGCCTCAACCACCACCTTGCGCCCCTTGACCTCCTTGACCCGGCCGCGCACCTCGAGCACCCCGCCCAGCGGTGTCGGGCGCAGATAGGTGACCTGCAGCGAAGCGGTGACGTAGCGCAGCGGCGGCTCACTGCCCATCGGGCGGCCCGCGGCCCGGTAACCGGCTGCGGCGGCAGTGCCCGTCCCGTGGCAATCGATCAGCGAGGCCAGCAGGCCGCCATAGACATAGCCAGGGATAGCGGTGTGGTAGGGCCGCGGCGTGATATAGGCCACGGTCTCATCGCCGTCCCAGGCGCTCTTGATCTGCAGGCCATGCTCGTTCAAGCGCCCGCACCCGTAGCAGTGGCTCAGATCATCGGGGTAGTAATCCTGGAAATACCCGCCGTCACTCATCGGTCGCTCCTTAGCTGTTCGATCAGGCGTCACGATCCACCATAGACAAAGATCACCAGGGTTGAGACGAGTAATGCGCCGGTACACAGCGGCCAGAACAGCAGCTTCGGCAGCAGGTTGCTCTGATAGCTGATGAACACGAGCCCGGGTATGTGGACCAGCAGAAAGGCAATCACGGTGACCAGCAGGACAACGATATAGAGCAGCAGGTAGAGATGCTCCAGATAGGTGATGCCGACCGCCGCAACACTATCGCGGAGGGTGGTATGGACCAGCGCAATAACGAAGAAGAGCGCAGCGGTGTAGCTCAGCGCCGCAACCAGATCCTGCGAGTCACGGATCTGCCGATCGGTCAGCAGGAAGGCAAAGATGAGCGCCAGCGCCACGACGCCGGGCAGCACATAGGCGATGAACGGTCCGACCACATGACGCCTGGCAAGCAGGGCGAATTGCAGCACTGGCGGCGCGGAGCGTTCGGCGCGACTCGCAAGCCCGAGGCTGCTGTTCGCATCCGCGGCCACAAAGCGAAAGAAACTGCGCTGAAACCGCCAGTTGTTGATCGTCACCGCGGCATCGATGCCGGGCAGGGCGCTGGGGCGCAGTAATTGATAGCCGCTCAGATCAGGGACCAGAATCACATGCTCAATCAACTCGGCTGGTACGATATCGAGCTGGACCATACGCTCGTCGAAGGGAAACTTTGCCGGGTCCCAGCTTTGTTGCAGGGTGGTGTTCATGCGCCAGATGATCAGCTCACCGTCACTGCGTGAGGTACGGGCCACCTCCTCGACGACCATCAACTCACCGAGCTCGCGCGTCAGGCTGAAACCACGGCTAACCTCTTTGGGGATGCTGTCGCTGTAGAACTGCCACACAAAGCCGCCGACTGTCACTGAGGCCGCGTCGGGGAACTGGACTGCGGTCAACTGGACACCGGTTGGTACCGCGTAGACCGCATCGCTGCCGGCCTCGCGCAGATAGAGCTCCAGCGCCCGCTCAACACCGGCCCGGGTGGTAAGCGCCCCGTCGACCGCGCGGGCCAGGCGGGCATCGAGGTACCAGGTCAGTCCAATCAGCGCCAGGCAGCTCAGCGTGAAGCCGATCGCCACCCCCCAGGCCGCACTTGCACTTTGCTGGCGCACACTGCTCCAGAGCGCGAGGCCAAGCACCAGGCTGGCCGCAGCCGCCAGGGCAATGCCCATCAACTCTCGCAGGATCTGCTCGGCGGGAGGTTGCAGGTCGCTAGCATCGACGACCAGCACAATGGCGCTGCCACTCGTCGGGAGCGGGGCAAAGAAGAACCAGGCATCGCGCTCGCTGAGGGCGTCAAGGTTGCGCAATTCCACCGTCTCGCCGGCCAACGCACGGCGGGCGGCGGCCTGGACCTCAGGGTCAAAACCGCTCTCCGGGTCGAAGATGCTGCTGCGGGCCACCAGGGTGCGGTCGGGATAATCCAGGAATGTGCCGTCGCGGCCAATGACGAAGCCATAACCCTGCGTGCCGAGGTCGAGGCGCGACAGCAGGGCGCGCACTTCCTGCAAGGAGAGGTCCGCGGTGACCACACCTGCCGGTGTCTGCTGGCCGTCACGGTGCAGAAACGGGCGGGCGTACTCGATCAGCACTTTCCCGGCGCCGGTGGCCAGAAAGGGGGCACTCCAGTTCGCGCCGGTGCGGATGGTGTTGTAGTACCAGGCTGTCTGTGGCGCGCCAGGGTCGTCGACGGGGGGCCGGGTGTAATCGTAGGTGGCGCCGCGCAACTCGTCGATCGCGCCGCTGGGGGTGCGGAAGACATAGCACTGGTAGAGCCGCAGCGAGGGGTCGTAGGCGTAGGGCTCGAAGGTGATCGCCAGCCCGTTGACATCGGACGCGGCTGCGAGCTCAGCCCGCAGCCGCGTGCAACTATCCGCGTAGGGCAGCGCCCCGGAGGCCAGATCAGTGGCGAGTAGATCGCCAAGCGCCTGGGCTCTGGCAAAGGCCACATCGATACTGCTGGCCGACTCACGCAGATCCTGCCGCACGAAGGCCAGGACGCCGGCTGCTGTGGCACTGCGACTCTGCAGGTGCCGCCCGGTGAGCAGCAGCGTCAACAGAAGCATCACCAGGAAGCTCAAGACCAGGATCACGCGTACGCGACGCCGGGAACGGTTGGTTGAAATGATGATCACGGTCCGTATCAGTGGCGGCGCGGCATGAGCACGGTGTAGTCGAAATCGAGCACCACAGCGGGATCATAACTGCCGTCAGCGGCCTTATCAGGAAAATCGGCGCAGGATCGGTCTTTGGTCGCGACGGTACGCACGCGCAGCGCGCCGATATCATCGCGGCCCGGCAGTTCCATGCGCGCAAGGATGGTCGACCAGGCGTACACCGTGTCGCCGGCGAAGGTCGGGTTGGTGTGGCGCCCGCCGTTGATCGCGGCGATGCTCAACGCATTGGCCAGGCCGTTGAACGAGATCGCGCGGGCCAGGCTGATGATGTGGCCGCCGTAGATGATGCGCCGTCCGAACCGGCCCTCGCGCTCGATATGCTGGTTGAAATGGACCCGCGCCGTATTCTGGTACAGCCGGGTCGCCAGCATGTGCTCGGCCTCCTCGATGGTCATCCCATCGACGTGGTCGATACGCTCACCCGGCTCGTAATCGTCCCAGAGGAACGGGCTGCCGGCGCGGGCGGCATCGTAGCGCCCCGGCTCGATGCGGTACGGCACCACCAGGTGCTCCGCCGCGACCGCCTCGGGGAGCTCCGGCACGACCGGGGCAGGCGCCGGCGTTTCGGGGCTGGCCTTGCGCACCATGACCCAGCGCACGTACTCGACGACCATCTCGTCGCGCTGGTTGGTGCCAACCGAGCGCACATAGACCACGCCGGTCTTGCCGTCTTTGTTCTGGCGCAGCCCGATCACCGTCGAGGTCGTGGTCAGCGTATCACCCGGGTAGACCGGCTGCCCGAAGCGCCCGGCGGCGTAGCCGAGGTTGGCGATCGCGTTGAGCGAGATGTCGGGCACCGTCTTGCCGAAGACGATATGGAAGACCAGCAGACTGTCGAGCGGCGCGCGGGGCAGCCCCAGGCTGGCGGCAAAGGGCGTCGACGAACTGACGGCGAAGCGCGGCCCATACAGCGCCGTGTAGAGGGCGACATCGCCCTCGGTGACCGTGCGTGGCGTAGCGTGGACCAGTTCCTGCCCCAGCGCAAAATCCTCGAAGAAGTTGCCACGGGTCGTCTTTGCACCCATCCTCGCCTCCTGATCAGAACCCATAGGCCTGGGCCAGTTCGGGGTCTTTCTTCGCCACCAGGCGCGCCAGGTCGACGATCACCTTCGCCTGCTTCCAGGTCGCGTCGTCCTGCATTTTACCGTCGATCATGGCCACACCGGTGCCGTCGGGCATCGCCTCCAGGATGCGTTTGGCGAAGAGCACCTCATTGACATCGGGGCTGAAGACGCGCCGCGCAATCGGGATCTGGTTGGGGGCCAGGGTCCAGGCCCCGGTACAGCCCATGAGGAAGGCGTTGCGGAACTGGGCCTCGCATGCCGCCTCGTCTTTGATGTCGCCGAACGGCCCGTAGAAGGCGCGGATGCCGTGGGCGACGCAGGCATCGACCATACGCGCCACGGTGTAGTGCCACAGGTCTTGCTGGAAGAAGGCCCGCTCGCTCTGCCCCTCCTGCGGGTCGGCGAGCACGCCGTAGAAGGGGTGCCCGCCGCCGACCCGGGTGGTCTTCATGCCACGCGAGGCGGCGAGGTCGGCCGGGCCGAGGCTGAGGCCGTGCATCCGCGGGCTGGCGCCGCTGATCGCCTCGACATTCATCACGCCCTGGGCGGTCTCCAGCAGGGCGTGGATAAGGATCGGCTTCGTGACGCCGTGGCGCGCTTCGAGCAGGGCCAGGTACTGGTCCACGAAGTGGATATCCCAGGGTCCTTCGACCTTGGGGATCATGATGACATCGAGCCGGTTGCCGACCGCCGCGAGCAGTTCGGTCATATCATCGAGGAACCAGGGGCTGTTGAGCGCATTGACCCGGATCCAGAGGGCGGTGTCGCCGAAATCGTTGGCGCTGACCGCCTCGATGAAGCCGGCGCGGGCAGCCTCTTTGGCATCGGCGGGGATGGCGTCCTCCAGGTTGCCGCAGAGCACATCGACCTGTTTGGCCGTTTCGGGCAGACGCGCGCGAATCTTCTCGATATGGGGCGGGAAGAAGTGGATCATGCGCTCCGGGCGCACCGGCAGTTCGCGCAGCGGCTGGGGTGCGCCGATGGCCAGCGGTCGGTAGAAATGGACGGGCAACTTCATGGGTGGGCCTCCCTCTATGCCGTCGGTCCGGCCACAATGCCGTCGTCGTGGAGTCGGGCGATCTCACCGTCACTCAGCCCAAGTTCGACCAGGATCTCGTCGGTATGCTCACCGAGCCGTGGCGCGGGCCGCGCCGGCAGCCGCGCCACCTGGCTGAAGTCAAGGGGCGTAGCGGGCGCCAGGTAGCTGCCGATGCCGGGCTGCTCAAGCATGGTAAAGAGCGGATTGTCGGTCGAGCAGTCGGGGTCGCTGGCGATCAGCTCGCGCACACTCTGGTAGGGCCCCCAGGTGACGCGATGCTCAGTGAAGCTGCGCCGCACCTCGGCCAGGGTCCGGGCGTGGAACCAGGGCTCCAGCAGCTGGGCGATCGCCTGGCGAGCGCGGAAGCGGTCGCCCTCCTGGTTCAGGTCGAGGCCGAGGCGCGCGCCGAGCTCGGCGAAGGCCTGGGTCAGGCCGGTCGCCTTGCAGAGGCAACTCCACTGCAGGTCGGTCAGGCCGACGACCATCACCCGCCGGCCATCGAGGGTTGCGAAGTCGCGGCCAAAGGCGCCGTAGAGGTAGTTGCCCTGGCGCGGGCGGTCACTATCGTTGACCATCACCTCGGCGAGCATGCCGAAGTTGCCGAGCATGGCCAGACCCACGTCCTTGAGCGCCAGTTGCACCAGCTGCCCCTCCCCGGTGAGCCGGCGGTGGCGCTCGGCAGCCAGCAGCCCGACGGCGATCAGGTGTCCGGCGATGAAATCCCAGGCCGGGAGGACGTGGTTCACCGGGTCGGCCAGGCCCTCGGGGCCGGTCATGTAGGGCAGGCCGAGCTGCGGATTGACGGTGTAATCGACCTCGGAGCCGCCATCGCGGCGCCCGAGCAAGTTGACCATAATCAGGTCCGGGCGATGGGCGCGCAGGGCCTCGTAGCTGAGCCAGCCGCGGGCGGGGAAGTTGGTGCTGAAGAGGCCAGCGCCCTCACCGGGCGCGCAGATCAGGCGGGTCAGCAACTCCTGGCCGCGGGGGTTACGGATATCCACGGCGATCGAGCGCTTGCCCTTGTTGAGCCCGGCCCAGAACAGGCTATGCTGGCCATCGTTGGTCACCGGCCAGCGCCGGTGGTCCATACCGCCACCGATCGGGTCGAAGCGGATCACCTCAGCCCCAAGCTGGGCCAGGGTCATCCCACCCAGCGGCGCGGCGACGAACGCGGAGCCCTCGACGATCCGCAATCCCTTGAGGATACCTTGCATCAGATCACCCGCTTGCTGCGCAGCTCCGCGATCTGGGTCTCATCGAGGCCAAGCAGATCGCGCAGCACCTCATCGGTATGTTCGCCGAGCTTGGGGCCAAGGTGTTTGATCCGGCCGGGGGTGGCTGAGAGCTTGGGGATGACGGCGGGAATGATGATCGTCTCGCCCGTCTCCGGCACATCGAGCGCGACCAGATTGCGTCGGGCGTAGAACTGGCGGTCACCGAAGATGTCGGCGATATTGTTCAGCGGTGCGGCGGGGGTGGCGGTGGCATAGCAGCGCTCGAGCACCTCTTCGCGGGTGAGCGAGCCGCACCAGTCGCGCACGATCTCGTTGACATCGTGGCGATGCTCCAGGCGCGTCTTCTGATCGCCATAGATGCTCGACGAGGCCAGCTCGGGCCGGTTCATCGCCTGGGCCAGGCGGGCGAAGAGCTTATCGGTGGCGCAGGAGATGGCGACCCACTTGCCGTCGCGGGTCGGGAAGTGGCCGTGGGGGCAAGCGAAATCATTGTGGCTGGGGCCGTGCCGCTCGCGGACGATGCCATACATGCCGTAGGCGGGGGCCAGTTCATCGGTACAGCGGAAGATCGACTCGTAGAGTGCAGCGTCCACATACTGGCCACGCCCGGTCTGTTCACGGTAGCGGAGCGCCATCAGCACGCCGATGCAGCCGTACAGCCCGGTCATGTAGTCGCCGAGGGTGGTGGATCCAGGGGTAACCGGCGTACCCTTGGGCATGCCGGCGAGGTAGGAGAGGCCACCGAAGGCATGGGCCACACGGGCGAAACCCGGGCGATCGGCGTAGGGGCCAGTCTGGCCATAGCCAGTCACGCGCAGCATGATCAGGCCAGGATTGATCTGGCGCAGCACCTCCCAGCCGAGGCCCCACTTCTCGAGCGTCCCGGTGCGGAAGTTCTCGCAGAGAACATCCGACTCGGCGATCAGCTGCTTGAAGATCGCGACGCCCTCGGGGCGATGCAAGTCGAGGGTAACCGACTTCTTATTGCGCGCCTCACTCAGCCAGGTCAGGGTATCGCCGCGCTCAGTGGGCGTCCCAAAGCGGCGCAGGGCATCACCGCCGACGGGATGTTCGACCTTGAGCACCTCGGCACCAAACTCGCCGAGGATGGTAGCGCAGTAGGGCGCCGCGATCACGGTCGCCACGTCAATCACGCGAATTCCAGCCAGGGGCAGGGCGGCCTGGGCTTCCTCGCTCATGGCAGTTCCTTTAAATGATCTTTTGCTGGCGAAGCCGCTTGATCTCGTCGGCGCTAATGCCAAGCAACTCGCGCATCACCTCATAGGTGGCGTTGCCCAGCGGCGGGCCGAGGTTGGTGATGCGTCCCGGCGTCTCCGAGAGGGTCGGCACCACACCGGGGACGGTCACCTCGCCGAGGCCCTCTTCGGGCACACGGGCGAGGTTGCCGCGGGCAAGGAAGTGTTCGTCCTCGAAGATATCGGCGATACTGTTCAGCTTGCCAACCGGGACCTCGTTGGCCAGGCAGCGCTCAAGCACCTCGGCGCGGGTCAGCGAGCCGACCCACTCGATGACGATCTGGTTGACCTGGTCACGGGCGGCGAGGCGTTTGCGCTGCTCGCCATAGAGGCCGCTGGAGGCCAGCTCCGGGCGCTCCATCGCCTCGGCGAGCCGCTCGAACATCTTGTCGGTGGTACAGGCGATTGCGATCCACTTATCATCGCTGGTACGGAAGTGGCCGTGGGGCACGGCGACAAAGCTACCGGCGCCCTCGCGCTCACGGATCTTGCCATAGAGCGCATAGGCGCCGGCGATCTCATCGAGCTGGCGGAAGACGGCCTCATAGATCGCGACATCGATCACCTGGCCCTCACCAGTGCGTTCGGCGTGGCGCAGGGCCAGCATGATCCCGATCGCCCCGTAGAGGCTGGACATATAGTCGCCGAGTGGCACATTGCCCGGCAGCACCGGTGTCTCGCCGGGGAAACCGGCGAGGTAGGAGAGGCCACCGAAGGCGTGGGCGATATGGGCGAAGCCCGAGCGCCGACGGTAGGGCCCGGTCTGGCCATAGCCCGAGACGCGCAGCATCACCAGGCGCGGATTGGCGGCCTGCAGTTGCTTCCAGCCCAGGCCCCACTCCTCCATGGTGCCGGGGCGGAAGTTCTCGATCAGCACCTGGGAATGAGCCACGAGCTTGAGGAAGAGGTTCACGCCCTCGGGCTGGCGCAGGTCGATCGTGACCGACTTCTTGTTGCGCCCCTCGCTGAGCCAGGCGAGACTGGCGTCGTGGCGCTTGGTGGGGGTGCCGAAGCGGCGCATCGGGTCACCGGCGATCGGGTGCTCGACTTTCAGCACCTCGGCGCCGAACTCACCCAGGATCGAGGCAGCGTAGGGGCCAGCGAGGAAGTTACCGACATCGATCACACGCACCCCACTCAGCGGGAGAAGTTCCCGATCTGGCTCAGGTGCAGGGGGAGTAGCCGCCTCAGTCGCCTCGGCGGCATCCTGCGGCGGCACGGGCTCGCTCTCGGTCGCGCGGGTACGTTTCGTCACGGCAGGGCCTCCGTTGCAAGCATCAACGCTCCACAACTCTCCAGCGGCCATTCCAATGATATGGCATAGACCGGGCATTTGTAAAGTTTGTTATACTACGATTCGTCGCTGCATACAAAGGAGGGGACGCTCATGGACGAGCCTACGGCTGGCTTTGCTGCGTGGATCGGCCGCACGGAGCACGTCGCCGAAGAGTTGTGTGTGAACCCGGCGCTTGCGGCCGCCGCGACGCTCGACGACACAACCACGCCCCTGGGCCCTGGCGCGGCGCTGCCCCTGCTCTGGCACTGGTTCTACTTTCTGCCCCGGGCGCCGCAGGCCCGCCTTGGCACAGACGGTCACCCGCAGCGGGGCGACTTTATGCCGCCCATCCCCTACCCGCGGCGCATGTTCGCCGGGGCGCGGCTGCACGTGCACCAGCCGCTTGTGCTGGGCCTGCCGGCCCGGCGCGAGGGCGTGATCCGCAATGTGACGACCAAGTCGGGGCGGAGCGGCGCGCTCGCCTTTGTCACAGTCGGCTACCAGTTCTTCCAGAACGAGGTGCTCTGCATCGAAGAAGAGCAGGATATCGTCTACCGTGAGCCGGGCCCGCCGGTGCCGGCGCCTGCCGTGGTCGAACTGCCGCCACCACCGGCGGGCGCCTGGTCACGGACGATCGTGCCGGACAGCCGGTTGCTCTTCCGCTTCTCGGCGCTCACCTTCAACGCCCACCGCATCCACTACGACCGGCCGTATGCGCTGAGTGAGGAGGGCTACCCCGGCCTGGTGGTCCACGGACCGCTCACGGCCATCCTGTTGCTCGAACTGGTGCGCCACAACAGCCCACGGCAGGTCGTGGGCTTCAGCTTTCGCGGCCAGGCGCCCCTGTTCGACCTGGCGCCCTTTCGCCTGGTGGGCGTGCCGGAGGGGGATCGAGTCACGCTGGAGGCGCAGGGGCCCGACGGCAAGCCGGCCCTGAGCGCCGAGGCTGAACTGGCCTGAGCCGTGGAGGACGCGCAGCGGCGAGAAGGCTGGCCAGAACGATGGCCTACCGCCAATACGTTGCACCTACGGCGCTGCGCGCGGCACGGCCCCCCGTCCAACCTCCCTCTCAAGTGGAGGGTTGTTGGCGGATAGCGTCCTGATGGGCTGCGTGCCCTCACCCCCCTCCCCTCCTC
>Ga0272446_1006072_pt1 | contig 12848 bp, 11 predicted proteins | sample YNPCB0061_FD_194587 | JGI IMG/M metagenome (GOLD analysis project Ga0272446, IMG submission 194587) | Hot spring microbial mat communities from Yellowstone National Park, WY, United States - YNP-CB-006-1 | ecosystem: Environmental > Aquatic > Thermal springs > Hot (42-90C) > Sediment | place... | reverse complement strand
CAGTAACAAGAATCCCCTGCCTTTAGGCATGGGGAGTATGTCAACATAAATCATTTCAGACACGGGGATAACCATCCCCCGACAGTTGCCACCGCTGGACATGTTTTACTTAATACTAATACTGAACTTATCTGTGTAAGGAAATGGGCATTTAGGCAAAACTGTGCTATCTTGGGGCGTAAATTTGCGCTTATTACCTTATTACCTAAGTAAGGGCTAACTTCTATGCCACAAACCACTATGCAGTCTCCCTCCCCTGACCAGCACGAAGATATGGTGAGTGCCGCCGATGCGGTAATGGATGAACTATTTGGTGCGGTAGAACAGAGTTTACATATTCAGAAACTGCCCAACCCGCCCCAATCCCACCAAGTGCATCTGGAAGACTTGGGCTTGGACGATATAGATGTTATGTGGTTGTCGCCCTATACAGCCAGTGCCCAGGGGGGAGCTACGCCCACTGTTCCTCCCCCTGCTGACCCTAATTCCCCCCCTGAGCCAGATGGCAATTGGCTGACTCCCGTTTTAATCATGTGTGCATGTGGCTCTGCCATGTTGGCTACTATACTTTGGTCGATTCATCTGTCCCAAAAATTGCATCAAATGCAGGCTGTGCAAGCGCCAGCCCCTGCTCCTGTCAGTACCCCTGCACCCCAAGAAAGTGCCTTTAGCAAAGAGGTGCGGGAACTCTTAGCCACCAATACCCCCCCCCACCTCCCCCCCGCCAGCCCCGTAACCCCTACCCTGCCCAGCGCGCCTCTCACCAATACTCCACTGCCCGTGCCCCAGACGGTCTATGTGCCCGTGTACCAAGCCCCCACTGCCCCTGTGACCGCCTTGCCCCCCGCTAATCCTACGCCTGAGGAAACGCCACCCGCCCCTACCCCCGCCCCTGCCTATACCCTCGTGGGGGTGCTGAGCTTGGGCGATCGATCGTCAGCCATGTTTGAGTTAAATGGTTCTGTGCAGAGTATCAGACCAGGTAAACCAGTAGGGGATACGGGCTGGACACTGGAAAAAGTACAACAGCGGGATGTGGTCTTGCGTCGTGGCAAAGAAACTAAAACCGTCGTAGTGGGGCAAAAGTTTTAATATGGGTTTATTAGAGGACATTAGCCGTTTTTTGGAGACCAGACTGGAGGAGTTGGTGCGCCAAAACCCCCATCTGGAACTACAAATTTTAGATGACCAACTGCAACAGCAGGAAAAGGAAGTGCAAAAATTACTGCAGGAATATGCCCTCCAAGAAAAGCAACTGCAAGACCAAATTATCTCGATCGGGGAAGATATAAAACTGTGGCATGGGCGGGTCAGGCAGGCAGAAGAGGCCAATATGCCCGATCTGGCACAGGGGGCAAGGGAGCGGGAAACCGCCCTCCTACGGCAGGGCAACCAAGTGTGGGCACAAATGCAGTTGGTCAAACAACGGCTGAAACAAACCCAAGAATTACAAGGGCAGATTAAGGTACGCCGTCAGGAAGTGCAAGCCAAAATTGCCCAGCGCCAACCCCAATCGCAATTTAGTTGGCAAAACCTAGGCACGCCCCCCCACGATCCCTACGATCCCTTGGATGCTAAATTTAGGCAGTTAGAAACCGCCCAAGAACTGGAGCGTTTGAAACGGAAAATGGGCAAGTAGAATTAACATTTCCGAAAGTCGTGTAACAATTGGAGAGGTACATTCCCTGTGCCTATGCAAAGTTCCCTAAAACGCATCATCACAGGTTTGGTATTTTTCATTACCACCGTGGTCATTGCCCTGTGGGGATATATGCTGGCGGGATGGACATTTGTGGAAGCCGCCTACATGGTGGTAATTACTATTTTTGGGGTGGGCTACGGGGAGGTGCGCCCCATCACCACCACCGAACTGAGAGTGTTTACTATTTTTGTGATTGTGGCGGGCACATCTTCGGCTGTATATGTGGTGGGCGGCTTTGTGCAAATGGTGGCGGAAGGGGAAATCAAGAAAGCACTATCGAGAAGACGCATGGACAAGCAAATTGAGGAATTGAGTGATCACACGATCGTGTGCGGGTTTGGCAGGATGGGGGATATGCTGTGTCGCAAATTGGTGGAAAGTGAGTTCCCCTTTGTGGTGATTGAACAGGATGCCGATCGAGCCCTGATGGCAGAGGAAAGACAGTATCTGGTGGTGATAGGGGATGCCAGTGATGAAGCCATGTTAGAGGCGGCGGGGATCAGCCGTGCCCGCACCTTGGCGGTGGTCTTACCTGATGATGCGGTCAATGTGTTTATTACCCTCACCGCCAGAGAATTAAATCCCAGCTTGAATATCATTGCTAGGGGCGATTTGCCCTCCACCGAAAAAAAGTTGCGCCTCGCGGGGGCTAATCATGTGGTCTTACCCGTGGAAATTGGGGCGGAACGCATTGCCCAGACCATTACCCACCCTGCGGCTCTGGATTTTTTACGATCGGATGAAGGCAGACAAAACCTGAACGAGTTGTTAGCGCCCATTAATGTGCAGTTTGATGAATTGACGATCGATCCCCATTGCGAGTTTGTGGGCAATACCCTCAGCGCTTTAGAGGTCAAAGGCAGGGGCGGATTTATTGTGGTGGCTGTACGCCGGGCAGAGGGCAGAACCGTAACTGACCCCTCCCATGATTTGATTTTGCGGGCGGGAGACACGGTAATTTTGTTGGGGCATCGGGGCGACATTCCCCAGTTTGCCCGCCGCTATGCCATGCGCCGGGAACTACGGTATCGTGGTTCTTCTATATCCTAGTGGCGGTGGAGCAGTCCCAGTTCAGTCAATTTGCTGAGGTGTTGGTGGATTGTCCCGCCATTGACCACACCCTCACCTATGGTATTCCCGCCGATACGGATATAACTGTAGGGGATATGGTGGCCGTGCCGCTTCAGGGGCGCTTGGTGATGGCGATCGTGGTGCATCTTACGCCAACCGCCCATATGGCAGTGAAATCCATTCACAGTGTGGTGGGCTGGGGGTGGTGTAGTCCAGCCTATTGGCAGGTGTTAAGGGAAACGGCGGACTATTATCGCACCCCCCTTGTGCAGGTGATTAAGGGGGCGTTACCCCCGCAAATGCTCCAATCTGGTCAATATCGCTGGCGGGTGGTGGCTTGTCCTCTGGGTCAACTTTCCCCCAGTGCCGATCGAGCATGGCAGTTATTGCACCATAGGGCGGATATGTCTTCCCGCTATCTCCAGCAAAAGTTGGGCAAACAGTATCGCTCGGCAATGCAAGAATTACGATCGCTGGGCTGTATCCAATCCTGTGTGGTCAGCCCCAAACCCCCCCAAGGGCAATACCAAAATATAGTTTTACTGCGACAGCCATCATACCCTGATCTGACAGAACGGCACAAACAGATAGTGCAAATTTTACAACAACATCAGGGGGAACTGCCTGTACCAGCATTACTCAAGTTAGCCAAAACCACCAGCGCCACCCTAAAAACTATGGCTAATCTGGGCATAGTGTCTATGGAGCGCCGAGAAATTTTACGCTTGGAGGGCAAGGGACAGCCTGTGGCGATCGATTACCCCAAGTCATTGACCCATGAGCAACAGCAGGCGGTGAGTACCATTCTGGCCAATCTGCACCGCCATCACACTTTTTTGTTGTGGGGGGTCACAGGTTCAGGCAAAACTGAAGTTTATTTGCAGACTATTCAAGCCGTCCTCGATCGGGGTAAATCTGCCCTGGTGCTAGTGCCCGAAATTGGACTGACACCCCAACTCACCGATCGATTCCGCAGTCGTTTTGGCGATCAGCGGGTGTTGGTATATCACAGTCAGTTGTCGGATGGGGAACGGTTTGATACATGGCGCAGAATGCTGGTGGCTGTGCCCCAAGTGGTGATTGGCACCCGTTCCGCCGTATTTGCCCCCCTGCCCCACTTAGGGATAATTATCCTCGACGAAGAGCATGACCCCAGTTTCAAGCAAGAACAGCCCCAACCCTGTTACCATGCCCGCCGTGTCGCCCAGTGGCGCTGTGAACTTTTAGGTATTCCCCTAATTTTAGGTTCCGCTACCCCCTCCAGCGAAGCCCTCTACAGTCAGCAACAACAACAATTAACTACCCTGTCCCTGCCCCACCGCATCGGTAGCCCCGCCATGCCCCCCATTACCGTAGTGGATATGCGCCAAGAACTGCTCGATCGCAACTTTTCTATTTTTAGCCGTGCCCTGCACATTGCCATTCAAGAAATGCTAGACCAGAAACAACAGGGTATTTTATTCATCCATCGGCGCGGCTTTCATACATTTGTCAGTTGTCGCAGTTGTGGTTTCGTGGTCAAATGTCCCCACTGTGATGTTTCCCTAACTTACCATTACAATTCTGCCCAAGCCCATCTGGTGTGTCATTACTGCGGGCATCGTCAACCCAACCCCGATCGCTGTCCCCAGTGTCATTCCAGTGCCATCAAACATTTTGGCAGTGGTAGCCAGCGGGTGGAGCAAGAACTACAACAGCACTTTCCCCACGCCCGCCTGATTCGTTTTGACAGTGATACCACCCGTCGCAAAGACCAACATCGCCAGTTGATTGCCCAATTTCGATCGGGGTCAGCCGATATATTAGTGGGAACGCAAATGTTGACTAAGGGTTTGGACATCCCCGAAGTGACCCTAGTGGGCATTGTGTCCGCCGATGGGCTATTAAACTTTTCCGATTACCGCGCCAGTGAACGGGCGTGCCAAACGCTTTTGCAAGTAGCGGGCAGATGTGGACGGGGGGCGCGCCAAGGCAGGGTAATTTTACAGACCTATACCCCCGACCATCCCGCCATTACCGCTGTGGCAAATTATGAATATGGCAAATTTATGGCAGAAGAACTACAGCAAAGACAGGAACTGAACTATCCCCCCTACGGCAAAATGGTCTTGATCCGCCTCAATAGCCCCAATCCAGACCTAGTCGCCCACAGCGCCCAGGATTTAGCAGAATACCTACGGCACAACCTTGGGGACAAAATGCAAATTTTGGGGGCACAGCCTGCGGTTATTGCCTATATTGCCGATCGCTGGCGTTGGCAAATCCTCCTCAAATGCCACCCCCACTTAAGTGCGGACATCCCCACCCTGCAAGAACTGCGCTCGATTGTCTCCTCTAGTCAGGTGCGCCTCAGTGTAGATATTGACCCCCTACAGGTTATTTAGAACCACTCCCCTCGCCCTGTGGGTGCTATGCTACTCTGGTACAGAAATTTTTAGGGGCATAACTATGGACAGACTTACAGCGGTACGGGATATGTTCAACTCTAGGCTAAGCGTACTCAGTCACCTGTTAGATGTAGCCGAAAAGCACTTTAGTCAAAAGGATGATCCCCTGTCCATTTTTAGCGCCCGCCTCGCTGAGGATATGCTTCCGCTCTGAAAAACCTATGCAAATCTAGCATGGGGCTAAACTGCTGTTTTCTTCCTGCTTCATCCTAGCCTCAAGATGACTGCCTAGTCCACAGGCTATCACGGTAGAACTTACCGCTAAAACTCGCTCAGGTATAGTAATACCTGCAAACCAGCGATTGATATTTTTCGCCGCATTCAAGTCTCGGTCTTCTCTATGTCCACATGTGGCATTTAGGCGCTTTTTTAAGGCAGTCTTAGCATAGAGTCTGCCCCAATAAGGTTTAATTTACTTTTATTTAAGCAACTTTTGGGGGAATTGCTGGTCTAATGCTCCACGGTTAAACTACCATTAACATAATTCCAGAAATTCCGCCCATGAAGTCGGTTGTCAACTTTACGCACATTGCGCTCCACCATGCCAAGGAAGGTCTGCTACGCCTGAAATTGCGTACCCGCGTGCCCCGTCTGGAAGTGCAAATCAGCAGTCAACCCAAACCCGAAATTTACGATCTCGTCAGTGATACTTATTTATTGGGACGCAGTAGTAGTAAATGTGATATTGCCATCCCTACTTCCCTAGTAAGTCAAGTCCATGCCCAAATTCGCCGCGATCGTACCAAAAGAGGTGCCAAATTTGTTATTACCGACAACAATTCTACCAATGGGGTATTTGTCAATGAACGGCGCGTCAAGTCGGCTCCCCTCAGACACAACACCCGCATCAGCCTTGGTCCACCCGAACTAGAAGACGCGGCACTGTTGCGATATATTGATCCGCCCCCTTGGTACGCCCGTACCTTGAAATGGACAGCCATTGCCGTCGCCACTGGTATAGCAGGTTTGGTCACCGCCCTAGCGATCGAGGTATCCCGCGTCCCATCCTTGCGGCCTTTGCCCGTATCCCAACAGGGACCAGTGCAGGTATTGGCGGGGGATGGCAGTACGGAAATTGGTCCTGGGGACACCCAGAAACATACAGAAGTACCCACCTTGCGGGATTTTGGTACATTTATTCCCCAAGCGGTGATCGCCTCAGAGGATAGCTCATTTTATTGGAACATTGGCATTGACCCCTATGGGATTGCCCGTGCCCTGATTACCAATGTCCGTAGTGGGGAATTGCGGGAGGGAGCCAGCACCATTACCCAACAGTTGGCACGCAATCTCTTGGGCAGAACCTATGTGGGTTTGGAGGATTCGGCAGGGCGCAAATGGCGGGAAGCGGCGGCGGCAATTCGCCTCAACCTCACCTACAGCAAGGAGGAGATTTTAACCATCTACCTCAATCGGGTCTATTTGGGCAATGGGGTCTATGGATTTCAGGATGCGGCTTTGTTGTATTTTGGTAAGCCAGCCAAGGATTTGGATTTAGGGGAAGCCGCCACTCTGGCAGGCATTTTACCCGCCCCCAATCGCATTAACCCTTTTCAGAATAAACAACTGGCGATCGAGTACCGCAATCGGGTAATCAACCGCATGGCAGAGTTGGGCATGATCACCCAGGAAGAGGCAGAGCGCGCCCGTCGCTCCATTCTCAGGTTAAATGAAAAATCCCGCACCCAACTGCAAGGCACCACTGCGCCCTATTTTTATAGTTATGTCTTTAGTGAAATGCAGGAAATTTTGGGAGAAGATTTTGCCCAAGAGGGGAATTTAATTGTGGAAACTAGCCTCAACCTGAAATTACAACAGGCTTCCGATCGAGCCATTCGGGACGCGGTAGGGGCTGAAGGCAGGGATTATGGCTATAGTCAAGGGGCGATTTTGACCATCAATCCTAACAATGGGGAAATTTTAGCCATGACGGGGGGCGTAGATTACCAAGCTAGCCAATTCAATCGGGCGGTTCAAGCCAAACGCCAACCGGGGTCCACCTTCAAGCTCTTTGCCTATGCCGCGGCGATCGAGCAAGGCATCAGTATCACCAGTACCTACCCCTGCACGCCTATAGATAAAATTGCGGGTTGTCGCAGTGGTAGCGCTGATATGGATATGGTGCGGGGCTTTGCCCTGTCGGAAAATGTGGTGGCGATTCGGGTGGCTCAAGCGGTGGGCTATGAGAAAGTCATCGAGCTGGCAAAGAGGCTGGGCATAGGTTCGCCCCTGACCCCTTCTACCAACTTGGCACTGGGGGGCTATGAAGTATCCATGCTGGAAATGGTTGGCGCTTATGGAACGATCGTCAATGGCGGCACCTATTATCGTCCCCATGCCATTCTGCGCATTCGCGATAGTCGGGACTGTACAAATTTGCAAGATAGACAAACCTGTAGGGTAATCTATGACAGCAGTAAAGATTTACCCCAACGGGAGGCAGTCAATGGTTTCGTTGCCCAAACTATGGTCAGTTTGATGGAAGCTGTGGTCACCAATGGCACAGGAACCAGCGCCAGCATTCCCCAAGGACGAGTGATTGGTAAGACTGGCACCACGGATCGTAACCGTGATCTATGGTTTATTGGCGCAGTGCCCGATCAACAGGTGTTAGCCGCCGTGTGGCTGGGTAACGATGAAGGGGAAACCCAAGGCAGTAGCGCCCTTGCGGCTAGGGTCTTTGCCGATTATTTGAGTAGGGGACTAGATTAGCCGAAAATCACGAAATGCCCGCACTGGTACGACAGCGGTTCATCACTCCCGATCGTTGTAAGCTAGACAGGACTTTACTGGGGGCTTTGGCAGTCTGGGCGGGGGTGTAATTATAGGAATAATTAGTTCCTCCCATAACTTGCCAATAAAGCTCTAGTGTAGGGGTGGGCTGGGGCATTGACCACTTGATCCACTGTCCCCTCTTCCACAATCTGCCCTTTATGCATCACCGCCACCCGATCGTCCATGAACTGTGCCACCGCCAAATCGTGGCTAATAAACAAGTAACTTAACCCCAACTCCTCTTGCAATTCTAAGAGCAATTCCAGCACCTGTCTCTGAATGGGGGCATCTAACATACTCACAGGTTCATCACAAATCAATAACTGGGGTTTGAGCGTCAAGGCTCTGGCGATCGCTGATCGTTGTAGTTGTCCCCCCGACAATTCTTTGGGGAATCTGCGGCTCAAACTAGGGGAAACCCCCACCCGATCAAGCATGGCTAAAGCCTCTTGGTGGGCATGGAAACGATCGACCGCCAGTTGATGAAATAGCAGTACATCAGCCACACTATCTAAAATAGACAAATAAGGATGAAAACAAGCCTTGGGGTCTTGGAAAATCATTTGCAGGTGGGGGCGAATTTTGCGTAATTGGGCGGGGGGCAATCCTCTGAGTTCCTGCCCCTGAAAGCGAATAGACCCGCCATCCGCAGGGATTAACTGGAGGATGAGGCGCGCTGTGGTACTTTTGCCTGAGCCACTGCCCCCAATCACCGCCAGAGTTTCGCGATCATGCAAAGTGAGATGCACGCCATCGACCGCTACCACCCGTTTACCCCAACCCACATGATAAGTTTTGCGCAAATCCTGCACCACCAGCAGAGGCGCTGAGGTTTCCTTGGGGGACTGGTGTCGATCGCCCCACCGAATGGCAGAATTGACCAGATAAGCACTGTAGGGATGTTGGGGTTGAGCCAATATGTCTGCCGTATTGCCCATCTCCACTATTAGCCCCTCACACATCACCGCCACGCGATCGCAGTAACGCCCCACCAAACCCAAATCATGGGAAATTAAAATCAAAGCCAAACCGCGATCGGTGCGCAGGCGGGCTAATTCCCCTAAAATTTCGTGGGCCACCATGCTATCCAGACTGGTAGCGGGTTCATCGGCAATCAGCACTTGGGGATCGAGGAGCAGAGTCAAAGCAATCATGACCCTTTGCCGTTGTCCGCCACTTAATTCATGGGCGTATTGATGAGCGCAACGGGGATCGAGGCGCACCAAAGCCAGCATTTCGGCAAATTTTTGTTTAGCTGTCCTGACAGAAATACGGGGGAAATTAGCCTTGAGGGTCTCTATGCCATGCTGTGCCATAGTCAGTAAGGGATTGAGGCGGGTCATGGGGTCTTGAAAAATCCAGCCAATTTTGCCTTCCTTATGCACCTGTCCCGTGTGCCACCCATTACTGGGCAGTAGTCCCATCACCGCCCTAGCGATCGAGGACTTGCCGCAACCACTTTCCCCCACCAAACCCAAAGCCTCGCCCCTCTGCACCTGAAAACTAACCCCATCTACAGCGATCGAGGCACCGTAACCAACCCTTAAATTCTCGACTTGTAACACAAAGAAAACTAAGCCCTAAATTGCAGAATATCAGTGGAACTCACCCGCCATTGATTTTGGGTTATCCAGTTGCTTTAGTTTACGATCGATCGGAATCACTTGTTATATTTTTTATTGATACCATCCCTGAAATGAGGTTATGCCAGTCTTTTGTATATCAGCCATAGTCAAATTTCTAATGGGATTTAGCAAAAAATTTAATCTGGCTTCAGCAATATATTTTTCCACAGAATATTTTGATCTACTCTTTCTTAACTCTTCACTACTTTTTGAGTAAAAAGAAAAATTATTAGGGTTCCATTCCAACTCGTTTTGCCATTCCCAGTTTTGCTTTCTAACCCTGTCTCCAAATTTCAAATTTGAATAATAGTTATATTTAATTAAAACTGTAGGCGTATTACTGGACAACACAAAATTTACATTTGTATTTAATTCCTGAATTCTTGATGATCTTATAGCGTCGTGATATTTTTGGACTTCTAACAAGACAATCTTAAATTGATTACCATCCCACCCCCACAATGCTAATAGCTTTTGACTAATACCTGTACCAGTAAAACCTTCTAGATTTTTAACTAAAATAAATTTTCTACCATCATTTAGAATGTCCATATAGTCTATTTCTGCACTCAAATACCAAGAATCCAATAGCAGTTGATTCTCTCGCTTGAAAGTACCATTACTTAGCTTGTCGTAAATGCTTAGGGTTATTTGTCTGGGTGAGTTTTGTCTAATTACACAGTTACCCAACTGTTTTTTCAAGTTTACTTCTACACATTTGTACTGATTTGCTTCGTTTTTGTCTCTTAAAATTAAAGGGGCTGACTCAGATAGACTATTATTTTTTGCCAATAGTCCAGTTACATCGGGCGATGATAACAACGGCAAAAGAACTAAGTGAACTAGGCTAATTAAAAAATTCATCTTAATTCAATTACTCGATCAAGTATTGCATTTCCGCATTGGGGGCAAGGGTGATGCGATCGCCATTTTTCAGATCATAGGAGACAATTTTTTCTTTACCATTGATCATTACCCCGTTGACACTGGCTTTACCTGACAAGTCCCCGTCAAAAATGCGATAGATAAAACCGCCATTTTCATCCCTGACCCTAAGCATGACAGCGTGCTGACGGGAGACAAACCGCGAAAAAATTTGGATGTTGTTGCCCTCGTCCCTGCCCAAAGTATATTTCAATCCGTCAAGCACCAGACGGCGTACGCCTTTGGTGTCGGATATGACCAAAATGTGATTCCCAGATTTTTCACTCATGGGGATATAATACAACGGAGGTAGGTCATAATTAGTGATTGCACTACGCAATTTTACCCATAATCTACTCAATCTGTACTATGGACATCACCGAAATTAAAAAATCCTTGACTTTGTTAAACGATCGACTGGGGCAAGCCCAGGACTATCTTTGACCTACCCCATTTGACGGCACAAATCCACGATTTGGAACAAACAGCGGCTCAGCCAGACTTGTGGCAAAATCCCCAGCAGGCACAGCAAATTTTACAAAAACTAGACCACTGCAAGTCTCTGGTGGGCAATTTTCGGCAATGGCAGGAACTGTATGGCAACCTAGAAACGATCGCCGAACTCCTGTCCACCGAAGCTGACCCCGATTTACTCCTAGAGGCAAAAAACGCCATTCAACACCTGACCCAAGCCCTCGATCGTTGGGAATTAGAGCAACTACTGGGGGGAGAATACGACCAGCGGGATGCCATTCTCACCATCAATGCGGGGGCGGGGGGAACAGATGCCCAGGACTGGGCAGAAATGCTCCTGCGCATGTACACCCGTTTTTGCGAAAACAGGGGCTACCAAGTGCAAATGTCTGACCTGTCCGAGGGGGAGGAAGCGGGCATTAAATCGGCAACCCTAGTGGTCAAGGGGCGCTATGCCTACGGCTACCTCATGGCAGAAAAAGGGACTCATCGCTTGGTGCGCATCTCTCCCTTTAATGCCAATGACAAACGACAAACCAGTTTTGCGGGGGTGGAGGTCATGCCCCTCATTGAAGAAGATATTGATCTGGACATTGACCCCAAAGACTTGGACATCACCACCATGCGATCGGGGGGCAAGGGCGGGCAAAATGTAAACAAGGTGGAAACGGCGGTGCGCATCACCCACATTCCTACAGGTATAGCGGTACGCTGTTCTCAGGAACGATCGCAACTCCAGAATAAAGAAAAAGCACTGCAATTACTCAAAGCCAAACTGTTGATTATTGCCAAAGAACAACACGCCCAAAGGGTATCCGATATTCGGGGGGATATGGTGGAGGCGGCATGGGGCAATCAAATCCGCAACTATGTATTTCATCCCTATCAACTGGTGAAAGACCTGCGCACAGGCGTAGAGACCAATAACATTCAAGAGGTGATGAATGGCAACCTAGATATGTTCATAGAAGCCTATCTCAGGCAACAAAATAGCCCCCGTTAGAGTCTTGTGGCTCACAGTTTTTGATGTTGTGAAAAATATGGTACGGCGCTCTGCAATTTTGTTTGGCTTGGGTTTATTACTGACGATCAGCACTGGTGGCGACATATCTGCCCAAAACTCCAGCGCCACCCCTAACTTTAGCGAAGACCAATTAGTGCGTTATGTGCAGGCGGTGCGCTCGATCGAGCGCCGACGCTCCCAAATTCTTCTGCAGGCAAAAAATTCCCAAGCATGGGCAGTGAGTGTGCAGTTAGCCGAACAGACCAATAGTGATGTGTGCGCCCTACAACAACCACCCGAAGTGATTAAGGCACTCTGTAAAGAACTATTCACCTTTTCCGAACAAGAAATCCGCCGTCATGGTTTAACCAATCGGGAATTTAATCAAATCACGATCGCCCAACAGCAAAATCCTCAACTGCAGGGTCGGATTCAGGCGCTTTTGCAACAAAAAACTAAACCGTAGCCTCTGGGAAAAGATATATATTCATAAAACCTGATAGAGAGTGGTTCATGTTTTGCTCTGGAATACTCACATCCTCCCAGCCTTTAATCACTTTGGAACACAGCTTGCATCCTGTTCCGATAACTACTCCCCTCGCTCTTTGGGAGAGGGGCTGGGGGTGAGGGAAAAACTGCTAATTTGAGGCTGGGAAAGGAGTAAGACAACCACCCACCCTGTCCTCCCCATTTATCTAGAACTTAGGTTTCATCTAGTTCATCAATTTGTTGTAATGACAAATCAGTGATTTCAGCGATGACCTGCTTATCAAAGCCCCGCTTCAACATTTTACGGGCGGTTTCCCACTGTTTCTTCAGTTCACCCT
>Ga0272446_1006071_pt1 | contig 12852 bp, 11 predicted proteins | sample YNPCB0061_FD_194587 | JGI IMG/M metagenome (GOLD analysis project Ga0272446, IMG submission 194587) | Hot spring microbial mat communities from Yellowstone National Park, WY, United States - YNP-CB-006-1 | ecosystem: Environmental > Aquatic > Thermal springs > Hot (42-90C) > Sediment | place... | reverse complement strand
CCGAACACGGCCAACGGCCGATCGGGTGAAAGAAGCCGTTTTCAACATTCTGGGGCAGCAATTCCAGGGGTTGAAGGTATTGGACTTGTTCTCCGGAACAGGGGCACTGGCGATCGAAGCCCTGAGCAGGGGGGCTTCGTCTGCGGTCATTGTGGATGCTTCGGAACGGGCGATCGCCGTCATCCGAAAGAATGTGGCCTCTTGCGGTTTCGAAGCGATCACACGGATCGTTCGCTGGAATATTCTTCGGAATCTCCATTGTCTGGAGCCTCAGGAGGACAGCTTCGATCTTGTGTTTCTCGATCCTCCCTACGGCAAAGGCATGGCCGTACCGACCCTGGAGCATCTGATCCACAGAGGGGTGCTTCAAGACCATGCCCTTGTCGTGTTGGAACATGCGGCAGTGGAAAGGCTTCCGGAGTCGGTCGGAAATCTGATCCAGGAAGACATGCGGATCTATGGACGAACCGCCGTCCGTTTTTACAGATGGCTTGAACCCGTAAATCGGTAACCTCTATGACACAACGCATTGCAGTGTATCCCGGCTCTTTCGATCCGGTAACCAATGGACACCTCGATATCATCGAAAGAGGGCTCGTACTCTTCGACAAAATCGTGGTTGCCATCCTTCACAACCCAGCGAAACAGTATTTGTTCAGCGTTGAGGAGCGCCGCGAGCTTCTTCTGGCAAGTCTCAACCATCACCCTCTCGTCGAAGTGGAAAGCTATGACGGCCTTCTGGTCGATTATGCCCAGCAGAAGGGTGCAAGTGCGATCCTTCGGGGCATGCGGGCGGTGTCGGATTTCGAATACGAGTTTCAGATGGCGCTCATGAATCGGAAACTCAACCGGGACATCCAGACAGTCTTCTTGATGACGGGACTTCGATGGATCTTTACGAGCTCCTCCATCATCAAGCAGGCGGCCTGCTTCGGCGGGGATGTTTCCGATATGGTGCCGCCTCTGGTGAACGATCGGCTGAAGGAGCGGTATGGCGTTCGAGGAAGAAGTATCCGTTCTTGACATTGGAAACGGGATTGAGTAGTGAGCGAACTCGGTAGTTGGTGTATGGGTCGCAGGTCTCAACATTCAAACGGCATAAAGGAGGAAAGGTATGACAAGACGGCTTATCGTTGTTCTGACGTTGGTCATCGCAGCATGTGTTGTCTTCAGTGGTTCGGTGATGGCGGCCGATCAGGTCATCAAGATCGCCACTCAGTCGCCGCTTTCCGGAGATCAGTCCGTAGTCGGCGTTGATATCAAGCGAGGCGCCGAGCTGGCTCTGGAACAATTGAGCGGACCGCTCACCAAGATGGGATTCAAGGTTGAGCTGGCACCCTTCGATGATCAAGCCAATCCCGACACCGGTGTTGCCAATGCCAAACGCATCGTTGCCGATCCGGCCATTCTGGCTGTCGTCGGACACTACAATTCCGGTGTTCAGATTCCGTCTTCCGAGGTATACCACACTTCCGGCCTGGCCAATGTCTCTCCGGCCAATACCAATCCGAAGGTCACGACGCGCGGATATCTCGAAGTCAACCGGATCGTCGGACGTGACGATGTGCAGGGTGTCGTTGGCGCGGATTTTGCGGCAGGCAAGAACGTCAAGAGCGTTTTTGTCGTTCACGACAAGACGGCTTATGGCCAAGGGATTGCCGAATTCTTCAAGAAGAGAGCTGCCGAAAAGGGAATGAAGGTTCTCGGATTTGAAGGTACAGAAGAAAAAGCCAATTTCGATGCGCTCCTGTCGCCCATCATCGCCGGAAACCCGGATGCGGTTTATTTCGGGGGCATGTATTCCCAGGCGGCCGTCATGTTCAAGCAGGCCCGAGAAAAAGGCTACATGGGCATGTTCATCAGCGATGACGGTTTCGATTCTTCCGATGCCGTCAAGATCGCCGGCCAGACACTTCTCGATGGTGCCGGAACCTTCTATTCGACCGTATCCGGTCCTGCCAATATCTATCCGGGAACCGCCAAGTTCGTGGCCGATTTCAAAGCGAAGTTCAACGCCGCGCCCCAACCTTTCGCCGCTCAGGGATATGATTCGATGGCGATCTGCCTAAAGGCCATCGAGGCGGCCGCAAAGGCGAACGGAAACAAGTTGCCCACCCGGCAGGCCGTCGCCAAACAGATCCGAGCGTTAAAAGAGTTCAAGGGAATTACCGGCACGTTTACGTTCAACGAGATCGGTGATCCGACGGTTGCGAAGTATTTTGTCATCCAGGTGACCTCCGCCGATCCGACGAAATGGAATGACAATCCGGTCGTTCAGACCCTCGACATTGCACCGCCGAAATAAAGGAGTTTTCTGCAACAGATCCCGGATGGCCGTATGAGAACCATCCGGGATTTTGTCGTGATCGGATATTTATGAAATCCTTTTCAAAGACACTCAACATGCAGGAGTTGATCCGTCCCTTGGGGCAGATGGCCTTCTTCTCCATCGGAACCACCCTTCTCCTGTCGATCTTGACGCTCCTTCTTGCCTGGATCCTGGATCGAACCATTGTTGGTCAGACCCTTCTGGACCGCTTGAATGTTTCCCTCTTCACCTACACGCTTGTCAACCTGCCGCAGGTGGCCCTGGACGGTCTGACGATCGGATTCGTCTATGCCGCCATCGCACTGGGGTATACGATGGTGTACGGCGTGCTGGAATTCATCAATTTCGCTCACAGCGAAATTTTTGCCGTTGGCGCGTTTGTGGGTGTCGAGCTCCTGATCGCATTGGATCATTTTGGCGTGTTGAAGGGCGCTTCCCTTGGATGGGCCTATGTCTATCTCATTGCAGCCATTTTCGCCGGAATGGTTGCGGCAGGGGCTCTTGCCGTCACGGTCGAACGGATCGCCTACAGACCCCTGAGGCATGCATCCCGTCTCGTGCCGCTGATTTCAGCCATTGGCGTCTCTTTTCTGCTCCAGGATGTCATTCGGCTGGTGGAAAGTCTCACCACAGGTCAGTTTAACCGCATCTTCCCCACGTTCGGGAATTTCGATCGCCGACTGCTGTTGGGGAAAATGAGTCTCGGCGCTACCAACATCACGTTCGGCGTGTCCGTGAAATCGATTATCGTCATCGTTTCCGCCGTCCTGATGCTGATGGCCCTCAATTATCTGGTCAATGCCACCAAGGTCGGAAAAGCCATTCGAGCCGTGGCTCAGGACCATCCGACGGCCAGCCTGATGGGGATCGACGTCAACCGGATCATCTCCCTCACCTTTCTGGTGGGAGGACTGCTGGGAGGCGCGGCAGGCGTTCTCTATGCCCTCAAATTCACACGGATCGATGCCTTCGTCGGATTCTTTCCGGGGTTGAAGGCCTTCACGGCGGCTGTTCTGGGAGGAATCGGGAACATGACCGGTGCCCTGCTCGGAGGGATCGTCCTCGGGATGTTGGAAACGTATGCCGGCTCCTACATGGGAGTATTCACCATGGGGGCTGCAGGAACCGAATACAAGGATATTTTCGCCTTCAGCATCCTGATTCTGGTGCTCATCTTCCGGCCGCAGGGCCTGATGGGCGCGAGTGTGGCACAGAAGGCGTAGGGGGCAGGAGCCGGAAGTCGAAAAAGAAAAGCGAGCGACGGCCTGAGATACGACATCGGGGCCGATTGCATCTTGTCTATCGCCCATAGCCCTTTTCTGAGGATAGAAGATGTTCCATCTGTTCAAAAACGTTGTCCAGCCGATCGATCGGATCATTTCGAGTTTTCCCAGAGCCTTCATTCTGGCGCATTTGCTACTCGGAACCGTTTTGGTCTACGTAAGCCCCAGGTCCAACCTTGCCTTTCTCGTGTTGATCAGCTCCTTCTTTTCGCTTTACCATTTTCCGACGGATCGGCTCTTCAAGCTGACAGCCGGCATGGTGCTGACCCTGCTGATTTTCCCGGTGCTTGGGGTACGCAACATCTTCTATCTCGAGGTGATTTTTCAGATCAGCGTGTTCGCGGCCTTGGCGCTCGGGCTGAACATCGTGGTGGGGTTTGCCGGCTTGCTGGATTTGGGCTATGTGGCCTTTTATGCCGTTGGGGCTTATCTCTGGGCGTTTTTCGGATCGCAGCAATACTATGTGCTGCCCTTCGCTCCAGGAACCCAGCCGTCGAATCTTCCCTTTCTGCTTCCGGGGGACGCTTTCTATCTCTTCATGTTCATTGCCATTATCGTGGCTGCCGTCACGGGCATTCTCCTCGGTACTCCGGTTCTGCGTCTTCGAGGGGATTATCTGGCCATCGTGACCCTCGGGTTCGGCGAAGTGATCCGGGTACTGGCCAACAATCTCGACAAACCGCTCAATTTCACCAACGGACCTCAGGGGATTACGCCCATTCAGCGTCCGACCATGCCCGAGTGGGTTGTCGATGGATTCAACAAGCTCTTCGGATGGATCGTCGGCCATGATGTCAGTCCGGCAGACATGTACAACGTCATGTTTTATCTCATGGCCCTTTTGGTGATCGTGGTCATCGTCTATGTGACCAAACGACTCGACGACTCCAAGATCGGAAGGGCGTGGACGGCCATCCGTGAAGATGAAACGGCTGCCATTGCGATGGGAATTCCCCTGGTTCGCATGAAATTGGCCGCGTTTGCCGTCGGTGCCTCCTTTGCCGGGGTGATGGGGGTGCTTTTGGCAGGCAGTCGAACCTTCATCAGCCCGGAATCCTTTTCCTTCATGCAGTCCATTGGGGTGCTTGCCATGGTGATTTTGGGCGGCTCCGGCAGTATTCCCGGGGTCATTCTGGGGGCCGCGACCGTGACCATTCTCAACCTGCAGGTGCTGCAGGGGCTATCTCTGTATCTGAGCCAACTTCGACAGAGTGATGCCGTCATTCCGATCATCCATTTCGCATGGTCTAACCTGTCCACCCAGCTCGATCCTGCCAAGTACCAGCGCCTGCTGTTCGGCTTAATTCTGATCCTCATGATGATTTTTCGCCCGGAAGGCCTCATTCCCTCCCAAAGACGGAAACGGGAGCTGGCCGGGGAGGAGAATCCTGCAGGCGAATGAACGAGACTTTTATCATGGCTCTTCTTGAAACGAACAACGTTCTAAAACAATTCGGCGGGCTGATCGCCGTCAATAAAGTGTCTTTCCAATTGGAACAGGGCCGGATCGTCAGCATCATCGGTCCGAACGGCGCAGGGAAGACCACGTTCTTCAACACGCTGACAGGGATCTACCATCCCGATGGCGGAGAGATCCTCTTCAATGGAAAATCCTTGAACCGGTTGCGGCCCGATCAAATCGCCGCCCTCGGGGTGGCGCGTACCTTCCAGAACATCCGCTTGTTCGGAAACATGTCGGTTATCGAAAATATCCTCGTCGGCATGCACGTCCATCTAAAGCAGACTCCGGTAGACACCCTGCTTCACCTGCCTTTCTTCCACAGAGAGGAGCACGAGGCCGAACAGAAGGCCGTAGCCCTCATGGAGTATGTCGGTCTGAAGGGAGTCGGAAACGAGCTGGCCAAAAACCTTCCCTATGGGGGGCAGAGGCGGCTGGAGATTGCGCGCGCCCTGGCTGCGGATCCTCAGTTGCTCCTGCTTGACGAGCCGGCAGCCGGTATGAATCCGCAGGAAACCGAAGATCTCATTCGGCTGTTTCGGTGTATCCGGGACGAAAAAGGGATCACGATTCTGCTGATCGAGCACGATATGCGTGTCGTCATGAATATCTCGGAATGGATTTGCGTGATGGATCACGGGGAGAAGATCGCCGAGGGGACCCCTGCAGAGATTCGCTCCAACAAACAGGTCATCGAGGCCTATTTGGGGCGAGGCGCACTTTCCGGAGAGCAGAAGGAGGCATCTGCATGAGCCTTCTGTCTCTTCAGGAAGTGCACAGCTATTACGGCCACATCCATGCCCTTAAGGGGATCTCCATGGATGTCGACAAGGGGGAGATCGTCACCCTGATCGGTTCGAACGGTGCAGGCAAAAGCACCACGCTTCGAACGATTTCCGGGCTGATCCACCCAAGGAAGGGGCGGGTGCTTCTCGAAGGCCGAGATATTTCTCTGCATAAGCCTCACGCCATTGTTCAAGCCGGTATCGGTCACGTGCCGGAAGGCCGCGGAATCTTTCCCAAGCTGACGGTTCGGGAAAACCTCGAAATGGGAGCCTTTACCGTCAACGATCCCGCAGAAATCGAAAGCCGCATGGCCTATGGTTTCGAGCTCTTTCCTCGGCTCAAGGAACGGATCAATCAATACGGCGGCACCCTTTCCGGAGGGGAGCAGCAGATGCTGGCTATCGCCCGCGGGCTCATGATGAACCCACATCTTCTGATGTTGGACGAACCATCCATGGGACTTTCTCCCCTTCTGGTGGAGCTCATCTTTGACATCATCCAGACCCTCAACCGGAAAGGCACCACAATCCTGCTGGTCGAGCAGAACGCCCTGATGGCTCTTTCGATCGCCCATCGCGGTTATGTCATCCAAAACGGTGAAATCGTTCTTCACGATACGGCAGCCAACCTCAAGACCAACGAAATGGTCCAAAAAGCCTATCTTGGGATCGACTGATCCTTGAATGCCCTGATTGTACCCATTCCATCTCGAGCATGCTATTCCGAGAACCTGACGACGGGTGCTTGGTTCGGAATTCTAGCACTATTCACAAAAGTTCTTGGGTTGTTCGTCAGTCTCATCGTTGGCCGGTGGGGTTTCGTACACGCATATTCAGCGTTTCAACAAAGGTGGAAAAGGCCATTGCAAAATAGACGTATCCTCTGGGAATGTGCAAGCTGAAACCATCTGCGATCAGTAGCACTCCGATCAATAGCAGGAAACTCAGCGCCAGGATCTTGATGGTCGGATGCCGATGAATGAACCTCGATACGCGTTCAGACAGAATCATCATGATGACCATTGCCGCAACGATGGCTCCGATCATGATTCCGATGCGATTGGAGAGCCCAACGGCTGTAATGACCGAATCGATCGAAAAGACAATGTCGATCAGGGCAATCTGAAGAACGACGCTCGCTAAGGAAACAACGCGAAAAGACGACGTTCGTCTCTGTTCGTGAGCCGGCATCTCCTCCATCTGACCGTGGATTTCGACGGTGCTCTTGGCCAGCAGGAACAGGCCACCTGTGATCAGCATGAGGTCTTTTCCGGAAAAAGGCAGCGAAAAAACGGTAAAGAGTGGGCGGGTCAACGTCATGATCCATGTCAGCGACAACAGCAGCGCAATCCGGGTTGCCATGGCCAGGGCGAGTCCGAGGGTTCTTCCCTTTTTCTGCTGCTCCGAAGGAAGTTTTCCCGAGAGAATGGCAATGAATACAATGTTGTCTATACCGAGGACAATTTCGAGAGCCGTCAGGGTCAGCCAGGAGATGAACAGTTCAATGCCGCTCATGAAGATACCTTGCACATCATCTGCTTCTCGGGACGAGGGACAACCGGTTACCGGATGTCCTCCCTTGGGTCGTCATTTGATCGAAATCTCGGGGAGGTTCGCATCGGGTTGTAGCGGGAGATGATAGACCCATCCGCTTTCCCCTTTTTCGGCATCTAGGGCCGTGACAGTGAGGTCGTATCGTTTGCCGTTCTGCAGTCCTGTCAGCAGCACGCCATCATAGGCTTTTCCGGCAAGGGTTTTTAGCAGGATGGGCGATGCACCCGAAACTTCGTAGATCCGATAGCCCGTCAGTCCTTTCTCGGTTGCAGGTGCTACCCGTGCCCATTGCAGCAACACCTTGCCGTTTCCGGCTACCCCCTTCACCAGAAACGGGGGAACGGTTTTTCCAAAAGCGCCCCAGATATAGTTCGTCAGGGTTTGCCCTTCCATCGTGAATCCGTAAACACCGCTTACCCCTTCCACGGTCTGTTTCATGAGTCTTCCGACTTCGGCCTCGTTCGGAAACGGCCATAGGGGCTCGTCGGTTTGCGCATCCCATCCCGGCTCATCCATGGCGGAAAGAGGTCTTCCGATACGCTTTAAGATCATGGGACCGCAGCCGATCGCAGCAGCCTTGGAGAGCGGATCGGCCATGCAGGGATAGGAAAATCCGTTTTGTAGCGGATCGATCTCGAGGGACCCAGAGCCGTATTTCGGGGATTCGGCGAGGAAATACAGGTTGTTTTCCGCCTTCAGGCCTTTGGCGTTGAGCCTGCCGACGTTTCGAAAGACGCTGCTTTTCAGGAGAAGTTCCCCGTTGTCCTTGTTGTGGTTGATGGCATGCTGAACCCCTTGATGATAATCCCAAAAGAGACAGTTTTCGATCCTGGCCTCCAGGCTTCCATAGGTAACCGCTCCCGTCAAATGTTCCTGCCCCACAAGCGACGGTCCAATGGCCGCCGAATGGGTCAAAACGACAGAACGGGGCTTTTCGGGAGGCCCGGCAAGATAATAGGCCTGATACATGCCATGCATCACGATGCAGCCTGTAATCACGTTGCCGCCGGCTCCGGACTGATCTCCGATCCAGAAGTCGGCGTCTTCCTTCGATGCTAGGGTCTGAAACATCTCCCGGTCGGAATCGATGGAGATGCAGTTCTGCCAGGCAGAGTTCTGGCAGCCATACCCGCGGAAATTGCTTTCCTGACCGGCCCATTCCGGAGAAACATACCAGTCATGCCGTGCCACACACCGCCGGAAGATGTTGTGGTGTCCTTGGTAGTCGATGAATTTGTAGCGACCGCCGCCCCAGGCGATGCACTCCTCGACGACGTTGTAGCTGCCTTTAAACAAGGCGAAGGTAGCGACGTTTCCACCTTGCTTGGCCCCGAGAAAACCGCATCGAAAGACTTTACTGTTTGTCCACCCATAGAGGGTGGTGAATTCCTGGTTGACAACAAGTCCGCGCAACCGAACATATGAGCGCCCCGTACCGAGATCCTTGATGGCCGGAAGTTTCACCTCCCAGTCAGTTTCAGCCTCGATGGAGGACATCATGTCGTAGCTGATTCCCGGCGCAGGGAGATGATCCGCACTCTCGATCGTCATGCCTGGGAAATTTCGACTCCAGTCGCCGTTTGCGATCTTCACGGTGTCGCCTGGGGTCATGGCCCGCATGGCATCCCACAAGGTGCGAAAACCGGTGGCCTTGGTCTTTCCGGTCTGCTGTCCCAGGTTTGCCGGATTGCACCACAGGATTTCGGCCTGGCTCACGGTGCAAGCCACCCAGCCGATGATCCAAAGGACGGCAAGAATCATCCCTTGACGTTTCATGGCAAGTCTCTCCTTCTTGAGTGAACCGTAGCGCAGGACAAGGACCGATCATCCAACGATCATCTTTCCGGTTTCGTCGCATCGTTTCTTCCGATGATTCGTGCCGGGATCCCGCCTACGACGGCGTAATCCGGTACATCCTTCACGACGACGGCATTGGCACCGATGACGGCATGGTTTCCGATCCGCACAGGGCCAAGCACTTTTGCGCCGGCACCGATGTAGACATGATCCCCGATGATCGGAACTCCTCCCCCCCGGCCTGCTCCCTTCGTTCCAAGTGTGACCCCGTGGGCGATCTGACAGTGACTGCCGATCCGAACCCCACCGTTGACGATGGTACTACCGAAATGACCGATGTAGAGACCGGGACCTGCCTCGACACTGGCCGGAAGCATGATTCCCGCAAAGACTTCGACCCCCTTGGAAAGAAGAAACCAGAGGATGCGAAAAGGGATAGCGATCGGCTTGGACAGGTGATATGCCCATCGGCCGAACCGATAGACGGCGACAGCGACAAAACCCTGAACGAAGAGAAGCCGTAAGAAGCACTGCCAAAAAGGATAGGCTCCTTCGAATTCCTGCTCCAGAAAGACGGCCACATCCTCTCGAAAATCTCCTTTCATGGCGTCCTCCGGAGGTCACGGCGCAACATGTCTGCATAGACACGCAAATATTCCTTGCAGAGATCGTCCCATCGGTGGCGATCGATAACGGACTGTCGGGCACTTCGGCCGATCTGAAGCCAGGTCTCCCGCCGCTCCAGAAGACGCCTCAACACACGCACAAGGTCGCTCGCATCGCCGGCCCGGAACAAGAAGCCGTTTTCGCCTTCGTGAACGAGCTCCCGTAGGCCGCCCACGTCGCTTGCCACGACCACCTTCTGCATGGCCATGGCCTCGAGCGGTTTCAGCGGGGTGACCAGTTCCGTGATACGGCGGCGATCTCGTGGATAGACGCAGATATCGAGGAGGCTGTAGTAGGCGGCAACCAAGTTTCGAGACACCTTGCCGGGAAGAATAAATCGGCTGCGAAATCGGCTCGATTCGACCCGTCGCCTCAGAGCGGCTTCGGTCTGGCCGTATCCGACGATCAGGCCGAAGATCCGGGGATGATCTTCCATGAGCCGCTCGAGAGCCTCGATCAGAAGCGGCAATCCTTCAAAAGCATAGAAGGTGCCGACGAATCCGACCACGACGGCATCTTCAAGGCCAAGCCGCGCGGCAAGCGCTTCGTCTTTGGGCTGTGGGGCGAATCCCCGAACATCCACCCCGTTTCGCACCACATGGATAGCCGAAGGGGGGACCTCGCCCCGGGCAAGAATGTCACGTTTCAACCCCTCGCAGATGACGACGATCTTGTCGGCCCGTCGGATGATGGCCGTTTCGAGGCCACGCGTCAACCGATAGCGCAGATCGCCTTCCTTCGTTCTGCCCCGATCGACGGCGGCATCCTCCCAGAAGGCCCGGATTTCGTATACAAAGGGTAGACCGAACCGCCGGGCGGCGATCCATGCCGGAAAAGCGCAGAGCACCGGGCTATGGGCATGTATGATGTCGATGGCTTCCCTTCGAAGAATGGTGCGGATTCGCCTTTCGAGCAGAGCCGTTTCGACGCCGATGCCCAAGGGGCCGAGGCGCCGCATCCAAAAGACGAGCCTGACCGGAACCGTTGTCCGGTAGTAGAGGATTCCGTCGATCGATTCCTCGGCGTTGGACGTTGGCCCCTGCCGAACCGATGTGACGACGACGGGATGTATCCCCAGGCGGGATTGCTCGGTGACGATGGCCTTGGCCCGGGAACTGTAGCCTGAGATGAGGGGGATCGAGTCGTTTAAGACGTGAAGAACGTTCATAGGATCAGAGCATCTCCCGATACCAGTTGAAATAGTTGCTGGCACAGGCCTCCCAGCTAGCGCCGGAGACGGCGTTTCGGATTGCGTCGCGATTCCAGATCCTTCGAAGAGCAGCCCGTAGCGCATGTGCGAGAGCGGAGGCATCGGCCGGCGGAACCACGATCCCGGCCTCCGGTCGAAGGACTTCGGAAACGGCGCCAACATCGCTTGCCACCACTGGAATGCCGCAGGCCAGGGCTTCCATTACCACGTTCGGATGACCTTCCCGCAGACTGGGCAGGCAGAAAACATCGGCCGCATTCATCCACAGAGGAATCTCCGTATGGTCCCTTTTCCCGGCAAAAAGCACCCGCTCGGAAATCCCGAGCTCCTCCCCGAGACGCTCGAGCGTTCCGCGAAGCGGACCATCTCCGACGAGAACGAGCCGAAGCCCAGGAACATCCCTGAGCATGGCGACCGCATCGAGGAGATACCGGGTTCCTTTGACCTCGTCCTGGCTGCCGACGGTCAGCACCACGGGACCTTCCGGTTCGAGGCCAAGCCTTCTTCGGGCCTCGAGGGTCGGCAACGGAAAAAATCGTTTTCCATCGACACCGTTTGGAATGACCCGGATATGGGGTATTCTCCCGAACGACTCCGATCCGCCACGTTTCCGTATGGCCTGCGCCTTCAGCAAGGCAAGCATGCCGTCTGCAAGGTTTCGGGAAACGGCACCAAGGCCGCGGGCATGGGAAAGCGCCCAGACGATCTGGGGCCTTCGCAGTTTCCTCTTCGGATAGGCGTTGATGTCGCAGCCTAGGGCCGTGAGGCAGACCGGAATGTTCAGTTGTCTTCCGATCCACACGGCAGCCACCCCGTCGGGATAGATCCAATGGGCATTGATGAGATCGATCGGCTTTTGTCTCCGGATGCTTCGGAGTACCGGAAGAGCGGCCAGGACAAGGGTGGCGGCATGGGTGGCGCCTGCGATCTTCGGGAGGACAAGATAGCGGGGATGGTGGACGGCGAGCGCTTCGATGTGCTCCACGGCAGCAACGCTTGCTATGGGATGGCGCTGGGCCATCCATCGCGGAACGAAAGGCAGCGGCGCGACGATGTCGAGATCCGTCAGGTCCTTCAGCGCCTGGGCGATCTGAAAGGTGAACGCGCCTCGCTGGGGTTCGGCCGCATTCGGAAAGGCATTGGTGAACAACACGACGTGCATGGTCTTTACCGGCATGGTCAAGGGGGTGATGTCGGATGTTCGATGGAGTTCACGTGCTTGGCTCCTGCTTCCCGAGATGACGCTGTGCCCGCTCCATCAGCACAGATGCCACGGTTTGCGGATCGAAGGTAAGGCCCGTCGTCAGGTTGCATCCGTGAATGCAGAAGCACTTCGAGATGAGGGGGCGCATCGTTCGGGCGGCATCCGAGGCCCAAAGATCCGCCATGTCGAGACCGAAGTCCCGGATGTTGGCAAAGCTTCGGGAGAGTTCGCAGAAGGCCACATCTCCCTGGGCGTAAAGCACCGATTCCATGCGACCGGCATAACAGGGAAAGACGGGTTGGCGGGTTTCGAGCATGGTGAGGGACAGCTCCCAAATGCGCCGCTGCCGCTCCGACCAAAACCGGTAAGGAGCCTCATCGTTCAACCGGGTGAGACGTCGGTAGGCCTGTCGGATATCATCGACATTCAGGAACGTGCTGTCGTGATCCGCCGGATCGTGATCCACGGCTGCGGAGCGGGGAAGTTTGAACACCCCGAAGCTCCCGCCCCGGACGATGTTGAAGCGAATCGGAATCCGGAAGGGCAGCAGGGTTTCGACGACAGC
>Ga0272446_1006070_pt1 | contig 12856 bp, 9 predicted proteins | sample YNPCB0061_FD_194587 | JGI IMG/M metagenome (GOLD analysis project Ga0272446, IMG submission 194587) | Hot spring microbial mat communities from Yellowstone National Park, WY, United States - YNP-CB-006-1 | ecosystem: Environmental > Aquatic > Thermal springs > Hot (42-90C) > Sediment | place... | reverse complement strand
GGGAGGTGGAATACCAGGAAAAGCCCACAGCATCTGTTGAAGCGGGTTCCGTTCTGATTTGCATTGCGACCCCCAAAACAGCAAAGGTAGTGCTCGATTTGTAGCCCATCATTTGGAGTTTTCTTGAGAGGATCGGTTGGTTACAGCTTTCCAACTTTGATACTCACCCCATTTCTACAAAGTCTGTTCTCATCCATCGGGAGATTGATCAAATGAAATTGGTTCAAAGAGGATAGCTTAAATCATACAGCAATCCGTAGCAATGAAATAACCAAAAAGTTACTTATGGAGTCGGTGTGATGAAGACGTGGCAAACGATTTCTCGAATAATAACGGATACATTGATCAATAGTAGAGTGCAACTGCACTACGCGATTCAGTTTATTGCAGCGACGGGGGCGGCCTTGGCAGAGCCACTGCCAGACTACAGCCACACCAGTCTAGCCTGGAACCCCTCCCTGAAGGTCTTTGTGGGGATTGCCATTCAGACAACACAACCTTTTCAAGTAGCACTGATGCCAGTGAGTCTCACCCTGGTTTTGCTCAATCAACAGGGAGAAGCGATCGCCGCCTTACCCCTCCACGGAAAGACGATGGCTGAAGGATTAACCTGGCTGCAACAAGAAAGTGCCAAACTCGGTGCCGATGCCAACAAAATTGTGTTTTTAGACTACCCGCCCAATGATTTTCCCGATCATCCCCTGGCCCACGGCGACACCTTTGATGCGACGCAAACCCCAACACTCCAGGAATTAACTGACTATTATGCCAATACCTGTGGGCAACTCCAGGACATGATTGCAACCGTAGAGGATGCAACAGCGATTCGCATTTGGCCTCATCACTTTGATATGGCCACATTAATTATGTTGCCTGGGATGCGAGATGGCATTCCCCTCACTGTTGGGATTGGCCTTTCCCCTGGAGATACCAGCTACGACGAACCCTATTGGTACGTATCGCCCTATCCCTATCCCGACACAACCCATTTGCCAGGTCTCGAAGGAGAGGGCTTTTGGCATACCCAATCCTGGGTGGGAGCGGTTTTAAAGGCTTCCCAGTTGGCTCAAACCGCAGAGGCCCAACAAAACCAACTTAAGGCTTTTTTGCATTCTGCCCTGCGCCACGCGATCGCCCTACTCCAGCCAGGATTGGCCACTCCCGCCTGAATCAAAATTAACCCACTTAAACTATGTCAAATACCCATTACGATTTCATTATCATCGGTACAGGAGCAGGTGGCGGCACCCTTGCCTACCGGCTTGCTCCAATCGGAAAGAAGATTCTGCTTTTAGAGCGAGGTACCTTTTTACCTAGGGAAAAGGCAAATTGGGATACGGTAGAAGTCGTGCAAAAAGACCGCTATCACACCACCGAAGCCTGGCAGGATCACAACGGTCGCACCATTCATCCAGGGGTGAGTTACTATGTTGGCGGTAATACCAAGCTCTATGGGGGGGCGCTGTTTCGATGGCGCGAACGAGATTTTGAGCAGGTCATCCACAAGGGCGGAATCTCGCCAGAGTGGCCGTTGAAATATCGTGACTTTGAGCCGTACTATACGGAGGCAGAACAGCTTTACGAAGTGCGCGGCCAACGGTGGCTAGATCCAACAGAGCCAGCGGCTAGCAAAGACTACCCCCACTTACCGATTCGCCATGAGCCGCGAATTCAAGAAATTCATCAGGATTTGCAGGCAAAGGGATTGCATCCATTTTATCTGCCCCTGGCGATTCGGCTAAATGAAGCAGAGCGGCGGATGAGTGCTTGCATTCGCTGTAATACCTGCGATGGGTTTCCTTGCCTGGTTGATGCAAAGGCCGATGCGGATATTACTTGCATTCGATCAACTGAGCCATTTGCAAACGTCACCTTGGTTACAGAGGCAAAGGTCGTGCGCCTCCACACCAACCCTTCCGGGCGAGAAGTCACTACTGTAGAAACAGAAGTTTCAGGGGAAACCCAATTCTTTTCTGGAGATATTGTAGTCGTTGCCTGTGGTGCGATCAACTCTGCAGCATTGCTCTTACGTTCAGCCAATGATCAACATCCCCATGGCTTAGCAAATCGTTCTCACCAAGTCGGACGTAATTTGATGAAACATCAAAATGGAGCCATTATTGGAATCAGTAAAAAACAAAATCCAACTATCTTTCAAAAGACAATGGGAATTAATGATTTTTACTGGGGCGAAGCGGGGTTTGATTACCCCATGGGACATGTGCAACTACTTGGCAAGGTGAATGCAGACATGATTGCAATGGAGTCACCAGCGATCGCAGGAATTTCATTTCAAGAAAAGAATGCTTTTACCGTGATGGCTAATCATTCCATTGATTGGTGGCTAACAGCAGAAGATCTGCCCGATCCAAATAACCGGGTGCGGCTAAGGAATGGTACTATCCAGCTCGAATACACTGAAAATAATACCGAAGCCTATAATCGCTTACTACACCGCTGGATCGAGGTGCTAAAGTCGATTGACTGCGGTGATCAGATTCTTCCCTGTTCCTTTTACTTCAAGAAAAAGTTGCCCTTACAGGGAGTTGCCCATCAGTGTGGCACTTGCCGATTTGGAGAAGATCCAGAAACTTCAGTGCTAAACCTGAATTGTCAAACCCATGATGTTAACAATCTCTATGTGGTTGATAGCAGTTTCTTTTGCTCTAGTGCAGCAGTGAACCCAACATTAACGATTATTGCCAATGCTTTGCGAGTAGGAGATCACCTGGCTCAACGTCTTGCCTAGATTCTGCAGAAAATGAAGCCCAACAAGAAACCAAGCATTCTGTCAGGAAAATTTTACTGGGTTGCAGACCCTCAAAAGTTTCCCCTACTCAACGTTCCGGCACTTAGTTGCCCCTCAAATCTATAGCAGTCGCCATGTTTCTCGCGGCGATCGCGAGTCAGAAAGCCTACCCAGCATCGACGTTTGAGCGATTGGTTTTGTCCTCAGCTTTCTGACCAAAGCTATCATTTGCCCAACCGCTAGTAGTGCCCGTGAGGAATCATCAGCATTGGTTCAATCATTTTTGAAGCAGAATTTTGAGTATTTTTGCCTCATGATTCGCTCCCTTAGAGAATATTTTGATAGCAGGTTGCATCGCTCCAAACACCTAATTACGCAGAATCAAAACACTCCAGATTTGATCTGAGAGGATGTTTTAAAGGCTTGTCTCTTTGTCACCCTAGCGACTGAAGTCGCGGCTATCGGGAGAAAACCTGCCAACGCAGGTTACTGAAAACCTTGATTTGATTGAGTCTGCACCGGCAAACTTGGGGAGTGTCGTCGCGGTTTTAACCGCCGGATACGTTTCAAACGCCCTCTGAGAATAGGTTTCAGCTAAAGGCCATTTAGCAGACTTGATTGGATATGAAACAGTGGGTGGAAGATGCCATCGCTCAATACTTAAAACTCAATACTTAAAACTCAATGCTTCAAACTCAATGCTTCAAACTGATCGAAGGTTATCGACAATGAATACAAAATTGATGAAACGACTGCAACGATCGCTCCTGTCTGCTCTTGTTTTTGCTGCGATTGTGATCACCTCTTCTCCTGCGGCTGTGTCACAAATTGGGCGATCGCAGGCATCTAGCAGTACTTCCTACATAGCGCAGAAACGGCCTACTCAAAGTGTGACTCTGGCAGTTGAGTCGGTAGGTATGACTGTTGCTGATATGGATCGGGCGGTTGCCTTCTACTCGCAGGTGCTTGCCTTTCAAAAAGTGTCAGATGTCGAAGTTTTAGGAAGCGCATATGAGCAACTACAGGGGTTATTTGGCATTCGACTGCGGGTTGTAAAAATGCAACTGGGCGATGAATTGATCGAACTGACCGAATATCTGACCCCTAAGGGTCGCCCCATTCCCATCGACTCCCGCAGCAATGACCACTGGTTTCAGCACATTGCCATTGTCGTTAGCGATATGGATAAAGCCTATCAACACCTGCGCAAGTTTAAGGTGCAGCATACCTCTACGGCTCCCCAACGGATTCCTGATTCTAACAAGGTGGCCGCTGGCATCCGCGCCTTTTACTTTAAAGGCCCCGATGGGCATAATTTAGAGATTATTTACTTTCCACCCGGTAAGGGCGATCCAAAGTGGCAGAAGGCAACAAGCTCTCTGTTTTTGGGAATTGACCATACGGCAATTGTTGTTTCTAACACAGCAGCCAGTCTCAGATTTTATCGCGACCTGCTGGGTTTGGAGTTAGCTGGGGAAAGTTTTAACTCTGGCATTGAGCAAGCATACCTGAATAATGTGCAGGGAGCACACCTCCGCATTAGTGGTTTGCGGGCGATGGCTGGCCCTGGTATTGAATTTTTAGAATACCTGGAACCCAAGGATGGGCGATCGCTCCCTGTCGATGCCAAATCCAATGATTTGCTGCACTGGCAAACCACCCTGGTGATCGACAATCTCTCCGCACTGGTTCAGCGGTTGCAGCTAAATCAATCGACCTTGATTTCACCCGATGTCATCACCCTCCCAGGACAAACCCTAGGGTTCAGAAAAGGGCTTTTGATCCGCGATCCAGATGGCCATGCCCTCCGTTTAGTTGAAAAATAGACGATGCCAAAGCATATTCCTTTCCCTATCCAAATCCAACGAAACCTTTAACTACACGCATTCTTTAGTAGCGTGTTTAGTTCAAGCTTGAGTTCTTCAGAGGGTTCATCGATCCCATAGACTTCTTGTAACATATCTGCCCAGAGTTGGCGCTGGGCGAAATAGTCAGCGCGTTGCCGGGCAATTTCTTCGCGACTGGCATTTTGAGCAGTGAGCCGCTGTTCTAATGCCTGCAAGTCAGCAGTAATAGGGGCGCGATCGCGGTCTTCCATAATTTGAAATGGGATGGGTTTTATTTGCAAGGGGAGTGACGGAGTAATAAAAAACAGCCATTCGTAAGTTTTTCCAGCTTGTAGTGGCTCTCCATCGTAACGCAAACGCTGCAGTCTTTCTTTTCCTGGGGATGCCGTTTGTTTGAATAGAATCCCATCCTTACTGGCCTGCCGCACCGCCATGATCCGGCGATCCCCCTGCCAGACAAAAACGGGGCGGGTATTCCACAAAGGCTGATTTCGCCTTGGCGTGATCAGACAAGCTCCATCTCTTGTCCCACCCTCGCCTTTTTTTCCAGGATCTTTGCGGTTTAACCAGGGTTGGAAAACGGTGCGCCAGGATCGAGGACGGGCTGCGGCTGGGTAAGGTGATACAGAGTATAGACTGACGTGTAAACCAGTAATGAGACCTACAACTAGCAGAAGTTTGAATGAACGAGTAAAACTAGCCATGCGCTCTCCTAAAGATAAGGGGCAAAACGTAAATGCAAGTGACAATGGAGGGAATCACAACGGGTAGCAACAGCTTTACGTGTTGATAGACAAATAGACTTAAACTGCCATAGACAAACACACATCCCAAAAATGTTAGGAAAATATAGTAGCGGCGATGACGCATCACCAACAGAGAAAAGCTCTTCCCAACCACTGCAGCGAGTGGCATTATCCATAAATCTGGAATGGGGGTGATCAAGTGTTGCGTTAAAAAATGATGGGTCATGTAGGCATGCACCTCTCCCCCCGTCAATTGGCTTGAACTTCTGGGTTGCTTGAGAGCACTGCGCCAATGGGAAATGGCAGGGGGCAGGGGAAAGTTATCTGCCCCATCCGCCGCAATGCCCGCTTCGTCATAGCCACCAGCAGCGAGGATAACGATCGCCGATCGCAAGGAGTAGCGATTACGCGATCGCAGCCAATCCTCGCCCTCTTCTAAAAGTTGCCAGGCCGGCAACGTCTCATAAACCTGATCAGGAGGGACAGAGAAGTCAAGAATAGGTTGCAGCCAGCGTTGATGGAACCAATAGGAAAAAACCGTGATGGGCTGCAAGGACATCTCACGAGGGGGCAATGACCGAAAAGCGGGTTGATTTATCACTTCACTCAACTGTCTTTGGAGAGACTCCGTGCCTTGCAAGCTAGGTTGGGGCAGTGTTGAAAGCTCAAAAAGGTGAGGCTCTAGTTGAGTCATCTGCTGAGCCATCACCAGTTGATAAGCAAAGGGATCAGGCGACTGATCTTGCGGGTCAATTGGCTTGATGTGCCAGAGGGGAAACTCAATGTTTCCTTTTAAGCGCCAGGATGGCTTGGCAATTTCTTCCAGGACGCTAAACCAACGGCTATCTTTTTGACGCGCCGCAAAAATAAACCAGGTTTGTTGCTGCTCGATCGCCCGCTCTAAAACTGCCCGTAGCTGAGGGTCTTGGGGTTGAGGGCGATCCAAGAGATAGTCGATCCCAACGACCTTTGCCTCAAGTTGGGTCAGGCGCTCGATTAACCGGGCAATGACGCTCCGATCCATGGGCTTGACTTGCTGAATTTTTAGCTTCTGAATCGATAGATCATCAATCTGCACCAGCACAACAGGTGGAGGGGCTACTTGTGAATTCGGTTCAGTAACCTGGCGATAAATTGCCTGTACCCACAGGCGCTGCTCTAGCAACCAGGCTTGTACGGAGGGCAATCCCCCGATTACTAGCAACAGAGCCAGGCTGATCACCTCGCGTTTGGTCGGTCGCCATTGCTGTAACTGCTGCTGCCAGCGAAAGGGTTTGGGGCGAAAGAGGGGGGCTTCGGGATGGCGAAAAAGCGAGGGCACCAGGTAGGCCGAAGGATAGGTTAAATGTTTTTCAAGTTTCAGGTATTGCCCTGCGGCTAAGAGCGCTTCTTGCACATCCTTTAATTCAGCTAAGCTCCGCACAAAGCGCAGTAAAAACTCCTGGGCGACCTGGTTATGAATTGGCTCTCGCATCACTGCAACCTGGTTAAACCCCAGATCAATCAAGTGCTGGGCAATGCTCAAACCGCTACAGGAATTAAAAATCGCAAACTGCAGGCCATTTTCTTTGGCGATCGCCAGATAGCGCGCCAACTCTCGCAGCAGCATCGACTCATTGGGCGCGATCGCCAACTCTCCTCCAGTCAGGGCGGTTTCATTGCTATGGCCAGCAAAGAACAAAATATCCCAACCTTTGGGATCGGCGATCGCCTGCGCAATGTTTGTGCGGAGTACCGTGGTATCCATACCCGGTTGCCAGCCGACAAAGTGAATTTCTGCCATCCGCTGCAGCGATTTCACGGCCTCGCGATCCTGATGAAAATCCAGCCCGGTTTCATCGCCCAGAATGGCAAGAATGCGCATACGCCCCTGACGAGAACGGGTCACCGGCTCCCTTTGAATGTTACTGGGTGCGCGGCTCAGGCGAATGGGTTTCGTTGCGGCAAACTCTGTGCCAATCTCCCACGCTTCCCAGGGGAGGCGCATTAAATCAACTGCATCACAGGTGAGAAAAATATCCACTGCTGTTGCAGACCGATCATGATAAGAGGTGGCCTGGGCGATCGCCCTACGGATATTGAGCAGTTCCGCACTATTAAGCCAATGGTGAAATTCAGATAGTAGCTGAGCCTCAGCCTCTACCAGTTTCTTCCGCCAATCGATGGGAGGAGCCGCTAGCGTCCCGCTCCACGAGGTACGAGCGCGCAGGGACGACTTGTAAAAGTTGAAATAAGCCTGCTGCCAGGTTTGGTATAGATGGGTCAGCGTTTGGGGATAGGTAACCTGAGCTGTGAGCTGCTGCCCCTGGCCCCAGGTTAGCTCGAACAGACACGTTTGCTCAATTAGCCAGATTTTAAGACGAAAGGAGGCAGTCAGCATACCAAAAGCAGCGATTCAGGTTTGGCAAGAGCAGGTTGTTTTCAGAATAAGACAACGGGTTGACTAAGACTCGTTGACTCATCCTTCTTTAAGTAAAAAATACAGATGGGGTGCGATTGGCGATTCCCTCACCGCTAATCCGTTGGGAACCCAAAGGGGGGTAAAGTTAACGCTGCCCCACCGGGGAGGCTAATCGTAGCCGTAAAGCTTTCATCCCGGTTGCCCATCACCTGGGCAATGAGGAAGTCAGCATTGGTTGTCGTTTGCAAGCACTGCTCAACCACAATTTCGGTGGCTGTTCTCACGAGCAGAGTTGTCTCTGCTGGCAACGTTGCCCCCTGCTGAGCACCCAACAGCAATAGCAGCATCCATTCAGGAGGTTGACCCGGTTCGGAAATTTCCCCTGATACAGCGTACAAACGCAATGGAATAGAGGCCATCATCCAATCACGATAGGCAATGCCAACTTGCGGTGGCAGCACAACCCCCTGACGGGCTAGTTGGTAGAGTAGGGCTTCGGCTTCTTCCAGCGGAGAGCGCATCAGCTCGCCTGCTGATGGGGCACCGACACTCGTTGAAAGGGAAATCGGCATCCCCTTGGTGGAACGCAACCCAGGAGAAAGCGTGAGCGAGGGTAAAAGCACCCAGGCAAATTCTTGGGCGATCGCATCCAGTTGATTTTGCAACCATAGCTGAGCGTTCATCAGAGGTTGCAGTCGAGCCGGTACCGTTGGGGAGGATGGCGAAGCCGCTACCTCTACCGGAGGCATTGCGGTTGGGAGCAAACAGCGCAGGTATAGCAACAAGCGATCAGGATTGAGATCAAACCAGGCCAAGGGGAAAGAGTAGGTGTGATCAACCTCCAGGGGTTGGGGTTGAGTTTGCCAATGGGTGTGCAATTGGTCGTGACGAAGAAAGCCATCGATCGCCACTTGCCCCTGTTCCTCATAGATGGAGACGAGCACGTAAAAATGCGCCAGATTTTCTGGAGCATCAACGACAGCGCGAGGAACTGAAACCAATGAATCGGGTTGGCTCACATTTGGAATAAAGGCAATCCGAAATTGATTGACGGTGAGTTGGCAAGTGGTCAAACTGTGAACCGACTCAAAGGACTGTGTCCAACCGCGTTGACGCAGCCACTGCTCAAAGCCCTGCATCGCCAGAAAATCTAAGTAGGTCTGCCATTGTTGAGCTGGTTGGGGGCATTGGTGACTCTGACCCATAGCGTAATCAATCTGGATGCCCGATAGGGCGATCGTTGTCGCTGGGATAGGATCAAACTCAAGCATCGAATCAGTCATAGGAAACTCTCTCGATAGATCAGGGATAGCTTAGTGAACAGAAGCGGGCAGTTGACGATCCAGGTAATGGCAAAGGATGCGAGCAAAAAGGCTGCTGACCACATAACTCTTAGGGGTTTTAGTATTGGCTTGCTCCTGTTGAATCACAGCATCAATTTGCTCCGCTAGAGCAACTTCGATTTGATCATCGAGTTGATTCAACTGCTCAGGAGTGGTGTAGTCTGTTGCTTTATCTGTAATCACTCGTTTGAGATATTGCAATAGACAATGGCGGACATCGGCTCGAAACTCTTTCAACTTGAGCAAGCGAGTGACTTGATACTGACCTTGTAAGCCAATCACCGGGGCGATCGCGGTCATCGATTCACCCTGACAATGAAACAACTGTAGCGCCTGCAAAAACAGTTGAGCCTTAGCAGTTTTTTGGGTTTTAACCCGCTCACTCACCACTTGAGTAAAGGCCGTTTCAAGGCCAGTGAGAAACTGCCGTCGGTAAAATTGCAAAAAGACAGATTGTTCATCAGGTTCATTCAGCCCATGGGTTGGCGAATCATCGACCAAGGGAAAGGCTTCTGGCTGATCGAGGGATTGCCCCCAGGGATTGCCTCCCCGCGAGGCAATTCGATACTGCCGCAAGCGATCAGCGAGGGTCTCGAGCTGGAGTTGGAGAGCTTGGGAGGTATACTGCTGGCCAGTTTGCTCTTGCATCCGTTGACCAATTGCTTGTAACTGTGGCTCCGTTGGTGGGAGACACCTCCCTTTTTGCCGCTGTTGCAGACGATCGCGACGATAAACGGCATGGTAGCTTTCAAGTAAGATTTGGGCCTGAGTGACTTCGCGATCGCTCATTTGGTGAAACTGTTTAAGCGCTCGTTGTAACTTGGGCAAGCCAGTATCATTTAAGAGTGCCCAATCACTCAGCAAACAGAGGCCCCGTTCTAAGAGAAAGGCATTTAACCCAGCATGACTTTTAACTAACCGCGCCACCCAGGTGGAAAGGCTGGCTCGCCCTGGATTAAAAGATTGCAAGATTTTGAATGCCAGGGGTTGATAGCGGTGAGGGCTTGGGGGTTCACGGATGGGGAAAAGGGCAGTGCCATCATCATCCAGCACAAAGGCAAAGAGATCTTGCTGGTTCAGGCCATAGTAATGACCATATCTTTTTTCTAGCCCAATGCAGACCTGCTGAATTTGATAGGAGATAAAGCAGCGCAGACAGAGATTTGCGGCCATCCCATCTGGGCTGTCTAATTCATCTCCCGCGATCGCCAGCAGTTGTTTCTGAATTTCTCTGTCATCATCTAAGGTTGAGCTGATTTTCTGTTGAAAAAATTCCTTAGCCGACAGTACTTCGGTTTCTCGACTAGAACCTGTCACATCTAGTTTGACTAATTTCCAGTAGCGTGTTTTATCAATCATTACGCTTCTATCAGTTCACTATCTCTTGACTTTTGGTGATCGGCCTTCAGTTTCCAGATCAGTATACCGAACCTCTCTTTGATTTCAGATTTTTGGTACAAATACTCTATTTTGGAGCTTGGCTGGCATGACTAAAGGAGAGCGTATTCCTGCATTTCCCACGTATCGGTACAGGCTCCATCCATGAGAAATGCAGGCAACAACCACAGCCAGTTTATTGACCAAAAGCAGCCAAACCGTAGTGGCAGGGGGCACTAGCGCACCAAGCCATGGTTGTATTAATTCTGAAGCGGCCTGTCCAGCGAGGGGTGATCCGAACAATCGGTACACTGGTATTGCGAGTGTCGGAGACAACTAGATTGCCATTTTCGTCATAAAGCCGGATCTGCAAATTCTGACAACTATCATCACAAACACCGACAATTAAATAACTGACTCCTTGCCTCAGAGTCAACGTGGTATTGCTATCCACGCCATTGCCCATATACCCTAGTGAATCATCATGCGTTTTTCTCAATCCGTTACGAATGGCGGCTTCAGAAGCTCGATTCAATCGACTCTGAACTTGGTTCACTCGTTGGTTTAACTGAGCAATTTTGAGCGAGCTGCTGGCGATCGCCGACTCAGGCAGAGTCACTGGGGTTAAGCCAGAAGAAACTGAGGAGGATTTTCCAAAGGCAAATCCTGGAGAGGCATTGAGTAAGGAAACAAGGGCAATAATGGATAGATGATGAAGGCACTTCATGGTAAAAATCCTGGATATCTAAGTTGGCAAGCAATCTACAGTCCATAGACCCTATCCAAGACTCAAATAAGAGTTTTGTTTGGGGGAAACAACCGGCTACAAACCGGACTTGGGTTGGGCTAAAACGAGCACCCTAATTGTTTTTTCAGGGAACGTTGAGGGCTACCGGCAGAGGCACAAAGAACTTAAAGTCATTCCTTTATGTCCTCTGTATCTTTGTGGTGAAGTGTCAGGTGAACAAATCCTTGTTTCTAACCTTGGGCTTCTATGCTTTCCTAGTTCTGGGGCCGGAGAGGTTATGCAAGTTTGCGATCGCGCATTAGGGTATAACCAGATGCAAGCGCCATTTCCCAGTCACAAACGCTTTCTCAGCACGCTCCCTTACAACCCATTTCCAACCAAAATAAAGGGTGCCCAGTAATGGGGATGGGTCAGCTTATCCTCTGTGACGCTTTGTCCGGCCTGTGCGCTCGATGGCATTAAATCAGAGCGCTTGCCCCCAACCGTCGTGTAATCACCCGTGATCAGCGCTTTTTGCGCTGCCTGCATTGCCTTGGCCTTGGTCATGCCCTGCTTCAGTGCCCCATAGAAAGCATTCATTAGTACCTGAGTGCCGCCATCATTCACCTTCCACAGCGAAGAAAGGGAGGCTCGTGAGCCAGCTCGTTGCATCTGGTAGCCAAAACCCAGAATCTCAATCCCGTTACCGAGTTTGCCGCCGATCGCCGTTTCACAGGCACTCAGTACAACCAGCGAAAGATTGGGGAACTTCCATTGCTGTTCAATTTCACGCAAGCTAATCGTACTGCCATCGCCCAGCAAAATGATGGACTGGTCAGGGCTACCGAGCACGAACATACCGTGCGTCGCGAGATGAAGAATGGTGGATTGGGGAAGATTTTTAGTGAGGTTAGCCCGATTAAAGGTTTGATCAACTAAGGTTGTCGTATTGGGCAGGATCTTCGATAGATTGTTAATTTCAGGTTGGGTAAATTGCAACGCTGAAAATCGATGGGTTTTTCCTAGCAGGGTGATTTGCTGTTCTCGGGTGAGCGCTGCTGCAAGGACACGAGGTTGGGAATTTTGATCGGGGTCAAGGGGAGTCAAGGCAAGGGCCGTGAGGTAGTTAATGGGGTAGCGCTCCGCCAGCCATTGGGTACCATCGTGCAGTGCCGCTAGGGGAACATAGCGCATAAAACTATCAGGGGCGTAGACAATCGTGTCAACTCCTGCGGCTTTGAGATCCGTTTCAATGGGTTGGAACAAGATTTGATAGAGCTTTTGGGCAGATTGTTGAATCTGGGGCGATCGCCCCTCTAATTGCTGGCGAAAGGTTTGAATCTCCGTTTCCAGTTGTTTGGCAGAAATAGCAACAGGTTTACGAACTGGAGGACGATCCCGCACGAGAATGACCAGTTCCAGGCGATCGTCTAAGACCAAGGGATAAAATAGCGCAACATTTTTGCCCAGCTTTTGCCGACGGGTTTGCAAATCTTCGTAGGCATTCAGTTTGAGATTCTGGTTCGCCGCAGTTTTTCGCAGGCTCTGTATCTGAGTTTGAATGCTGGATACCTGTCTAGGTGTTATTCAATCTTGAGATAAAAGCTTTACGGTAGAGACATGAGGATGCTTTGGATCTTTGAGTAAAGGAGCTTTTTTCGTCTTC
>Ga0272446_1006069_pt1 | contig 12860 bp, 12 predicted proteins | sample YNPCB0061_FD_194587 | JGI IMG/M metagenome (GOLD analysis project Ga0272446, IMG submission 194587) | Hot spring microbial mat communities from Yellowstone National Park, WY, United States - YNP-CB-006-1 | ecosystem: Environmental > Aquatic > Thermal springs > Hot (42-90C) > Sediment | place... | reverse complement strand
CGTCGGCGCGGTGGAACATGTAGGGGATTCCCCTGCTGTCCAGGCCGCCGAGACTGATGCCGTTAATCTGGGGGACCTGGTCGCTGAACACCCGATAGGGAATGGCAATATTTACCCTGCGGCCCGCAGCAATTTCGGAATAATCAAAATTAAGCACTATGGCATCAATATAAATATCCCTTCCGTCGATGCTGATGGTTCTGGTTTCCGCAATACTCTGCTCATTTGCAGGATCAAAATAGGAAATTTCAAAGGTAGTTCGATCATTTTGCGTGGAGAGGACCCGAATTTCAGCGACCTTAAGGCTTCGTTCCAGGTTGCGAAGTACGGCCTGCAGTTCCTTAATCCGGCTGGCCGCAGCTATAGAGGTTTCTACCTTCCGGATAGTTTCACCGAGGGCTACTACCGAAACAGAAAGGACCGCCGCCATAAGAAGAACCGGCAGATTTGCGGCCAATGCGGCAATGAGACGGCCTATCGCTTCGGTGCAGACAAATAATTTTTGGGCAGGGCCAAACTTGGTCCCCGCAGCCAATGCAAGGAGCCGCTCTCGGTGGAGGGCTCTGGCAAGAACAAAGACCAGGAGGAGAACCAGGATGCTTCCATCGATTATAAAACCCGTTGGGGTAGAGAGGAGAAACAGAATCGCAGAGGATACGTTTTTAACCAATTCCAGCGCCATACATCACCTCATTCGTTCATGATTTCTATTCCCCCATCGGTATGGACTACCAGGGAATATACGGTGCCTATTTCAAATTGCCGCAATTGCTTTATATCGTGGACGGCGTTTCCAAAATAATTTAGGATCTTGTCTCCGCTGTTCGTCGTCGTTTTTGAACCATACAGACCTTCGGCGGTTTTTAATTTTACAAAAAGCTCTTTGAATAAGAGCCGTTTCTGTTCATCAATATGAACCGAATCATAAATTCCAGGCATATCGTTAAAATCGTAATAATACATAAGATTGGTGCCGCCCCGGGGAGCAACCGCATTGGTAAAGGCTCGTACCGGAAACACCAGGGCCCCGGTCTTAAGGGGAACCACCAGGGAATCGATATAGAGTTCACTGCCATTCCATGACCGTTCAAAGGAAGCAATTTCCTTTCCGTCGGCATTGTAGAATTTAAAACGGGCCGATAGTTCCGTATCACTTCTGGATAGGACCATAAACCGGAGGGGGACCGTGGTAATCTTTAGGGTCTCAATCGACGCTTCCAGATTCTTGATGATTTGTTGCTGTTTTTGAAGAAATATTCCCGCCGCGACCGCCAGGGCGATCAGGCTCAGCACTACCAGCAGACTTATGGTTTTAATAATCTTGCTAAGTTTCAAAGAGGTCTCCCTGGTGTGCTGTCCGAGATTCAGTTTTTGGTTTGCCTTCCGGAGGGGTAGGCACCGTTTTGCCGGACCGGGCCATTTCAGCGGCCTTTGCAGGGTCTTGGAGCAACGCAAGGAACTGTTCTTCGTTGATGACCGGGATTCCTAATTCCTGGGCTTTCTGGTTCTTGCTGGATCCCGAGCCAGGGTCATTGGTTACTAAAAAAGACAGGTCCTTAACGACAGAAGCTTTTGCTTGGGCCCCCAGGGCTTTAATTTTGTCCTCCGCTTCGGATCGCTTCATGCTCCGCAATTCACCGGTAAAACAGAAGGAGTATCCCCTTAGGACCTGGGACTCCTTGGAAGGCGGAGGGGCTATACTGATAAGGCCTGTGGCAAGGACCGCATCCATATCGTCCTTGGTTTCGACTAAGCCCTCGACAATCGTTCGGGCAGTAACTTCTCCCAGGCCAAAAATTTGGGAAAGGTCCTCTACGGTGGCGGAGCGCAGCTTCTCCAGGGTATTGTACCCCGCACCGGTAACCCGCTCCATGATAAGTTCCCCAACCCCATCAAAATCAAAACCGGCGATAAAGGCCGAAAGGGATAAGGTGCGGGGCGTCCTGAGATGCCGGATGACCTTTTTGGCAGAAAGTTCCCCCATTCGATCCATGGCGGATAATTCCTCTTCGGTCAGGCTGTACAGGTCCACAATACGGGTAAGGCGACCCGATTCATAGAGCCGCTGAAGCAATTTATCCCCGAATTCCCGGATATCCAAAACGGAAATCCATTTTTCTATCCGGTGATGGATCTGCTTCGGACATTGCAGATTGGGACAATAGAGCCGCGTTCCCGAGTCGACCAGGGCGGTGCCGCAGGTGCCGCAGAGCTTGGGCAGGTCAATGTCTTTCAGGGTATCTGGATCGATGTTATCCATGGCGCTCCATGCGAGGCCTTCAATCTTGGGAATGATTTCGCCCCGTTTCACCACCCGGACGGGACTCCCAATTTTAAGCCCCAAGGCCCGGATCATATCGGGGTTGTTCAAATTTGCCCGCTGAACCGTGGTTCCCGCAAGCCGTACCGGGTCCACAATACCGATGGGCGTATAGGTGGAACCGGATTCACTCCATTCAACGGCCCGTAAAATGCTGACCGCCTCTTCCAGATCGAACTTAAAGGCAATCTGCCGTTCAGGCCGGGCCCGTCGGAGGTCTGCCATGTCGGTCTTACGATCCTTAACCACAAGACCATCTATATCGTAGGGAAGATGCTCCCGCTGTGCGGCCACTGCTTCCCGGTAACGAATAATCGCGTCCACATCGGTAAAAACCTTGGCGGGGGTTACCAGAAAGCCCCGCCCTTGGAGCCAGCTTATTTTTTCGAGTTCATCCGTAAAGAGCGTATCGTTGGATGGATCCGACACATCATAGCAAACCAGCTCTAGATCCTCACAGCCAAGGCCATCCTTGCGCCGCATGATACCATTGGCGGCATTACGGCAGTTGGCCTTGTCCTGATATTTGGTCTTCCAAATAGAACGGGGCATGAGCACTTCTCCCCGCACTCCGCCGGTAAAGGGCACATCCAACCTGGTAAGAACTCCCTTCATACGGCGGGCATTGGGGGTAATATCATCCCCGATGACCCCGTCGCCCCGGCTTACCGCCCGTACCAGACGGCCCCCTTCGTACTGCAGTTCCAGGCTTGCCCCATCGAGCTTATATTGAACCACATAGCTCGAGGCGGCTGTTTTTTCTGCCCAGGCCCGGAATTCCGCCGGATTAGCGGCCTTTTCCTGACTCCCCATGGGAATAAGGTGGGCCGCCTTCGGGAAACCATCCACCGAATCCCGTCCAACCTGGGTAAAGATGGGATTCGATGGGTCCAGGCTTCGGAGCTCATCCCAGAGGGCATCGAATTCGGCGTCAGAAATTTCTGCTTCACCGTTATAATAAGACGACTGGTACTGGCGGATGAGCCGTTCCAGGGTAGAAATCCGGTCCTGTTCCATCAGGTTTTGCTCCGTACCATATAAATTTCAGAAACCTCGTGGGCCTTGTCCAGCCCTTTTTTCTCAAATTTGGTCAGGGGCCGCCATTCCTGCCGCGGTGCGAAACCCGGATAGGGGTTTTCTAATCCCGGGGTTGCAGAAAGTTCCGCCAAGGCCCAGGTGCCGTAATCGGCCCAATCGGTGGCCATATAAAAATAGGCCCCCCGTTTCATCCGGGATACGAGCAGGTCCGTAAAGGGCCGTTTGATAAGCCGCCGCTTATGGTGCCGTTTTTTCGGCCAGGGATCGGGGAAAAACACATGAAAAGCATCTACCGATTCGACACCAAGCATGTCCTGCAAGACCTCTACCGCATCATGTTCAATGATCCGTATGTTTTCCAGCCCCCGCTGTTCTATTTCCCACAGCAGTTTTCCGACCCCCGGCCGATGCACTTCAATACCTATATAATTGATGTTCCTATTCTGGTCCGCCAGCTGGGCCGTAGCAGAACCCATACCAAAGCCAATTTCGACCACCACCGGATGATCATTTCCGAACAGGGATCTCAAGTCCAGGATTCTTTTTTCATAGGGGATGCAATAAAGGGGGGAAAGTTTTTCATAGCTGCGCCGCTGGGCATCACTCATTCTTCCGGCCCGAAGCACAAAACTGCGAATAGTGCCAAGGGCTGTTTCTTTAGATTCTTCTTCCATCAAGGGTCTCCGTGTATAACATTAGGGTTTTATCGACACCGTTTTTGTCAGGGCACCCAGATTAGCATCAGGGTCTTCAGCCCAAAGGGCGACAGCAAAGGCAGATTGAGGCAGTCCAAGGGCCTTAAGATTTCCCGTAAGGCTTGAAAGCGGAATAGAACGGATCATGGTTCCCCCTGCGTCATAACAAAGCAGGGTATGTTTCGGATAAAACGAACGGATCGCAAAGCTATCCCCCTCTATCTGTAACTGGGGAAAGGGATAACGGCTCTGAATCGGCGCATCAAGGCCAATTGTTTTTTCAGTCCGGTCGCCCCCCTGGTCGGTAAGAATGAGCCGGTATAAGCCCCGGGGCAGTGGCTGGCCTTCGACCATCGCAATACTATGACTTCCAACCCAAAGCTGACCATCCTTGTTTACCGTAAGCCAGTCCGAGGCTTTCAACGTCCAGTACAACTGCTGGTCATCATTTATAAGATAGAGGGTATCCAGATCTTCCTTGCCGTCCTCATCCTGGGCAAGGACAAAGAGACTGAGCTGTTCCTGAATGCCATCGGCGGTTTCGTTGTAAATAAGTTTCAGAGTATAATTCTGAATCTGTGGAGCTGAGCGGGAGCAGGAAAGCAGAGTCATATTGATGAATGTAAGGGTGATCAGGGCGATTACAATTCCCCTTAGGCTTCGGCGCATGGTTATTATAATATCGCCCTTGTCTTTTCCCTGCAAGGGCATATACTCTGTATTCATGCATGACGCGCGGATCCATGAGTGTAACCGAAAAGCAGAACAGCCTGGTCATTATATCCTCTATTGGATGCAGGCTTCACTGCGGGGCCGGAGCAATCTGGCCCTGGATTTTGCGGTAGCCGCCGCAAATCGCCGGGGCCTTCCCCTGGCTGCGGTCTTTTGCCTTCAGGACAGCTACCTCAGCGCTTCCAAGATTCAGTACAAACACCTTCTATCAGGCCTTGCGGAAGCCCAGGCAGATCTCGCAGAAAAAGGCATTGCCCTTTCTATCTTTAAGGGAACACCGGAGCATATAATTCCCTACCTGGCCCAGCAGGCGGCTCTGACAGTGCTTGATACGGGATACCTCCGGCATCAACGGGCTTGGCGCACCAAAGTCGCCGAATTGACGCCCTGCAGAACCGTCTGGGTCGAATCCAACCTGGTCATCCCTGTAGAAACTGCCAGTCCCAAGGAAGAATGGTCTGCCTATACCCTGCGCCGGAAGATTACCCCCCTTCTCGATGATTTTATCGATATGGCCACCGAGGAGGTTCCCCGCCATTCATCCCTGGGCATAGACCTGTTGCCGAACCGGTCGGATCTTACCCCCTTAAGCTTACAGGACATCCTTCAGAACCCGCCCGGCATAGATCCCCGCCGAATGGATGAACAGGTGCTTTCTGAGCCCCCAGGACACCGGAATGCCATTGCAAGGTTCAGGCACTTTGTTTCAGAGCAGATCGATACCTATGACAATGACCGGAACGATCCTCTTTTGGATGGCACATCCCGGATGAGCGGAGCCCTGCATTTCGGTTTTGTGTCCCCCCTGGAACTGGTGGCCATTTTACAAAAAGATCTGGGCCTTAATCGGCTTTCTGCCTGCCCTCACCCGGGGACTGCGGCATACCTGGAAGAATTAATCACCCGGCGCGAGCTGGCCATCAATTTTTGCTACTATAACAACGACTATGACAGCCCGGACTGCCTCCCCGAATGGGCACAAAAAACGCTACGGGAAGGGAACCTGCATCCGCGGCCGCGGATATATGGCCTTGAAAGTCTCGAAATGGCCCAAACCGATGATCCCTATTGGAATGCCGCCCAAAATCAGATGATTAGGACCGGCTACATGCATGGTTATATGCGGATGTATTGGGGAAAACAGCTGCTTGCATGGACCGGGGACTATGAACAGGCCATGCGATTTGCCATTTTATTAAATGATCAGTATTCTTTAGATGGGAGAGATCCCAATGGATATGCGGGCATTGCCTGGTGCTTCGGCAAGCACGATAGACCCTGGCAGGGACGTCCCATATATGGGACCGTACGATATATGAATGCAGGCGGTCTTCGCAGGAAATTTGATGCCGATGCCTATGCAGCAGCCTATAACTAAATTGAGGCTGTCCCGTAACTTAGGAAGTTATGGGACAGCTTCTTTAATGTCGTATTTTCGTAGGATTTTAGCGATTTTACCTGGTTGTAATACGTCGAAAGGGTTAAAAACGCTAAAATCCGAGAAAATACAAGGGCTGTCTGATAACTAACAGAGTTATCAGACAGCCTCAATTATGATATATGAGGAGGATCTAATGTTCGATTATGTGGAATATACCACCGTGGATGGCCCTAACAAAAAGCATGATGTAGAGGTCTATGCCCTGTCTACCTGCGGATTTTGCAAGCGGGCCCTAGCCTTTCTTCGGGATCAGGGGATTGCCCATCGGTACATTCATGTGGATCTGATACCTATAGATGTTAAAAACAAGATAAAAGAGTCCTTGCATGAACAGTTCAAGGAGCATGTGTCCTTTCCCTTTGCGGTTATCGATGGCAAAACGACCCTTATTGGGTTTTTAGAGCCCGATTGGCGTAAAACCTTATTGGACTAACAATCATATTGATGAGGTGAACTCGGTGAAACCAAAAACGATCGAAGAAACGAAAACCTTTACCCAGATGGTAGCCCGCAAACAAGGCTGGGTGCTGACCGCCGATTCGGCCTTGTATGAAGACCTGGTACAGGGCTTAAATACCAACTGGAACCGCTATGGGTACTACCTGTGCCCCTGCAGGGATACTGAAGGGTCCAAAGAAGCTGACCAGGATGTGGTCTGCCCCTGCGATTATGCCAAGGCGGACATTGCAGAATACGGACATTGTTACTGTTCCCTCTATTGGTCTGAATCCTTTGCCAAATCGGGAAAAGCACCCCAGGGAATTCCGGAACGGAGACCCTACAAATAAAAACTTAAGGTAATGATGGTGGTGTCAGAGCTTTTAATCTGGCTTACCAGGGACTCGAACTTTACCCCTACCTTTTCACAGGCTTCGTTCAGGTAGGATAGATAGTAGAGCCCCAGTTCCGTATCTGCACCGCCTTCAGGGATTTCCTTATAAAAATCGAAGAGGCTTTTTTTCTTAAGATCCGCTGATTTTTTAGAATCGATACTGTCCTTAATTTCTTGATATTCACCCTCTTTATTGTATAGGGTGATTTGCAGTTTTCCCTGGGTTCCAATGCTGGAACTGGTTCCCCCAATTTTCCAGGAAACATACACGAGGTCATTCTTTTTTGTAAGCTCTTCAATGACCCGCATCCGAATGTTTTGATCAAAGAGAACCGCATTCGCATCCACCGCACCGCGATAGAGGGTCGCCGATTCCCGGCGAAGATTGGTATTTTCTGCATTAACGGCAAGCTCAATCACCATGAGGGCCACATATTCAGCAATCCGGGATTTTTCTATATACTCAACTAAACTGCTCCGAATTTCCTTAAGTAAATTGTCAAAGTTCTCAACACCGCGGAATTTAATCAATATAAACCAGATAACGGACCGTAAATTATTTAAGAATTTTTCGCTCAGAAAGAGTTGAATGTTTTTTTCTTCTGGCAATAGGTTGGAATTTTTTGTCACAGCAGTTCTTAAAGGTGCAAGGATTTCTTCCCGTAACTCATAAACTTGCTTTTCCCGCTCCTTGAGGTAATTCTGCAAAAAGGTTTCGTTAAATTTTGTTTTTTCATCGATGATCGAAGCTGGATTGGTTCTGTTCCATTTTTTAATGACCTCCGACGCCAAAAGTTTAGAAAAAAGCTGATTGTTAAACTGCCGGTATAAGAGGCTGTAAACTATTAATTTGCAGAGATCCATTACTTCCTGACGGCGGGAAACAAATTCGGGCCGGGAAATTTCAATTTTTGATATATAATCGATTAAGAGTAAACGCTGAATTGCAGCAGGAATAAATTTATCAAGCAATAATCCATATTCTTCCACATTATCAGCAAGTTTGAATTTTGCTAATTTTTTATTTTGTTTAATAAATACGGTGGTGCCTTCTTCTGAAAGCACAATTTTAAGAGGCAGGTCTAATACGGTTTTTCTTTCCTGATTTGACATATAGTTTTATTATAACTGAGAGAAGCCCTTCTGTCATCCCAATCTTGACGGTTTTTACCAGGCCCACTATCTTGTAGCGGTGTATGTATCACATAAATTTTCATATAAACCGTTTATCATAATAATTTTTCTTATTTTGCACGTTTTACACCCCGTTCAAGGCCTCTCCGCTGCAGGTTCTGAATGGTCCCGTCTTCGTGTACGGGCACAACAAGGGGACCAGGAAGCACAAAGGGTGCTGGAAATTGCAAAGCAGGCGGAAAAACTGAAATTAAGCTACCAATTGCGCCCCCTATTATATGCCTATGGCGGCCTTGGGACCTCCATTCAGGTTGATATAGCTGGAACCAACCAAGCTGACAATGACATTTCCCTCCTCATTGCGGTTCCGCTCTATTCAGAAACGGCCCTAGGTACAGCTCTTGCGTTGCTCTCCCACGGGGTTACCCAAAGTCCAGCCAGGGCTTTTCGGGTGGCCTTTCTTGCCGATGAAACCGAAGGTCACCGGGGGCTTTTAGATCAGCTCGACCAGTTTAATGACCCTGAATCGGTGGTAATCCTCTATGGCGATTTTGCCCCAACTCAGGGCCCCCTGTACCTTTACCAGGGTTCAGCGGGGCATATCAGTCCCCGTCAATTGCTGGAGCAATCTCTAACTGCTGGGAAAAAACTGGATCTTCCCCTCGAAATTGCTCAGCCCTACAATGAATTATTCCGTTTTGGATGGGTAAAAGCCCCCGAAGCGTTGCAGATGATCCAAGACCGGGGATATCCGGCCCTGTATTATTTAAACAGCATTCCCCAGCATGCTGCTGAGCCGATTAAACATCTGGAAACAGAGCAATATGAGCAGAAGCTGGCCTACTTTTTAGAAAACCTGATTGCACATATCCCCCGTGATCCAGCCCTTTTTGATAATCACTATTCGCTTATTGCTTTTAACAAAAATTATACCCTTATCGACGAAAAAACCACCCTCTTGCTGATCCTCGGGAGTATTTTTAGCATTATCCTCTTTTTCTCGCTGTATTCAATTCTTTTTAGAAGAAAAATTATTCAACACTGGCTCGTATTCCTCAGGCGATCCTGGGTAATCCTCATCTATTTTATCTTGCTGGTGGCTTCTTTATATGTGAGCCGATTATGTATTGTACTCTGGTTATTTAAACATGGATCTACAGCTCAATTTCCCCAGGGAATGGCCTTAGTTTTTCTTGTATTATGGCTTTCGCTGTTCAGTGTGGCTTCTCCGATTACAAAGAAAATTGTTATACCGAAACGTTCAAGTTTTTATGGACACAGTGCGGTTGTGGTTCTTGTCCTTGGACTTTTAACCTCCATCGCGATGGATATTTCCCTGATACCTGTATTTATATGGGCTTTGCTGTGGGTGTTTATCGGTTCCTTTGTTCATTCCTTTGCTATAAGTCTGTTCAGTACCATCCTTGCTCCTGCCCAGGTATTGGTATTATTTCTTATTGGAATGATGCAGGGAGGGGAAATCGATTCCCTTTTAGTCTATCCTTCGAACATTAAAAACAGCCTGCTCTTTGCTTTTTTAGTACTTCCCTTTGTTTTACTCTGGAAACGCACAACCCTCCTGCGGATCCAGAAATCTAAAAACAAGGATAAGGCTCAAACGCTTCATTTTGGCCGATATGTATTTGCTTCAGCTATGATCTTAGCCATCTTCACGATGGAACCGCTGCAGGAGGAAAAACAGCCTGCAGGAAATACAATAAAGCCGATATTTACAGGCACGCTTTCACAATCAGAATTTTTACATCAGCGTACTGTGGCCGTAACAATAACCGCTCAAACACCCATAGAGGGCTATGAAATATCCCTGGAAAGCCCTCTTTCTGGCGAGGCGGTTCAGTTAATTGATAGCACCATACCCTTTGAAAATAATGGACTGCATACCATCACATCCCGCCTCGTTGGACATCCCGACAATCCCTTTTATTTTGAACTTCTGCTACCAAAGGATCAAAGTCTTACACTTCGGATTACAGGCAGGTACGGCACAGAGGCCGCCGAAGAGGTGAAAAGTTTGCCATAAAACTGCAGATAGCTTTTAATCCAAGGCAGCCTTTATTTCATCCACATGAGCAGCAAGGTCCTGTTCCACCGCTTTTCGAGCTTCCATAAGGGCTGACTGTATGGCCGCGGCTTCTGTTCCCCCCTGGCCTTTCACCGATATGATAGGCCTTGTAATTGCAACCGTACCGTTACTGCGGACTATGCGAATTTGAGTGCGGGCGGTACTGGTAAAAATATTGTAAGCCTTGCCGTTAAGAACCATCTGCCGGGGTGCATCGTATTGGACATCGGCCAAAACCAGATATGAAACATTGGTTCCTCCCAAATTGCAGGCCCTTTGGATTGCCCCTAAATCCCCCTGCAACGCGGCAGCGAAGGTTTTTGGATCCAGCGCAGATTCGGTGGGCAACAGGTCAAGGCCGGTGCCATTCAGGGCTCTGCTGATGCTATCCACGAGCGGGGCGGCTCCAGTATTTACAGCAGTGTTTGCTGACACTGCAGAAGCAGGGCCTTCGGATGCAAAGATCCGGGCGGTTCGGGCAGGAAGAACATAGGCAAAATCCCTGTGGACTTCCGGAAAAACCCTGGTTTTGCCCCGGTTGGAAATTACCAGCATGGCCCGGATTAAAACGGGCTTGTCGGTCCGGCTGAGGCTTCGGACGACGGTAGAGGCGATACCATTGGCATCGGTGGTGCCTGTAAGGGTAATATCCCCGAGGCCATCAACAAAGGCAAAGCGGATAGGCGCATCGGCTACCACGGCCTTGCCAAAATCATAATTTACCACCAGCCGGACCACCGGCATAAGCCCGCCGCCCTTTGCCAGGTCCCGGACATTGCCGGCCCGCTGGGTACCATCTTCCTTTATCCATTCATCCCCCGCTTCCAGGGTCAGACGGGCTCCAATCTCGGTAATTTTCTGGTCTGCCCGGCGCACCAGCTCAGCGCGGCGGCTTTTTCGGTTTGCATCGATTTCAGCGGAAGCCTCATCGTTTAAGGCAAGGATACCAACAAGGTGTTTAAGGGCTTCTATAGGATGATCAGTATCAAAGGCATCCTGGGATGCCTGCATAAGGCTTTCCATGGATGTAAGCACGTCCTGTTCCTGGGCAGAAAAAAGAAAACTGCTCCCGGCAACAAAGACGAGTATGCCGAAAATCCAGAGTTTTTTAAGGTACCCCTTCATAACCAGGCCTCCCACATTAAAAAGGCTATTACAATCAAGCCAATTTCAAAATGCCTCTGCATTTTAAAAGAGCCGCAATCTTTTATAATATTTAGTTTTAAAGGTGTCTTATTCTTTCCAGGACAGCCGCAGTTCAACCGGTTCAGGGCTTAACACGAGGTCGGTGACCGGTGACGTGTAGCGGGCGGTCGTTCCAGTAACAGCGGCTTGCCCGATTTTACCCACCGTGGATACCGTCGGTGTCGAAGGAAGATTAAAACGCATATCTATAGTATAGCCAGCAAAGACGGTGCGTACCAAATTTTCCAGGTCCTTATCCACATTTTTAATGCCCCTGACAAGGACAAGCCCCATGGCTCTATTGCCTCCTTCGTTCGCCAGCCTGACCGATTGACCGGAAGCATCAAGAAACCCTGTAAGGGCATCCAGATTTGCAAAAGAAAGCTCCGCCTTTACCAGTATATCCTTTTGATCTTGGCTGGTGGCATAGGATGTGAGCTGAAGCCCCGGCACCCGGCTTATGGTCCGTTCAAAGTCCGTGCGGCTTACCGGGAGGGGCAGTTGCTTTTCATTGCCGTCGAGTTTACCCAGGGCTTCAAACATTCGGGAAAGCCGGTATTCCAATTGAATAGTCCCCGACCCATTCTGACGGATCGTTACATTGGAGTTAACCCCAAGACAGGAACTGAGGCTTAGTACCAGGATGCCCAAAAGGGCGATTATAGAAACCTTTTTCTGAAAATTCTTATGATAACCCATGAAAAACTCCTTTCAAAATTCTTCTGAATAAATCTGCACATCCTGAATACGGACTGGAATTTCCTGTTCAATCATGGCAAAGGCTTTGTTAAGCACCGATTCCCCAAAGGTCCGGGAATTGGAAACCAGAGCCCCGCCGATATGAGCAAAAGAAAGAGAGTCCAGAAGATCAATTTCAGCGGCGCTCATATGAAATTGGCGTTGCAATTTATCCTTCACGGACCTTACAATCCTCCGTTTATCCTTTATACTTTCCACATCGGGAATTTCAAAGATCATCTGTATCATCGAAACAACCATGTATGTACCTCCCTGGCTGTAGACCAGGCCATCTTGTAGTATACTATACACCATTCATGATACCTTTGCGAAGCAGTTTATACATAAGAAAGCAGCCCCTCTTTTCCTATTTCTTAGCGATATGGTTGGTCATGGTAACATCCGCCGTAACGGCCCAGGAATCACATAAGGACAACCCCATTGGGGCAGAGGAAGCCGAGCCTACCCTTTTTAAGCTATCCCGAACTGATAACTCGGTTACGTTACTGCTTCAGGGATCCTGGGAAGCAGGTTTAAGTACCCAGGGGGGTGTAGCTCTTACAGAACTGGGACTCCAAGCGGCGGCTACCAACAATCCCCTCCTTTTTACACAAAGGGTAGATCTTACGTTACGTCTTTGGATTCGGGATCATTGGTTTATA
>Ga0272446_1006068_pt1 | contig 12861 bp, 10 predicted proteins | sample YNPCB0061_FD_194587 | JGI IMG/M metagenome (GOLD analysis project Ga0272446, IMG submission 194587) | Hot spring microbial mat communities from Yellowstone National Park, WY, United States - YNP-CB-006-1 | ecosystem: Environmental > Aquatic > Thermal springs > Hot (42-90C) > Sediment | place... | reverse complement strand
TTACAGCACCGGCTTCTGGTACCTATATCTTCTTGTGCACGGTGCCGGGGCACTATCCACTGATGCAGGGTAAGTTGGTAGTAAACTAATATCTTAACCTGTGATACTGAAGAATCACGGAGCACGTGTTGTCGTGCTCCGTGATTTTATTTTGTATATGAACCTGGTTCAGAACATAGCTGTGTGAGCGATAACTTGACTGATAGCAAATCTTTACTTGCAATGTACATCACCGTTGAGGAACGGGTTTTCAACGTTCCTTCCCTGAACGTTAGTGTTGGTGGTAGAGGAGGGAGAAAAGCGGAGGGAATGACAGGGGTTAGTTCCCAAACATCCTAAACGGTGTGCTGAAATGGCGTGCGATAGTTTTAGCCGCCCACCGCAGGATACTGGTCGGTGGTCTGTGCTTCCTGGGGAACGGCGCGGTCGGAAGTTACGGTGAGGGCGTGAATTGTGTGCATCGACGTATAATACCCGTTAAAATCCGGAAACTCTGAAAATCGCTCAAATTTTGTTTCCGGTCTTGACATTCGTGGCACCTGCTGATATAATCATTTTGTAAACGCTTCCAAATATCGTTGAACAAGATAATGGGGTCTGAATACGTTGATACTTAGTAGCGTATTCAGCATACCAAAGCTAAAATCTCCCATGGAAAGAATTGTCTCCTGGAGAAAATTGTATATCCCTGACGGAATCATCTTTTTTGGAAGCGATTACAAATGATACGGCCTGGATAAGCCGGGTTGCGAGAGATCTGTTGCTCTGCTCATGGGTTCTGGTATCGTCCGGTGATAATGTCGAGATTTTTTGACGATCATGTTACAGGTATAAACAGGATCGAAAGCATGTAATGGGTTCCAGATACTTTTTGCAGAGCTGGGAAGATTCGTGAAATGATTTTGTAAGGGTTTACAAAAATGAACACTTCCGAACGTAAAGTGACGATTGAAGACGTGGCTGCCGAAGCAGGCGTTTCGTTTGGCACAGTTTCGCGAGTTATCAACAATGACGCGCATGTACGTGCGGAGACTCGCGAGCGCGTGTTGAAGGCGATGGAACGATTAGGTTTTGTCGTCAATCGTCAGGCTCGTAGTCTGGCAAAGGGACAAACGAATATCATCGGTCTGCTTGTGCCTGATGTTGGTACTGCCTATATCGGGGAAATCATTCGAGGAATTGATGCAGAACTGACAGTACATGGGAAAGACCTGATCATCTACACCACTCATCGTACAGCCGCTAAAGAAGCGAATTATATAGCCAATCTGGCAACGGGCATGGTCGATGGAGTATTGTTGGTGCTGCCGCGTAATCCTGCGGATTACGTTGGTACGTTAACCCAACGTAATTTTCCTTTTGTACTCATCGATCACCAGGGAACTGGTCGTGATTGTCCTGCTGTGGGTGCAACGAACTGGCAAGGAGCCTACGAGGCAACAGAATATCTTATCAAACTCGGGCACAGGCGAATTGGTTTTATTACTGGTTGGATGGATCTGGGATGTGCCCAGGATCGCCTCGATGGCTATCGGGTAGCATTGCGAATGAATCACATCCCAGAAGCACCGGAACTGATCTATGAAGGTACGTTTGCTCAACTTGATGGATACATCGGTGCTTCAACTCTTCTCGATTTACCTGAACCCCCAACTGCCATTTTCGCCTCGAATGATGTAATGGCAATGGGTGCAATGGATGCCATCCGGAATCGTGGATTGCGGGTTCCAGATGACATCTCAGTTCTTGGATTCGATGACATTCCGCAGGCGGCGCTGGTACGACCAGCTCTAACTACTGTGCAACAACCGTTGGAGAAAATGGGGCGCATGGCAGCTCAGATGCTGTTAGATCGCCTGAAGAATCCTGGCAAGAAGATCGAACGCATCGAATTACCAACCAAGTTGATCATTCGCGAATCCTGTCAGCCTCCGGCAATGTAGCACATCTTTCTGTTACTCATTCTTGTAGGAAAGGAGGTGATCTTGCAACGTTGATTTCCTGAATGGCAAGGAAAGCTATCAGTTTTTGTCTATTCTAGGAAGGAGAGTTTGCTGTGCAACGCAAGTGTCTCAGCCTGATAACCTTTGTCGTTATGGCTACGCTCGTTCTAGCAGCATGCGGGTCTGCGCCACAGGTATCGTCGGAACCGACTGCACGGACTTCACAACAGGAACCTGCTGCCAGAAAAGTAGTTGTTACCTGGTGGCACATCTCGACGGCAGAAGATCACAAGGCTCTTTGGCAAAAATTCGCTGATGAGTACATGGTAACGCATCCCAATGTGGAGATTCAAATCACCGTCCTGGAAAATGAAGCCTTCAAGTCAAAGATGACGACGGTGATGCAGTCTGGAACTCCTCCAGATATTTTCCAGAGCTGGGGCGGTGGTACTATGATTGAGTATGCTAGAGCCGGTTTACTCAAAGATATTACTGCCGATCTCGATGCCGATGGTTCTTCATGGCGTTCTACCTTCTCCCCTGGTGCGCTGGGTGTATATTCATACCAGGGCCGGAACTATGGCGTACCCTGGGATATGGGTATGGTTGGTTTCTGGTACAACAAGGATCTGTTTGCCCAAGCAGGCATTGACAAGCCGCCTACCACCTGGAGCGAGTTCCTCGAAGCCGTGCGAAAATTGAAGGCTGCTGGTATTACGCCAATTGCGCTCGGTGCAGGAGACAAGTGGCCTGCAATGTTCTACTATGCGTACCTTGCAGTCCGAATTGGTGGACAAGAAGCCTTTGATAGGGCCTATTCTCGGCAGAGTTCCTTCGCCGCTGAACCATTTATCGAAGCCGGTAGAAGACTTCAGGAGCTGATAGCACTTCAACCTTTCCAGGATGGTTTCCTAAGCGCGACATATGGCGATCAGGCTACCCTTATAGGGAATGGCAAAGCCGCAATGGAGCTTATGGGCCAATGGGCGCCGAGCGTACAGAAGGACAACAGCCCCGATAAACAAGGTATTGGTGATAATCTTGGTTGGTTCCCATTCCCAATGGTAGAAGGTGGTGCAGGAGACCCGAATGATGCGTTTGGTGGTGGCAATGGTTTTGTCATTGGGAAGAATGCACCGCCTGAAGCTATTGACTTCGTCAAATATCTGACCAGCGTGGATCGTCAAATTCAGTTAGCCGAGAACAACGTTGCCCTGCCTGTGGTTAAAGGCGCTGAAAGCGGTATCAAAGATCCGCTGCTGAAGATGGTTCAACAGGGTGTCGCTGGAGCTAAATATTTCCAACTGTACTACGACCAGGCCCTTCCTCCAGCAGTTGGCTCCGTAGTCAATGACAGTGTACAGGCACTCTTTGCCGGAATAATGACACCACAAGAACTCGCACAGGCTATCGAAGATTCATTCGCTCAGGAAACGAAGTGAAATGTCGGAGAGAGGTATAAGTCTTGTTGGGTGGGGATCGGGTCAGCCCATACCCGGTCCCTGCTCCTCTAGCTGACAGGAATGTATCTTATGGAAAAAGCGATAGGAAGCCGTAAAGAAAACTTGAGGGGACTGTCACAACGAGCACTACTGGCTTTAAATGTGGTCTTGTTTCTATTCCCTGCTTTCACTCTCTTTATGGCATTTGTAGTGTACCCCGTGTTTCAGTCCCTTTACTATAGCATGTTTGATTGGAAAGGTTTTGGTCCGGCAGTAGATTTTGTCGGTTTGGGGAATTACCAGCGCATTCTGACCGATCGTGCGTTCATGAAGGCTTTGGGAAACGCGCTGCTGATTGTTTTACTGTCGCTGGGGGTGCAGCTGCCGTTATCGTTGGCGATGGCATTGATGGTAGGTCGTAATCTGCCTGGTCGGACTTTTTTCCGTACTATTCTCTTCATGCCGTATGTATTCTCCGAGGTCATTACAGCGATTATGTGGATGGGCCTCTATAACCCCGATCCAGACCGGGGGTTGTTAAACGCTCTGCTTGTTACGTTTGGGTTAAAACCACAGGCCTGGTTGGGTGATCCCAATCAAGTTATTGGCTGCATCTTTGTCGTTCTGAGCTGGAAATATTTTGGATTTCACATGTTGCTATACATAGCCGGTTTGCAAAATATTCCTCAGGAGATAGAAGAAGCCGCTCTCATCGATGGCGCCACTAGACGACAGTTGATTACCTATATTACTTTGCCTCTCCTTTGGGGAACCATTCGCACTTCTATCTACCTCTCTGTTTTAGGAGCACTCCAGCAATTTGGGATCATTTGGGTGATGACGAAAGGTGGGCCGGTCAATGCGAGCGACGTGATGGCTACCTATATGTATCGCTATAGTTTTGTTCGCTTCCAATTAGGATATGGTTCGGCTGTAGCTCTTGTAATGTTACTCATTTCCCTGCTCTTCTCTGTTGCTTATCTGCGACTTATACGTCAGCAAGATTATCTAAGTGGTAGATATTGATGACTAAGGAGTATGACCATGAAGGCATTGAACCTGTTCCGTCAAGACAGGAAAACTCTGTACAAGGTGGTGCCCAGGATTTTGCAATATATGTTTTTATCGGTTATGGTATTGCTTATTCTTGTGCCGATAGTGATCCTTATTTTTGGTAGTCTCAAGACACGCGGTGAGATGTATTCCCGTCCCTATATCTCGCCCATTCCGCCTTATTGGGATAACTACACGAAGATTTTGTCTTCACATTCTTTTTGGGTCTTTTTATTCAACAGCATCATTGTTACACTGACGGTTACGGTGGCGGTGCTTTTCATCTGTGGCCTGGCAGCTTTCGTATTTGCGCGCCTCAATTTCCGTGGTCGTGATGTGCTCTTTAACATCTTGACATTGGGCTTAATGTTTCCTATCACCATCGCAATTCTACCGGTCTATCTTTTTGTTCGCCAGCTTGGTTTAACAAACTCTTTGTTAGGAGTCATTATCGTACAGACAGCCTTTCAGGTTTCCGGTAATGTCATGATTATGCGCAACTTCTTTGCTTCGATACCATTTGAGTTGCAAGATGCAGCTTATATTGATGGTTGCACACCTTTTACATTTTTTCGCCTGATCCTTCTACCTTTGGCACGACCGGCACTCTCGGCTGTGGCTGCATTGACAATGGTGGTCAGTTGGAATGACTTGTTGGTGCCCCTGGTGTTGATTGACAAAGAAGAATTATGGACTTTACCCCTGGGTACGATGCAATTCCAGGGTCAGTATGGCACCGATCTTGCTTTGGTAGCAGCCTTTGTAACGCTTTCAGCTATTCCGGCAGTTATTTTTTATCTATTCGCTGAGCGTCAGCTTATAGCTGGTTTAACAGCCGGTGCGCTGAAAGAGTGATAGCTGTATCAGGGAACATTGGCTATGAAGCTATATGTTCACCGGCTTGTGTGCTATTATTTACCGTTCCGTAACGAAAGGGAATTGATCGGAGGGGATAAATGCTGATTTATAATTTGAGCAACCATCATAGATCGCAATTTGCTGCTTTAATTATAAGGAAAAAATTACGGTTTACTATTCTGCTAAGCAGCTTGTGTATCTTTGCACTTTCTGCTTGTGGACAAGGTTTGGTAATGCCAGAGTCGCCGACACCTGCTCCGGTAGTAACCAGGTCTTTTGTGAGTGGTCGTTATCGTAATCTGTTTCAAGAGTATTTAGGGAAGAATGAGACAGAAATCCAGGCTCGCATAGAAGCCGCCTGGCAGCAACTCTTCTACGGTGACGATACGACCCAGCGCGTCTATTATACGGTAGGTGAGGATATGGCCTACATAGAAGATATTGGCAACGGCGATGTACGTACAGAGGGTATGTCTTATGGCATGATGATTGCCGTGCAGCTCGATAAGAAGGAAGAATTTGACCGGTTGTGGAAGTGGGTGAAAACGTTCATGTATCAGTCAGATGGCCCCTATCGAGGCTATTTTGCATGGCATTGTACGCCACAAGGTAAGAAGCTGGCATCCAATCCGGCTTCTGACGGTGAGGAATGGTTTGTTATGGCTCTCCTCTTTGCTGCCGGGCGTTGGGGAAATGGCGAGGGTATTTATAACTATCAGCAGCAAGCGCAGGAAATCCTTGATACGATGCTTCACAAGAGTGAAGAGAACAATGGTCTTGCCACCAATATGTTTGATGCGCAGACCAAACAAGTGGTGTTTGTTCCCAGTGGTCGGAATGCGACCTTTACTAATCCTTCTTACCATTTGCCAGCCTACTATGAACTGTGGGCTCGCTGGGCGGCGCGTGATAACGACTTCTGGTATGAGGCTGCCGAAGCTAGTCGTGATTTGTTTCGCCGTGCTGCCAATCAGCAAACCGGTCTGATGCCTGATTATGCCAATTTTGATGGTACGCCAGTTGATGATACAGAGCACCAAGATTTTCGTTTTGATGCCTGGCGTACACTGGCAAACGTAGCAGTAGATTATGCGTGGTTTGCTGCTGACCCCTGGCAGGTGGAACAATCGAATCGTGTGTTGAATTTTCTGCTTTCACAAGTAATTGATAACCTTCCCAACCAGTATACGCTGGATGGCCGGCCGTTATCTCAAGATTCTTCGACGGGTCTGTTGGCAATGGCTGCCGTAGCAGCGTTAGCAGCAGATGAGCAGTACGGACGTCCTTTCGTTCAGGCTTTGTGGGACGCCAAAATCCCTTCAGGCAAGTGGCGTTATTACGATGGCATGTTGTATTTGCTCGCCCTGCTGCATGTGAGCGGGAACTTCCGTATTTATGCACCATAGTTTGGTAGCGCTCCTTATATTTTGAAAGGAGAAGATGTCTATGGCTAACTATACCCCGAAACCTGAACACAAGTTCACCTTTGGTCTATGGACTGTTGGTAATCCCGGGCGCGATCCATTTGGCCTGCCAGTGCGCGATCCAAAATCGCCTGCAGAACTTGTTTATCTGTTGGCCGAAGTTGGTGCTTATGGTGTCAATTTTCATGATAATGACTTGATTCCAATTGATGCTACGCCTGCTGAGGCTGAAGCAATAAAGCGCGAATTCCGCCGGGCGCTTGAAGCCACCGGTCTTAAAGTTCCGATGGCAACGACCAACCTGTTCAGCGATCCAATCTTCAAGGATGGCGCTTTCACCAGTAATGACCCTAAGGTACGTGCTTATGCACTACAGAAGACGATGCGTGCTATCGACTTGGGAGTCGAATTTGGCGCTCAAATCTATGTGTTCTGGGGTGGACGAGAAGGCACTGAGTCGGATGCAACCAAAGACCCAGTGACGGCTATCCGTCGTATGCGCGAGGCCATCAATTTTCTCTGCGAGTATGTGTTGGATCAGAAATATGATCTCAAGTTTGCACTTGAAGCCAAACCGAATGAACCACGTGGAGATATTTACCACGCCACTACTGGCCACATGCTGGCCTTTATTGAAACACTCGATCATCCAGAAATGGTCGGTGTTAACCCCGAAGTAGCCCATGAGCACATGGCTGGTCTGAACTTTCTGCATGGTGTTGCTCAGGCCTGGGAAGCCGGTAAACTCTTCCACGTTGACTTGAATGACCAGTATCCTGGCCGTTACGATCAGGATTTTCGTTTCGGTTCACGCGACATCAAGGCTGCTTTTTTCCTGGTTAAGTTCCTGGAAGATGTTGGTTATACCGGTCCGCGCCATTTTGATGCCCACGCATATCGCACTGAAGACTATGAGGGAGTCAAGGATTTTGCGCGAGGTTGTATGCGCACGTATCTCATCTTGAAAGAAAAAGCCGCTCAATGGAATGCCGATCCCGCTATCCGTGCTCTGTTAGAGGAGATTCATGCTGACGATGGTGGACTGGCTGTATATACCGGTACATATACATCTGAAAAAGCAACCGCGATCAAAGACTATCCCTTCGACCGACAGGCTATTAGTCGGCGCGGTCTTCTGTATGAACGGCTCGACCAGCTAACAATAGATATCCTCCTTGGTGTTCGTTGAGGTTTGGGTACATTTAGCTGGATACTTTTGTAATGGCCAAGCACCGGCGGGCCAGTCGGTGCACCATTCCTTCCTGTAACTAGATAAAGAGGGTATATATGTCTCTAACAATTTCGCAACGTATCGACGCTTTGCTAGCTAAAATGACGCTAGAGGAGAAACTGGCTCAGTTGACCTCTTGTTGGATGCATGAATTACAAACGCATGATGTTCTTGATCCCGAAAAAATAAAGCGCCGCCTACAGTATGGGATCGGCCAGATTTCTCGTCCGGGTGGTGATTCAACGCTATCTCCTCGGGAGGTAGCAAAGGCTGTTAATCAACTGCAACGATACCTCTTAGAGCAGACACGGCTTGGTATCCCTGCGATCTTTCATGAGGAAACCTGTTCGGGCGTTATGCTGAACGGTGCAATGATTTATCCTCAGCCAATCAATTTGGCCAGCACGTTTCAACCTGAACTTGCTGAGGCAATGTCACGTGCCATTCGCCGTCAGATGCTAGCCCTGGGAATACGCCAGGGATTGGCGCCAGTGCTTGATCTGGCTCGCGATCCGCGGTGGGGACGAGTGGAGGAGACCTTTGGTGAAGACCCCATATTGGCCGCGCTATTTGGTATAGCGTATGTTCGCGGTCTGCAAGGAGAATCGCTGCACACGGGCGTCATGGCAACCGGCAAACACTTTGTTGGTCACAGTGCTTCTCAGGGTGGCTTGAACTGTGCACCGGTCAGTTTAGGGTTGCGCGAACTCTACGAAACCTATCTCGCTCCGTTTCAAGCTGTTATTCGTGAAGCCAACATTGCATCTATCATGAATGCTTATCCCGAATTGGATGGCGAGTTGATGGCAGCTTCGCGCCGTATGCTGACCGACCTGTTGCGTGGCGTGCTTGGCTTCAAAGGTTTAGTTGTTTCAGATTATGATGCTATTCAAATGATTCATACTTACCATCGAGTGGCACCCGATTTGCGTCGTGCGGCGGTGTTGGCCTTGCGGGCCGGGATTGATGTTGAGTTGCCGAGTACGACCTGCTATGGTGAAGCTCTTCGTCAGGCACTGGAGGCTGGCGAGCTGGAAATGGAAGTTGTAGACCAGGCTGTGCGGCATCATCTGCAAAAGAAGTTTGAACTCGGTCTGTTTGAACAACCGTATGTTGATGAGGAGCGTGTTGCAGAAGTCTTTTCCAATCACGAAGATCGTCTGCTTGCACGGCATATTGCCCGTCAAAGTTTGGTCTTGTTGAAAAACGATGGCCTTCTGCCCTTAACTCGCTCTCTGCGTACTCTAGCTGTTATTGGGCCTAATGCGCATTCTGGTCGTAACTTATTGGGTGACTATTCGTATCCGGTTCAGCGTGAATTGGCAGCAGTGGGAGATTACAGCACCGGGAGTAACCAAGCCCTGACTGCTTCGATGGTGACCGTCTTGCAAGGATTGCGAACCCTGGCTGCACCTTCCACTACTGTACTCTACGCTCAGGGGTGTGATAACCTGAACCCGAATACTGACGGGTTCGAGGAGGCAATTCGGATTGCGCGCCAGTCAGAGGTAGTGGTGCTGGTGTTAGGAGATCGTTCCGGTCTGTTGCCACATTGTACCAGTGGTGAGACCCGCGACAGCGCCTCGTTGCGGTTGCCGGGCATCCAGAGCGAGCTGGCACAGGCAATTCTTAAAATTGGTAAACCGACTGCCGTAGTCTTAATCTCTGGCCGTCCTTATGCAATTTCCGAATTGGCAGAGCAAGCCAATGCCATTCTAGAAGCCTGGATACCCGGTGAAGAGGGCGGCATGGCAATTGCTGAAGCACTGTTCGGTGAAGTTAATCCAGGTGGTAAATTACCCATCACCTTCCCGCGTTCTGTGGGTCAAATCCCTATCTTCTATAGCCATAAACCATCTGCCTTGCGCTCGAATTGGCATGGTGACTATGTAGATGAATCGACACAACCCCTCTATCCTTTTGGACACGGGTTGAGTTATACCACGTTCATGTACGAGAATCTGACGATTACACCTTCGCAAGCAATACAGGGTGAAACCGTCAATATTTCACTGGAAGTATGGAATAGCGGTAAGTGCAGTGGCGATGAGGTAGTGCAACTGTATGTCTGCGATGAATGTGCTAGTTTGCCACGTCCGGTCAAAGAACTCAAGGGATTCGTCCGCATAAGCCTCGCACCCAAGGAGCGTAAGACTGTCACCTTCCATCTACCGGTCAATCAACTTGCTTTCTACAATCCTGACCTTCACCTGGTGTTGGAACCCGGACGCTTCCAAGTTATGGTTGGCAGTTCCTCAACGGATATTCGTCTGCGCGGGGAGTTCGAGATTGTTGGAACGACAACGATGACCATTGCACAGCGGGTATTTATTTGCCCCGTTAGCATCCGATGAGGTGATTGGAGATGGCTGTGACCATTGTTGAGTTTCTGGGGCAACGTTGTATTACTTTGGACAATGGTTTTCTAAAGGTTCTCGTGACGCAGTCAGTAGGACCGCGTGTACTGGCTTTGATAGTCCGTGGAGATGCGAACCTCTTTGCAGAGCTACCTTCGCTAGCAATTGAACGTCCCGGGCAGCCACCTTTCCGCTTCTATGGTGGGCATCGTCTCTGGCATGCTCCAGAAGATCCAGTGCGCACTTATCTACCAGATGATCGAAAGGTGGATGTTGAAATCCTGCCTGATGGTGTAAAAGTGTCCCAAGTGGAACCACTGACGGGCCTAAGTAAGACGATGGAAGTTCATTTGGCAGCGGAACGACCATGGGTTATTGTTACCCATACCCTAACCAATGTGGGTCTCTGGCCTATTTCATGTGCACCATGGGCTATCACCCAACTAAAGGTGGGTGGAGTGGCTATCTTGCCCCAATCTCGAATACAGACTGACGTTCTTCCTAATCGTTCTCTGGCTATCTGGCCATACACCGATCTGAAGAGTCCTTTTGTGAAGTGGGGTAATAGTTATATCCTGGTAGAAGCCTGCATGAATTCACCTTTTAAGATAGGCTTTCCCAATCCGCGGGGATGGCTGGCATACTGGTGGAACCAAATGCTGTTTGTGAAACGGGCTCCTTTTGATGCTGAGGCTCGCTACTGTGATTTTGGTAGTTCCAGTGAGTGTTATTGCAATGAGCATTTTCTGGAATTGGAAACACTTGGTCCAATGCGGTTTCTTGAGCGCGGGGCAGCAACTTCCCATGTAGAAATCTGGGAGGTGTATCCTGATGTGCCCCGACCAGGAGATGAAGCTGCTGCTGAGACTTTGGTGCGCAGACTTAATCTGGAGGAATAAGTATGGCGTACTTTCTTGGCCTGGATGTTTCGACGACCGGTAGCAAAGCTCTGTTGATAAACGAGAGCGGGAAAGTAGTTGCGACTGCGACGACACAACACACTCTGCAGACGCCACATCCGCTCTGGTCTGAACAAGACCCCCATGAATGGTGGCAGGCAACTGCGACCAGTATCCGTCGGGTGATCACTGAAAGCGGGGTCAACGGTGCAGAGATTAGGGCAATTGGTCTAACGGGCCAGATGCACGGTCTCGTCTTACTTGATGAAGAGGGGAAGGTTTTACGGCCGGCCATTCTGTGGAACGATCAGCGCACTCAGGCGCAGTGCGATGAGATTCACCGACGTGTCGGGCCGGAGCGATTCGTCCGAATTACCGGCAATGTCGCACTTACTGGCTTTACTGCACCCAAAATACTCTGGGTACAACAGAATGAACCTGATGTCTACGCTAGAACACGCCATGTGTTGCTGCCAAAGGACTACGTTCGCTATTGTCTGACGCACGGCTATGCAATGGATAAGGCGGATGGTTCCGGAACGGTTCTTTTTGATCTGAAGCAACGTACCTGGTCTCCAGAGATTTTAGCTGCTCTTGATATTCCTGCTGAGTGGATGCCCCCAACATACGAAGGTCCGGAATGTACCGGCTACGTAACGGAAGAAGCAGCTTCTTTAACAGGTCTTAGAGCTGGAACGCCAGTAATGGCAGGCGCAGGTGATCAGGCAGCACAGGCAGTTGGTGTTGGTGCAGTCGAACCAGGTATCGTAGCCCTAACGATTGGGACATCTGGAGTGGTCTTTGCTACGACGCCGAATGCGCTGGTTGAATCGCAAGGTCGTCTCCATGCCTTTTGTCATGCTCTACCCGATAGATGGCACTTCATGGGTGTTATGCTCTCCGCGGCTGGTAGTTTGCAGTGGTATCGAAGTATCGTAGCGCCGCAGATGAGTTTTGATGACCTGATGAGCGAAGCCGAAATCATTCAGCCAGGGAGCGAGGGATTGCAATTTTTGCCTTATCTGACCGGTGAACGTACCCCATACCCTGATCCATTAGCACGCGGGGCATGGATTGGATTGACCATTCGTCATGGACGCGGTCACCTGACACGTGCGCTGCTGGAAGGTGTTGCTTTTGGTCTTAGGGATAGCTTCACACTCATTCGCGAAGCCGGTCTGGGCGAGATTCGTCAGGTACGTGCTTCTGGCGGGGGGGCGAAGAGTGCTCTTTGGCGTCAGATATTGGCTTCGGTACTGGAGGTTGAACTGGTAACCGTCAATACAATCGAAGGTGCAGCTTACGGAGCGGCGATATTGGCTGGCGTAGGTAGTGGTTGCTGGTCAGATGTGTCAACTGCATGTGCCGAAGTGGTTCAGATTACCGATTCCGTTAGCCCAGAGTCGGCACAGGTGGAAGTATATCAACATACTTATTCATTGTACCGTCAACTTTATCCTGCCTTGCGTACCATTTTTCACCGAATGTAGTCTGTTTTAGTCTCCCTTTGAAAGGCATTATTGATCTCGCCAGAGACATCCCTCCGCCGTTCCTGTGCGTAACACAAGATGGTACATGATATACTGAATAACAAGTTGTAACGCTGAGGAACACTGATCATGCTTCGTCGTCTACCGCTTATCGGTCAACAAAT
>Ga0272446_1006067_pt1 | contig 12862 bp, 7 predicted proteins | sample YNPCB0061_FD_194587 | JGI IMG/M metagenome (GOLD analysis project Ga0272446, IMG submission 194587) | Hot spring microbial mat communities from Yellowstone National Park, WY, United States - YNP-CB-006-1 | ecosystem: Environmental > Aquatic > Thermal springs > Hot (42-90C) > Sediment | place... | reverse complement strand
TTTTTTCAGATTTTCTTTTCCAGCCTTTGTAGGGATTGTAGCCATTTATTTTTTTCTGATAATACCCTGTTCCGTCGTAGGGGCGTTTTTTTGGGTGATTTTTACACTCGTTGGAGCAAGCCCCTTCGTACTCCCAACCACACTTTTCACAAATGGGCAAGTGGTTGTTACATTCAGGGTTGGCACAATTTACCATTCTATCACATTCGGTATCACAAATATAACACCTTGAAATTACCTTCGGATTTACTTTATTTACATCAACGGCTATTCTGTTATCAAAAACATAGCATTTTCCCTCAAAATCCTCTCCGCCTGCTTCCAAACCATACTTGATGATACCGCCGTGTAGCTGATAGACATTTTCAAAGCCTTGCTCAAGCAAATAAGCACTTGCTTTTTCGCATTTGATACCACCCGTACAATAAGTAACAATTTTTTTTCCTTTAAGTAAGGGAAAAATCTCCTTCACTTTCTCGGGAAACTCTCTGAAATTTTCTATGTCTAAGGTAATAGCATTTTTGAATTTGCCAAGTTTGTGTTCGTAATTAGAACGAGCATCTAAAATGACAACATCTTCGCTATCTTTCATTTTCTTGAAATCTTCGGGGGCAAGATGTATGCCTGTTTTTTGGGTAGGGTCTATGTGATGTAGCCCTGCGTGTACAATTTCGGGTTTTACTCTCACGTGAATTTTGGTAAAAGTATGCCCTGCTACTTTCTCGATTTTGAAATCTGTGTTTTTAAATCTCTCATCAGAAAGCACATAATTCATATACTTTTGGCAGTTTTCTTTCGTACCCGAAACCGTGCCGTTCAGTCCTTCTTTGGCAATGATGATGCGTCCGAGTATTTGGTTCTCGATACAAAATAGGTGATGTTCTTCTCGGTAAGTTTCAGGGTCGGAGATGTGGGTGTAGCAATAATACAAGAGTACCCAATACTCTTGGGGAGTTTGTGTGTTTTCCATATTTGTACCTAATTTAGCTCTGTTTCAGGGCAGAGTGGTGAAAAAAATTTACTGCAAAATTAAGTAATCTCTGCTAAAATTGCAAGGAGTAATCGGGATAAGAATTTGTTTGGGTAAAAAACGAATAACGTTTTACAGAGTTTAAAACTCTATAAAACGTCAAGTTTGTAGGAACTATGCTTGTAGCTATCTAATCAAGAGAATTTCCCTGTATTTGGCAAGAGGCCAAGCCTCGTCGCTGATTGTGAGTTCTAATTTATCTACATCGTAGCGAATAGGCTCAAAATAACTTCTCACTTTTTCGCTGTAAATCTTGGCTCTTTTTTTCACATCTTCGGTATTGTTGGCTACTTTACGCATATCAATCATTTCTTTCACATTTTTTTGCAAGTCGTTGACGTATTCGGCTATTTTTTTGATAGTTACGAGTGTGCTTTCTACCAAAGCATCTTCAATGCCAATGGCTTTCAGACTGCGAACATACTCTACTAATTTGTTTTGGTAAGAAATAGCCGTTGGGATAACGTGATTGACTACAAGTTCGCCCATCATACGCGACTCTATCTGGATTTTTTTGATGTAATTTTCCAACAAAATCTCATAACGAGCTTCCAATTCTCGGTGTGAAAGTACCTGATGTTTTTCAAAAACAGACACGGTTTGCTTACTTACGAAAGCCTCCAAAGCATCTACGCAGTTAGTAATGTTCGTTAGACCACGTTTTTTAGCTTCCTCTTTCCATTCTTCCGAATAACCATCACCCTCAAAAATCACTTTTTTACTTTCTTTGATGTAATTTTTCAGCACGTTGATAATGGCGGCTTCTTTCTTTTCACCTTTGGCGATTCGCTTATCAACTTCTTCTTTGAAAAGTGTAAGCTGATGAGCCACAATGGTATTGAGAACAATCATATTCGAGGAGCAATTTGCCGAAGAACCTACGGCTCTGAACTCAAATTTATTGCCTGTGAAAGCAAAGGGTGAGGTTCGGTTGCGGTCGGTATTGTCCAAAAGAACAGGTGGAATTTTATTGATACCTGTTTTCATATAGATATTTTCACCTTTGACAACTTTTACGGTAGCTTTCTTTTCTAATTCATCTAAAACTTCGTGCATTTGTTTTCCGATGAAAACCGAAATAATAGCAGGAGGGGCTTCATTTGCACCGAGGCGGTGTTCGTTGCCAGCCGACATAATGCTGGCACGCAAAAGGTCGGCGTGTGTATGCACTGCCTTGATTACATTTACAAAGAATGTTAGGAAACGTAAATTCTCTTTGGCTTTGGTACTTGGAGCAAGCAAGTTGATGCCCGTGTTGGTTTGTAAAGACCAGTTGTTGTGCTTTCCACTTCCATTGATACCCGAGAAAGGTTTTTCGTGGAAAAGCACTTTTAGGTCGTGGCGGTCGGCTACTTTTTCCATCACGTCCATCAGGAGCAGGTTATGGTCGATGGCTAAATTGGCTTCTTCAAACGTAGAGGCACATTCAAATTGGGCTGGGGCAACTTCGTTGTGGCGAGTGCGAATAGGAATACCCAACTTCAAACATTCTATTTCAAAATCAACCATAAAAGCCCTTACACGCGAAGGAATAGAGCCAAAATAGTGGTCTTCTAGTTGTTGTCCTTTGGGGGGTGTGTGTCCAAAAAGCGTTCTACCCGTCGAAACCAAATCGGGGCGAGCATAATACATCGCTTTATCTACCAAAAAATATTCTTGCTCGGGACCAAGTGTAGCAATCGTGCTGGTTACATCACTATCAAAATATTGAGCCACGGCTGTGGCGGCTTTATCTACTGCGTGCAAGGCTTTGAGCAAAGGCATTTTGTAATCTAAGGCTTCGCCTGTATAAGAAACAAAAACCGTGGGTATGCAAAGGGTTTTTGTGCCGTTATCTTCCATAATGAACGCAGGCGAGGTGGCGTCCCAAGCTGTGTAACCGCGAGCCTCAAAGGTAGAGCGAATACCACCACTTGGAAATGAGGAGGCATCGGGTTCTTGTTGGGCAAGAGCCGAGCCTTTGAACTTTTCAATGACGGTGCCATTACTTTCCAAATCAAAAAAGGCATCGTGTTTTTCGGCAGTAGAGCCTGTAAGTGGCTGAAACCAATGCGTATAATGCGTAACGCCTTTGCTCATTGCCCAAGTTTTCATTCCAGCCGCTACGCTGTCGGCAAGTTCTAAGCTGATAGGCTCGCCTTTGGCAATAGCCGCCTTCAACTTCTTGTAAGTTTCAGAGTTGAGGTGCTGACGCATCGCCGCATCATTGAACACATTACAGGCAAAATAATCGGAGATTTTTTCAGAAGGAGGAGTAACTTTTACATAGGGGCGGTCTTGGGCTTGTTTTATAGCCTCAAATCTTAAAATAGACATATTTTTTTGAATTTTAAGGTTAATTTTGAGGCAAAAAAACTAAAAAAAATACTTTTTTCAAAAAAAACAGGTTGTTTTTTGATGCAATTTTCAAAAAAAGCAAGCTCACAAATAATTCGTGGGTTTGCTTTAAAAGGGACGACTATTTATCTGTTTTCAGGGCTGGGATAATGATTTTTGTACCTTTGGGTAATTTTCCATTGAGGGTTTTAGGTAAATTGGCTTTTTTGATACTTTCGGGCGTGATACCCATTTTTTCCCAACGCTTGAAACGTTCTTCATAGAGTTCTTGCAAGGTTTGCTCTTTGGTGAGAGTGTAAATCATTTTTACATTTACTTTTATTTCTTGCCCTACGTACACCGAGGCTTTCTCGTCTAATGTATTAAGTGCCAAAATAGCTTCTATGGTAGTATTGTATTTGCGGGCTACGGTGCCGATAGTTTCCCCTTTTTGCATTTTGTGTTTGATGACTTCATCTTTTGCGGCATCTACTTGTGCCAAGCTATCTTTCATTTTTTGCTTCGCTTTGAGTTCTGCTATATTTCTTTTTTGCTCATTTTCTTCAGTTTCCTGCTCTTTTTTATAGGACTGCTGTGCAAGAATAACAAAAGTGGCTACCATTGCTATCAATAAGGCGGGGAAAGCATAAGGACGTATGGTTTTCCAAGTCTTGGCACCAACCTGCGTGAGGCTTACTGCGGGAAAGTCTATCAGGGCAATGCTGGCATTGTACTGACCGCCTTTTTGGTGCGTAGTAAGTAATAATTGTTGTACTTTGTTATCTTTGCTGTCTTTTGCTGAAAGGGTTGCTACAATTTGCTCATAAGAAAGTTGCAAAAATGCCCCTTTGCTAAGCAGTAGCATTTGCGAACCAGCTTGCAGAGGCAAACTAAGTACCTGAATTTGCATTGCGGCGGTTTGTCCTAAAATTCCATTGCTGTTGCTAATATCTTCTAATTGCTTGCCTTTCATTCTAAGGGCTTTACTTTTTCCAAAAACAGCCAAGTGTATTTGTTGCTCGCAAGCAATGGCTACTACTCCTTCTGCAATGAGCATACGTTTATTAAGCACTTCATTGGCTTGTTGCAAAGCTTTGCATAAAAGTTCGGCGGCATTGGTGGCTTTGTTGTCTTCTATGTAAGTTCTGATGGTATCAGCCATCAGACGAGCCGCGTGCAAACCTCTGGGGGTATTTCCTTCGCCATCGGCAATTATCCATAGATGCCCTTGCGAGGTATGATACTCAATGGCATAATCTTGGTTGATAGATTGTTGTAAGCCTTTATCGCTTAAAATGGCTGTTTGGTAGGCAATCATAAAAAATGCTCAATTTGTGTAGGCAAAGGTAGGAGATTTCAGTTAATTCTGAAATAAAAATTCCGTGCAAAAAACTTTTTTAGCAAAAAATTGTTTTATCTTTGTAATGTAAAATCATTCTAAATAAAAATAATTCTTATGAATGAAATTTTAGTTGAACATATCAACTCTGACTATAAATATGGTTTTGTAAGCCAATTAGAAGCTGAAGAAGCCCCCAAAGGGCTTAATGAAGACATTATTCGTTTCATTTCTGCCAAAAAAAATGAACCCACTTGGATGACCGAATGGCGTTTAGATGCTTACTACAAGTGGCTCACGATGAAAGAACCCAACTGGCAAAATGTACGTTACAATCCAGTTGATTATCAGGAAATTAAATACTACTCTGCTCCCAAACAAAAACCTAAGGTAAATAGCTTGGACGAAATAGACCCCGAAATCTTAAAAACTTTTGAGAAATTAGGTATTTCCTTAGATGAACAAAAACGCCTTACAGGAGTTGCCGTAGATGCCGTAATTGATAGTGTTTCGGTAGCGACTACTTTTAAGAGCAAATTAGCCGAATTAGGCATTATTTTCTGCTCTATCAGCGAAGCAATACAAGAACACCCTGATTTAGTGAAAAAATATTTAGGTTCGGTAGTGCCTGTAAGCGATAATTACTTTGCCGCCCTCAACTCGGCAGTGTTTTCTGATGGCTCATTTGTGTATATTCCGAAGGGGGTGCGTTGCCCAATGGAACTATCCACGTATTTCCGCATCAATGCCGCAGGTACAGGGCAGTTTGAACGAACACTTATCATTGCAGATGAGGGAAGCTATGTGAGTTATTTAGAAGGTTGCACCGCTCCTATGCGAGACGAAAACCAACTTCACGCCGCTGTGGTAGAGCTAATTGCCTTAGATAATGCCGAAATAAAATATTCTACCGTTCAAAATTGGTATCCGGGCGATAAGGACGGCAAAGGTGGCATTTACAATTTTGTAACAAAAAGAGGCATTTGTGCAGGCGTAAATTCTAAAATTTCTTGGACACAAGTAGAAACAGGCTCGGCAATTACTTGGAAATACCCTTCGGTAATCCTCAAAGGTGATAATTCGGTGGGCGAATTTTATTCTGTTGCTGTTACCAACAACCTACAACAAGCCGATACAGGTACAAAAATGATACACATTGGCAAAAATACCAAAAGCCGTATCGTGAGTAAAGGTATTTCGGCAGGTAGAAGCCAAAACTCGTATCGTGGCTTAGTAGAAGTACACAAAAGAGCCGAAAATGCTCGTAATTTTTCGCAATGCGATAGCCTCTTGATGGGCGATTTGTGCGGTGCTCATACCTTTCCTTACATTGAGGTAAAAAACAAAACCGCTACCGTAGAACACGAAGCCACTACCTCAAAAATCGGTGAAGACCAAATTTTCTATTGCAATCAAAGAGGTTTGGATACCGAAACAGCTGTCGCTTTGATAGTAAATGGCTACGCCAAAGAAGTGCTAAATCAATTGCCTATGGAGTTTGCCGTTGAAGCACAAAAATTACTTGCTATTAGTTTAGAGGGTAGTGTAGGGTAATTTTACTTAGCTAATTTTGTTCGTTTTTGTCAAAAATCTTAATCTTAGGGGAAGAAGGTCTGTTCTTACCAAACAGTAGAGCCAGAACCCTAAGATTTTTTACTTTATGCCTCAAATTCTACTAATTAGTCGTCCCTTAAAAAATCAAAATGACTTTTTCAGGGACGACTACTTAGGATTGAACAGGACTTACGAAAAATGATAGCACGGTGATGTCATCGGTTTGGGTTTCTTTGCTGGCTTTTTGCCAAAGATAGAGCCTGCGAGTTAGTATGTCTTTTTGTGCTTGTAGAGGCATATCGGCTATTTCCACAAGCAAATTCTTGAATTGTTTTGTACCAAATTTTTTATTTTGCTCTCCACCAAACTGGTCTTTGTAGCCATCGGTAGAAACAAAAAATTGCGTTTTAGTATCTATTTGTATGTAGTGGGGAGTAAAGGTTTGTTGAATATTTGTAAGGCTTCCAATAGAGGTTTTGTCGGGCATAATTGTTTGCAACTCTTTATTTTTTAGATAATACAAAGGAATACCTGCACCTGCATAGGTAACAAGAGGAGTATTTTTGGCAATAGAGATAACTGCAATTTCCATAGAGTCGTTAATTTGGCTTTCTGCTTTTTTTAGGTTTCGTATAATTTCTTGGTGCATTTTTTCAAGAATAATGTCGGGTTGGTGAATTTCCTTATCGTGGATAATGCTATTGAGCAAATTGTTTCCCAGCATACTCATCATAGCTCCGGGTACGCCGTGTCCAGTACAATCGGCTAAAACAAGAATTATGTTATCGGGTTTGTCGGCTATCCAATAAAAATCTCCGCTGATAATATCTTTTGGCTCCCAGATTACGAAATATTCTTTAAGCAGGCTATCCAAAATGGTCTTGTTGGGTAACATAGCTTCCTGAATAAGCAAAGCATAACCAATGCTTTGTATCAGGTCGGTATTTTTTATTTCAATTTCTTGATTTCTTTTTTCAATTTCTTCATTTTTCGCAATAATAGCTTGAGCGGCTTTTTCCAAATCATCAAGGTTTGCTTGGATTTCTTCGTTTTTTTGAGTTAATTCTTGATTGAACTTATTGATTTTTTGGTCTTTTCTGTAAATCCAGATACCTGAAAACAGTACAAAGATTGAAAACAGCGTTCCTATGAATCCGATAATTCTTTCGCGTGTGAGGCGGTCTTTGAGATTTTTGTTTTCGCGTTCGGTTTCGTTGAGGTCGTAGCGTACTCGCATTTGTGAAATTTGCAACATTCTTTGGTTGCTAAAAATGCTATCGGCAATGGCCTGTCTTTTTTTGTAGCACTCGTAGGCATTTTTGAAATCGTTTTGTCTTTCGTAAAGTTCTGTGTAAAATTCGTAGATATTGCGTTCTTGCTCCCTGTTTTTGTTTTTTTGAGCTATTGCCAGACACTCATCTAAAATTTCTTTGGCTTGCTCGTATCTTTGTGTACGGATATACACTTTGGCAATATCTTGTAAAGAAGCTACTTTTCCTGTTGCGTCGTTGCTACTCACAGCCAAATCCACGGCTTGTTTGTAGTACAAGAGAGCTTCCTCGTATTTTTTCCGTGCTACAAGTACATCACCAATTCTATTGAGTGATGCCCCCACATCTTGCAAATTTCCGAGTTCTTTCCTGATTTGCAGAGATTTATCGGCATAAAAATAAGATTTCTCGTAGTCTTCGAGTTTCTGATAGGCTTCGCTAAGGCGTATGTAGGTATATGCTTCACCACGTTTGTCTTTTATCTTCACGAAAATATCTCTTGCCTTTTCTATAAATCTGATACTTTCTTGGGTATTTCCTGTAAGACGCTGTAAATCGCCAAGATTATTATAAGCGTAGGCTTCTTCGGTAGGAATTTTGTATTTTTGGGCAATGTTGAGAGCTTCGTAAAATCTTTTTTCAGCCTCGGGATAGTCACTGATATTTCTGAAAAGCACTCCACGATGATTGTAAATTTTAGCCAAAAGGCGTTCTGCTTTTATTTCGCTTGCTAAATAAACAGCCTGTCTATTGTATTCAAACGCCTGATTGATATTTGAATTACGCAAACTCCAAGCTAACTCAGCAAGTAACAAAACTCGCAGAGTGTCCTTTTGGGTATATTTTTCAAGACTATTTTTTAGACTATCTATTCGCTTTTGTTGTGAAAAAGCCAAAAGAGAATTTATGAAAAACAATAACGGTAATACTACACGCATACGAGGCTAAATCCCTATTTTTCCGCAAAAGAACGAAAAAGAAATAAGTTTGGAACGATTTTTAGGTGAAATCTATAAAAAAAACGGCTAAATTGCTAATTTTGCCCTCTAAATTTCATTCAACTGCTAATGATACGCATATTATTTGCTCTGATAAAAATTTTTTTAGTTTTTTTATTGTGGAATTGTGCCAATCCCAAAGGTATCACAGGAGGTCCGAAAGATACTACCGCCCCCAAACTTATCAAAGTAGTTCCTAAATCTAAAACTATCAATTTCAACAGCCGAGTAATTATTCTGGAATTTGACGAATGGATAAAACCCAATAATTTGCAAAAAGAGCTACTGATTACTCCTTCTATCAAAGGTTCTTACAAAGTCAGAGAATACAAAAAAAAAGTAGTGCTGGAATTTGAGAAACCTTTTGATGAAAACACTACCTACACCCTCAATTTTCGTAAAGGCATACAAGACATCACCGAAGGCAACCCTGCCAAAGACTTGCAAATTGTTTTCAGTACAGGTGAAAAATTAGACTCATTGCAAATCAGTGGTTTTGCCAAATTCTTACTGACTAATCAGCCTGCCTCCGAGTGTAGCGTATGGCTCGCCGACGCCGATGATACGCTGCAAGTAGATAAACATCTGCCTTATTATCTTACACAAACCGATAAATCGGGAAATTTTCGCCTGCAAAATCTTAAAGCAGGCAGATACAATTTGTTTGTTTTTCAGGATAAGAACAAAAATAATATTCTCAATGCCGAGCAGGAAATGGTAGGATTTGTAAAAGAATCTATCGTTTTGGACACTGCAAATAGGGATACTTTACTCATAGAACTTGCCCCAATGGACAAGAAACCGCCTAAATTTTTACGTTTTCGCCCTTCAAATACACAAACCGACAAATCTTTCCTTGATTTTAACAAAGGCATTGATGAAATAATCATAGAAAGCTCTGCAAAAATTGCTTATCAGATAGCCGATAACGGCAAAGAAGTGATGCTCTACAATCTTGAACAAAAATATGACTCGTTGGAAGCCAAAATAAAGGCTATCGACTCGCTTGGCAATCGTTTAGACACAAGCCGAAAAATCATTTTCCTGAAAGAATTGCGAAGCGGAAAACCCAAAAAAGAACCCTTCAAAGTAGAGCTGAAAAATAAATCGCAAGGTGAAGGCGTACTGCCCAATTTGCACTTGGCACTTGTGTTTTCAAAGCCTGTGGCAAATGAAAATCTCGGAAAAATACAATTTTTCAAAGACCAAGATAGCACCCAAGCCATCGGTCTTGAAGCCAAAGAAATACAATGGAACACCTACAAAACACAACTGCAAATCCGAAAAAACATTCCTTTTAGAGAGCAAATCCGTTTGCAGATTGACTCGGCGGCTTTTGAGAGCGTTGAGCAAGATTTTTCAAGACGTATTGAGCAAAAATTTGAGCTAAAAAATCCTGTTCGTTTTGCAACTATCAAGTTGGAAATCATTACCGAAAAGAAAAATTATATCATTGAGCTACTTGATGAGAAAAAGAATGTTGTAAGGCGTTTTGATAGTAACACAGAAACACTCCCCGCTAACAAAATCATTGTTTGGGATTACCTGCCTGCCCTCACCTACCAGATAAGGGCTGTTATAGACGAAAACCAAAATGGCAAATGGGATACAGGCGACTACCAACAACGAATTTTGCCCGAAAAAATAATTTTTATGCCCAAAACACTTCCCGTAAGAGAAAACTGGGAAGTGAGCGAAAAATTTAGTTTTTGAAAATATTTTCGGTGATTTCGGCTTCGCTGATTGAGCGAAGCCGAAATCAGCGAAAGAGTATAATTGCAAGGCTAAAATCCATTTTTTAGGTGCAAAAGTATCTTTTTCTTTCATCAAATCTACGTTTGGGTCGATGAGCAGTTGGCTGGGGCGAGCATTGAGCGTTACATACACTTCGGCTCGTACTTGTGGCTGGCAAACGCCTTGCTGTTCGTAATATTTGCCTAAAAAATGAGCAAATTGCAAAATCATATCAGGTTGCATAGCCATTTGTTTTTCTTGATGAGGATTCAGAAATTCGCTGTTATTTACTACACCTTCTCTGCCTGTGCAACTATCTTTCACATAAAACGTTGCTGTTCCTGCTTTTTCCATAAGCATTACCCGCCACGAGAACCGATAGCCTTCTTCTGTCCAAAATAAATTTCCTTCATACAACAAATATCGCCAAGGAAATAAAATTTGAAACAAGAAAAATCCGCACAGGAAAATGAGTGTAGGTTTGTGTTTAATAACAGAAGAATAAGTAATGTTTTGAACTTGATTTTGTTGTTTTTCAAACTCAAAGAAAATCAGCGTGCCGCCTATCATCACCAGCGGGAACACGCCAATTTGAAACAACAATCCCACCAAAACGTGAAAGACAATTACAAAAAAATAAGCAAAAGGGCGTGTTTTGCGATACATCAGAAAAAACGGAATGGTACAATCGTAGAGCATACCAAACCACGAAAAAAGATACGGCGTAATTTCCCAAGTAAAAATTTCGCCTATCACAGGCATTTTGTCGTGAGCAGGAAGCCAAATTTTCAGAGGCAAAGCATTGATGAGCCAATCGTAATTGATTTTGGCAAGCCCTGCATACACATACACAATCGTAATTTGCAATTTAAATATATCAATTGCCCAAGCAGGCACTTGATAGCCACGTTTCAGCACGGGTGGAGGAGAGGGTATCAGGCACAAAAGCAAACAAACCAAACTAACATAGTAGTAATGGTTCAGATAATACGTGAGGTCAATTAGTTCGGTATAAGTGAAAGTAACAAAAAGCGTAATGGCTGAAATTCTATACCAAATTCGTGTGGCGAAAGCAACTCCAAAACCTGCTATAATCATCAAGATATGCACAGCGTAAAGCCCAAACCGAGGCAAAGGCTCAACCCACTCAAAACCCCAGTATTTGAAATGAAAAATAGGTTCGGTGTAATGGTCTTCAATCCAGCCCAAAGCCATAAAACGCAAGCTACTGAACATCATTAACAAACCGAACACCATTCTAAAAACCCCCAAAGAATAGGCAGATGTGGTTTTGGAAAGGTATTTTGTGAATTTTTGGAACATAATTATTTTATGATATGCGTTTCGGTTATTGAGCGTAGCCGAAATACCGAAACGCAGAGAAAATAACAAGAACAGGTTTTTGAGGTTTTCTTGAAAGCTATCCGTCTTTATCACCTCCAATATCTTTACTCCGTACTCCCTTAGTCTCCATCTCCACTACTATACGTAATGGCAATGCCTAAGAGCGAACTCATATCACTTTTGAAAAAACGTGTGTGTCTTTGCAATTCGGTATGGAAATTATCAAAAGGGGCTGGGTTACTAAGAATTTGAGCTGAAATACGTGGCGTTTGTGGCACGGCATTGTAGGTATTTTTTACCACATTCCATTGATTTTCGGTAGAGGCGATAAGCGTTTCGCCACCTTCTACATTTTGCAGATATTCTTTGAAGCCGATGCCGTCATTGCCGTTGCGGTCTTTTCCGTACCAAATATTCTCGATGGCTTTGAGATGTTCGCCAATCATTTGGCGTGTTTTGCCTGAGTAATAGGCTTCTACGCGAGTAGGTTCGGCTTGGGTTTGTCCGGGTCTTCTGCCCAAAGGCAAGCCCACTTTGAAGTTTTTGATGCTCTCAAAACTTTTCACAAACTCGTTGTAAAACTTTGATGTGCTACTGCCTACATCTGTGCCTGCATTGCTGATAAATTCGTTGTAGTAGCTTCCACTCCAAGCCGCTACAACTTCATCAACACGTGTTTTTAGATTATTCACTACGCCAACAAGAAAGTTTTTGCGATTTGCAGAAGCAAAATTTGCCAAAATAGCGTTGTTATCATCATTTAAGTTGAAAATCAGGTATTCAACAGCCAAAAAACCACGAGCATCGCGGTTGAAGTCTTCAAAATTGGCATTTCCGTTGGCAATGGCATTTTCAATTTTCGTTTCTGAAACAGGAAAAGTACCGATTTCTTCTATCAAACCTTTACGCAAACCTTGCTCGCCCGCAGGACCGAAGTTGTAAGCATTAGCATATTGCCAACTCGTGTAGGCACGCTCCCAAGCTGTTTGCAGGTTTTGCAGATTTTGTAAGGTAGTATTTTGTACGAAATTATCGGTAGCTGTTTTCAGAGCATTTACTTGGGTTTGCAGGTCTTGAAAAGCGGGTTTGATTAGATTTTGAGCGTAATTTTCGAGCATTTTGGCTCGGTCAAAACGTTCATTAGGTTCGGTGTTTTTCTTTTTACAGGCAAATGACAGAATTACAAAAGCGAATAATATGATTTTTTTCATTTTTACGATTTTTTGAAAATAACATAAAAAATTCTATGTAAATACGCACCGCAGTAAATACGCAC
>Ga0272446_1006066_pt1 | contig 12863 bp, 12 predicted proteins | sample YNPCB0061_FD_194587 | JGI IMG/M metagenome (GOLD analysis project Ga0272446, IMG submission 194587) | Hot spring microbial mat communities from Yellowstone National Park, WY, United States - YNP-CB-006-1 | ecosystem: Environmental > Aquatic > Thermal springs > Hot (42-90C) > Sediment | place... | reverse complement strand
GGTTAACGTGACATGGCCGGAACAGCCACGGGCGCGAAAAACCCCGCCCGGGCGGCCCGGGCGGGGCGTTCCGCGCGCCGGCCTCAGACGCCGGTCGCCACCTGCTGCTGGTCGGTCTGGCCGCGCGTGGCCCAGCCGGTGACACGCTGCTCGATCGCCGCCGAGACGATGTACATGGTGATGCCCATGATCGCGGTGACGATCAGTCCGGAGAACACCAGCGGCACGTCGAAGCGCGAGGAGGCGAGGATCATCAGGTGGCCGATGCCCTTGTTGGCCGCCACCGTCTCCGAGATGATGGAGCCGACGAAGGCCACCGTGATCGCCACCTTGAGGGAGGCGAAGAAATACGGCATCGCCCGCGGCAGCCCGACCTTGAAGATGATGTCGCGCTTGCGCGCGCCGAGCGCGCGCAGCACGTCGCGCAGCTCCGGCTCCACCGTCGCGATGCCGGTCGCCACGTTCACGACGATCGGGAAGAAGCTGATCAGGAAGGCGGTGATGATCGCCGGCACGGTGCCGATGCCGAACCAGATCACCAGGATCGGCACCACCGCGACCTTCGGGATCGAGTTGAACCCGATCAGCAGCGGATACAGCCCGTGGTAGAGCAGCGTCGAGGAGCCGATCAGCACGCCGAGGAACAGGCCGAACAGGATCGCGCCGCCGAAGCCGACCAGCGTCGTCATCAGCGTCTGCGCCGAGTTGTCGAGCAATGGCTGCCACCAGCGCGCCATGCTCTCGGCGATGGCGGTCGGCGCGGGCAGGATGAAGGGCGGGATGGCGAAGGCGCGCACCCCCGCCTCCCACACCAGCAGGGCGCCGACGATGATGATCCAGGGCAGCCAGGCCTGCAGCATGCGGCGGCGGCGCGCGGCCGCCGCCATCGCCTCGATGCGGGCCAGCGCCGTCGGCGTGATGTCGGCGGTGTCACGCGGCATGGGCCACCTCCTCGCCCCGGCGGGCGGCGCTGATATATTCGCGAAGGGTGTGCACGAGATCCTGGAAGTCCTGGCGATAGGTGTCATCCAGGCTGCGCGGGCGGGGGAAGGGCACCTGCCGCTCGGCGATGATGCGCCCGGGCCGCGCCGACATGATCAGCACGCGGTCGGCGAGGAACACCGCCTCCCGCAGGTCGTGGGTGACGAGGATCGTCGTCGGCTTCAGCGTCTGGCAGACGTTCTGCAGCTCGCCCCACAGCTCCTCGCGCGTGAACACGTCGAGCGCGGCGAAGGGCTCGTCCAGCATCAGGAGCTGCGGGTCGTGCACCAGCGCCCGGCAGAGCGAGGCGCGCTGCTGCATGCCGCCCGAGAGCTGCCAGGGGAATTTCTGCTCGAACCCGGCGAGGCCGACGAGCTTGAGCAGCGCCCGCGCCTTCTCCTCGTACATCGCGCGGTTGCCGCGCAGCTGGTTGCGGTGCGGCTCCACCACCTCGAAGGGCAGCATCACGTTGGAGAGGATGGTGCGCCAGGGCAGCAGGGTCGGCGCCTGGAACGCCATGCCGGCGATGGCGAGCGGCTTCTCCACCTCGCGCCCCGCGACGATCACGTTGCCCTCGGTCGCCGGCCACAGCCCGGTGACGAGGCGCATGAGGGTGGATTTGCCGCAGCCGGACGGCCCGACCACGGCGATGAATTCGCCCTTGCCGACCGACAGCGTGCAGTCCTGCAGCGCCAGCGTGCCCTCGATGCCGCCGTAGCGCATGGACACGCTGTCTATCTCGACGAAGGGCCGTTCGGTTGTCGTCACCCCTGCACTCCCTGGCTGCGGCCGCCGGGGGCCGAGGGGCGCTCTGTAGCGCCACCGGGGCTCCCGGGTCCATGACGTTCGTGCCGGTGGTGTGCAACATCCGGGCCGCACAGGCAGCCGCCATCGCGCGGGGGATTGCCGCGGCGGCTCCGTCGCCTGCCCGCCGCGCGGGCATTCCGCCCACGGGCGGGGCAGGTTCAGCCGCGGCGCGCGATCCGCAGCAGCAGCGCGAAACAGCCGAACGCGGCCGCCGCCCCGGCCAGCCCGATTCCCGGCAGCCCGACCAGCAGGATGGCCGCGCCGCCCGCCGCCGCGCCGGCCGCCTGGCCGAGGAACAGGGCCGAGGAGTTCGCCGCCAGCACCACCGACCGCGCCTCCGGCGCCAGCAGCACGAGGCGCGCGGAGATGACCGGCGAGAGGGCGAACATGCTGGCCGCCGTCAGCAGGATGAAGCCGCCCTGCAGGACGATGGCGGGCAGGCTGCCATCGGCCATCGCCCAGAGCAGCCACGCCTGGCCGAGATGCCCCGCCGCGACGCCGAGCGGCAGCAGCAGCGCGAGCCCGACCCTGCCGCTGTCCGCCAGCTTCGCGCCAAGCGGGATGCCGAGCAGCGAGGCGACGCCGACCAGCGCCTGCATCAGCGCGACGCCGGTCGGCGAGAAGCCGGCCACCGCCTCCACCGCCGGACCGATATAGGCAGCGACCGAGAAGATCGCGGTGAAGCCGAGCAGGGTGGAGAGCAGCGTCGCCGGCACGCCGGGGCGGGCGAGGATGCGCAAGCCCCCGGCGGAGCCGCCCGCCTCGCCCGGCAGGCGCGGCAGCACGCGCAGGATGGCAGCGGCGACGGCAAGCGCCAGCAGCCCGGCGAAGCCGAAGCTCGCGCGCCAGCCGAAGGCTTCGCCGACCACGGAACCGAGCGGGATGCCGAGCAGGAAGGCAAGCGTGGTGCCCGCCATCACGGTCGCGATCGCGCGGCCGCGCTGTTCGGGCGGCGCCAGCATGGTCGCCGCCGCCAGCGCCGTCGGCACCACCGCGCCGGACGCCACGCCGGCCAGCACGCGCCACGCCATCAGCGCCTCGTAGGAGCCGGAGAACATCAGCAGCAGGTTGATGGCGCCGAGCAGCGCGAGCCCGAACGCGATCACCCCCCGCCGCGGCAGCCGCGCCGCGAGCGCCGCGACGAAGGGCGCGGACAGCGCGAAGGCCAGCGCATAGACAGAGGCGAGCTGCCCCGCCGCCGGGACGGAGACGGAGAGATCCGCCGCCATCTCGCCGAGCAGCCCGGCGAACACGAAGGACTGCGTGACGGAGGCGAAGGCGGCGAGCGCCAGCACCGGCACGCGGCGGGAGGGCGCTGCCATGCCGCCGGTGTAGGTGCCCGGCGCGGCCTGCGGAAGGGCCGTGCTCATTCGGCGGGCTCCAGCGCGGCCAGCCGCGGCGCGGGCGCTTGCCTGCCGCGCCGCCCGAGCGCGAAGCCGTAGAGCGCCGGCACCACCAGCAGCGTCGCGAAGGTGGCGACCGTCAGGCCGCCGATCATCGCCACCGCCATCGGCCCCCAGAACACCGACAGGGTGAGCGGCACGAAGGCGAGCACGGCGGCGAGCGCCGTCAGCACCACCGGCCGCGCCCGGCGCACCGTGCTCTCGATGATCGCCTCGCGCAGCGGCAGCCCGGCCTCGAGATCCTGCCGCACCTGGTCCACGAGGATCAGCGTGTTGCGCATGATCATCCCCGCAAGCGCGATGACGCCGAGGAGGGCCACGAAGCCGAAGGGCGCATCAAGCAGCAGCAGCGCCGCCGCCGCGCCCGGGATGCCGAGCGGGGCGGTGGCGAACACCAGCGCCGCGCGGCCGATGTGGCGCAGGCTCAGCATCAGCAGCAGCAGCATGACCGCGACCATCACCGGCATCAGCGCGAACAGCGAGGCGTTGGCCTTGGCCGCCTCCTCCGCCGCGCCGCCGGTCTCGATGCGATAGCCGGGCGGCAGGGTGGCGGCGAGCGCGCGCATCGCCGGCTGCGCCGCCCGCGTCACGTCGGGCGCCTGGACGCCGGGCAGGATCTCGGCGCGGACGGTCAGGAAGCCCTCGCGATTGCGGCGCCAGAGGATCGGTTCCTCGGTGGTCGGCACCAGCCGCGCCACCTGCGACAGCGGCACCGGGCCCGAGGGGCCGAGCAGCGTCAGGTCGCTGAGGCCTTCGAGCGAGGCGCGCTCCGCGGCCGGCGCGCGCAGCACCACGTCCACCAGGCGGTTGCCTTCACGGAGCTGCGTGGCCGTCTGCCCGCCGAGCAGCATGGCAAGCCCGGTCGAGACCGCCTGCGGCGACAGGCCGAGCTGCGCGATCCGGTCGAGGTCGAGCTCCGCCCGCAGCGAGGGCATCCGCTCGCTCCAGGCGAGCTGCACGTTGCGGGTGCCCGGCGTGGCGCGGAGCAGTGCCGCGGCCTCGTCGGCGATGCGGCGCAGTTCCACCGGATCGCTGCCGACCACGCGGAACTGCACCGGAAAGCCGACCGGCGGCCCGAACTCGAGGCGCGAGACCCGCACGCGCGCCTCCGGGTACAGCCCGTCCTCCACCTCGCGCTGCAGGCGCGCGAGCAGACGTTCGCGCGCGGCGAGGTCGCGCGACTGGATCACCACCTTGGCGAAGGCCTCGTTCGGCAGGTCGGGGTTCAGCGCCAGGAAGAAGCGCGGCGCGCCGGCGCCGAGGTAGGTGGTGTAGGTGAGGGCGTCCGAATCGCCCTGCAGAGTCCGCTCGACGCGGCGGGCGACGGCCTCGGTCGCGGCGAAGGAGGCGCCCTCGCGCAGGTTGATGTCCACCAGCAGTTCCAGGCGCTGCGAGGTCGGGAAGAACTGCTGCTTCACCATCCCCATGCCGGCGAAGCCGGCCAGCATCACGCCGACCGTCGCGCCCGCGACGATCCAGCGCCGGTCCACGCACCAGGCGACGGCGCGGCGGAACGCGTCGTAGAAGCGGCCGGAGTAGCTCTCGTGGTGGCCCGCGCCGGGCTTCACCTTCAGCAGCCAGGCGCCGAGCACGGGCGTGAACACCACGGCCACCACCCAGGAGGCGACCAGCGCCGCGCCCACCACCCAGAAGATGCCGCCCGCGTATTCGCCCGAGGTGGAGGCGGCGAAGCCCACGGGGATGAAGCCGGCGACGGTGACCATCGTGCCGAACAGCATCGGCGACGCCGTGGAGGTCCAGGCGAAGCCCGCCGCCCGCATGCGGTCCCACCCCTGCTCGAGCTTCACGATCATCGCCTCGATGGCGATGATCGCGTCATCCACCAGCAGCCCGAGCGCCAGGATCATCGCGCCGAGGCTGATGCGCTCGAGCTCCGTCCCGCGGATCATCAGGAACACGAGCACGGCGGAGATGGTGAGCGGCACCGACAGCGCGACGATCAGCCCCGCGCGGACGCCCAGCGACAGGAAGCACACCAGCAGCACCACGGCGATCGCGGCGGCGAATTTGCCGAGGAACTCGTTCACCGAATACGCCACGATGCGCGGCTGGTCGGTGATGAGGTCGAGCGAGAGCCCCGCCGGCAGCTCGGCGCGGATCGCCGCCAGCTCGGCGCGCAGCGCCTCGCCGAGGCGCAGCACATTCACCCCGGGCGCCTTGGCCAGCGCGATGAGCACCGCGGGTTCGCCCTCGTGGCGGATCGCGCGGTCGGGCGGGTCGGCGACGCCGCGCCGCACCTCTGCGATGTCGCCAAGGCGCAGCGAGCCGCCCTCGGCCGCCACCGGCACGGCGCGGATCGCCTCCAGCCCGTCCAGCGCGCCGTCCACCCGCAGGTGGATGCGCGTCGTGCCGGTCTCGACCACGCCCGCCGGCGCGACCGGGTTGAAGGACGCGAGCGCCTGCGCCACCGCCTGCGGCTGGATGCCCAGCGTCGCCATGCGCGCGTGGCTGATCTCGACGAACACGCGCTGCGGCTGCTCGCCGTCGATCAGCACGCGGCCGGCGCCGGGCAGGCGCAACAGGCGCAGGCGGATCCGCTCGGCCTGGCGCACCAGTTCGGCATTGTCGGCGCCGCGCAGCGCCATCACGGCGGAATAGACGTCGGAATACTCGTCGTTGAAGAAGGGGCCGCGCACGCCGGCGGGCAGGGTGTGCGCGATGTCGCCGACGCGCTTGCGCACCTGGTACCACAGCCCGGCGACCTCGCGCGGCGGCGTGGTGTCGCGCAGCAGCACCGTGATCACCGCCTGGCCCGGCCGCGTGTAGGTCTGCAGCGTGTCGAGCCAGGGCAGATCCTGCAGGCGGCTCTCGATACGGTCGGCGACCTGCGCCTGCATCTCTTCGGCCGTCGCACCCGGCCAGGCGGCGGTGACGACCATCACTTTCAGCGTGAAGGAGGGGTCCTCTGCGCGGCCGAGACGGTCCCACGCCCAGGCGCCGGCGAGCAGCAGCAGCGCCATCAGGAAGCCGGTCAGCGCGCCGTTCTTCAGCGCCCATTGCGACAGGTTGAAGCGGCGTTCCATGGCGCGTCTCCGGCTCAGCGCAGGGTGGCGGCGAGCCGCGTGTCCACCACGCGCACGGGCATGCCCGGATCGAGCAGCTGCGGGCCGAGTGCCACGATCCGCTCGCCCTCGCGGAGCGGTCCGCGCAGCAGCGCGGTGGTCTCCGTCACGCGCAGCACCTCGACCGCGACGGCGCTCGCGCGGCCGTTCTCGATGCGCCAGACCATCGGGCCCTGACCGCGATCGTGCAGCGCCGAGAGCGGGACGGTCGCCACCATCCCGCCGCGCGCGGGCAGGGTGACGGTCGCGGTCATGCCAAGCGCGAGGGTGTCGGGCGCCTCCGGCAGCGCGAAGCGCGCGGCATAGGTGCGAAGCGGCCCCTGCGCCTGCGGCGACACCTCGCGCAGCCTGACGGGCAGCGCCGCGTCCGGCAGCGCCCAGAACCGGGCCGTGGCGCCAGGGGCGGAGAGGGCGGAGAGAGCGGCTTCCGGCACCGCCACCTCGATCTCGCGCTCGGCGAGATCGGCCAGCCGCAGCACCGGGCGGCCTTCGGCCACCACCTGGCCCGATTCGGCCAGCAGCGCCGTGACGATCCCGGCCGAGGGCGCCCGCAGCGTGGCGTAGGAGAGGCGGTTGCGCGCGAGGTCGAGCGCGGCGGCGGCGGCTTCCGCCCGTTCGGCGGCGGCGCGCGCGGCGGTCTCGCGCTGGTCGAGCACCGCGACCGCGATGTGCCCGCCGGCGCGCAAGGCGCGGGCGCGCTCGGCGTCGGCGGCGGAGCGGGCGCGCTCGGCCTCGGCGGCGGAGAGCTCGGCCTCGGCGGCGCGCAGCGCCAGCAGCAGGTCGGCGGGATCGAGCCGCGCCAGCACCTGCCCGGCGGCGACCCGGTCGCCCGGCTCGACCAGGCGCTCGGTGATGCGGCCGCCGATGCGGAAGGCGATCTCCGCCTCGCGGCGCGCGCGCAGCGTCCCGGTGAAGGCGCGTGGAGGCTCCGCGGGGGAGAGACGGATCTCCGCAGCCTGCACCGGGCGCGGCGGTTCCGGCGTGGGGGCAGAGGTGTCGGCCTCGGCCAGGCAGCCGGCGAGCAGGGGCGCGACGACGAGGAGGGGGGCGAAGCGTCGGGTGGCTTGGGTCGGCATGGCGGGGGTTCCGTCCGTCTGTCGGTCACCATGAACCCAAGATTGACGAAAGTCAACAATCGTCAGTCGGTATCCGTCAGGCTATCGGGTCGGGTCGCAGCGCGCGGAGGACGAAGGCGATCATGTCCTCATGCGCGGCGCGCAGCTCCTCCGGCGTCTCGCCATGGGCGAAGCATTCGGCCACGTGGTGCGGGTGGTTCCACGGCAGCATCGCGTGCTTGATCGTCAGCGCCGTGCGCTCGGGGTCGAGCCGCGCGAAGTCGCCCGACGCCATCCCGTCCATCAGCACATGGCGGATCGAATCGACGATCACGCGGACGAAGCGTTGGACCACGCCCCAATGCTCGCCGATCGCCGCCGTCACCATGTCGTGCAGGCGCTTCTCGTGGAAGAACATCTCCACCTCGCGCCGGTGCAGGAAGCGCAGCAACTCCGCCATCCGCTCGGGTGGGCGCCCGGGGCCGCGGGCGATCTCCCAGGCGCTTTCCGACAGCGATTGCAGCATCTGCGCCGCGATCGCCTCGTTGATCGCGCTCTTCGAGGCGAAGAAGCGATAGACATTGGCCGGCGACATGCCTAGTTCGCGCGCGATGTCGGCGACCGCCGTCTTCTGGTAGCCCATGGTCCGGAACAGCCCGAGCGCGACGTCGAGGATCCGCTGCCTGGTCGCCTCGGCGCGGTCGGCCGGATGGTCCTGGAGGGTCTCGGCAGCAGGCTTCATGAGGTGATGAGTATCGTCATTCGTCAGGAATGTCCAGCGTCGCCGCCGCGCCGGTGGACGCCGACGCGGCGGCACCGCATCGTCTTCCCGTCACGCCCTGGAGCCACGCCATGCCCGTCCCCGACGTCTCCCCCGCCGAAGCCTGGGAAGCGCTTCTCACCGACAAGATGGCGGTGCTGGTGGATGTCCGCACCGACGCCGAGTGGACCTTCGTCGGCATCCCGGACCTCTCCAAGGCCGGCAAGCAGGCGGTGCTGATCCCCTGGCAGGTCTATCCCTCCATGCAGGTGAACGGCTCCTTCCCGGAACACCTGCACAAGGCCGGCATCACCGCCGACCACAAGGTGTACTATCTCTGCCGCTCCGGCGCGCGCTCGCTGGCCGCGGGCCAGGCGGCGCAGCAGGCGGGCTTCCCCAACGCCTTCAACATCGCCGACGGCTTCGAGGGCCCGGTGGACGCGGACGGCCATCGCGGCACGATCGCCGGCTGGAAGGCCTCGGGCCTGCCCTGGCGGCAGCGCTGAGCCCTACGCGAAGCGTTCGGGGAACAGCGCGGAGAGCCCCGCCTCCGACGCCTCGCAGCGCCCCCGCTCGGTGATCAGCCCGCTCACCAGCCGCGCCGGCGTCACGTCGAAGGCCGGGTTCGCCGCGCCGCTGCCGGCGGCGGCGACGCGCACCGTCGCCACCGTGCCGTCGGGCAGGAGGCCGGTCACCTCCGTCACCTCTGTCGCGCTGCGCTCCTCGATCGGGATCTCGGCGATGCCGTCGCTCACCCGGGTATCCAGAGTCGAGGAGGGCAGCGCCACCCAGAACGGCACGCCATTGTCCTTCGCCGCCAGCGCCTTCAGATAGGTGCCGATCTTGTTGGCGACGTCGCCCCGCCGCGTCACGCGGTCGGTGCCGACGATCACCAGGTCCACCTCGCCATGCTGCATCAGATGGCCGCCGGCATTGTCGGCCACGACGGTGTGCGGCACGCCATGCGCGCCGAGTTCCCAGGCCGTCAGCGCCGCGCCCTGGTTGCGGGGCCGCGTCTCGTCCACCCAGACATGCACGGGCAGGCCCGCGTCATGCGCCCGGTAGATGGGGGACAGCGCGGTGCCCCAATCCACCGTCGCGATCCAGCCGGCGTTGCAGTGCGTCAGGATGTTCACGCGCCGCCCCGGCTTGCGCGCGGCGACCTCCTCGATCAGCGGCAGGCCGTGGCGGCCGATCGCCTCGTTCATCGCGACATCCTCGTCGCAGATCGCTGCGGCCTCGGCATAGGCGACGGCGGCGCGCTCGGACAGCGGGGTGTTGCGCAGCCGCGCCAGCATCCGCTCCAGCGCCCAGCGCAGGTTGATCGCGGTCGGGCGCGTCTCGCCCAGCATCGCGGCGACCGGCTCGAGCGACGCCGGGTCGCGCCGCAGCGCCAGCGCCAGTCCATAGGCGGCGACCGCGCCGATCAGCGGCGCCCCGCGCACCTGCATGGAGCGGATGGCGTGCGCCACCTGCCGCTCGTCGGTCAGGCGCAGCACCTCGACGGCCCAGGGCAGCCGCGTCTGGTCGAAGATCCGGACGGACCAGCCATCGGCCGGGTCCACCCAGACGCTGCGATGCGGGACGCCGTTGATCTTCATGCCGCGGCCACCGCCTCGATCTCGATCAGCCAGGCGGGATCGAGCAGCCCGGCGACGACGGTTGTCGCCGCCACCTCGCGCCCGCCCAGCACCTCCGCACGCACGGCGCGCGCCACCGGGGTGAAGGCGGCGTCCGTCAGGAAGGCTGTCACCTTCACGATGTTGTCCGGCCCCATGCCGGCGGCGGCCAGCTGCGCCAGCACGTTGCGCCAGCAGGCGCGGCACTGCGCCTCGAAGCCTTCGGGCACCGTGCCGTCGGCAAGCGCCGGGATCTGCCCGCTGACGAACAGGAAGCGGCTGGCGCCGGAGACCTCGACGGCGGCGGCGTAGCCGCGCGTCGCGGGCACGTCGGGAGAGGCGACGATGCGGCTCTGCATGGGAGTCTCCGGGTCCGGGTGGATCGTCAGATGCCCTGCTGCGCGCGGCGATGCAACGCGGTGCGTCAGATCCGCTGGTGCAATGCGCAGACCAGGGTGAACAGCCGCCGCGCCGTCTCGAAATCGAGGTCGATCTTGCCGCGCAGGCGCTCGGCGAGCAGTTCCGCCCCCTCGTTGTGCAGCCCCCGCCGGCCCATGTCGATCGCCTGTACGCGCGCTTCCGGGTGGCCGTCATGCACCGCCATCTCGTGGCTTTCCACCACCAGGTGGTAGTCCTTGATCAGCCGCCGGAACGGCCCGAGGGCCAGCGCCAGCACGCGCAGCGGCCGGTCCTCGGCATCGCGGATGTCGAACACGAGCCGCCCGTCGCGGACCGCCAGGTGCAGCGAGAAGGGCCCGTGCGGCAGGCCCTTCGGGTCGAAGCGGTTGCCGGAGAGCAGGTCGCGCACCGCCGCGCGCCGGTCCGCCTCGGCGAAGGCCGAGGGCGCGGGCGCCGCGTCGGGCAGTTCCAGCCGGACGATCCGCCTGTCAGGCACGGCCGCTCTCCGGCCCCTGCTCGGAGCCGTCGATCCCGAGCCGCAGCATCAGACCGATGGTCGCGCCCTTCACCGGCCGCAGCAGCAGGATGCAGGCGAGCGTGATCACCGGCCCCCACAGCACGGCATGCACCCAGAGAGGCGGGGCGAGCGTGCGCTCCAGCCCGAACACGAAGGGCGCGATCAGCTTGCCCGCGATGAAGATGGTGAAATAGGGTGGCGCGTCGTCGGCGCGGATGCGGCCGAGCTCGGTGTCGCAGGCCTCGCAGCGGTCCACCGGCTTCAGGTAGCCGGCGAACAGCCGCCCCTCTCCGCAGGCGGGGCAGCGGCCGCGGGCGCCGCGCCACAGCATCCCGCGCAACCCGGGGTCGGCGTCTCGCCAAGTGGCGGGGCGCGGCGGCGGGGTGGCGCCGCTGGCGGCGTCCGCGTGCATGGTCTGGTCTTCCCCCTGCCGGGCGGGCCGCCCGACATCTTTGTGCAATGCAATATATCCGCCCGCACGGGGCCCGGGGTCAAGGACCGAATCGTCTCGTCCCGGTCAGGTGAACACCACCGTCTTGCGGCCGTTCAGCAGCACCCGGTCCTCGAGGTGCCAGGCGACGGCGCGGGCGAGCACCCGGCGTTCGATGTCGCGGCCCTTCCGCACCAGGGTGTCGGGCGTGTCGGCGTGGGTGACGCGCTCGACGTCCTGCTCGATGATCGGCCCTTCGTCGAGGTCGCCCGTCACGTAGTGGGCGGTCGCGCCGATCAGCTTCACCCCGCGCTCATGCGCCTGGTGGTAGGGCTTGGCCCCCTTGAAGCCGGGCAGGAAGGAGTGGTGGATGTTGATGCAGCGGCCCGTGAGCTTGGCCGCCAGCCCGCCAGACAGGATCTGCATGTAGCGCGCGAGCACCACGAGCTCCGCGCCCGAATCGCGGATCAGCTGCCACAGCGCGTGCTCCTGCTCGAGCTTCGTCTCGGGCGTGATCGGCAGGTGGTGGAAGGGCGCGCCCTGCAGGTCGTGGTGCGCGAAGGCCTCGGCGGGGTGGTTGGACGCGATGCCGACCAGATCCATCGTGAGTTCGCCGATGCGGCGGCGGTACAGCAGGTCCGCCAGGCAATGGTCGGGCCTGGAGACGAGGATCAGCACCTTCCGCGGCGCCGTCCCGTCGCGCAGCGTGAAGGCCATGCGGTATTCGGCGGCGAGCGTCGCGAAGCCGGCGTTCAGCGCCTCGGTCGGCGGCAGGGTTGCGCCCGGGGCGGCGCGGAACACGACGCGCATGAAGAAGCGGCCGGTCGCCTCGTCGTCGAACTGCTGCGCGTCGCGGATGTCGCCGCCCTGGCCGAGCACGAAATTCGCCACCGCCGCCACGATGCCGGGGCGGTTCGGGCAGGAGAGCGTCAGGATCAGCGCGCGGTCAGGCATGGCGGGGCTCCGGTCAGGCGGGCGGTGATGCGGCGGGAGATGGGGCGGGCAGGGCTGCGCACCAGGACAGCGCGCCGCGCGCCGCAGCGCGGCCGGTGGCGAGGCAGGCGGTCAGCAGATAGCCGCCGGTCGGCGCGTCCCAGCCGAGCATCTCGCCAGCGGCGAACACGCCAGGATGGGCGCGGAGCATGAAGCGCTCGTCGAGCGCGTCCCACGCCACGCCGCCGGCCGACGAGATCGCGCGGTCGAGCCCAGCGAGGCCGGTGACGCGGAGCGGCAGCGCCTTCACCCGCGCCGACAGCGGCCGGCCATCCGGCGCTTCGCGCAGCAGCGCGGCCGCGACCGGCGGCAGCCCGCCCGCGACGCGCAGGTGGTTGGCGAGCGAGCGCGACCCGCGCGGGCCATCCAGCCGCGCGGAGAGCGCCGCGGCGTCGAGGTCGGGGCGCAGGTCGAGTGTCAGCAGCGCCTCTCCGGTTGCGGCCAGCGCGGCGCGGATCGGCGCCGACAGCGCATAGACCGCGCCGCCTTCCAGGCCGCTGTCGGTGACGATCGCCTCGCCCCGCACGCGCGCATCGCCGCAGGCCAGCGCGATGCGCTTCAGCGGCGCACCCGCGAAGCGCGCGCGGAACCCGTCCGACCACGCGATCCGGACGCCGCAGTTGGACGCGACGAAGGGCGCGACCGCCACGCCCCGCAGCGCGGCCACCCAGGCCGCATCCGACCCGAGCCGCGGCCAGGACGCGCCGCCGAGCGCCAAGACCACCGCGTCGGCGTGGTGCGTCACGGCACCGTCCGGCGTGTCGAAACGCGGCGCGCCGTTCTCGGAGAAACCCGTCCAGCGATGGCGCGCGCGCA
>Ga0272446_1006064_pt1 | contig 12871 bp, 9 predicted proteins | sample YNPCB0061_FD_194587 | JGI IMG/M metagenome (GOLD analysis project Ga0272446, IMG submission 194587) | Hot spring microbial mat communities from Yellowstone National Park, WY, United States - YNP-CB-006-1 | ecosystem: Environmental > Aquatic > Thermal springs > Hot (42-90C) > Sediment | place... | reverse complement strand
GGTTTTACAAAATTTCCATTGACAGTTACACAATTTGCTTTGATTAATTTTTGAATTCTTGTTCTGGTTGCATTTTCGACTGAGTTGGTAAGGAATACATCAATTCTTTCTTTTCTTTTCCCTTCAGGAACCTCAATTTTAATTTTCTTTTCCGTTACTATCTTGGTCATTTTCTATTTGAATTGAAGTTGTATTTGTTTCTTCAATTTTTTCTGTGAATAAAGAAGGTTCGACATTACCGGTTGCATCAATTTTATTCTCAGCTTCAATTTTCTTTTCTGTTCGATGGAAAAGAAGTAATAAAATTACACCGATTGTTACTGATGAATCTGCGACATTAAAAACAGGAAAGCGATCGTAGGTTCTTCCAAATAATGTGAAATCAAAAAAATCCGCATTGAAAAAATCTACAACTTTACCATAAAATATCGGTGCATATCCATAAAAGACACCGTAAAAAGTTCTATCTATTAAATTACCAATTGCGCCACCGAGAATTAATGCGAGTGCTACTCGAACAATTAATTTTTCAGATCTTGATTTATATAAATAGAAAAAAATTCCTATCGTAGCTAAAAGAGTAAAAATTGAGAGAAATAATTTTGAAGTTTCATTTACATCAATACCAAAAGCAAGTCCGGGATTTTCAACAAAAGTAATTTTGAAAAAATCCCCAAACACGTTTATGCTACTTCCATAATCCATTCCTTGAACATGAATATTAAGTAATGGAATAGTTCCACCTTTGACCAAAAATTTTGAAACTTGATCAATAAGTACAACCGCAAAAGTCAAATAAAGAACCGCCAATCAATTACCTCAATATTTTTTCATCTTTTGTTTAACTTGCAAACAATGTTGTGTGTGTGGAACTGCCAACAATCTTTCTTTTGGAATTAAAGGACAAGTTGGACACAAGTTTTGTGGTTCATCAATACATTCAATACAAATTCCATAAGTTCCATTTTCAATTCTTTGCAGAGCATCGTCAAGATAACCTAAGAATTTATTTTCTCTTTGAGCCCACAAATATAATTTTTCCCTTTCCATTGCATCTGTTCCCTGCTCTGCCATATGCAATGAATATGGAGAATTTTCATTTACATATTGACCAGTTGAAGGATCCATCATTTGATCTTTCAATGCTTGAAGTTGTTCGATGATTTCATTTCTTTTTTCAAGAATTACTTTTTTAAATTCTTCAAGATCCTTTTTAGAATAACCAAGAATTTTCTTTACTTTTTTTGTTGGAGATATAACTTCAACATGTTTTGTTCTCTTTGATTGAGAAGTACTGGGAGCTGCTGATTTCTTTTTAGCAGTTTCTCTTTTTACTGCTTTTTTCTCTTTAACAAGTTTTGGTTTTGCTGCTGGCTTTACAGCTTTTTTGGTTTTACTTGCTGCTTTCTTTGCAACTTTTGGTTTAGCAGCAGATTTTTTTGTAACAGTTTTTTTCACAACTTTTTTTGCCATTTATGCCTCCAATACTTTTTTAAATCTTCTTGATAATAATATTACAATTAAATTCACCAATTTGAAAATCTTGCGAAAATCCATCTGATGTTGAATTAAAATTTATTTCATCAGCTAAAACTTCGTTCGCAATGTAATCATTAAACTTAGTCAAATAATCATTCAATTTTTGTTCTGAAGAATAAAATACTTTTATTCTATCAACAACATCAAAGTCAGCATCTTTTCTCATGTTCTGAATTCGATTTACAAATTCTCTTGCATAACCTTCTGCAATTAATTCTTCATTAAGTTCAGTATCGACTGCAACTGTAACTCCTTCTTCACTTTCAACAAGCCAGCCTTCAATTTCATGACTTACTATTTCAATATCTTCTTTTGTGATTTTCACTTTTTCATTTTCAACAGAAATTTCGAGTTCACCATTTTTTTCAAGTAAAGAAATTGAAGCTCCATCTAAATTCTTTATCGCCGTTGTCAAAGCTTTAACAAGTTTTCCATATTTTGGACCAACAACCTTAAAGTTTGGTTTTGCTGATTTATTAACAATAGCAGAATCATCATCAAGAATAATTAATTCTTTGATGTTAACTTCTTCAAGAATTACATCTTCCATTTTTTGAAGAGCATCACGTTTTGATTTATCAATCGCAACCATCATTTTCAACAAAGGTTGACGAACTTTCAAATTATTTTTTGCTCTTATTGATCTTGTTAAATAAACAACACGCTGAGCAATTTCCATTTTGTCTTCAAGTTCACCTTCATAAAATTCTGGTTTTGGTATAAATGCTAAATGTACAGATTCGAATTCATCTTTCTTTGTAACGTTATTAAGATTTTGATATAATTCCTCTGTGATAAATGGAGCAAAAGGTGCGGCAAGTTTCGTAATTGTAACTAAACATTCATACAAAGTTTGATATGCAGAAAGTTTATTTGCATTAATTTCCGATTTCCAGAATCTTCTTCTGCTTCTTCTTACATACCAATTTGATAGTTGATCAATCGTAAAATTAGAAACCTGACGAGCTGCTTTGGTAACATCATAAGTTTCCATCAATTCAGAATATTCTTTCACAAGTGAATGAAGTTTTGAAATAATCCATCGATCAATTTCTGGTCTTTCTGAATAAGGAATTTTTTCTTCACTCATATCAAACTTATCGATGTTTGCATAAAGTGCAAAGAAATTATATGTGTTAACTAATGTTCCAAAAAATTTTCTTTGTACTTCAACAATTCCATCTTCATCAAACAAAGTTGGTTTCCATGGTGGAGAAGTTGTAACCAAATACCACCTTGTTGCATCAACTCCATATTTATCAAACATTAAGAATGGATCAACAACATTGCCGCGACTCTTGGACATTTTTAATCCATTCTTATCAAGAATTAATTCATTGACAATTAAATTTTTATAAGCCACACTATCAAAAACCATTGTTGCAATTGCATGCAATGTATAAAACCATCCACGTGTTTGATCAATTCCTTCACAAATAAAATCTGCAGGGAAATTGGATTCAAAAATTTCTTTATTTTCAAAAGGATAATGCCATTGAGCAAAAGGCATCGAACCACTATCATACCAAACATCAATTAATTCAGGAGTGCGTGTATAAATCTTTCCATCCTTTTCAAATTTTATTTCATCAACAAATGGTTTGTGTAAATCAATTTCTTCTTTTGGTAAATCTTTTACAGAAATTTTCTTTCCATCTCGTTCAACAAATCCTTCTTTCAATTCATCAATTGAACCAACTACAATCATATCACCTTCATCATTCAACCAAATTGGAAGAGGTGTTCCCCAATATCTATCACGAGAAAGTGACCAATCTTTATTTTCTTCGAGCCAATTTCCAAAACGACCAGCACCGACTTCCGGCGGACACCAATTGATTGTTTTATTTAATTCAATCATTCGATTTGCAATTTCAGTTGTACGAATGTACCAGCTATCTCTTGCATAATAAATCAAAGGATTATCACAACGCCAGCAATGTGGATATGAGTGTGTATAATCATTACCGGCTCTGTAAATTAATCCTCGCTCTTTAAGATTTTTTATAATGTCAGGATCAACACCTTTTTCTTCGTGTGTTTGAAATTGAATTGTCTTAACTAATCTTCCAGCAAAATCTGTAACTTGATCAGTGAATCTTCCACTCTTTGTTACAGGTTGAACAAATGGCAAATCATATTTTTTTGAAACTTCATAATCATCTGCACCAAATGCAGGAGCAATATGAACAACACCAGAACCATCTTCAGTACTGACAAAATCTCCAGCAATTACATACCAAGCTTTTTTATCAACTGGAATGTATGAGTAAAGTGGTTCGTATTCTTTGCCTAATAATTCAGAACCTTTTAATTCAGCAAGTAATTCATATTCTTCTTTAATTACTGAAAGTCTTGCTTTTGCTAAATATAAAGTTCCATGTTTTTCAGTTTTGATTTTTACGTAATCAATGTCTGGTCCAACAGCTAAGGCAACGTTAGAAATTAATGTCCAAGGAGTAGTTGTCCAAACTAAAATAAATGCATCTTCATCTTTCAGTTTGAATTTTATATAAACATTTGGATCATTTACTTCATCATAACCTAAAGCAAGTTCATGAGATGAAAGTGGAGTTTCGCAGTGAGGACATTGAGGAACAATTTTAAATCCTTTATAAATCAATCCTTTTTTATAAAGTTCTTTCAAAGACCACCAAACTGATTCAATGTAATCATTCGTGCAAGTTATATAAGCTTCATCAAGATTAATCCAGTATCCCATTCTCTCAGTTAAAGTACGCCAGCCTTCTTTCATTTCAATGTGATGATAAACTAAATCTTTAGCTTTTTTATTGAAAGCAGCGACACCATATTTTTCTATATCACTTTTTTGAGAAAAGTTTAATTCTTTTTCTAATGCAATTTCAATTGGTAATCCGTGCGTATCCCAACCAGCTTTACGATGGACTTGATAACCAGTCATTGTTTTATATCTGCAAACCAAATCCTTTAAAGTTCTTGCCATAACATGGTGAATGCCAGGACGACCATTAACAGTTGGTGGACCTTCATAAAAAGTAAATGATTTATTTTCATCTCTCGATGAAATACTTTTTTCAAAAATTTGATTTTCTTTCCAGAATTTCAGAATCGATTCTTCGATCTTTGGATAGCTAATTTTTTCGTCAAATTGTTTAAACATTTTTTATCTCTGTAAATTGTGATTAATTATTCTTCTTCTTTTTCGTATTGTTTTAAAAGTTCTCTTTCTGTTTGAATGAATTCCTTTAATCTTCTTTCTATTTGATTTTTTCTTTCGATCATATCATTTAATTTTTTCTGAACATCAAAAAGCATTTTGTCAGCCTTCAATTTTGCTTCCTCAATTGCAATTTGTGCCTCGCGCTGAGCATCCATCAATATTTTATTAACTTCATCTTCTTTGGAAGAATTTTTAACTAATTCTTTTTGAAGGATGAGTAATTCGCAAACCACCATTCCAAAGAATGCCATTGAACCAAGCATAATATTTCTAAGTGTAAAGAGAATTAAATTTTCAACGAGCAAATCACTCAATCCAAAATATTCTTTGAATAGTGTAAGAAGAATTATACTGAAAATTGCAGATGCAATAATCACTGCAAATATTATCTTGCCACCAAAATGATAGCCAAAACTTTTATTTGAAAACCAACCAATTGCAAAAGCAATAACAGACAGTACAAACCAAACCGAGAAATTTTGAAAACTTGATTTAAAAATTTCAGTGCTCAAAAAATCCGATGCAATTATAATTATAGCAAGCAATGCCGGAATTAAGTAATAATATTTTTTTAATTCTTTCACAGTTTTTTTATCACTTCTTTCATGATTAAAGTCATTTTCGGTTCAGCAGTCATTGCTGTTTCAATAATTTCTTTTACATCAACTGGTTTAAGTGAATCAGGAAAACATTCATCAGTAACAATACTAAATCCTAATACTTTCATTCCCATATGATTTGCAACAATATTTTCAGGCACAGTTGACATTCCTACAACATCAGCACCTATACTTCTTAAGAATCTATATTCAGCTTTTGTTTCTAAATTTGGTCCTGGAACTGAAACGTAAACACCTTTTTGGACTTTGATTTTATTTTCAAGTGCAACTTGTTCAGCTAATTCAATTAATTTATTATCATAAGGTTCGCTCATATCTGGAAAGCGTGGACCAAGTTCATCTTCATTTTTGCCAATTAATGGATTATCGCCCAACAAATTTATGTGGTCTGAAATAATCATAACATCGCCACGTTTGTAAATTGGATTCATTCCACCACATGCATTTGAAACAAGTAAAGTTTTTACTCCTAAAAATTTCATTACTCGAACAGGATAAGTGATTTGTTGCATTGTATAACCTTCGTAGTAATGAAATCTTCCTTGCATGGCAACAACTTTTTTACCGTTTATTTTCCCGAAGATTAATTTGCCATGATGAGATTCAACAGTTGAAAGTGGAAAGTGTGGTAATGATGCGTAATCAATTTCATGTTCAATTTCGATTTCACGAACTAAACCACCCAAGCCAGTTCCAAGAATGATTCCAATTTCATAATTATCTTTTGTGAAATTTCTAATTACTTCAAGAGTTTCATTGATTTTTTTAATTAATTCGCTCATAATAATTTCTCTAAAATGTCATCAACATTAATTTCAGGTTGTTCATTTTTTTGTTCTTCGCTTTGTTCAACTTCTTTTTTCTTTATCGAAGTATCAATTGGTTGAACGTCAAATTCAAGAACTGATGCTTGTGAATCTAACAAAGCTTTTATTCTTGCAATAAGCAATTTTTTTTCTTCTCTTAATTTGAGAACAGAATCACGAACTTTGTTTGCACTTTCTTTAGCATTTTCTACTAGTTGTGTAGCTTTGAGTTCAGCTTCTTTCAAAATTAATGCAGCTTGTTTTTTTGTTGATTCAACAGCTTTCGAAGAATTTTCAGTAGCACTTAATAATGCTGTCTGTAAATTTTTTTCTATTCTTTTATATTCTTTAAGTTGTTCTTCGCAACTTTCAAGTTCAGCTTTAAGTTTTTCATTTTCTGATTGAAGTTTTTCAAACTCATCTGAAAGTCTTTCAAGAAATGCTTTGACTTCATCCTTATCGTAGCCACGAACAGTCCTATTAAACTCTTGACTTTTAATTCCAAACGGAGTGAATTTCATAATCCACCTAATTAATTATAATTTCTTTCGCCAAAGATTGCAGTTCCAATTCTTAACATCGTTGCTCCTTCTTCAATTGCAATCTCAAAATCGTTTGTCATTCCCATTGATAACTCATTGATTGAAAAACCTTGACTTCTAATTTTTTCTCTTAGTTGATAAAGAGAATGAAAACTTTTGCGTATCAATTTTTCATCATCTGTAAATGGAGCCATAGTCATCAATCCAACAACTTCAATATTTTTTTTCTCTTTGCAAAAATCTAAAAGCTGAAAAATTTCATCTTCATTCTGCAAACCAAATTTTGTTGTTTCTTCAGATGTTTTAATTTCTAAAAGAACTTTCTGCAGCTTGTTTATTTTTTCCGCTCTTGAATTTATTTCTTCAGCTAATTTAATTGAATCAACAGAATGAATAAATTCAGCACGATTAATTACATATTTCACTTTATTGGTTTGAAGATGACCGATAAAATGCCAGAACACATTTTCATTTAAAAGTTCAGCTTTTCGATTTAACTCTTGAGCTTTATTTTCACCAAAATGAATTAGTCCAAGATTTTTTGCTTCTTTAATTAACTCTATCGGCTGAGTTTTGCTAACAGCAATTAATTTTAGCTCAGAAGAATTTCTTCCAATTCTTCTACAAGCATTTTCAATCTTATCTTGAACTATTTTTATGTTTTTTTCTAACATATTCTAAAAAGAGGGTGAAAATCTATTCCTTTGAGTTATAAAAGTCAATTAAAATTAAATATAAAAAAAGGTTGATACAAAAGTTCATTCTTAGAAACTTATACTTTTATATCAACCTCAATTACGTAAAAGAAAATATCAACTACAACCGGTTGTAGCTCCACAAGTATTACATTTTAAGCAAGTACCGTTTCTAACCATTGTCATACTTTGGCATTCAGGACAAATATCACCGGTGTATCCAGCTTCTCTTGCTCTCAATACCTTTTGATGATGAGATAAAGCATTATTAACCGATTGACTTTGAACATCAAGTTTAATTTTTTCTAAAGGGACATATGAATCATCCGGCTCGTAAGTCTTTTCACTAACAATTTCTTCACTAACATAATCAGCTTCAACCGAAAGAATTGATTTTTGTTTTTCATCATCATCAACATGGGCAAGATCATTTCTACCAAGATAAGTAACTGCTAATTCTCTAAAGATGTAATCTATTACAGAGGTTGACATTTTAATTCTCTTATGACCACTAACTACTCCACTTGGTTCAAAACGAGTGAATACAAAAGCATCAACAAATTCTTCAAGCGGAACTCCATGTTGTAAACCTAAAGAAATTGATATTGCAAAACAGTTTAATAAACTTCTAAATGCAGCACCTTCTTTATGCATATCAATGAAAATTTCTCCAAGCTGTCCATTTTCATATTCTCCTGTTCTTAGATAAACACTTTGACCATTGATTTTAACTTTTTGTGTGTAACCTGTTCTGCGATCTGGCAATTTTCTTCTTTTAGCAATGTAACGATGAATGATTTTTTCTGCAATCTTTACTATATCATTTTGTTCTTTCTTCTCAATCAAATCTTCAACTTCATCTTCAGTCATGGTATTCAGTGGTTGAGAAAGTTTTGAACCATCACGATAAAGAGCATTTGCTTTTACACCCATCTTCCATGAATGAAGATAAGCAAATTTGACATCATCAATTGTCGCATTATTTGGTAAGTTAATTGTTTTAGAAATGGCCCCAGAAATAAACGGTTGAGCAGCAGCCATCATATTAATATGAGCTTCGGAACGAATAAATCTTGTTCCTTTTTTACCACATTTATTTGCACAATCAAAAACTGGGTAATCTTCATGTTTTAAGAATGGAGCTCCTTCAACTGTCATTGTTCCACTTACATAATCATTTGCCGATGCAATTTCATCACGAGAAAATCCTAAAGCTGTTAAGAGATCAAAATTGTAATCATTAATTTGTTCATCTGTAAATCCAAGATTTTCTTTTAAGAATTTTTCTCCTATTGTATATTTATTAAATGCGAAAGTAATGTCAAAAACGGAAGGAAGAATTGATTCAAGTTTGCTCAAAACTTCTTCTGTAAATCCTTTTGCTTTTAATGATTCATGATTAATATGAGGACAACCAATTAATGTTCCTGCACCTTTAGCATATTTAACAATTTCTTTTATTTGTTCATCGTTATAACCTAATTTTTTTAATGCAGGAGGAATTGATTGATTTATTATTTTGAAATAACCACCACCAGCTAATTTTTTAAATTTCACTAAAGCAAAATCTGGTTCAATACCTGTTGTGTCGCAATCCATTACTAATCCAATTGTACCTGTTGGTGCAATTACTGTTACTTGAGCATTTCTGTATCCATATTTTTCACCAAGTTGTAAAGCTATATCAGCATCTTCTCTTGCGGCTTTTAATAGATCTGATGGGCAATATTCTGGATTAATTCCAACAGGATAAATTGATAATCCTTCATATTCTTCTTTTGGGACGTTGTATGCAGCTCTTCTATGATTTCTAATTACACGCAACATTGCATCTTTGTTTTCTTCAAATCTCGGGAAAGTACCGAGCTCTTTAGCCATCTCTGCTGATGTTGCATAAGCTTTCATGTGCATAATTGCAGTTAATGAACCAGCAATTGCATAAGCTTCTTTACTATCATAAGCAATTCCTTGTCTCATCAATAATGAACCAAGATTAGCATAACCTAAACCAAGTGTTCTATATTCATAACTTTTTTGAGCTATTTCTTTTGATGGATATTGTGCCATCAACACACTAATTTCCAAAACAATTGTCCATAATCTTGTTGCATGACGATAAGCCTCGATATCAAATTTCTGAGTTTCATCATTATAAAATTTAACCAAATTTAATGAAGCTAAATTGCAAGCAGTATCATCCAAGAACATATATTCGCTGCATGGATTTGAAGCTCTAATTCTTCCGCTATTTGGACAAGTATGCCATTCATTAATTGTTGTGTCGAATTGTAAACCCGGATCAGCACTCGACCAAGCAGCATATGCAATTTCATCCCAAAGATCTCTCGCTTTTAATGTTTTACTTGGTTTTGGTTTTCTTCCCTCTTTTTCAGCTTTCTTTAATTCTGTTCTCCAGTATAAATTCCAATCTCCGTCCTTTAAAACTGCATTCATAAATTCATTCGTGACACGAACTGAATTATTAGAATTTTGTCCTGATACAGTTGCATAAGCTTCACTATTCCAATCTTCATTATATACAGGAACTTCAATTGACTTGAAACCAAGTTTTGCTAATTTAATAACTCTATCAATATAATTTTCAGGAACATGAACTTGACGAGCTTCAATAATTGCTTTTCTTAAATATTGATTGGTCTTTTTATTGAATCGATCATTTTCAGGATGTTCCGTGTAGCAAGCTTTAATAATATTGTTCAAATGATAATTTAGAATTTTTGAACCAGCAACTAATGCCGCAACTTTTTGCTCTTCTACAACTTTCCAATTAATATATTCTTCAATATCAGGATGATCAATATCCAAAGTTACCATTTTTGCAGCACGACGAGTTGTTCCACCACTTTTAATAGCACCAGCAGATCTATCTCCAATTCTTAAGAAAGACATAAGTCCAGAAGATTTTCCACCACCGCTCAAAGGTTCATTGATACCACGTAAATCTGAAAAATTACTTCCGGTTCCGGATCCATATTTGAACAATCTTGCCTCACGAACCCACAAATCCATTATTCCACCTTCATTAACAAGATCATCTTTAATGGATTGAATAAAACAAGCATGAGGTTGTGGATGAGTATATGCATCTTCAGCACGAGTTAATATTCCAGTTCTATAATCAACATAGTAATGACCTTGAGCAGGTCCATTAATTCCATAAGCCCAATGTAAGCCAGTGTTAAACCATTGAGGTGAATTCGGTGCACAAAGTTGATTAGTTAGCATAAAGAGATGTTCATCATAAAATGCTTTTGCATCTTCTTCTGAGTCAAAATAACCAGCTTTCCATCCCCAATAAGTCCAAGTTCCTGCAAGTCGATGAAAAACTTGACGAGAATCTGTTTCACCATTAAATCTATCTTTTTCAGGTAGTTCATTTAACTTTGGATCAGCTTCACTTCTTTGTAACCAAACTGGAATTCCTTCTTCAGGAACTTTAACTAATAATTTTGGAACACCTGCTTTGCGAAAATATTTTTGAGCAATAATGTCTGTTGCAACTTGCGACCATTCTTTTGGAACAATTACATCTTCCATTTTGAAGACGATTGAACCATCGGGATTTTTAATTTCAGAAGTTCTTTTAACAAACTCTACAGTGTAAAGAGGATCTTTACCTTCAACTGTAAAAAGGCGATTAATCTTCATTGAAACATCCTTTATGAAAAAGTTCAAAATTTATGTTAGTTAAAATTTATTGAGGTTACAAAGTCAACCTCATCATGAGGGCAAAAGCAACTTAATTAAAATTTATTTTTCAAGCAATTGTATGAAAGCTTAATCAATAAATCATCTTATTGTTTTATCTAATTTTCGGTGTTCAATATAATTAAATATTATTTTAAGAAAATATTGTTTTTTTATTTTATTTTTTTATAGTAATTAAAATCACATTTAGAGGAAAATATGAATATTGAAAGATCTGCAGGAATTTTACTTCATCCAACTTCCCTTCCAGGGAAATTTGGCATTGGAGATTTAGGACCATCAGCTTATCATTTTGCTGATTTTCTTGAATCAGCTGGACAAACTTTATGGCAAGTTTTTCCATTAGGTCCAACCGGTTATGGTGACTCACCTTATCAATGTTTTTCTGCTTTTGCTGGCAATCCACTTTTGATAAGTCCCGAATTATTATTTGAAGAAGGATTACTCAACAAAGATGATATTGAACATACTCCACATTTCAATCCTCATAAAATTGATTATGGAAAAGTGATTGAATATAAAAATGATTTATTGAGAAAAGCATATCATCATTACAAATTAAAAAGAAACATAAAACAAGAATGCAAAAATTTTTGTGAAGAAAATAAATTTTGGTTAGATGATTTTTCATTATTCATGGCTGCAAAAAATTATCATCATGGTGTCTTGTGGACTGAATGGGATAGTTCAATTGCTTTTAGAAAAGATATTCCAACTTGGCAAAAGAAACTTGAAGATGAAATTAATTATCATGTTTTTCTTCAATTTATTTTTAATAAGCAATGGTTGAATTTAAAAAATTATGTTCATCAAAAAGGAATAAAAATAATTGGCGATCTTCCTATTTTCATTGCATATGATAGTGCTGACCTTTGGGCAAACAAAAATTTGTTTTCAGTTCGTGAAGATGGAACTCTTGAAAGTGTTGCAGGAGTTCCACCAGATTATTTTAGTGAGACTGGACAACTCTGGGGCAATCCTCTTTATAGATGGAAAGAAATGGAAAAAGATAATTTCCTTTGGTGGAGAAAAAGAATTTCTAATTTGTTGAAATTAGTTGATATAGTTCGCATCGATCACTTCAGAGGATTTGATGCTTATTGGGAAATTCCTGGTGATGCAAAAACTGCAATCAATGGTCGTTGGGTTAAAGCACCCGGATATAAATTGTTTAATGCAATAAAAAATGAATTGGGTGAATTACCAATTATCGCTGAAGATTTAGGAGTGATTACAGATTCAGTTGAAGAATTGAGAGATCATTTTGGTTTTCCAGGAATTAAAATTTTACAATTTGGTTTAGGCGCTGATGGTGATAAAAAGTTTTTGCCTCACAATTATATTAAGAATTGTGTTGTTCACACTGGTTCTCATGATAACGAAACAACAAGAGGTTTCCTTGAATCAGAAAGACGAAAAAATTCTGGAATTTATGAGTGGACACAAAAATATTTTAATTATTATGGTGATGATATGACATTTGAATTGATTCGTGCCGCATATGCATCAACTGCAAATATATGTGTTATTCCAATGCAGGATATATTGAATCTTGGTAATGAAGCAAGAATGAATTTCCCTGGTAGACTTGGAGGTAATTGGACTTGGAGATTTACTTGGAATCAAGTTCATAAAGATTTAGCATCAAGATATAAAGAAATGACAATTATGTTTGAAAGACCACCGTTGAAAAAAAATCAAAATGCTGTTATTGAAGTTGCTGAGGAATGATATTTAT
>Ga0272446_1006063_pt1 | contig 12873 bp, 9 predicted proteins | sample YNPCB0061_FD_194587 | JGI IMG/M metagenome (GOLD analysis project Ga0272446, IMG submission 194587) | Hot spring microbial mat communities from Yellowstone National Park, WY, United States - YNP-CB-006-1 | ecosystem: Environmental > Aquatic > Thermal springs > Hot (42-90C) > Sediment | place... | reverse complement strand
TAAAGATTCATTACTTTGAAAGAAGCCATCTTTTTAATTTCTGGAACTACTTCATAAGCACTACCATCAACAGTTTTAAAGTATTTTTTAAGATAGTATGGCGGAGTATTTCTAATTGAATAATCTCTATAAATAGCAGCTTTAGCTGTTTCTACAACCGCATTATTAATATCTGTACCGACTACTTCTAATTCAAAGTTAGGATATCTTGGTTTAATCAAATCTTGAAAAATCATTCCAATTGAATAAGCCTCTTCACCCGATGAACTTGCAGCACTCCAAATTCTAATTTTGTTTTTTCCGCTTTGTTGTTTTTGAGAAATTATTTCCGGAAGAATTTGCTGTCCTAATGCATCAAGTTGTGGTTGATTTCTAAAGAAAAAAGTTTCGTTTATGGTGATAGCTTCATAAAAATATTTTTTTTCATTTTGACCGTTAGCACTGAATCTGATTAAATCGAAGTATTCTTCAAATGTTTTCAATCCTAAATAATTCATTCTTCGCAAAAGTCTGCTTTCGAGAAAGTATTTCTTATTATCTTGAAAATAAATTCCAGTGTTTTCATAAATATACTTTCTAATATTTTCAAAAAAGGAAGCAGACATAACAGTAGGTTTAGAGCCAACTGCTGTTGAACCTTGAACAACCCCCGCTAGATTGAAATTAAATGTTGGATTCATGTTTATCAATTTTAGTTAGCTGATACATTATTATTTCTTAAATTAAAAACGAATTGTGCTCTATCACGAACCATTTCGTCTTCATCTTTGGTTAATTTTTCTAAGACATTAATTACATTTTCATTCGGAAGATTTTCAATTAGTTCAACTAATCTTAATCGATTCCAAACATTTTCATCTTCAAGCATTGAATCTGTAAATAATAACGCTGTTTCTGGATCAACATAAAACAAAATTTCCATTGAAGCTCGACGCACTTCTTCATCCGAGTTTTCTAATAACCCACTAACAGCTTGAGTTATTGAACGAACTTCTACCATTGTAATATTTACAGGTATTTGATATTCTACAACGTAAGCAATTGATTGAATGAAAAGATTTAGGATCTGTCTTAAATTTTTTGGCTTACTATTAATTACTTTGCTTATTTCTCGATAAATATATTCTGTGTTTCTAAACAATTTTGATTTTATCATTTCATCAAGCTCGGGATCTTCACCATAAATGGACAAGCTTGCAAACAAAATATCTTTATCATCAAAGGAATCAATTAAATCGAAAGCTACTTTTTTATTTTCAAGAGTTCCTTCGTTGATTGTGTACATTAATAGACTTTTCATTTTGTTATCGAAAGGAATATCTAATGAAAATCTTTCTTTTAGCTTTGCCAAAGATGTAATCAAAGGAATTACTAAAACTCCGGAAACATTATTAATTTGTTCCAACAAAAAGAAAAAGGTTTCGATATTTCCGATATAACCGAGACTTTCTAAAATTGAATATTGAGTTAATTCATCTTCATTAGGATACTTGGCTGTTAAAAAACCAAGTGCTTCTGTTGAACCTATTTTTCCAAGTGCTTCAACAATTGTTGGCTTAAATAATTCATTTCTATCATAAAATAGCATTAAAACTTCAACGGCATTTTCATAACGCAAATTACCAAGCGCTTCAATACATGCAAGAATTACATTATCATTTTCCGTTCCGCTTAAAATTCCCATCACAAAAAGTGAAGCTCTTTGATCACCAATTAATCCAAGAACATCAACAATAAATTTTATATTATCATCATCATTTTCATGGTCAAATTCAATCATTGCATCAACTGCGTTGGAACCAAGTTTCAACAATACTTCACCAGCAAGATTTCTTACTGCAATATCTTTAGATGCAACAAATGGAACTACATGTTTTGCGAATCTTGAATCTTGCGAAGAAATTATAAACATCGAAGCTGCATTTCTCACACCTTTATCATTTTCACTCAACAAATTGGAGATTGCAATTATTAAATCATCATCTAAATCATCAGTTTGAATATTATTTATCGTTTCATATTTTTCATCTGAATTTCCTTTGGTTAATTTTTCAAGTAACACTTTTTTTGAATTATTTGTCATAGCTTTACCATCTTTTTGATTTATTAGACAATTATTGTGCCCATTATTTTTTGGAACTATTGATTATTTTTTTATTAATTCCTTATACGATTGACTAATATTAGCCAAGTGATAAAGATTAATCATTGTTGAATAATAATTTCTATAAACTGAAATTATTATCGAAAGATTTGCGAAAAAGATTAGAGAAAATTTTACCCCAATTAAAAATTTTTACTGCTAAGAAATATTCTTTGTAACTTCTATTCCAAGTTGTTCCATTCTATATCTTAATTTTGAACGAGAAAGACCCAAAACTTTTGCTGCTTTAACTTGATTACCATTTGTAATTTTTAATGTTTTTAAGATTAATGCTTTTAAAACGACATCAATCTTAATTCCTTTTTGAGGAATTTGGAGTATGAATTTATCTTCTTCAGCTTCAAAGCCGGCTTTGTTTTCAATTAAGAAAGAAAAATGACTGTCGTTTAATTCTTCTTCTTCTGCAAGAAGCATTACTCTTTCCATTACATTTCGCAATTCACGTACATTTCCTTTCCAATTGTAAGCTTTTAAGATTTCAATTCCACTTGGATCAATTCCATGAATATGCTTTCCAAATTTTTGAGAAAACTCATTTAAGAAAGAATATGCGATGTAAACAATATCTTCTTTTCTTTCGCGTAAAGGTGGAATTGTAATTTTTGCAACATTCAATCTATAGAATAAATCTTCTCTGAATGTTCCTTTGGCAACTTCTTCTTCAAGATTTCGATTAGTTGCCGCAAGGACACGAACATTTACAGAAACTTCTTTTTCTCCACCAAGTCGATAAAACTTTTTCTCTTGAAGAACGCGTAATAATTTAACTTGTAAATCCAAACTGAGTTCACCAATTTCATCCAAAAGAATTGTTCCACCATCGGCTAATTCAAACTTGCCAAGTTTTGTTTTTGAAGAAGCTCCAGTGAATGCACCTTTTTCATGACCAAATAATTCACTCTCGGCTAACTCTCTTGGAATTGTAGCACAATTGATTGTGATGAATGGTGCATTTGCTCGTGGACTTTTTTGATGAATATATTTTGCAAATACTTCTTTTCCTGTTCCACTTTCTCCTTCAAGAAGAATTGTTGTATCGCCACTTTTTGCAAGTTTTTCAACGGCAGTAACTATTCTTTGAATCTTTGAACTTTTACCAAAAAATTCTCTTGTAAGTTCATTTTCTTCCAACAAGGTATGAAGTTTATTAACTTCACTTTTGAGACGTAAATTTTCTACAGCTTTATCAAGAATAATTTTGAGTTGTTCTAAATCAATTGGTTTAAGAAGAAAATCGAATGCGCCGGATTTAATTGCAGTAACTGCCATTTTCACATCTGCATAACCAGTAATCATAACAACCGGTATCGAGGCAAATTTTTTCTTAATTTGTTTCAGTAGATCAATTCCATTATGAGTTGTTAAATAGATATCAAGAAGAATTATGTCCGGTTGAAATTCATTGATAACATTTTCTGCTTCGCCCGCTTTAAGGCAAGTTTCAACATTATAATTTAATTTAACTAAAACTTTTTTAAGTGAACCAGCAACAAGATCATCATCATCAATAATTAAAACTTTTGGAGTCATTTTATTTCCTTCATTTTATTTAAGGAAAAACTTAATTGAAAAAGTAGTTCCTTCATTTTCTTTTGAATCAAAAAACAATTCGGAATTAATTTCTTTAGCAATCATTTTACAAACGCTCAAACCAATTCCGTGTCCTTTAGTTTTTGTTGTATAAAAATCTCCAAGAATTTTCGGTTTATCTTCTTCCTTAATACCACAACCAAAATCCTGCACCTGCCAAATTACAGAATTATCACTATTCATAAACGAACGAACAATTATTTTATCTTTTTCTTTTGAAGCATCAATTGCATTGTTGAGAAGATTTAGAAAAATTTGCATGGTTTTATTTTTATTAACTTTTAGAACAGGTAAACTTTTTTCAAATTCTTTTTGAATCGTTAAACCTTTCATTCTTGCATTGATAGAAATAATTTTTATGCATCTATCTGTAATTTGTTCAATATCAACTTCATGAGTTTTAGATGTTGGTTTACGAGTGAAATCCAGAACATCTTCAATCAAGAAAGTAACCTGATCAAAAGCTTCTAAAGATTCTTTCAAAACTTCTTGTACGTCTTCAGGAAGATCATCTTTAGCCATATTCATGAAATCCAAATTTAATTTAATTGCTGAAAGTGGATTTCTAATTTCATGAACCAAGCTTGCAGTAAGCTTGCCGAGTAGTAAAAGTTTATTGGCTTGTACAAAATCTTCCATAATTTCCAGTTGGTAGGATTTTTTTTTACAAACGTAATAATTCAATATGGAATTGGCAAGAAAAGTAAAAACAATAATTGATTTGAGTGATGATTATTTTCCTTGCGACTTTTTACTTGATTCTAACAAGTTCATAGCCGCAAGGAAAAATTTAATTTAGTTGTAACTGTCGAGATGTGTATTTCAATTGCCCGTTATTCAGTTTGAAACGAGTAATCATATTTTGAAGACCAACTGTCAATCGGCTTAAATCTTCAGCAGCACGGGCAATTTGATTAATTCCAGCGCTTGCTTCTCTTGTTACATTATTAATACCTTCAATATTTCGGCTGATTTGTTCAGAAGAACTTGCTTGTTCTTCACTTGCGGCGGCAACTTGGAAAGCGGCTTCACGAACTTTTTCTGCAACATTAATTATTTCATTCAATACACTTCCAGCTTCATTTGCTAATTGTTTTCCTTTATCAACTTCTTCTGTACCTTTTTTAATTGATGAAACTGCTTCTGAAGTATCTTTTTGAATTTCTTTAATCATACCAGCAATTTCTTTTGTGGCTTTTGTCGTACGTTCAGCAAGTTTACGAACTTCATCTGCAACGACTGCAAATCCGCGTCCTTGTTCACCTGCACGCGCAGCTTCGATTGCAGCATTTAAAGCAAGTAAATTTGTTTGATCGGCAATGTCATCAATAACTTGAATGATTTCTCCAATTTTGTCGCTATTCTTTCCAAGTGTAAAAATTGTTTTGGCTGAATTCTCAACAACAAGTGCTATTCTTTCCATTCCAGCAATAGTTTGGGAAACTACATCTCCACCACGTTTTGCTTTTTCACCAGCTTCTTTTGCGGTTTCTGCAGCATATGAAGCATTTTTAGTATTGTCCATTATTATTCTTGTCATTTCATCAACGGAATTTGCAACATCAGATGTTTGAGAAGTTTGTTCCATCGCACCCGCAGCCATTTCTTCTGAACTTGAGGAAATTTGATTAGCTGCACTTGCAGTCGCAGAAATAGCTTCAGCAACTTCTTTTAATGCTGCATCAAGTGAATCGGCAACTTTATTAATGTTATCAGTAATTAATTTTAAGTCACCTTTGTAATCACCTTCGACTCTTTTTGTTAAATCACCTTCAGCCATAACTGCAAGAACTTCTGCACCTTCTCTTATAGGAAGAATTACTGAATCAAGTGTTTTATTAATTCCATTAAGAATGACTTTGAATCCACCATTGAATTTGGTTTCATCACCACGAACAGAAAGATTTCCAATTTTTGTTGCTTCGGTAATAGAATTAATTTCAGAAGTGATATTATTCAATGCATCAACTTCTTTGTTAAAGCAAAATGCCAGTTCATCTTTATCAGAAGCTGGCGTTACTTTTTCAAATAATCCATTTGCAATATTTTCAGCAGCATGAATTTTTTCTTTTTGAGCATCTCTCAATGTAATCAGCATTTCTTTCATTTCACCAAATTCATCTTTCGAGTTATTGACTAAATCAACATCATAATCTCCTAATGAAAAACGTTGAATGATTTTTTTGAATTCTTCAACTGGTTTTGTAATTGACGGTGCAACTTTGAATAATGAAATTAGAAGAACAACTGTACCGATCATCATTCCAATTATTATTATCCAGCGAGCACTTGCAAGTTCACCATCAATTTGAGCATTGAGTTGTAAACCAAATTCATCGAGGCGATTTTCAATAATAGAAAAATTCTTTTGCATTTTAGCAGAAACTTCTTCGCCTGAAGTTGTTGTAATTACAGTTGCCATTTCATGATCATTCATCATTCCAGCGCTTACTATTGCATCAACCACAACTGATTTATATTCTTTCCAGATTTTTTCTGTCTCTAAAATGGAATTAGAAATACTTTCGTTGAATTGGATCTTTTTCAAATCAGAAATTGAATTATCAACACTTTTTTTCAGTTCTTCAATTTTTTTGATGTTGTTTTGAGATTCAGATTCAAAACCCGCAATAGCGAATTTCATACAAGTAAATTGAATTGCACGAAAATCGCTTGTGAGTTTTTGAATTTCATTTTTAGGATTGAAATAGGAATTATTTAATTGTTCTTTTTGTGAAGCAACGCGATATGTAACAATTAAAGAAGTTGCAGCTATTATCGTTGATATTGCTGCAATTGCGAAAACCGCAGCTTGAATTTTTTGAACAAGCTTTAGGTTTTTGAAGTCAATCTTTTTCAAGACGTTCCTCATTAGTTTAGTTTAAATGTAATTGGAATAGATACTTTTGTTTTAACCGGATTTCCTTTATCAATTCCGGGAGAAAATTTAGTTTTCTTTATAGCATTCACGGCAGCTTCATCACATCCGCCGCCAATTCCTTTCACAACTTTCACTTCGTCAACTTCTCCGCTTTCATTTACATAAACAAGCAAATATACCTTTCCTTCAACATGCATTCTCATAGCGGTTTCGGGATAAACTACTTTTTTCATTAATGATTCAAAACCACCAACTGGAACAGGAGCTTTGTCAACAACTACAGTATATTCATCTTCATTTGGTGTGATTGGATTTGCATAAATAGTCATCATGCAAGAAAGTAAAGCAAATAAAACGAGTGTTAAAAATAAATTTAAGATTTTCATATTGTCTCCATTTTTTTAAGAAGGAATTTTAAATTGTATTGCTAATGCAAGTTTTGTTTTTACATTTACTCCTTTATCAACACCCGGAGTAAATTTAGTTTTTTTAACAGCTTTTATAGTTTCTTCATCGCAGCCAGCACCAATGCCTTTAACAACTTTAACATCGTCAACATCTCCATTTTCGTTAATGAATGCAAGAACATAAACTTTTCCTTCTGTTCTTGTTTTTATTGCCATATCTGGATAATTGATTTTTTTAACTATGGCTTCAAGTCCACCAACTGGAGCAGGAGCTTTTTCTACTGCGATAGCATATAATTCATCCCCTGGTAAAATTGTATTTCCTTTACTATCAATTATTGCTATAAAAAGCAAGGAGGATAAAAGTAAAAAGAAGTACAAAGTTCGAAAACTAATTAATGTTTTCATGATACCTCCATGTAATTATTTATTAGTCCATTTTTTTAAATATGGTTTTTTACAATTTATTATCGAAAGGATTTAAAAAAAGTTTAGTGGGGGAAAAATGATTTAGAGACGATTTTTTATAATTGATTATTATTTGAATAATAAACCCAGAATTGTCAATAGAAAATTATTGACGATTCTGGGTAATATATCATAAGAATTTTTTTATCAGATTTTGAAATTTATCGTTTAACAATTTTGCCGTTTGCTCTAACAGCAAGTTGACTTACCGAAACATTTCCAATATTGAATTTCCCGATCATTTCTTGAAGATTGACTGTCAATCTACTCAAATCTTCTGAGGCTCTTGCAATCTGTTGAATTCCTTGTGCGCTTTCTCTCGCGACGTTATTAATTCCTTCAACATTTTTACTAATTTGTTCAGCAGCACTTGATTGTTCTTCGCTTGCTGCGGCAACTTGAGTAATCATATCAACAACTTCTTGAGTTCCTTTAATAATTTCTTCAAGAGCATTGCCAGCTTTATCAGCTAATTGTTTTCCTTTTTCAACTTCAACAGTTCCAGATGTCATTGCAAGAACAGCTTCAGTTGTATCTTTTTGAATTTGCTTAATCATGTTTGCTATTTCTTTTGTTGCTTTGGTAGTTCTTTCAGCAAGTTTACGAACTTCATCAGCAACAACTGCAAAACCGCGTCCTTGCTCGCCAGCACGAGCTGCTTCAATTGCTGCATTCAACGCAAGTAAATTTGTTTGATCGGCAATATCATCAATCACTTGAACAATTTCTCCAATTTGATCGCTGCTCTTTCCAAGTTCTTGAACGGTTTGAGCAGATTTTTCAACAACTTGAGCAACTTTGTTCATTCCTTCAATTGTTTCTTTTACAGATTTTCCACCTTCAACTGCAATATGACCAGCTTTCTTTGCCGATTCTGCAGCCAATGATGCATTTTTTGTTGTATCCAAAATTGTTCTTGTCATTTCATCAACTGCAGTTGCAACTTCAGAGGTTTGAGCTGATTGTTCCTGAGCACCAGCAGCCATTTCTTCAGCGCTTGATGAAATTTGGGTACCAGCGCTGGCTGTTGCAGATATTGCCGATGATACTTCTGATAAAGCATTGCTAAATGATTCTGCTAAATTATTTATACTTTCTTTTATTACTAAATAATCACCTTTATAAGTACCGACCATTCTTGAAGTCAAATCTCCATGGGCAATTTTTTCCAACACACTTTTTGATTCTTCTAATGGTTTTGCAACTGCATCAAGTGTTTTATTAAAGCCAGCAATAATTTCTTTATAACCACCTGAAAATTTATTTTCATTTCCACGATGTGAGAGATTTCCTTCAATAGCATTGTTTGCTAATTCCACTGATTCTGATACAAGACCTTTTAATGATTCAATTACTTTGTTGAATGATTTTGAAAGGACATCTTTTTCTGAACGAAGTTGAACTGAAACATTTAAATTTCCTTCAGCAATTTTTTCTGCAACTTCAGCTTGAGTCTTAACAGATTCAATCAAAGTGGCAAATGATTTTTGAAGTGCACCAATTTCATCTTTTGTTCTAACAGTTATTTCAAGATCTGTTTCACCAAGTGCTATTCTATCGGCACGCAATACAATTCGATTAATTGGATCAGCTATAATTGATGCCATTCCATAACCTAAACCAATTGAGGCCAAAATGCTAATTAACGAAAAAATCAAAAGTTTTGTTTTATCATTTGTTGCCGAGTTATCCAAAACCATCAGCGTTTCATCATTCATCTTTTTCTTTAATTCAAAAAGAGAAGCAAGTGCTACTCTCCATTTTTCAAAATTTTCTTCAATACTTCCTTGTGTCATTACTTTTGCATCTTCAATTGCACCGGCATTTAAGAAACTCATTTCCGTTTCTAATTCATCACGATATGATCTATATGCTTTTTCAAAATCTGCGACAATTTTTTTGCCTTCATCAGTTGTAAAAGTTTGTTTAACTTTTTTCCAAGCATCATCTCCTTTGGTAAAGAATTCTTTGCTGTTTCTTAGATAAATATTTCTTTTATTTTGATCATCAATTGTCAAAGCTTTTTCAACATTTAGTGTAGCTGTAATTAATGAAGCTCTTACATTTGCCATGTCCATAATTTCGTTTGAGTTGTTTTGTAAAATATCAGCTCCTTTCATCATATCATTTTCACCGGACCAGCCAACCAATCCAACAATTAATGTTAAGATTGAAACAGCTATAAATGAAGAAATCAATTTGAATCTGATTGATTTATTTAGAAACCATTGAAATATTCTTTTCATAATAACCTCTTTAATTTTCAACTTCTTGAAGTTGTTCTTTGTCTTTTTCTGTTAAAACTTTTTCTAAATCGATAAGAATTAAAAGTCGATCTTCCAATTTCCCTACTGCGCGAATAAAATCGGAATCAATTCCGGTTGCTAATTGTGGTGGTGGTTCAATTATACTGGTTGGAATTCTTAAAACTTCGTTAACAGCATCAACAATGAATCCAACGGTTTTATTGGATATTTCAACAACAATGATTCTGGTATCTTTATCATGTTGTTTTTTTTCAAGTTTTAATCTGGTTCGCAAATCAATAATTGGAATTACTCTACCGCGTAAGTTGATGACTCCTTCAACAAAATCTGGGGCATTTGGAACTTTGGTAATTTGAGTCATCTTATTTATTTCTTGTACGTTCAAAATATCAACGCCAAATTCTTCATTTGCAATTTTAAAGCTAACCAATTGCAAAATTTCATTTGTTTCGACTTTACTTTGAGCTTGATTATTCATTCATAACTCCATAAATATATTTTTACAATCGTATATTCGAATAAAAATGTGAAATGTTTAGAAAATCATAGTTGTGATAAAATTTTATTTTAGTAATGATTTTGTAGTTAGCAAAAGCACTCCTTTCAAAATTGAGGTAAAAATTGAAAGATTTGGTTTTGACAAAGGATTAATTTCTTTGGTGAGATTTATTGTTTTTAATTTGTTCGATAAGCTTATCTCACACAATTTTCCTTCAGTATGTATGGTTACAAAAATCATTTTTTTATTTTTTTATTTTCAGTGTGCAACAATTGTTCCATTTCTAATATTATCATCGAAGTGAATTTTGAAAAGTTTAGTGGCTAATATTCGGCAACATTGCAAAATTCTACATCCATTAATTACCGATTTTGTGAAGGCGAAAGAAATATTTTGTCTTTTAGCTTAAATCATGGTTTTTCAGTTAGAATTATTGATGTGTTTATGGCATTTATATTGTTAATTGAACCTTTGCAAAAAAGTATTCTTTTTGCAATGTAAACAACAAATACTTTGGTTTATGGAAAGTTTTGAAGCTCAATTAGAGAATAAAATAGGTACAGATCTTTTAGAAAATCTTGGTTTTGGGTTTTTCAGACTAAGTATTTCTGGAAAATTAATTTATGCTAATAAAGCATTCATTAGTCTGTTGGAATATGAAAATCTTGAGGAGTTGAAATCAGATTTAGCTAACAATTCATCTCTAAAATTATGTTTGAACGCACAAAGATTATCAAAACATTCTAACGATGAAAGTGAATTTGTTTGGATTACCAAGTCAAAAAAGAAAAAAGTGCTTAAAGAATTCATTCAAAAAGTAAAAGAAGGCAATGGATTTTTATTTTTTGATTGCATTGTTCAAGACATAACCGAAAAGACATTTCTTGAAAAATTGATAAAAGATATTCATTCAAATGATGCTTCAATCTTAAAAGCAATTCCGGATTATATTCTTGTCGTGTCAAAGAATTATGAAATAGTTGAAAACAAGAACAACTTACAAAATATTTTTCCTGAATTTCCAAGTCTTCAAGGTTTATTCATAAAAGATATTTTTGATGAAACAATAGCTTTTCAACTTGAAAAACTTGTTGCAGATGTAATTTCAACAAACGAACAAAAAAGTTATGAATTTGCAATTGATGATCTTGAAAAGAAATATTTTGAAGCAAGAATTGTTCAGCGAAATCATGAAGAAGCTATAATTATTTTACGAGATATATCGCGAGAAAAAATTGCTGAAGAGCAACTAAAAACTTTTACAGAGGAATTAAAACAAACCAATGCAACCAAAGATAAATTCTTTTCAATAATTGCTCATGATTTGCGAACTCCATTAAATGGAATTTTAAATTATGCCGAGATTTTGTCAAACGAGTATAATGAATTATCCAAAGAAGAGATAAAAGAATTTGCCGATTACATTTTAGAAATTTCACGTTCGACAAATAATTTGTTAAACAATCTACTTGAATGGGCAAGAATTCAAAATGGAAAAATTAATTTCGAACCGGAAAGAAATAACCTTTATAATGTAGCCGAAAAAGTTTTATCCATGCTTCAACTTGTAGCTTCAAACAAAAATATTGAGATACAAAATAAAATTGATAAAAATCTTAATGCAATTTTTGATAAGAATATGATTAACTCAATTTTATTGAATTTAACGAACAATGCGATTAAGTTTTCTAATGCTGGTGGAAAGATTGAACTTTTCTCAGAAGAATTCGATAATTATTACAAGATTTCTGTTAAGGATAATGGAATAGGAATGACAGACGAAATTGCTTCTAAATTATTTAACTCAAACTTTACTGTTACAACTCTTGGCACTGCAAAAGAAAAAGGCACAGGGTTGGGATTAATCCTTTGCAAAGAATTTGTAAAACGGCACAAAGGAAATATTTGGGTTGAAAGTAAAGTTGGCACCGGCTCTACTTTTAGCTTCACTATTTCAAAAAAAATTTTTTAATTGAGGATTTTATGCTAAAATTTTTAATTGTTGATGATGATGAATCTATACGTGAATTATTAAAGATAATTCTTAAGAAAAATTATGCTTGCATAATTTCAGAAGCAGAAAATGGTGCAAAAGCACTTGAAATACTAAAGTCTGAATTCCCAAATTTGATTTTCCTTGATTTGAGTATGCCGGTTTTAGATGGGAAAGAAACACTTGCACAAATAAGAAAAAACATAATCACCCAAAATATTCCAGTAATGATTGTTACTGCTTTAAATGAAAAAGAAATAATATCAGATCTTGTTGAAAAAGGAATTTGCGATTACATATTAAAACCTTTCGACAAAATTGATACAATAAAACGTATCAATAAAATTCTTGCAAAAAAAACATCAGGCAACATCAAAGACCCAATTGATTCTCAAATTGTCGGTTTACCAAGATTAATGCTCGTCGAAAACAACAACAAACTTCGGGAACAGTTTCATGAATTGTTTGCTGATAAATTTATAATAATTGATGCAACTAATGGTTCTGATGCATTAACATTATTTAACAAGCATTATCCAAGATATATAGTTATAAGTGATCAATTAAGTATCCTTGACAAAAAGATTGTTATTTTTAGAATTTC
>Ga0272446_1006062_pt1 | contig 12874 bp, 12 predicted proteins | sample YNPCB0061_FD_194587 | JGI IMG/M metagenome (GOLD analysis project Ga0272446, IMG submission 194587) | Hot spring microbial mat communities from Yellowstone National Park, WY, United States - YNP-CB-006-1 | ecosystem: Environmental > Aquatic > Thermal springs > Hot (42-90C) > Sediment | place... | reverse complement strand
GACGAGGACCACGAACAGCTCAACGGCGCCCACTGGTCCGAGCAGGACCCCGCCGACAACCAGGACGGCAAAGAGCAGAAACGCGAGCAAGACAAACGCAAGGGCGGACACGGGAGCCTCCAGCGATCAGCTTCATGTCGAGAGCGGCCGCGCCCTGCTGCGCGGCCCCGGCGGTTGGTCGGGCACGTACCCGGTAGATGCAACGTTGCACCAGTGCGAACTGTTCCATGCTCGCGTTCGCACCAGGTCCGGCCCCGGTGCAGCTGGCCCCGATTCTGCTGCCGTGGAGACGCTAGTCGAGGTGAGGCTCTCCCCGCAATACGGCTCTTCGGCCCCCGCCGATCGGCCGGGGTCATCCGGCCCCCTCCTGCTCGCGCAGCCAAATGGCAAGCGAGACACGGTTCCTCACGCCGGCCTTGCGCATGGCGGACTCGACGTCGTGCTTCACGGTGGACGCGCTCAATCCGAGCGAGCGTGCGATCTCCGCGTTGATCATCCCGCAGGCCACGAGCCCGGTCACTTCGCGCTCCCGCGGGCTGAGTTGCCCCTGGTGCATCCTTTACCTCCGGCCGCTCCGCTCCCGGAGTGCCGGGGAAGGTATACCACAGATCGCAGGCCGCTGCCATCACACGAAGGAAAGAATCGACCGGTACCGGGACGCGCTACCGGACGATGACCTGCCCGGACATTGCAGCGCCGTGCACCCCGCAGCTGTAGGCGAACACGCCGGGCTCGGTGAACTCGAACTCGAAGTTGCCGCTCCGCAGCTCACCGGAATCAACCGTCTCGCCCGCGAAGGTGCCCGTGACCCGGTGACTCACGTTCCCGCGGAAGCTCCAGGTCACCCGCGTGCCGACCGGTACCTGCAGGCTGCGCGGCTGAAAGCGGAAGTCGGTCACGGTGATCGTCGTCAGGTTCGCCGGAAGCGCGCCCGGTTTCGTTGGCGTTGCCTCTGGCGCACCCGCGTCGCCTCCGCAGCCCGAGGCCGCGATTGCCATGAGAGCGACAACGATTGCAACCCGGCGTCTCATGGCTCCACCGACGCGATGTACGGGTAGAGCGGCTGCCCACCCTCGACGACCTCCACCTCTGCGCCGGGGAACCGCTGGCGCACCGCATCACCCGCAAGCCCGGCCTCCCCGCCTTCCCCCACGTAAACGGTTACGAGCGTCCCGGCGCCGGCCCCTGCCGCCGCAAGGCCTTCGACCAGCGCGTCCTCGAGCGTCGCCCGGGCCGCTTTGAGCCGGCCATCAACCACCGCGATCGCCTGGCCCGCCTCCACGCGGACGCCATCCGCCGCCCGCGACGCTGCTGCGCGCGTCACCTCCACCGTCCGCACGGACTGCGCGGCGTCGGCCATCCGGTCAGCCAGTTCCGCGGCCCGCCCTGCGGGGTCGAACACCAGCGCCGCTGCGACCCCCTGCGGCAGGGTGGTCGTGGGTACGATGTGGAGGGTGCACCGTGCGAGCTGCGCCGCCTGCTCGGCGGCGAGCAGCACGTTCTTGTGGTTCGGGAGCACGATGACGTCGGCCGTACCCATCGCCTCGGCCGCATGTGCGATGTTGCCCGCTGCCGGCTTTTCAACCACCCCAAGGTCCACCACCCGCGCGCCGAGGCTCTCGAACAGCCGGTCGAAGCCGGTCCCGCGGCTCAAGGCCAGCAGGCCCACGGCAGGGGTCGCGCCGCTCCCGGCCGTTTGGAACCGCGCGCGCTGGGCGTCCATGTCGTCGACCTTTACCCGCTCGGGCCGGCCCAGCCCTGCCATCGCTGCGAGCAGGGCCTCCGGCTGCTCGGTGTGCACGTGCACCCGCGCGAGCCGCTCGTCCCCCACTACCACCACGCTCTGTCCCAGCTCCTCGGCCAGCGCCCTGACGCGCGCAAGATCAAGTACGACGCCGCCCAACGGCTCGAGCACGAACTCGGTGCAATAGCCGTACGTATCGCCCGCGTGCGCGGCGGCGAACTCCATTGCGTGGCCGCCCGCGCCGAACTCCTCCAGCTGCAGCTCCTCGCCCTTTAACCGCGCGAGCATCCCCCCGAGCAGGACGCACACGCCTTCTCCCCCGGCGTCGGGCACCCCGGCTTGCCGCAGCGACTCCAGCTGGTCGATGGTCCGCTCCTCGGCCTCCCGCGCCGCAGCAACGGCAGCTTCCAGCACCGCGAGGCACGGGAGCCCTGCGCCCTCGCCGGGCATCCGCACGGCGGCGGTCTGCGCCGCCTGCGCCGCTTCGCGCAGCACCGTCAGCATCGTCCCCTCCTGCGGTCGGCTGACGGCGGCATATGCGGCCTCGGCCGCGGCCAGCAGTCCGGCGGCAAGCCGCGCAGCGTCGAGTTCTGCCGCGCCCGCAACCCCCCGGGCGAATCCCCGCAACGCCTGTGAGAGGATGACGCCGGAATTCCCACGTGCCCCGTACAGCGCGCCGCGCGCCGCTGCCTCGGCCACCGCGGCTGCGCTGCTCCCGCCCGGGACCTCCCTCGCGGCGGCCGCCGCCTCCCGGAGCGTAGCCGCCATGTTCGAGCCTGTGTCGCCGTCCGGCACCGGGTACACGTTGATGGCGTTGATTGCCGGTGCCGCCGCGGCAACGGCCGCAGCCCCCGCTTCGAAGAGCGCCCGCAGCCCATCGCCATCCACCCTGAGCACCGGGCTCCCGCCGCCGCTCACGCGCTGCCACCCGGCCCGGTTTGGCCGCTATCGAATCCCGGTGCTAGCATGAGAGTTCGATTCTGCCACGGAAGGAAGCATCACGCATGGCCAGTGGAGCATGCGACGTCTGCGGCAAGACCACCCAGTTCGGCCGGCACATCCGCCACACCCACGGCGGCCGCTGGGAGCGCAAGGCGACCAAGAAGTCGCGGACGTTCCGACCCAACGTGCACAAGCACCGCATCTTCTTCGGCGGCGCCTCGCTCCGCGTCAACATCTGCACGCGCTGCCTGAAGACCATGACCAAGTCCGTCTAGCGGACCGCGCAGCGCCCCGCGCCGAACGGCCGGCTCCCTGGGGAGCCGGCCGAACTCGTGTCTCCGCGAACGCCCTGCCCTGGCTAGCCGGCCGCGGCAAACCGATGAAGCGCTGACGCCAGCTCCTCCTCGACGACGCCCGGAACCTCGAGCACCGCCTGGAGCCAGGCGGGCCGCTGCCGCGCGCACACCGCGACAGGGTTCGGTACCGGGCACTCGGCCGTCGCGAGCTCCGCAAACCGCCGCACGTACTCCCGCGGCCGGAGGTCCGACCCGAGTTCGACCAGCGCGAAGGGGTCGGGCGCTGCGTGCGCGCCCGGGACGCCGCGTACGACGGCCGGCCCAGGCCGGTCGCCGCCGCCCGCAAGGCCCGGCCCGTCAAGGATGGCCACACCGCGCACTTCCCGCGGGCGTGCGCCGGCGAGCAGGAGCCCGATGTATCCGCCGAGCCCCCGTCCCACGATGGTCGCCGGCCCGATGGCAGCCAGGGCCACATCGGCGTCACCCATCAGCACTTCAGCGGTGTAGCCCCCGCCCGAGGGCACTGTCGATGCCCCATGCCCCGTGAAGTCCAGCGCGTACACGGCGCCCGGCCACGCAGAAAGGCTGCCCGGCACCCCGGCCGGTGAGCGCTCCCCCAGCGCATGCAGCAGCAGGAGCCGTGGGCCGGAACCCTCGCGCAGGGTGTGGAGCGCCAGCTTCACCCGGTTGTGCTGCAGGAACACGGTCATCGAAGAAACTCCAGCACCAGCTCGGCCACCCGGTGGGGGTGCTCGATGTGGATGAAATGTCCCGTGTTCTCGAACGGGATAATCTCCGCCTGCGGCGGCAGGTACGGGAGGAGCGCCCGGTGGTTCGTGCCCCAGCCCATCTCCTCCTCGACCGTTGCGGTCAGGCCCAGCAGGGGCACACGCAGCTCCTTCAGCCGGTGCAGCGACCACTCCGGGCTCCATGGCCCGAAGCCGCCGAAACGGATCGCCGGGTCGAGCTTCCACCGCCACCCGTCGGGGTCCCGCCGGGCCCCGATCGTCACCAGGTAGCGCAGCCAGTCGTCCGGCAGCCGCGGGTTCATCCGCTTGCGCCGGCGGGCCAGCTCCTCCAGCGTCCCCGGCTTGCGCAGGGTGATGTGCGCCGCCCGCCGATGATCCAGCCAGTCCGCCAGCGTCTTCTGGGTGAACCGCCGGTGCTCGTGGTCCGATACATCCGGGGCCGGGTCCCGGCTCGGCAGCCCGTCGATGACCACCAGCTTCGAAAGGCGGTACGGCAGCGCCTCAGCCAGCTGGAGCATCATGCCGCCGCCCTTCGAGTGCGCCACTACCGGTACCGCGTCGGGCGTGGTCGAATCGAGCACGGACAGCGCATCCCGGACGTCGGCGTCCCAGCTGTAGAGGGCCGCATGGTCCGAATCGCCGTGGCCGCGGTGGTCCCACGAGATCACCCGCCAGCCGGCATCCGCAAGCAGCGGAGCGAACACATCGAACGTCCCGGCGAAGTCGGAGCCCCCGTGGACGAGGAACAGGGGCGGCCCATCGGCATCTCCCCATTCGCACACGTGCAGCCGCACGCCGTAGGAGTCCACCCAGCGATGGCGGTCGGGGCGCCGCGCGCCGGGGTAGCTCAGAAAGCGCGGCTCATCGATGACCGGTGCGGTCATGTCGTTCACCTTCCTTGGGGCGTCGTGAGAGAGCAGAGAGCCCGGGAGAACGCCCCGGGCGCAACGCACGATTCGAGCATCCCGCCCGCCGGCGTTGTCGGTCAAGGCGAGCAGGGGAAACGGACCGGGTCGCTCAGGGAACGAGCAGCAGGTCGACCAGCGCCGGCAGCGCAACGCCGGCAGGGGCCCGGATGATGACGTCGGCGATCTCGCTCAGCGCCGTCTCCTCCGGGTTGATTTCGATCAGCGGGGCGCCGCGCCGCTTCGCCAGCACCGGGAAGTCTGCGGCAGGGTAGACGACCGCGCTGGTCCCGATGGTGAGGAACAGGTCGGCGGCGAGGGTCTGCCGGTAGCACTCCTCGAGCGCATCCCGCGGGATCGGCTCACCGAACATCACCACGTCGTTCTTGTACAGCCCCCCGCACACCGGGCACGACGGCGGCAGCCGGTCCAGGTTCACCGTCTCCAGGCGTTCGCGCGCGCCGCATTCGATGCAGCGCACCTTGTACCGGTTCCCGTGGATTTCGGTCACCCGCCGCGAACCCGCCATCGCGTGCAGATTGTCGATGTTCTGGGTGATGACGTGCGCAAGCCGCCCCATGTGCTCCAGGTCGGCCATGGCGTAGTGCCCCGGGTTCGGGGCCGCGCGGTCGATCGCCTGCGAGAACGGCGAGCCAGAGGTCTCGTGCGCGATCGCCTGGCGCCACCACTCGGCCGGGTCGGCGACGAACAGCTCCCAGCCGTCGATGGTCGGCTCGCCGAACCGCTCGTAGACGCCTCCGCTCCCGCGGTACGTCGGTATCCCGCTCTCCGCCGAAAGCCCGGCCCCGACGAGCGCGACGGCGTACTGGCTGCGCCGAAAGAGCGCCGCAGCCTGCCGAAGCGCGGATTCGACCGCCGGGTCCGAAAGTGCGTGCCGGGTGGAAGTCAAGCCGTCCCCTCTACCGGAAGATGATACGCCACTTCGGCGGCGTATGCGGCCGCCGCCCGGTCGCGTTCCGCTGCGCTCCAGCCGAGCTCTTCCGCGAGGATGGCGGCGACCCGCTCGTGGCAGCAGAGGCCCCGACACCGCGCCCAGCCGATGCCGGTTCGCCGCAGGAGCACGTCGCCGACGGTGAGCGCCTGTTCGTGCCGGGCAGCGAAGCGCACCTCGCCCTCGAACCCCGGGGCGTGCGGGCAGAGCACCTCCCGGCCGAGCTCGATGACGGCCGCCGCGTCGCCGCCGTACCGCCGCAGATGCCGCCGCGCCGGATGGTCGAGCCCGAGGCCGAGCAGCCGCTCCCGCCACCCGGCAGGCGGGGCGGCGAGCCAGCCCTGCGGCTTCCGGCCGGTCACCGCTTCGATCACGTCGCCCGCAAGCGGCCGGAACGTGCTGAGCTTCCCCCCGACCACGCTGAACATCCCCTTCGCCCCGCCCGCCTTGCCGTGGTCAATGACGGCGTGCCGTCGCGAGATCGCCGCCTCCGGCCCGCCGGCAACTTTCTGCAGCGGCCGCAGGCCGGCATAGGCGTAGCGGATGCGCTCGCGCCGGATGTCAAGCCCGGGCAGGAGCGTCCGCCCTTCGGTCAGCAGGTAGTCGATGTCCTCCGGCGTCGGCCGTACCGCCGAGGGGTCCCCGTCGTACCGCTCGTCGGTGGTGCCGATGAGGAGCAGGTCGTCCTGCGGCACCGCGAAGAACACGCGCCCGTCGCTCTTCGCCGTGCTGAAGACCGCATCGTGCCCGGGCGGTCCGTCCAGTTCGACCACGATGTGGGACCCGCGCGTGACGCCAAGCAGCTCCGGGGGCGGCAGGTCGCCGAGCCGGTTCACGGCGTCGACCCACGGGCCCGCCGCGTTGACCACGGCCCGCGCGGGAATCGTGACGTGCTCGCCGCCGTGGTCGACCACCACCGCCTCGACGGTCCCGCCCGGGGCGTTGATGGCGACCACCGGCGTGTGATTCAGCGTGGCCGCACCGAGCTGCCGCGCCTCCCGGACCAGCTCCCACGTGAGCCGTTCCGGCGCGATCACCCGCGCATCGAAGAAAGAGAACCCGCCGCGCGTCTCGTCAGGCAAATAGGGCGCGAGTTCGCGCAGCCGCTCCCGGCTGAGGGGCCGGTGCGGGGGCACCGCACGGTACAGGGCCAGCAGGTCGTAGGCGGCGAGGCCGATACGCAGCTGCCAGCCCGGCCGCCGCGTCCACGGCAGGAGCGGCAGCAAAAACCGCTGCGGCCGCACGAGGTAGGGCCGGGTCTGCAGCAGCCACGCCCGCTCCCGGAGCGATTCGAACACCAGCCCTACGTCCCCGTGCTCGAGGTAGCGGAGCCCACCGTGGATGAGCTTCGTCGACCGCCACGTCGTCCCGAACCCGTAGTCGCTCGCCTCGAAGAGTGCTGCCCGGAGCCCGGTCGCCGCCGCTGCGCGCGCGATCGCCGCCCCGTTGATCCCCCCGCCGATGATGGCGAGGTCGAGCGGCTCCCCGGAGGCAAGGTCGCGCGCGCTCAAGATGCCGCCCATCCGAGCGTCCGCTCCACCGCGCGCCGCCACTCGCGCAGCCTCCGGTGGCGTTCGGCGCTGCCCAGCCGGGGCTCGAATACCCGCTCGGGCCGCCACAGCTCGGCCACCTCATCGATGCTCGACCAGATGCCTGCGGTCAGCCCTGCGAGGTACGCCGCCCCGAGCGCCGTCGTCTCGGTGGACTGCGGGCGGAGCACCGGGATGCCCGCGAAGTCGGCCTGCAGCTGCATCAGCAGGTCGTTCACGGCAGCGCCGCCGTCGACCCGCAGCTCCCGGATCGGCTCCGGCAGCGATTCATTCATCACCTCGATGAGCTCCGCGCTCGAGAGGGCGATCGCCTCCAGCGCAGCCCGCGCAAGGTGCGCCTTCGTCACCCCGCGCGTCAGGCCGAGGATGGCGCCCCGGGCGTGCGGGTCCCAGTCGGGCGCGCCGAGGCCGGTGAACGCCGGGACGATGACCACGCCCGCCGTGTCCGGAACGCTGGCCGCCAGCGGCTCGATATCGGCCGACTGGGCGATGAGCCCCAGCTCGTCGCGCATCCACTGGACCAGCGCCCCGGCCACGAATACCGAGCCCTCGATCACGTACTCCGGCCCCTGGGGCCCGGCGCCAGCTCCGAGGCTGAGCAGCAGCCCGGTCTCCGGCACCGCCGCCTTGCGGCCGGCGTTCGAAAGGAGGAAGCACCCGGTGCCGTAGGTGTTCTTCGCGACCCCCGGGGCGAACCCGCCCTGCCCGAAGAGCGCCGCCTGCTGGTCTCCGGCGGCCCCCGTAATCGGCACCCGGCTCCCGAACTGCTCCTCGCTGGTGAACCCAAACCGCGACTGCGACGGGGCCGCTGCCGGGAGCGCTGCCCGCGGCACCTCGAACAGGTCGAGCAGTCCGTCGTCCCAGCGCCCGCGTTTCACGTTGAAGAGCAGCGTTCGCGACGCGTTCGTGAAGTCCGTCAGGAAGCTGGCGCCCCCGGTCAGCTTCCAGATCAGCCAGGCGTCCACGGTCCCCGCGCAAATCTCGCCGAGCCGGGCCTGCCGGTGGAGCTCCGGGTCGTGGCGGAAGAGCCACGTGAGCTTCGTGCCGGTGAAGTACGGGTCGAGCGTGAGCCCTGTCGCCTGGCGGACTCGCTCCTCCTCGCCGGCCGACCGCACATCCTCGCAGATCCCGGCGGTGCGCCGGTCCTGCCAGACGATCGCCCGGTGGACCGGTGCGCCCGTTGCGCGCTCCCAAACGACCGCGGTCTCGCGCTGATTGGTCAGGCCGATGCAGGCGAGGTCGCCGAACGCAAGGCCGGCCTGGGCAAGCGCGACCCCGATCGCGTCGAGCGTCGTGGTCCAGATCTCCTCAGGGTCGTGTTCCACCCAGCCCGGCTGCGGGTAGTACTGGGTCAGCGGCTGCTGCCCCAATCCCACGATCGCGCCGGTCCGGTCGACGATGAGCGCGCGGGAGCTGGTCGTTCCCTGGTCGATGGCGAGGATGTACGGGGGCGTCATGTGCGGGAGTATACGAACCCCCAGCACCCGGGAAACCCTGCGCCGCTCACAGCTCCCGGTGGTGGCCGTTCCGGCGGACGCACATGTGCCCGCCCGGGTCCATCGGCGCTGTGCAGAGCGGACAGAGCGGCCGCCCCGCGGCGATGACCTCGGCAATCTGCTGCCGCAGCTCGTACCCGCTCCGGTAGTCGAACTCCATCGTCAGGCCAATCGTGTCGTCGGCATCAGGCGGCCCGTCGGCCGCAATCAGGACAATCCGCCGGTCCTCGGCATTGACGCCCATGCTCAGCTGGAACAGCTGCAGGTCGAGGTCGAACGACTGCGGCGCCTCGAGCCGCGGAGGGGCATCGTCCGGCGGGAGGGGAACGTAGTCATAGCCCTCATCGTCCAGGACCGTCTCGATCGCGTCGCCGAGCGCGTTCAGCTGCTCCTTTTCGAGCCAGAGCGAGGCGGCGAACCCGGAGCCGTTCACGACGCGAAGCCGGAAGCGCCGCTGCCCGGGCCGCCCGATCGCTTCCGCCGAGATATGGATAAGGGGGCCCAGGTCCTGTGTGCGCGCCATCGCCCCGATCGTAGGGCAGGCCGGCCCTCCCGTCGCGGCCATGCGTCCTTTACCGCAGGGTCGACCCGTGCAGAAAATTCACAAAAGCCTGCGAATCCCCCGGGACATCGCGACAGAATGTGTCGCCTTCCCGACGTAACGTGCCCCTCCACAACGCCAACCGCAGGAGGTGAGCGGTATGACCGAACAGACCCGTCGCTCGACCCGGCTCATCCGCATCCGCGACATCCTCGTCCGGCGCCCAAACGGCGTCTCGACAATGGAGCTGTCCCGCGAGACCGGCTATTCCCAGCGCACCATCCAGCGCGACCTCCAGGCGCTCGAATCGGAGCTCAACGTCCCGCTGGTCATCGAAAACCGCCGCTGGCGGATCATGGAGGGCCATCAGCCCCTCTTCGGCCCAGTCCGCCTCACGCTCCAGGAGGGCCGCGCCGTCTACTTCGCCATGCGGCTGATGCTCCGCTCCGCCGACGAACACGACCCGGACGCCCTCACGGCCCTCGAGAAGGTCGCCAACGCGCTGCCGAAAGGCATGGCCGAGCACATGCAGCGCACGGTCCGCGAGTACCGCCAGCTCCCCTTCAACCGCGAGGCCACGGATATCCTCTGCAGCATCACCGAGGCCTGGGCCAAGAGCCAGTCGGTTGCGATTGAGTACCGCTCCGCCCACTCCACGGAGGCCCGCCGCTACGAGGTCGACCCCTACATCCTCGACCACACCGAAAGCGGCACCTACCTCGTCGGCTACTCCCACACGCACGGCGAAGTCCGCGTCTTCAAGGTCGATCGCATTCGCGCGGTCGAGCAGCTTCACCGCGACTTCGAGCCGGTCGATATCGACGAGCTCGCCGAGACGCTCCGTCACAGCTGGGGCGGCGTCGTCCTCGGCGAGTCCCGGTACGACGTGGTCATCGACTTCACCCCGGCGGTCGCTGCGCGCATCCAGGAGAGCTACTGGCACGTCTCGCAGGAGCTCGAGGCCCTCCCCGGCGGCGGCGTCCGTCTCAAGGTATCGCTGCCCAGCCTGCTCGAAATTACCCCGTGGGTGCTGAGCTGGGGGCCCGAAGCGACGGTCGTCGCCCCGGATGAGCTCCGGAGCCGGGTCGCGGACCTCCTCAAGGCCGCCGCGGAGCGCTACGCCTGACGCCTCCGCTACACTGGCGGACGTGAACCCCGCCGCCCTCGTCAGCAGCCGCCGCGACCGCGTCGCCCGGGCCTGGGCGCTCGAACGCGGCGCGGTGCTGGTCGCCAGCGGCCTGCCCGTCCCAATCGCCGGAACCGACCAGTTCCACGACTTCCACGCGCATCCCGAGTTCCGCTACCTCGCCGGCGTCGGCGAACCCGCCAGCGTGCTCGCCTTTGACCCGGCCACCGGCTGGGAACTCTTTGTCACGCTTCCCACACCCGACGACCGCATCTGGACGGGCGACGGTCCCGACCTCGATGCCCTGCGTGCCCGCTCCGGCCTCGACGTCCGGCCCATCGAATCGCTCGCAGCCTGGCTCGAAGTGCGCCGCACGGAGCCGCTGGCCGTCATCGGCAATGACGACCTGCTCCATCGGCCTGGGGAGTACCGCCTGCCGCCGCTCGAACGCTTCGAAACCGCCCACGACGCAGCGCTCGCCGCCCGCCTCTCCTGGGACGTAGCCGAGGCCCGCCGTGTGAAGGACCCCGATGAGCTCGAGGCGATGCGTCGCGCTGCCGCGGCCAGCCGGGCCGGTCACCTCCTCGCACTCCGCACTGCCCGGCCCGGGCTCACCGAACGCGACCTCCAGGTCGAACTTGAGGCCGAGTTCTTCCGCAGCGGCGGCGACCGCACGGCCTACGGTTCCATCGTCGGCAGCGGTCCGAACGCCGCCGTCCTCCACTTCGCGCCGACCCGGCGGCCGCTGAACGAAGGCGAACTCGTGCTCATCGACGCCGGCGCCGAAGTCGACGGGTATGCCAGCGACGTCACCCGGACCTTCCCGGCCGGCCGCCATTTCGAGGGCATGCAGCGCGACCTCTACCGGCTGGTGTACGAGGTCCAGCGCGCTGCCATCGCCGAAGCCCGCCCCGGCGTCGAATACCGGGACCTCCACCTCCGCGCCTGCGAACGGATAGCCGCCGGCCTCGCCGACCTCGGCATCCTCCGCGGCAACCCCGCCGACCTCGTAGAGACGGATGCCCACGCCCTCTTCTTCCCCCACGGCCTCGGCCACCTGCTCGGCCTCGCCACCCACGATGCCGGCGGCTGCCTCCGCGGCCGAACCCCGAGCGACCGCTTCGGCCTGAAGTGGCTCCGCGCCGACCTCCCCCTCCAGCCCGGCTACGTGGTCACCATCGAACCCGGCATCTATTTCATCCCGGCCATCCTCGACGACCCTGCCAGGCGCGAAACGTACCGCGACGTCGTCCACTGGGACCGCGTCGACGCCCTGCGCGGCTTCGGCGGCATCCGCATCGAGGACGACATCCTGGTGACTGAGGGGCCGGCCGAGGTCCTCACCGCCGGGCTTCCATCCGACGTCGACGCCATCGAAGCGCTCCGGGCGGAGGCGTTCGACCGGTGACGCAGCCGCCCCGGCTCACCATTGCCGATGTTGCGCGCTTTCCACGCCCGGGCACGAACGTCCCCGGCGGCCTCGGCTTCACCCCGGACGGACGCGTGGTGACCTTCCTTTACTCCGCCGAGGGCAACCTGGTCCGCAGCCTCTGGCGGCTTGACCTCGAAACCGGCGCCCGCGAGGTGCTCGCTGGCCCGCCGCCGGCCACCACCTCCGAAGCTGCGCTCTCCCGCGAGGAAGAGCTCCGGCGCGAACGCGCCCGCCTGCGCGAGCTCGGCGTCACGTCGTACGAATTCGCGACGGCCGCGGCCGTCCCGGTGCTCCTCGTTCCCGGCGGAGGGCGCCTCTGGGTCCGCATCGGCGATGGAGAACTGGCGCCGCTCCCCGGGTCGGACGGCGCCATCGACGCCCACCTCTCGCCCGCCGGCGACCGTGTCGCCTTCGTCCGTGACGGCGACCTCTACGTGCAGGAGACGCGGGGCGGCGACCCCCGCCGCCTGACCTCCGACGCCGAGGACGGCCTGACGAACGGCATCGCCGAATTCATCGCCCAGGAGGAGCTCGACCGCGACCGCGGGTTCTGGTGGAGCCCCGACGGCTCCCGCATCGCGTTCATCCGCGCCGATTCCCGCCATATCCCCGAGTACCCCATCGTTCACCAGGGTCGCCCCGGCATCGACGTCGAGCGCCACCGCTACCCGTTCGCCGGCCAGGCCAACGCCCTGCTCGACCTCGGTGTCATCGATGTGGCGACCGGCGCCATCACGTGGCTCGACCTCGGCCCGGACCGCGACATCTACATCGCTCGCGTCGGCTGGCGGCCCGATGGCGCGCTCGCGGTGCAGCTCCTCTCCCGCAACCAGCGCCGCCTGCGCCTCCTCCTCTTTGAAGGCGGCGCTGCTCCCCGGACGCTCATCGACGAGTACCAGGAACCCTGGATCAACCTCGCCGGCGAAACGACCTTCCTCAAGGACGGGCGCATCGTGTGGTCGACCGAGCGCACGGGCTTCCGCCACCTCGAGCTCCGCTCGGCCGATGGCGCCCTCGAACGGGTCCTGACAGCCGGGCCGTGGATGGTCACCTCCCTCCTGGGCGTCGACGAGGAGGGCGGCTTCGTCTACTTCGCGGCGACCGAGGCGTCGCCGCTCGAACGCCACCTGTACCGCGTGCC
>Ga0272446_1006060_pt1 | contig 12881 bp, 12 predicted proteins | sample YNPCB0061_FD_194587 | JGI IMG/M metagenome (GOLD analysis project Ga0272446, IMG submission 194587) | Hot spring microbial mat communities from Yellowstone National Park, WY, United States - YNP-CB-006-1 | ecosystem: Environmental > Aquatic > Thermal springs > Hot (42-90C) > Sediment | place... | reverse complement strand
ATGGTGTTATTCTTATTTCGGAATTTCATAAGCAATCAAGGCTATTGGGCGACCTTAATCAGGCAATTATTCAGGCAGTAAAAGTAAGAACACGACCCGTAGTTATGACTGCAATGATGGCAGCCATTGGTCTTTTTCCGGCAGCCATCAGCACAGGTATCGGTTCGGAAAGTCAAAAACCTTTAGCTATTGTAATTATAGGAGGATTGGTAACCGCAACTATTTTTACGCTATTGGTTTTCCCGATTATTTACAGCAAAGCGTTGCAACTGCGTGAAAGAAAAAGGGTAACAAAAGTAGTCGAGCAATGCAAATATACTTGAACATCTTTTTTGCCGAAGTTGTTTAGGATTATAAAAGATTTCCAATCAAAGATGTATTTTTAGGTGTCAAATCGCAAATACTCTTTTTATGGAAATCTTAGGCAAAGATATAATTATTAAGTATATCATACCACATTTACAAGTAGGAAGTTGTGGAAAACGTTTAGAAACGGACTTTATGGTTGAAATTGTTTCGGCAATTCTTTATCGCTTGAAAACAGGGGTACAATGGCGTTTTTTACCTGTACAGTGCTTTTTTAGCTCAAAAAGTCTAACTTGGCAAGGGGTTTATTATCATTTTCGGGAGTGGATTAAGGATGGTTCTTGGACGCGGGTATGGTTATACTCAAAAATAAGTGGTTTTACACTTTTCTGTACGTTTCGGCAGTTCGGCAGGCTCACTGACCTCTACGCTCAACGTACAGAAAAGCAAGTTTTCTCAAAACTTTTTACAAAAACCACTTTTGATTGAGTATACATGGCTAAATTTACTTATCTTATCCTTTACGGTATACGAAGAATCAATAAAAAAATAAATCCTAAACAACTTCGATGTCTAATTACTTACTTGCAAAAATAATGGCAAAACAAACCTCCTCTTGCAGAAGAATAAGCTTATTTCTGAAAAACTTAAAACATTTTACTTTTACATTTTATTTTCTTTGTAAATTTTTGGATATTGCACTGAAAAAAACTTTTTTTGTTCAAGTAAAAATAAAAGTAAAATGGCAGGCATCAAAATTCTTACCGAACACATCAACGTAGAAGGAATAGATACGCTTGAAGTATATCGCAAGTTGGGAGGCTATCGCTCCGTAGAGAAGGCTCTCAAAACAATGACACCCGACGAGGTAACAGAAGAAGTAAAAAAATCGGGTTTGCGTGGGCGTGGTGGTGCGGGTTTCCCTGCGGGTATGAAATGGAGCTTTTTGGCAAAACCCGAAGATGTGCCTCGTTATTTGGTCTGCAATGCCGACGAGTCGGAGCCGGGAACGTTCAAAGATAGATATTTGATGTCAAGAATACCTCATAGCCTCATCGAGGGAATGATTGTATCGAGCTATGCTCTTGGGGCGAGAACTTCTTACATCTACGTAAGAGGCGAAATGCTTTATGTAATAAAAATCCTTGAAAAAGCCATTGCCGAAGCCTACAATGCAGGACTTTTAGGTAAAAATATTCTCGGAACAGATTACAGCTTAGACCTCTACGTACACCCAGGAGGCGGAGCATATATCTGTGGCGAAGAAACGGCTCTTTTGGAAAGTTTGGAAGGAAAACGTGGCAATCCTCGTAACAAACCTCCTTTTCCTGCTGTGAAAGGCTTGTATGGTTGTCCTACGGTGGTAAATAACGTAGAAACTATTGCTTCTGTTTCTTGGATTGTGAATAATGGTGGCGAAGAATATGCAAAAATTGGTATTGGCAAAAGTACAGGCACAAAACTGATTTCGGCTTGTGGGCATATCAACAAACCGGGCGTTTATGAAATTGAATTAGGCGTGCCTGTGGAAGAATTCATTTACTCTGACCAATATTGCGGAGGCATCAGGAACGGAAAAAAACTCAAAGCCGTGATTGCAGGTGGTTCTTCTGTGCCTATTTTACCTGCTCACCTCATTCTGAAAACTGCCAAGGGCGAAAATCGCCTAATGACTTACGAATCTTTAAGTGACGGAGGCTTCCAAACAGGTACAATGCTGGGGTCAGGTGGTTTTATAGTAATGGACGAAAGTGTTTGTATCGTAAAAAACACATTGAGTTTGGCTAAATTCTATCATCACGAGTCTTGTGGGCAGTGTAGCCCTTGTCGTGAAGGTACAGGTTGGTTGGAAAAGATTTTGCACAACATAGAATACGGAAAGGGCAAAATGAGTGATATAGATTTGCTTGTAGGCGTTGCTAACAACATCGAGGGAAAAACGATTTGTCCTTTGGGTGAGGCGGCAGCTTGGCCTGTGCAAGCGGCAGTACGCCATTTCAGAGATGAATTTGAGTGGCACGTACTTCATCCCGAAGAAGCCACCAAGAAAGGGGCTGTCTATCAAGGTATGCCTGCTATGGCATAGATTTTTCGTGTGTTAAGTTGCTTTTTTTCAAAAACTTAACACATTTTTTTGAAAAATCTTAAAAAAAATTTGGAAAAAAGCGAAAAAGCCTTTAATATTGCAGTCCAATCCCGAATAGCTCAGTCGGTTAGAGCATCTGACTGTTAATCAGAGGGTCGTTGGTTCGAGCCCAACTTCGGGAGCATTCAAAATTAAGCACTTACAACATTACAAGCTGTAAGTGCTTTTTTATTTCACCAACAATTTCTACTACTCTATTACAACTTTTCGGTGAATAATTTTATCCCCAAAACTAAAACTAAAAATATACAAGCCTTTGGCAAATCCTTCTATGTTGAGGATTTCTCTGTTGAAACCTCTGCTCACCACAAAAGAACGCCTAATCGTTTTTCCCAAAACATCTTGTATATCCAAATTTAAAACGCCTTCATTAGGAGCAGTAAAAGAGAGGTTAATTTCTCGTTGAGCGGGGTTGGGATAAGGTTCAAAGACCACAAAATTATTTTTGATGTTCCAACAGGCTTCGTTATTGCTCGGGTTGCTATCTCTTAACGAAGGTTTTGGCAAAGCCTTCAAGCAAAAGTAATTAGCTTTGTTGAGCAAGTCAGCGGGTAAATCAAGCGAAAGTGTAATTTCCTTCTGCTGGTTGGGTAGCAAAATAGGAGCATACATTTCGGTAAAAGTAGTATCAACGATTTTAACTTGCAAGGTAATATCGTTGAGAATGGTATTGCCTTGGTTGGCAAGTTCGGCTAAGATTTTTCCATTTTCCAAACGAGTGGCAAGTACGGCAAGGTCTGTTCGGAGTGTGCCTACTCCTACGATTTTCTCAAATTCGCTGACACAACCATTTGTACTCGTAGCACGAAGTTTTACTACATATTCACCTGCCTGTGGGTAGGTATGCAGCGGGGCAAAAAGTGTAGAAGTATTGCCATCGCCAAAATCCCACAGAAACTGCGAGCCTCCTGCCGTGAAGTTCTCAAATTGAATTCGGAGCGGATTATTAGGCACTCTTTGAGCATTGAAAACAATTTGAGGCGTTGGTAGTACCTGAATATTCTCAACAGTGAAAGTATTGATGCAGTTATTGCTATTTTTGACTTGCAACGTTACATCATAAAAACCTGCCTGTGAAAATATAACCGTAGGATTAGCTTCGGTGCTGGTGCCGTGTCCTTCAAAAAGCCATAAAAATTCGGTGGCATTGCTCGTAACGCTTGTAAATTGTACGGGCGAACCTGCACAAATATTTGTCGGCACGTTGAATGAAACCGAAGGATTATCAAGAATAGTGATATTTTTACTAATCGTATGACTGCAACCTGCTTGGTCTTTGGCAGTAAGGGTAATGGTATAATTGCCTGCTGTGACGTAGATTTTTGTAGGGTTTTCAAAGGGAGAGTACGTGCCATCGCCAAAGTTCCAGTAAAATCCTTCGGCTTCATCAAAAGGTAAGTTGGTATAAGTAGAAAGATTTTGAAAACTGATGGCTTGTCCTACGCAAGCAGTGGGGACTTCCAAAAAATTAGCCGTAACACCTGCCGAAATAGTTACTTGTTTGGTAATGGAATTGCTACAACCATTAAGATTATTGACCGTGAGCGTAACGTTATATGTTCCTGCCGAAGTGTAAGTGTGTGTAGGGTTTTTGAGGTTTGAGGTATTGCTATCGCCAAAGTCCCAGTGCCAAGAGCTGACCTGCGAGTCAGCTCCTACAGAAGTGTTATTGAATACTACGGGATTTCCTAAGCAAACATTATTTGCCGTAAAGTTGCCTACGGTAGTAGTAGGGTTAATGTTTGCAGTCCCTTCATAACGCTGAATGATGTTGCCGTTAGTGTCTTTTATGTTTAGCACTACGGGGTGCGAACCTACATTTCGGTAGGCAATGTTGGTAGGGTTGTATGTTGTAGAAATAGCAAGATTCTCACCGCAGTTACGTTGAAAATCTGTACGAAAAATATTAGCGTTGAAAATATTTACCGAAAAAAACGAAACTCCTTTGGTGTGTTTGATACCTGCAATGCCGTACATATTCGCAAATGAGGGATTACTGGTAATTGTGCCGAAGTAGTTAGCAGTAGGGACATTTAAAAAGCTATTTCCGAAACTAAACAGATGGGCTTTTCCTGACAAATCGAAATTCAAAACATAAAACTTGCCGTTTTCCTCAATGGTATCCATTGCAAAATTGCTATTAAAGCCCACAGGCAAAAAATATACATTACTTATCGGAGGATTAGCAATGCCGAGATTAAAAGTAAATACAAAATTTCGGTTATTGGACGAAGCCACAATGATATTCCATCCGTTGCAGTCTTTTCTGGCTCTTAGGCACAAAGGGGTATTGATGTCGGTGAAAGTGTCTTCTCTGACAAGACTGCTTACGTTTAAAGTAGCTGATGCGAGATTTGTACCCAAATCAAAGATAGCTAATTTATTACTTGTAGTACCTACTGCCGCCAAGTAGTAGGTACTACCTTCTTTGAAAATATCAAATGCTCTCGTGAAAGTAACCACCGAAGTAATATTTCCAAAAAAGCTGTAAGTAGGTGTGTTGGTAATGGACGAGCCAAAAGTAATTTTAGTAAAGTTGTTATTGCTTACAACATTGCAGGTAAATCCGTACCAATTACCATTGTCTTTCAGTATAACAATAGGCTCTGCAAAATTTCCTCCTAAAATTGTGCCTAAATCGGTGATGCTTATAGGGGTACTTTGAGGGTCATTGCCTAAATCTATCCGATAGAGTTTGTTATTATTTCTGCTAATTACAAACAAATAATATAGACCATTTTCTTCAACAATCTGCGTATGAACAGGAATATCCGCACCTAAAAGACCAGTTAATAAGGTGGTTACATTGGGCATAGTGGGCATATCTTCGGCACAAAAATCCCATTCGTAGTTGAAGCCGCTACTATGAGGATTGGTGAAGTTGAGAGGCTCATCAGGACAGGCAACCGCAGGCAAACCAAATGCAGAACTGCCTGTTGGAACGCATTGAGCTATCAATTCTTTGCTAAAAGAGATGACAAAGCACAAAATAAGTAAAATTATCCTCATAGTTTTTTTCTTGTTTATCCGATTTGCTTAAAAAAGGTGATAAAGTTTCTTTAAAAAGAAAGATTTATTGCAAAAATAAGCAAAAATTGTGTGCAAAATTTGAAAAATATAGCTTTTTAAGTATTTTTCTGACAAATTTTTCAAGTCTTGATGTCCAAATCTTTTGCCATTTGTTTGTTAGATATAGTCCCTTTGCGTTCCGAAACTTCTGACCGAGCCGAGCAAGTCAGTCAGTTACGTTTTGGAGAAGTTTGTAGCATTTTAGAAGTCAGCGAAAATCAAAAATGGTTTAGAATTAAAACTTTTTTTGATAATTACGAGGCTTGGGTTGATGCCTTGCAAATTGTGCCTGTTTGCGAAGATTATTACAAAAAATATACACAAAACCTGAATTTACATAGAGTTGTCAGCAATATTCACGCCGTATGCTTCGCCTTAGACGAAAAAAGAAACTTTCGAAATGGTACTTTTCTAAGTAAAGGAGCTGTACTACCCTTTTTTGAAATACGAAAAGATAAAAATGTAATTAAACCAAGAGATACGTATTTTTTTGAAATAGACGGAACAAAATACCGTTTCAGAGGTGATGTGTTCAAAAATGAAAATATTTCAGCCCAAGAACTTATCGCAAGAGCGATAGCTTATCAGAACGTTCCATATCAGTGGGGCGGAAGAAGTTTTTGGGGGGCAGATTGCTCGGGATTCGTGCAAGAAGTTTTCAAAAGTTTCGGAATAATATTACCAAGAGATGCCTATCAACAAGCCGAAAAAGGTAAAAATGTGCATTTTGAGCAACTACAAAGTGGTGATTTAGCCTTTTTCCAACGTGAAGGACGCATCATTCACGTCGGGATTGTTTGGATAAAAAATAAACAAATACGTATCATACACGCAAGAGGTTACGTAAGGGTTGATACGCTTGACAGCAAAGGCATCTGGGACAAAAACTCACAAACCTACTCGCACTATACCCATAGTTTTAAAAGAATTTGGGGAGTTTTACCAAATTTTTTTGAGAAAATTTAATTTTTCTTTGCTTTTTTGTTCAAAAAAAAACAATTTTATACCTGAACAAAATTGGTTTTTCAAAAATTTCTTAAAAAAACCTACTTTTCTCGTGCGTTGAGCGTGTTCATTGAGCGTGTTCATTGAGCGAAGCCGAAATGAGCCGAAACGCAAGAGAAAAACAAAACCAAATTATTTTGAGTATATTTTTGAAATTAACAGCTTACGGCAATGAGTATCCAACTTGACAAAAAAACAGGCATCAATTTGAGCAAAGGCTCAAAAATCTCTTTGGAAAAAGAGGGAAAAAAATTGGAAGAAGTTTGTATTGGCTTAAACTGGGGAGCTATCAAAAAGTCTGTTTTGTTTAATCTATTCAAGCAAACCGTAGCCGTTGATTTGGACGGCAGCGTTACGACCTACGACGAAAACAAGCAAATCGTAGAAACTGTTTATTATCGCAAACTTCGCTCCAAAGATGGGGCTATCATACATAGCGGCGACGACCGAGATGGCGACGTGTACGGCGACGACGGCTTGGACAACGAAATAATTGAAATAAAACTTAATCAAGTAAATCCAAAAGTAAAGTATATTGTCTTTTATCTCAATTCGTATAATGGGCAGGATTTTGCCGATATTCCTTACTCCAAGATTCGTATTTTTGAGGGCAACTCCAAAAGAGTAGATTCGGTTTTTGCTACGTTCAACCTCTCGGCACAAGAAGAGTTTAGGGGGAATGTTTCAATGGTTTTAGGGAAACTTGTCCGTACTGGCAATAACTGGGAATTTATCGCCATCGGCGAGGCTACCCCAACCAAAAATATAGACGAAACCATTCTCTACATTCAAGCAAACTATCTTAATTAGAATTTTTCTAAAAAAAATTAAACCCCAAAATACTGAAAATCAGTGTTTTTATGTGGTTTTTTCTCAAAAAAATAAAAGTATTACTATTTTTTTTGAGAGTTTTTAAAACATTTCAAAAAATTTCTCGTTTATAGTAGTAAGAAAGTCATAGAAAGCAATTGAAATGATTTTCAGCAGAAGTTGTTTTTTCATAATTTTGGTTTCAGAAAAGCTCTACAATTTTTGTAGGGCTTTTCTTATTTCCTGAACATCGTCGAGAGCATCTGCCAGAGTTCTTCTTCATTCTTGGCTGTATGGTGAGCTTTTTGGTAGTAGGGGCTTCTATGTGTGTAAAGTTCTTGTACCTTTGAGGCAATTTCTTCACTTGTTTTTCCTACGAACATAGGTCGGCTCTGCGGGTTCTGACTAATCCTATTGCTTATTTGTGCCAAAGGGAAATCCAAAAAAATTACCTCTCCCCATTCCAACATCAGGCTTATGTTATCGTAAAAGCAAGGCGTACCGCCTCCTGTGGCAATGACTGTGTTCTGAGTTTTTATCAGTTCTTTTAAACTTTCGGCTTCTATTTTTCTAAAAAATGCTTCTCCTCTTTCCGAAAAAATCTCAGGAATACTTTGTCCTTGTATTTTTTCGATGTACTTATCCATATCTATAAATTGCAGAGAATATTTTTGAGCAATCTGCCTGCCCAGCGTAGATTTACCCACCGCAGGCATTCCTATCAGGAAAATCGGTTTTTGTAGATTAGCCATAAAGTATTAGAGTAAGGAGTGAAGAGTAAAGAGTAAAGGGATAAGGTAAAAATCACTTTTGATTGTTTGTAGATTCCTTATTTTTAAAAATTTTTTATTCGGGCATCAAAATTTCTGAAAATTTTTACTTCAAAAAATAAAAATCTGTTAATTTTCGGTATCAATCAAATTTCAAGCATTTACCCAGCGATGGACGGAGTATATCTGCAAACTCAAAAAATGCAATGTCTTCAAATTGGTCGTGGGGAGAAGGTACTTTTTGCTTTTCACGGATTTGGACAGAACCCAAGTGTTTTTGAGTGCCTCCGTCAGTATCTACCTCAATACACTATTTATAGTTTTGATTTGCTCAGTTTTGGCAAAGAGCCTCACAAACAAGAAATTTACAATTTGATAGAAGATTTTTGCCATTCTAATTGTGTTCAATCGTTTTCGCTACTTGCTTTCAGCATTGGCTCCAAAATGGCTTTAAGCCTACTCGAGCACTTTTCCGAACAGGTTGAAAAAATTGTGCTTATTGCTCCCGACGGCTTTCAGAAAAATTTTTGGTACGAGTTTGCTACTTCTTCTATTGGGAAACAAATTTTTTGGAAATTCATAAAAAAACCTTCATTTTTTTTGAAAATAGCCGAATTTTTATCAAAAATCAAATTCATTGATACCGATTTGCTCAAAATAGCCAAAATATATACCGATAATCCCCCGAAACGTTTTCTGCTTTGGCGAACTTGGCTCTCACAAAAACACCTCTTTCCCAATCATCAATCCTTGCAAAAGATATACGACGAAAAACCCATTGCAACAAGAATTTTTGTATCAGAAACCGATAAACTATGCCCTGTTGCACCTATTCGCAATTTTAGTAAGAATTATCGTTGTATCAAAATTATTGATAGCCCCACCCAACATCATCGTTTGCTCGGCGAAATACTCCGCAATCAGCTTTTTCTTGAATTTTTGCAATAGAAAATCAAGTAAATTAATAAACTTTTGTACATTTGCAAAAATACCTTAACCAACCACTTATGCAAGGACTTAGCTACCACGTCGATATTGTGATGTGTATTGATGCCACAGGCTCTATGTCGCCTATCATTGGCAAAGTGAAAGAAAATGCCCTGCGTTTTTATGATGATTTGGCTACAATGATGCGACAAAAATCTAAACAAATAGACCAATTACGCGTAAAAGTAATTGCTTTCAGAGATTACTACGTTGATGGCGATAGAGCTATGCAAATATCAGATTTTTTTCATTTGCAGAAGGAAAAAGAGGCTTTTAAACAATTCGTAGATAATATTGAAGCCGATGGCGGTGGCGACGAACCCGAAAATGGCTTAGAAGCCCTTGCTTTGGCGATACAATCCGAGTGGAGCAAAGAAGGCGATAAACGCAGGCAAATCATCTTACTTTGGACTGATGCCAGTACGCACCCTTTGGAGTTGAAGGCAGAAAGCAAACCCCAAAACTATCCTGCCTCTCTGCCTAAAAATTTTGATGACCTTTCAGACCTCTGGGACGGACAAACCATGAGCCGAACCGCCAAACGCCTCATTATGTACGCCCCCGATGCCTACGCCTGGACAGATATTGCCAACCACTGGGAAAATACCATTCAGTACCCCTCAAAAGCAGGTGAAGGACTTAGTGAAATAGATTACCAAACTATCTTAGATGCTATCGCCAATAGTGTTTAAGTTCTCTTAGGTTATTGTTCAACCAATCAAAAATGGAAAATCTTGAATTTATGACCTCAAAAAAGCCCCTCTCTTTTGGAGAGGGGTTTGGGGGGAGGTCAGAAAAGGGATTTAGGCAAAGAAAAACCAATTTTCGTTATAAAAATATCATTCATCATTTATCATTCGTTTATGCTTCTTTTGCGATTATTTGTTTTGGTATTGTTGGCATATTATTTGAGCAGTTGTGCCAAACCTTGCCGAGTTTCGGGGTGCAGAATGATACACGACCACGTACATTTTTTCGGTGGTGAGCGTAGCGATGGCAGACCTATCACCCAAGAAGAAGCCCTCAAAGAAGGCGAACTCAAAGTAGTTTCAGGTATGCCGTGGTACCGTAGATTGTTTAAGAAAAACTACGTAACCGAAAATGGCTTTAAACACAAACGCTTCAATCCGCACCAACACCGAGCCAGAAACAAAGAAGATTGGCATACCCTTTCGGGAAAAGCCAAATATCCCGGTAAAGAAGGCAAAACGACTTTCAAATAAAAATGCCCTTAGCTAAAATCGAAGACGTACTCAAAGACCTAAAAGCCCAAAAATACGCCCCTGTGTATTTTTTACACGGAGAAGAAAGTTATTACATTGATTTTATCAGCGATTTTATTGAGCAAAATGCCTTGCAAGAATTTGAAAAAGGCTTCAATCAGATGCTGATGTACGGCAAAGATGTACAAATGGGGCAGATTGTAAATAATGCCCGTCGCTTCCCGATGATGGCAGAAAGGCAAGTGATTATCGTAAAAGAGTTTCAAGACCTGCCCGACCTGCGTAGCGACGAAGCCCACAAAATTTTACAAAAATACATAGAAAATCCTTCGCCTACTACGATTTTGGTTTTAGCCCACAAACATAAACTTTTCGACAAAAGAAAAACTCTTTACAAAAGTTTGGAGAAAAATGCTTGTGTCGTAGAAACTAAAAAACTCTACGATAACGAAATCCCGAAGTGGATAGAAAAATACATTCAAGAAAAGGGATTGAGTATCAGCCCTGTGGCTACGGCTCTACTTACCGAGTACGTTGGTAGCGACCTTACGAGGCTTGCTGGTGAAATAGATAAACTCGCCCTAAACTTGGGAGAAAACAAAAATATTGATGAAAAAATTGTCAAACAATTTGTTGGGCAAAGCCGCGAATACTCTGCTTTTGACCTGCAAAAAGCTCTCATTGAAAAAGATGTGCTAAAAGCCAATAAGATTATTGCTGTTTTTGCACAAAATCCCAAAGAAAATCCTATTATTCCGATTATCATTATTTTGTTTCAGTTTTTTTCAAAACTCTTGCTTGTGCATCAGAGTAGTCAGAAAACTACGGAGCATTTGGCAAAATTGCTTGGGGTAAATCCATTTTTTGTGAAAGACTATCAGAAAGCCGCTCAAAATTACTCTTTACAAAAAACGATTGAGTGTATTCATCTGCTTCGCCGTGCCGACTTGCAAAGCAAAGGTGTGGAAGCTGGTAGTATGCAAGAAAATGATATTTTGAAAGAGCTGATTTTCAAAATTTTACATTAAATTATATCGGCTATTTTTGCCTGTTCCAAAAAAACAATCTTCCAAACAAACGATTTACAAAGAGCCAAAAGAAACGAAACTGACCAAATACAAATCCATAAGCCAAAAGAAGCACATTGTACAAGGGCAAAATAAGCACTATCCACGCTACAACTCTCTGCCACGTAGGCGTTTGACTATCAAATCCTAAAACCCAGTAAATAGGTTTTTTGAGAAATAAAATCGTAAAGCCCGTGCAAGCAAACACGAGCAGAATTACAAGCACTTGCCACGCATTTTTTACGCCCCAACGTTTTTTTAGTTTTTCTATCCACATCAGAATTTTAAGTTTCTATACAAATCGGATTGCCTTGACAGGCGATATTCGCACTACAAAATGAATAGGTAGCCACATTACCAAAGCAATGAGGGCAAAAACACCTAAATTTACAAAAAGGCAAACCCACCAATCCCACTCAACAGGAACATAATTTACGTAATAATTCTGGGTATCCAAAGGAATAAGCCTAAAATAGTATTGCAAAGCATACATACCAAATGCCAAGAGGTTGCCCCAAACAAAACCTTTCAGCATAATGCGGACACCTTTCAGCAAAAATATATTACGGATTTGGCTATCGGCTGCCCCCATAGCTTTCAGCATACCTACCATAGGTGTTCTTTCCATCATCATAATCAGCAGTACCGAAATGATATTGAAAGAAGCGACTATCAGAATGATGACCAGAATGATGACTACGTTGTTATCGAGGAGTTCAAGCCAATCAAAAGTATCGTGATGTTTGGCTGTAATAGGTTGTGGGCGAAGTTGATAGGGCAAATGTTCTTCCAAATTCCAAGCGTAATCATTTATTTTATTAAAATTTTTCAAGAAAATCTCATAGCCACTTACCAAGCTATCGCCCCAATTATTGACTTTCTGAATAGTCTTTATATCAGTTATGATAAATTTTTCATCAAAAACTCCCACTCCCGACTCATAAATACCAACAATTTTGAGCCTGCGGAAACGTGGCGGCTCTTGCACAAAAACAACAATAACAGAGTCTTGCAATTTGAGTTGGAGTTTGTCGGCGATTGTCTGACTAATAACGGCTTCACCAGCTTCGGCATCTTTTTTAAGTTCTATCCATCTTCCTGCCTTCATATTTTCGGCAAAATCTTTGAAACGAAAATCCTCTCCAATCCCCTTCAATATCACTCCTTGTACTTGGTCTTTGATTTTCACTACACCCGGTTTTTGGGCATACACTTGCAGGTGGTCTATGTAAGGAATTTTTGTGTAATTCTTACGAATTTCGGTTTCTACGGGTACGGCAGGCTCTTCAAAAGATTGATTATTACTGGTTTTTACAATACGAATATGCCCCGAAAAGCTAAACATTTTGCTCTTGATAGCATTTTTGAAGCCAAAAAGAACCACGAACGAAAGCAAAGCCACTACCAAAGTAACCGCTACACTCACAACGGCTATTCGGCTCACAAGCAAGGAAAAACTAAAACCCGATTTTTTTTGAGTTTTAGTTTCCGAAATACG
>Ga0272446_1006059_pt1 | contig 12881 bp, 15 predicted proteins | sample YNPCB0061_FD_194587 | JGI IMG/M metagenome (GOLD analysis project Ga0272446, IMG submission 194587) | Hot spring microbial mat communities from Yellowstone National Park, WY, United States - YNP-CB-006-1 | ecosystem: Environmental > Aquatic > Thermal springs > Hot (42-90C) > Sediment | place... | reverse complement strand
CGGAGGCGGTGCAAAAACTGACCGATTGGATTCATACCAAAGGACAGGCAATCAACGAAAGTCTCTACTACACCAAAATTCCTAGTGAGGTAGGGACAAAGGCGATCGCCAAGGTGAAGTCTGAAGTAAAGGGTATCCAGTCTAAATAATTGGCTCCCGCCTTTTACAACTGTACTTTGGGGGAATGTAATTCAGGCTGGCGCTGGGGCGTTTGTCGTGTATCCGTAATTAACCAATCCAGTGCGGCTGACTGGAGATCGATCGTTTCGCCAGTTTTATTGACACAGTAACGACCAAATACCAGTTTGTCCACCAGATGCACATCCATCAGGCGGGAATACTCAAAAATGACACTGCGCACAATTACTGCCCCACTGCACACATGACAGTTGGGACCAATCATGGTAGGGCCAATAATCACCGCCCCATCATCAATGCGGGTCATGCCCCCGATATAGACTGGACCCTTGATGTGTACCTTATCCCAATTAGCCGATACATTCAGCCCAGTGTACAAATCAGGATAGACGCGCTCCCCCGGTATGGGTACATTTTTAATTTTCCCTGACAACACATCTTGAATCGCCTGCCAATAGTCTGGCACCCTACCAATATCCACCCACTGAAAATCCATGGGCAGGGCATAAAAAGGGGCATTGTTAGCCACTAACTTGGGAAAGAGGTCGCCGCCAATATCAAACACCTGTCCTGATGGTATGTAATCCAGCACTTCAGGCTCAAAAATATAAATCCCCGTATTGATTTGATTACTTAGGGCTTCCTGTTGGGGCGGTTTTTCCTGAAATTTAATGATGCGATGGTTGGCATCGGTCACCACCACCCCATAATTGGACACCTCCGCCAGATCGACAGATTTGGTGATTACGGTAGCTAGGGCGTTTTTTTGCCAGTGCCAACGAATTGCCTTAGTTAAATCCAAATCGATGAGGGCATCGCCACACAGCACCACAAAGGTATCGTCAAAGAAGGGGGAAAAGTCTTGGATTTTTTTCAAACCCCCCGCTGAGCCAAGTGCCTCCCCCACCAACTGCCCATCTACCACCTTGCCCTCAAAGGAATACGCCATCTGCACGCCAAATTTATAGCCGTCCCGAAAGTAGTTTTCAATCTCTTCGGAAAGGTGGCTGACATTTACCATAATTTGGTTAAAGCCGTGCTTGCGCAGTAGTTCCACCAAAAATTCCATCACTGGCTTTTGCATAATTGGGATCATGGGCTTGGGCATGATGTTGGTCAATGGTCTGAGCCTTGTACCTTTGCCAGCCGCCAAAATCATGGCTTTCATCACAAATACTCCTAACTGGGCAGGGGAAATGGGTCAATTTCTCAAGGTTATCAGGTTTTTAGCCCAAAGAAGTCCTGCTCCCGTGAGTTATGGTACACTTGCCATCGATCGACCATAACCTATCCATGAAACGCCGTAATTTTATTGCTTTGGGGGCGGGCACTGCTTTAAGTGTAGTAGCTCCTGTCTCTGCCCAAGACCAACCAGTCCTGACCATTCGCTGGTTTGGGCATTTAGCATTTGCCATCAGTGGTGGTGGGCTGAGTCTGTTTACCCATCCCTTTCGCCCTGCGGGGTGCACGGCGGGCATGAGGCTACCCAATCCGATTACGGCTGATTTTGTGCTGATTAGTTCTCGACTCTTGGATGAAGGTTACATCGATGAGTTGAGCGCCGATACCAGGGTTTTGGCAGAGCCGGGGGTTTACAATATCAAAAATACTAATTTTCAGGGGATCGCTGTGCCCCACGATCGATTGGAGGGGCGCAGATTTGGACAAAATGTGATGTGGCGGTGGGAGCAGGCGGGCATTCGCATTTTGCACATGGGCGGCTCTGCTGTGCCCTTGACCAATGAACAACGCATTTTAGTGGGCAGACCCGATATTTTAATTTTGCCTGTAGGTGGTAGTGATAAAGCCTACAATGCCCAAGAGGCGTGGGCTGTAGCCCAATCCCTCAATCCCAGAATTGTGATCCCAGCTTACTATCGCACCAGTAAAGCCGCTGATTCGTGTACCCAAAAGGGTTTGGATGAATTTCTGGCATTGGCTCCCAAAGAAAAGACTGTCAGGGTAAAAAGCAATAATTATGGACTGCGGGCGCGGGATTTACCTGAATCTTTGGTAGTGCGTATTTTGCCCCTGAATGCGGGCTGAGAATAGAGAAACAGTTTGGCTGTGGTTTAATACTCACCCCTTGCGCTATGTTAAATGGTTATGGCATTGGACAGGCGGATAGAGACCCTCCTTTGGGCGAGGGGAGTTAATTTTATCTTTTCGTAGATGTGCCTTGAACTGCAGAAAGTATGTTAAAAAATATAAAAAAATCTAACTCAGACCCCTTTTATGGCAGACCCCATTACTCCCGCCGTCAGCGATCGTATTTGTAAGCACATGAACGAAGATCATAGGGACGCAGTGCTTGCCTATGCAAAGTTTTTTGGCAAATTACCAGATGCTGACCACGCCGTTATGCAATCGATCGATCCTCAAGGCATGAATTTACAAGTGGTCGATCGAGTGGTGCGCATTGCCTTTGACCATGAACTGGCTGACTCGGAAGATGCTCACCAAACCCTGATTAAAATGGTGAAGCAGGCGCGTCAAGGGCTAAGTGCTAATTCTCATCCAGAAGAGAAAATTTGACATACTGCGAAAAGATGGTGGATTCCTCAACAGTGGGATTGCAACTTCTATTTGTATGTTGATACCCTCACAGATTGGCTCTGATGCGGTTTTATACTCCCTTCCCAGTGGGGGAATAGACAAAATACTTACACTGGATTGACTCCACTCGCAGGGGTTGGGGTGAGGGAAAAACCGCCAATTGGAGAGTGGGAACGGAGTAGCATTAGATACCCCCACCGAAACTTGTCCTAATCTGATTGGTGCAGTGCCCTACTGTGGGCTAAATGTTTTTCTAAAGTGGCAGGCTGAATTTCTGTCTGGAGGTGTTGCCAAGGCAGAATGGTATCCGTGTCCCAGAGTGCGTGTACATAGTAATCGAGGGGGGGCAGTTTGCCTTTCAATTCTTTAAAGGCGCGTTTTACCATACCCAAAGAGGGTTCGGTGGCTGATTCGGCTTTGGCGTAGGTGTAGGCAAGGAATAATACTTGATTGATGCGTCGATCGCCGCGGGAAATCAGGGCTTGGAGTACAGAGTCGCGATAATGTTCGGGGCGGAACTCGATGCCTAGGGGGGTTAATTTTTTTTGCAGGTACTGTAATTTTTTCTCGGCTTTGGGGTTGACAGGGTGCCACTGCCAAGGGGTGTGGGCTTTGGGGACAAAGGTGCTACAACCAAACGCTAGACGCAATTTGGGGGCAGTTTTTTTCACCTGCTGGAGCATAACGATCGTGGCTTCGATGTCCGTATCCAGTTCGTGGGGCACGCCCACCATGCCATAAAATTTGAGGGCTTGTAGTCCGCCCGCTTGGGCATTGGCTGAGGCGGTCAGAATTTCCCCATTGGTTAATTTTTTGTTGATAATTTGGCGGAGCCGTTCTGAACCACTCTCCACCGCCACGGTGACCGATCGACTGTCGTGTTTGGCAAGAATCTGGGCTAGTTGGGGGGTGAGGGTATTGGTGCGCACAGAGGCTAAACTGAGGCGAATGTGGTCATAGGCTGGACGATCGAGGCGCTCTAGCAGTTCAGGAAATTGGGGATGTTGGGTGATGGATGCCCCCAGTAAACCCAGTCGATCGGTATATTGCAAACCCCGATCGATGGCGGGAATTAGCCCTGTATCCAAGTCGGTGGTGCGAAAGGGGAGGGTGAGGTAACTGGCTAGGCAAAAGCGGCACATTTCGGGACAACTGCGCACCACCTCCACCATAAAGATATTTTCCCACGCTGAATGGGGCGTTACTACGGTGGAATGGGAGAGATTTTTCCCCCGATAGGTTTGTTTTTTTACCTGAGCGGGAATAGAGCTATCTATGGGGGTGATGGCCGTAATCTTTTCTGCCCCGTACTGCACCTCATAGAGGCTGGGCACATAAATCCCTGCCACGCAGGCTAAGGTCTTTAATTGGGTGGCTCGATCGGCGTGGCGCACCGTCTGCACAGTCTCTACCATTGACCCAATCAGGTCTTCCCCGTCGCCCAACAGAATGAAATCAAACCAATCACTAAAAGGTTCAGGGTTGGCGGTCACCACCACTCCCCCTGCAAACACCAAAGGATGGTCTGGGGTGCGTTCCGAGGCGTGATAAGGAATGGCTAATTTTTCCAGAGTGTGCAGAATGTTGCCATAGTCCAATTCCCAAGAAAAAGAGAAGCCCACTAAATCGATCGATCGGGGTAAAGGTTCGTGTAAGTCGGTGAAGTAACGGCAGACCCTGACATTTGACCGCTGGGCGAAATTTGCCCAAATGCTTTGATAACCCAGACTGGTAATGCCCACAGCATAGGTATTGGGAAACGCATAGATTAAATTGATGGCTTGGCTATCAGGGTTGGTGGGGTGGAACAGTAGTTTTTCATGGGTCAGTATGTCGATCGTCATTGGGTGCTTGGGTCAAACCATTGAATAAACAATCTAGTTTTATGGTAGCCCAGAGCCTCAACGGTATTAGACAAGGAGATTGCGACTGCCCCTCTCAAGATTTTAGGGTGTCTCGGCAAAATAGACCGCGTAGGATTTGACCTGTGTATAATATAGGTGTAGGTAAGCTATAAAACAAAAAATGTTTAAGAGACTTATCTTGACAACTAGCGCAGTTCTTGTAACTTCCTTAAGCATCTTACCTGACAGGGTGTCCAGCCAACCGAACAACCCCTGCAATTTCATCAAGGTCGAATCTGAACAGCCATCTCAAATTTTGCGCACCGTGCAGTTACCCACCTTGGGCATCACTGTAGATATACCTAGTAATTATCGCATGGTTCAATTCCAAGATGGCAGAATAGAAATCCTCAACCCCGGCGAATTTAAGTTGTTCCAATGTATTGCTAAGTACGGCCCACAAGGCTTGATAGGTGGGGGGCGTTATTCAGAATCGTTCCGATCACTCACTCAAACTGAAGCTCTGCTTCTTGTGAAAACATACAGAAATAATGGCAATAGAGTTTTGCAACATAATACCAGCAATCTGGAAGGTTTCATCGTCACTTCACAAGATGGATATGGTGTATCATTTGTGGGAACCTTACCTGAGGGGTCAAGGCGTGGCAGAATGTCGTATTTTCAAGTCTCGCTTTACTGTGATTGTCCCTTGGAAGTAAGTGATCTTTTAAACTTACTGAATAGAATCAAGCCCATGAATTGAATTGCAGACCACCTATAGTATTGGACAGGCAGATGCAGGATGACCTTCTCCCCTAGGGCGGGGGAGCAGAAAATGAACTACCCCACCGCACAGGCGGATGGAGTTTCTGTCTCTTCTTCTGTCCCAGTTGCTTCATAGCCCCGTAGGACTTTGAAGTAGAGCTAAGACATCCAAGACTAACGAGGCTAGTTCCTAACCCCGATTACTAACAAGTAGTGATGTATGTATTATACAGAAAAACTAACCTATTGGTGCTATCCATCCCCACCCTGTAGAGGATGGGGAATTTCGCACGCTTTGTTAATGTTGTTTAAGTAGCTGGAATCCCTGAGTAGTACAAAAACAGAAAAAGAGCCTAGTTCTTTCCCTGTTTCGCCTAGACTCTTCTTCTGGTTCGCTCCTCACACTGCTATATCCTACGCTAGGGGTGGCACTTTTGTCTAGTCCTTTGACAATTTTTTTACCAATTTGCGAGTAAAAATTTATTTGCTGAGGTTTGCCCCTCAATCTAGGACAATGCCTCGATCGAGGGTGTGCACCGCCCATGCTTCTATATCAGGCTCAGAGTTGAGTGCCTGTGCCATATTTACCGCCTGTTGCCAATTGGCACTAATCCCGAAAACACAGGCTCCTGAACCGCTCATCAGGGTTGCCCGTGCCCCTAATTCCTGCAGTTTATGTTTAATTTGGGCAATGGGGGGATAGGCAGGCAGTACCACCCGTTCCAAGTCATTGTAGAGATAGGGTGCAATTTCTGCGCCTGTCTTTGCCTGTAATAAACTCTGCCACCGCTGTTCCAAGTCTGGGGGCTTGGTCTGTAACAGTTGCTGTTGGCGAAAAGTCTGGTATGCCCAGGGGGTACTCACACTCACCCTTTGGGGTTTAGCCACCACCAAGTCCAGTTTGGGGAAATGGGGCACAGGGGTCAAAATTTCGCCCCTCCCCTCGGCGATCGAGGTACTGCCCACCACACAAAAGGGTACATCCGAACCCAGACCCAAGGCTAATTCCTGTAGCTGTGCCTGAGATAGGTTTAAGCCCCAGAGATGATTTAAGCCCACCAATACCGCCGCCCCATTGGCTGAACCACCCGCCAACCCGCCGCCGATGGGAATCTGTTTATGGATGACAATGTTTACCCCCCGTTTATTTACAGCCAGCCCTTGCAGGATCAAGACTGCCCTGTAGGCAAGATTGGTGTGGTCTTGGGGGACTTGGGGATGATTGCAGGTGAGGGTAATGTGACCGTCAGCCCGATCGGTGAGCATAATGTGATCCCCAAGGCTGATACTTTGCATGAGCATCCGTAGATTGTGGTAGCCATCCCCCCGATCGCCAGTAATTTCTAAAAATAGATTGACTTTGGCAAAACACTGGATAGTTAACATTAGGCAAAGGTGCGTTTGTAGAGCAGATGGAGAGATTCTTGGTCGGCACTATTACCTTCCCGCCGCAGGGCACGCAGGCGATTTTCCACCATCAATTTGGCATCCGCCCTAGAAATCGGCTCAAATTTTACGCCCGTATTGTTACTGGTGATCAAAAAAAATAGTCTCTGGGCATATAAAGTAGTAAACAAACTGCGTCGATCGTCCAATTCGCAGATGCGCGATAGTAAGCCAAAGGTAGGATGATTTAAGTAATTTTCCGCCATTTAGTTTAACCAAGGGACTAAATAAAATGACTGCAAAAAAACATTATTAGACACATTCAGTCTGTTTTTGTGGTTGATGTTTAGGGTGAATTGATTAGTAAGGTAAGTCATCATAAAACTTGAGTCCAACTCATTACAAAGTTAACAAGATATATTATTCGCGAATCAAAATTCTCGATCGAGAATAATTAAAATTGGGGTCATTTTTTACCCGTGCGATACAGTATATGGCAAACCCGCATCCCCACAGTAGGAAATTGTCCCCCCTTGACTGTTTCTTGCTAAAATTTTATTCCTGTACCTACTTTTGCGAAATTAGATAAATTATGATCTACGAAGTCACCATGCCCGCCCTGAGTTCCACCATGACCGAAGGCAAAATTACCGCCTGGACAAAAAAGGTGGGCGACAAGGTAGAGAAAGGGGAAACGATCGTGGTGATTGAGTCCGATAAGGCAGACATGGATGCGGAGTCTTTTTATGACGGTTATTTGGGCTTGATTACGGTTCCCGAAGGAGCAACTGCCCCCGTAGGTGCGGTGATTGCCTACATTGCCGAGACTGAGGCAGAAATTGCCACCATTACCCACAAAACTAACAGCCCAGCGCCAGCCCCCGCGCCCAAACTAGAGGAAGCCATTCCTGAAGTGGTGGTCAGCAGTCGACCCGCCCCCAAGGTCGATCGCGTGATTGCCACTCCCCGCGCCAAACGCCTCGCCCAAGAAAATGGCATCGACCTAAAACAAGTCAATGGTTCTGGCCCTAACGGTAGGATTACGGCTAAAGATATTGAAGCCCTGACCACAGTAACTCCTGCTCCCGTAGCCACACCAGTCATTACCCCTGCGGTTAAACCCGTAGAAACCACCGCAGGTACAACTATTCGCCCCTTCACTGGACTACAGCAGGCGGTGGTGCGCAATATGAATGCCAGCCTGAGCGTACCTACTTTCCAAGTGGGCTATACCATCACCACCACAGGGTTAGACCAACTGTACAAACTGATCAAACCCAAGGGCGTGACCATGACAGCTCTGTTAATTAAGGCGGTGGCAAATACTTTGGTGAAACATCCCCTGCTCAATTCTGCCTACAGCGATCAAGGGATTGTGCACAAGCCCGATATAAATGTGGCGGTGGCGGTGGCGATGGATGACGGCGGGTTGATTACCCCTGTAGTCAAAAATGCCGATCGATTGGATATTTACAGTCTGTCCCGCCAGTGGAAAATTTTGGTGGACAAAGCCCGTGCCAAGCAATTAACCCCCGATGAATACAGCACAGGTAGTTTTACCATTTCTAATTTGGGTATGTTTGGGGTCGATCGATTCACGGCAATTTTACCCCCCAATACGGGTGCAATTTTGGCGGTGGGCGCTTCTAATCCTACGGTGGTGGCTGATGCCCAAGGCGCGATCGCCATTAAAAATCAGATGCAGGTAAATCTGACCAGCGATCACCGCATTATCTATGGAGCGGACGCGGCCCAGTTTCTCAAGGATTTAGCCCAATTGCTCGAGCAGGATGCCCAATCCTTGACCCTGTAAAATTTGGGCGGGGGGAAAGATTGTCTAAACAAAGATTAGATGTGTGGTTGGTGGCACAGGGGCACTGTCCGTCGCGGGAACAGGCACAACAGGCAATTCGGGCGGGGTGGGTACTGATCAACGGCACGGTGTGGGATAAGCCCAGTCTGGAGGTGAAGCCCCCAGTGCAGGTGGTCATTCGTCAGCAATCCCCCTTTGTGTCGCGGGGCGGAGAAAAATTACTGGGAGCGATCGAGCAATTTGCTATCCCTGTGGCTAAGCGCATTTGTCTGGATGGGGGCATTTCTACGGGCGGTTTTACCGATTGTCTGTTGAAACAGGGAGCCAGCAAAGTTTACGGTGTGGATGTGGGCTATGGGCAGGTGGCATGGGCAATCCGCTGTCATCCCCAAGTAGTGCTGAAGGAGCGCACCAATTTGCGCCATCTCACCCCCCAAGAACTGTATGGATCAGACGCACCATGGGCAGATTTGGCTGTGGTGGATTTATCCTTTATTTCCCTGACCAAGGTTTTACCCGCCCTGAAACATTTACTCAGTCCCCCCCAAGAAATGCTGTTATTGGTCAAACCCCAATTTGAGGCTGATCGATCGGACATTGGCAAGCACGGTCTAGTCAAAGACCCCAAAGTACATGAAGCGGCAATGCACAAGGTAGCCACTACAGCGATCGAGTTGGGATGGCAAAAACTGGGACAAATGCCCGCCCCCATCAAGGGACGCACGGGGAATCAGGAGTATTGGCTGTGGCTAAAACAATCTAGCTAATCCTTACCCAAAACCAAGGGCGTAATTGGCGTGCCAATAACAGTTAAAATTTTCAAATTGGCTGGCAATAAAATTCGCGAATAAAAACGATCGATGGCAGAGCATACACCAGAAAATACCGCAAAAATTGCCTGGGTGTACCCCGGTCAAGGCTCCCAAAGTATAGGTATGGCAAACCATTTGCTGGAGGTGGGACAAGCCAAATTCGCCCAAGCGCAAGAAATTTTGGGCTGGTCAGTGGTGGATATGTGCAATAGCTCGATCGATACCCTGTCCCAAACCCAATTTACCCAACCCTGCCTCTATACTATTTCTGCCATTCTCACGGATCAACTCAAACAGGAGGGGCAAATGCCCCATCTGGTGGCAGGACATAGTCTGGGAGAGTATTCCGCCCTCTATTGTGCAGGGGTGTGGGATTTTGCTGACGGCTTAGAGTTGGTAAAACAGCGTGCCCAGCTCATGTCCCAGGCGCAGGGGGGCAAAATGACCGCCCTAATTGGTTTTGACCGCGCCCAACTGGAAGCGATCGTGGCACAGGAACCCGAAGTGGTAATTGCCAATGACAATAGTCCCGAACAGGTAGTCATTTCTGGTACAGAGTCAGCCGTCGATCGAGTGGTGAGTCAAATTAAAGTCAAACGGGCAATTCCTTTGCCTGTGAGTGGAGCATTCCATTCGCCCATGATGCAAGAGGCGCAAGCCCAGTTAGCTGTCCGCATTGCCCAAGCCCCTTGGCGCGCGCCCCAGATGCCCGTGCTGTTGAACAGCGACCCCCACACCCCCCTCACCGATCCCCATACCCTGTGCCATCGGCTTCAGCATCAAATTACAGCCCCCGTGCGGTGGCGGGAAATCAGTCTGTATTTGGCGCAACAAGGCTTTACCAAAGCGATCGAGGTAGGACCTGGCAAAGTATTAACAGGCTTAATTAAACGCACCGCCCCAGCGATCGAGTTAGTTAATGTAAACTAGCCGATAACACAATGGGGATATAATATAGGCGCAATTTCGCTGGTTAACTGCTGTGTCTGAACGCACCACTCGCCAATGGATTATTAACATTGTTTTAATCGTGATTACCCTGTCTTTTTTGGGGGTATCAATTGCGCCGTTGATCGGTGGCATATTCTTAGCCCAAAACCCTAACCCTAGCCCCACCGCCACCCTCAACCCAGAGGAACAGCGCATTGCTAGGCTAAATGAAGACCGTAGGGGTTACGAGGCAGTCTTGAAAAAGGAGCCAAAGAATCAAACCGCCCTGATCGAGTTGGTGAATATCTTGATTAAGTTGGACGATCTAAAAGGTGCCCTTGAACCCCTGCAAACCTTAGCCGATAGTTACCCTGACCAGCCCCAATACCGTTTCACCCTAGCGGGAGTACATCTCAAGCTGGGCGATCGAGCCAAGAGCAAGGCAGAGTTGCGCACAATTTTGACCACCCGCCCCGGCTATTTAGAAGCCCTAGAAAGGTTGATTCAACTGGAATTAGAAGACAAACGCCCCGAAGCGGCGATCGGCACCATTAGACAGGTACTGGACAGCGCCAGCACCGCCAACAAAATTCAGCCTAACAGTGTGGATGTGGCAACGGTGCAGTGGCTATTGGGAGAAGTCTATCGCCAGTCCCAACGCTACGATGAAGCCCTAGCCGCCTTTGAAGAGGGCATCAAAACCGATGACAAAAATTTTCGTTCCTTCGTAGGCAAAGCGCAGGTAAAACGGGCCCAAGGCAAAGAGGCAGAGGCAAAGGCCCTATTTGCTAAAGCCCTAGAACTTGCCCCCAGCTCAGTTAAAGACCGCATTAACGAAATTGCTAACCCCCCTGAAGTGAAAGTAGAACCCATACCCCCTGCCACGCCCTAAACAATCGATCGGCAAGGTGTACCAACTCTGGCTCACTGCCATCATGCCAGCCCATACCAGCGGCACCTAAACTTTTGACCACCAACTCTGTCAACGGCTGATTATGGGTCAATTTCAGGGCGGTGGTACGATCGTACAGCCCATAGAGAAATAAAAAAATTCCCCCCAGTACGGGATCGGTTACCTTCTCCCGAAAGGCACGGTAACTACTGCCCCCCGAGAGATATTGCCCAAGGGTATGTAAATCTGCGGTAACCCCCTCTGACCAATCTAGGCTCTGGCATAACTTTTGCCCAAACGAGACCGCATCCCCCGATCGAAAATCTGTGCCCATGGCTAACCCCACAGCTTGCATCAGTAAGAATTGATCCTCCCGCAAATCTCGATCAATCAACACTGGGGGAATGGCTGGGTATTGATGTAGAAATAAGCCATAGGCAATGGACTTGAGGTACGGATCGCAGGTGGGGATAGGCGCATCTCTGATTAAGGCTTCTGCCAATTCCCGAAATGGTTCTCCTAGGGTCAAAGTTACTGCACGGAAACGGTCACGGAGCAAAATGCAAGGCATAGATAGTATAGGCAAGGGCAATTGCCATCCCAGTATAGGCGATTACCCACAACCACACCCCAATGCCAAATGCCAACAGTCCCCAAAAGTTGGGGATCGGTTCATAGTTCCATACAGGTTTCAGGCGCTGAATATCTATCTTTTCTGCTCGATCGAGATAGGCGGGCTTCACCAGCCGATAGTGCAGGCGACCAAAGGGAGACAACAAACGAAATTGGGGATAGCGATGATGCCTCTGCCACCTCTGGCGCAGATTTTGGGCTTTACCTACATAAAAAATGCGCCAACCTGCCGTGACATAATAAATCCCCGCTTGATCCGGCAGTTTCTGCAGATTGTGAATAGTTACCGAAGGCAAAAAAAATACCCACATTATCCTACGCGGAAAACTGGGTACTAGCTTAAATTATAGTGAAGAGAATACCTACAAGATAATAACAGGATTTGACTTTAGTGGGCAGAGCCATTGCCATGATATTTGTCCGTGTCGTAGAAGCCATTGCGCGTACCAAAAAAGAGTACCGAGGTGCTAAACAGAATGGTGAGCACAATTAGTACCAGCTTGAAGTCGATCATTAGTTCCATAGGATTGAAATAGCCACAAAGAATCAATCATAGTTTAGCACGCCCAATTCGCAACAGATGCTAAGCACTGATGCCGACCTTAACCTGAGCGCCTTTGCCCCATTCCTTGACTGTATCTCTGAATTCTAAAATCTTTGTGACAATTCCTGACATAATTCTATGACGATTTGTGAAAATTTAGTCTGCCCATTGCCAACAGTTTGATAATGAAGCCATGGGAGGAATTGAGCTTCCCATAGGAGATGTCAAACTATGGACAAAGATATTTTTGAGGCAGAGGTTTACTCTGATCAATCTGCCAATTTGCGCTCGGAGTGGCAAGGATTTCAGCCCAATGTGTGGAATGAATCGATCGCTGTCAGGGATTTTATTCAGCGGAATTACACTCCTTACGATGGGGATGGCTCTTTTTTGAGTGGCACGACAGAGCGCACCGATCGCCTGTGGGCGCAGGTCAAAGCACTGATGCAACAGGAACGAGAAAAGGGCGTACTGGCTGTGGATACGGCTGTCCCATCGGGGATCACCGCCCATGCCCCCGGTTACATCGATCGGGAACTGGAACAGGTGGTGGGACTACAGACCGATC
>Ga0272446_1006057_pt1 | contig 12884 bp, 10 predicted proteins | sample YNPCB0061_FD_194587 | JGI IMG/M metagenome (GOLD analysis project Ga0272446, IMG submission 194587) | Hot spring microbial mat communities from Yellowstone National Park, WY, United States - YNP-CB-006-1 | ecosystem: Environmental > Aquatic > Thermal springs > Hot (42-90C) > Sediment | place... | reverse complement strand
TTTGATTAAACCCCCTCCTTCTCTCCCCCTCTTTCCATTTGGGACTGCAAAGGTACTTACGATTTTGCTATCCTCCAAACTTTTTGAAAACTTTTTTTTAATCCTCTATGCATTCCTCCTCAATGAAATCTAGCGATTCTCTCTCTTTCTCTCCCCCTCTTTCCATTTGGGACTGCAAAGGTACTTACATTCTCGCTATCCTCCAAACTTTTTGAAAACTTTTTTTTTAAACCTCTATGCATTCCTCCTCAATGAAATCTAGCGATTCTCTCTATTTCTTACCCCCTCTTTCCATTTGGGACTGTAAAGGTCTTAACTTTTCCCCTATCCTCCAAATGTTTTAGCAAAAAAATTTCAAAATATATCAGATTATGAAAATTTGGATGGTCTTAAAGATATAGTGCTAAGTTGCAGTTATTGTACACCATATTCAAGAGGCTATAATTTTTTATAAGATATTTTTTATGGAATAGCGTGTCCTTGAATTAGTTAATGTTATGGAATTTAGAAAATACTTTGCTTTTTAGTAATTTACTTACACTCTATCCATGTAAATAAGCCATTGCAAAATATCTTTTACAGATAAGTTAGCTCCGCTAATAGTGAGTGAGGCTTGCCTATAAAATGGAAGGCGATGATTATATTTTTCTATGAGTTGCTCTATAACTTCTTTGTTATCTGTATTTAATAAAGGTCTTGTTTTGATTTCCTTGCTTACACGTTGGGCAATGACTTCAAGAGGAACATCTAAGAATATGGAAAAACCGTTACTTTTGATAACTTGCATGTTATCGTAGAAACAAGGTGTACCTCCACCCGTTGCAATGACTGTTTTTTGCAAGGTTAAAGAATGGAGCAACGCCTTTCGCTCTATTTCTCTGAAATACTCTTCTCCTTTAATAGCAAAAATCTCACTAATAGAATTTCTTTCATCTTGTACTATCCACTCGTCTAAGTCAAAAAAATGATAATTAATTTCCTTTGCTAACTGCTTGGAAAGGGTGCTCTTGCCACTTCCGGGCATTCCAAGTAAGTAAATTCTTTCAGGAAACATTACGGATGTTACCTTAGTCAGAGGTTGAGTAACGTGCTTTAAAATCTCTAAATGTACTGTTTAAGCCTATTTTCTTCAAGCGTATTTGGTCGTTTGTGCCTTCAGCTTTATCGTAATAGTTGCCTACATAGACGTAGTAATAAATCCTTTTATTGTATTGGTCAGGCATGAGATAGACTTCCTCAAACTTGCGAGAACGTAATTCTTCACAGAATTTTAACGCTCCCTCAAGGTCAGCAAATTTGAAAATCTCCAGCCCCCAATTACTCTTATCCACTTTTTCTCCTTTCATGTTATAAAGTATAGATTCTCTTGGGTCAAAAGGAATAATAGGTTCTTTGGATTCTACCTTTTCTACCTCTTCGCCTACTTTATTTTTCAAAGGAATAAGCCAATCTTGCTGAATAACCTCAAATTCATTAGCTTCCTTATCCCCTTGTGCGAAAATGTAATGTGCTTGACCTTTTCTATTTTTAAGTTGTACACAACTACCTAAACCTATAGTGTAGGCGGTGATTGTGAAAGTATTTCCTTCTACTTTTACTGTCCCTTTGGTGCGATTATCAGGGTCTTGGGGTACTGCTCTGACAAAATCCATAATGCCATCAAAGTTAAAATCGCCAAAAGTATCTACACCATTATAAATACTTGAAAAGGATACCTGCTCAATACGTTTAACATTACTAATATCAAAAAGATTATAGCATTTGAAATCACAGCTTTTGTCTATACAGTCGTCTCTCAAACTTACTAAGCATAAGTATTTTCTCCCTAAGTAAGAAAACTCATATATGTCCAAGAAATTGCTTGTACTTTGCCTAAATGCTTTCTCCACATCGCAGTAAAAAGAAAAGCGCTGATTGTTAAGGTAGATTCCTGTGGTGCTACTTGCATCTTTGCTTTTAGTATTGACAAAATATAGGCGCATGGGTACACTACCATTATTATAATTAGTAAATGTAGTATCTTTGGATTCTTTTACTCCGGCGGCAATAAGTTGCTTGCTTTTGCTCACTCTTTCTTGAGTAAGTTTGCCAAAAGAATACTTATTAGGGTCTTTGCCAAATTGGGCATGTAGCGCATTGGCAAATATCATAGACAATAACAGGGCATATAAGATTTTCATACAGCGTATTTTTTTACCTTCCAATAGAGCGTATTTCAAGATATACAAACTTAATATATTTTTTTTTAATGTTTATAAAACTTACAAAAATCGGGCAGAAAAATTAAAGATATGAGGTTTTAAAAATTTACTGTATTCCGAGCAGTTCTACTTCAAAGTATAAAGTGGCATCTGGGGGTATCAGACCATTACCAGCACCTCTGCTTCCATAGCCCAAATAGGCAGGAATTTTTAATATTGCCTTAGTGCCAATCTTTAATTTAGCTATGCCCTCGTCCCACCCTTTGATGACTTGCCCTTGACCAAGTAGGAATGAGAATGGCTGCCCTCTATCTACTGAACTATCAAACTTTTGTCCATTTTCTAAGAAACCTGAATAATGTACTAACACTCTTTTACCTATTTCAGGGAGGTTGCCTGTGCCTTCTTTTAAAATTTTAATCCCTAAACCTGTTTCAGTAAAGGTAAAGCCCAAGGTACGCTCCACCTCTGACCAACTTTTGAGTGCTTCCTGAATAAAAAGTATTTCTACTGCTGAAGGTTTTAGTACTTTATCGGCAGCCAAACTTGCCAAATATTTCAAATCTTTCTCAGCATCAAGACTGACCTTTACTATTTTACCTGCACGTTGGACATAAAAAAACGTAGCTTTGTCTATGAACTGGGCGCACTGTTTAGGGAACATGGGGTTGGTATAGCAGTAATCTGTCTTTGTATTGGCTACCTTTACACAGTTATCGCACTGTCCTATGGCAGTATAGCTAATTACTATTCCTAAAAAGGTAAGAATATGTTTCATGATATAATTTTTATAGTTTAAAAACAAGTAGTTTCACTTAAAAATTCTATTTAGCAAAATGCTTGCCTGCTTGCAGATAAGGGTAGTCTTAAATATGGGATATTGCATTGAGGGTGTGTTGAAAGCGGCTTTCAACACACCGCAAGTGCATTTTAGTATTACTTGTTTAGCACTACCCAGATAATATCTTTACAAGTTTATCTTTATTTTTTTTCCTCTTTGCCTTTCTTATCATTTATCTTCACTACTTTATCACCATCTTTAAGTAGCTTAGAAATGGCAAGAAAAGGACCAGACACTACCTCGTCGCCTTCTTTAAGACCTGACAAAATCTCTATATTGTCAAAATCACTAATTCCTGTTTTTACTTCTACGAGTTTTGCTGTACCGTTATCATGTACGAATACTACTTCTTTGGGTTGTTCTTTAGATTTAGGTTTATCTATGTTAGTATTAGCAGAAGGCAGATTTTCGTTTCCTTGCTGCTTAGCAAAATCCATACTTGTACGCGTAGTAACTGCCGCAAGAGGCACGGTAATGATGTTGCTTTTTCGTTCTGTAATAATTTCCACGTTGGCGGTCATTCCGGGACGAAAAGGGTATTTCCTTGTAGGAGTAATCAATTCCTTATAAGACTCGCTAAGCATCAAAATTCTTACCTCAAACTCTGTGATAGCGTCAGCTGATGCTCCGACTTCTTGTTTAGCACTATTGCCGATGAGAGTAACGATACCTTTGAACTTTTTATCAGGGTAGGCATCTACTTCTATGATAGCCGTATCCCCAGAACTTACTCTAACTATGTCATTTTCATTGACATCTACTCGTACCTCCATACGGCTAAGGTCGGCAATTCGCATCATTTCTGTTCCTGCCATCTGCGCAGTTCCCACCACTCTTTCGCCTTTCTCGATATTTAGTTTAGAGATAGTACCTCCCATAGGAGCATAAATGCTGGTAAAGCTAAGGTTTTCACTTGCTTCTTTTACAGAGGCTTCTGCTCCTGCAACGCTAAAGCGAGCGGCTTCTATATTTTTGGTTGCGGCATCTAAATCAGCTTTGGCAGCATTAAGATTTGCAGTAGCTAAGTCCATTTCTGCTTTAGAAATGGCTTTTTGCTCAAAAAGTTTTTCTTGGCGGTCGTAATCTGCCTTAGCACGTACATACTGAGCTTTTGACTGCTCAAAGCGTGCTTTTACCTGTTCTAATTGGGCGCGCTGGCTGTTGAGGTTAGCACTGCTTCGGTCTAAAGCAGATTTTAGAAAGTCCGGCTTGATTTTAGCCAGTAATTCGCCTATTCTTACAGAATCCCCTTCCTCGACAAGAAGCTCTATCACCTCGCCCGATACTTGGGGAGAAATTTTTATTTCTGTAACAGGTTGTATTTTCCCAGAGGCACTTACTTTTTCAACAATTTCTGATTTTTGTACTTTGCTTAGAAGTACTTCTACGGGTTTCTCTCCTCCTATCCAACCTGCCTTTCTTGCAATCACTGCAAAAATAATTAAGGTAAGTAATGCACCTCCTACTACATAAAGCGTTCTATTGCTTTTCTTTTTCTTTGTTATTTTACGTGTTTCTAAGCCAGTAGTTTGTTGATTCTCAGCCATGATTCTTGGTGTTTGGTGTTAAAATGCAAAAGTATAAAACTTTTTAGGAAGTTTTATACTTTAAGTAGTTCAATTATTAAGTTAGAATTTTAGCTCTCTTCCTGCGTAGAAGTCTAAAATTTTCATTCTAAAAATAAATTCATATTTAGACCTTATTAAGTCAGATTGAGCAATATTTAAGTTATTTCTTGCTATGGCAAAGTCAAAGGAGTTTCCTGCCCCTACTAAAAATCTTTGCTCTTGGACTTTAAAAGTTTCTGTCAGTGCATTTACTCTTACTTTGTTAGAAGCATACGTTCTGCTTGCGGCTCTGGCATCGTTATAGGCTTGCTCTATGGTCTGGCGTACTTGGTTGCGAGTATTAATAGCCTGTAACTTGCTGCGTTCTAACTGAATTTTGGCATTAGCAATGCTATTTCGTACTTGCCAGCGGTTGAAGACTGGGATATTTAAGTTAAGCCCTATGGTCTGCCTAAGGTTTTCATCTACTTGACTTCCCCATGGGTTACGCTCTATATTCACAGACCTATCAGGAACAAAAGTAGAAACTGTTTTTGTAACGTCATCTGTAAGAAAGCCAATGACTTGAGTGGTAGTTCCCCTATCAATGATGCTCCTTATGACCCCTTGGCTGGAGTAACCAGAAAGCACTTGCGCATTGGCAGTAATAGAAGGGTAAGCATTCCCTTTGGCAAGGTCGACTCCGAGTTCGGCAACTTTGATATTCAGGTCTGCACTCTTGATGTTGGGTTGGCTTGTTTCTGCTACTTCCCAAATGCTTTGAACCGTTTGTACTAAGTCTGCTTCGTTAGGTTCTGGAATATCAGGTATCACTACCTCAAAAGGTTGCTCGACAGGGATTTGGAGCAGTTGCTTGAGTCGCAAATAGGCAAAGGCTAAGTTGTTCTCGGCATTAGTGATTTGCAACTCGTTATTGGCTTTTTGAGAGAGCAAGTCATATTTGGCAACTTCTGCGGCTGCCCCTGCTTCTATTTGCTTAAGGGTTCTATCTAACTGTTCTTGCGTATTTTGTAACTGCAATCGGGCTACGCTAAGGAGTTCCTGATTGAATATGATTTGTATATACGCATTCACTACATTCAAAAACATATCATTCCTTGCCTGCTCATAATCATAGCGACTTGCTTCTAAAATAGACTTGTTTTGTTTAATTGTATTCATCTGACGAAAGCCGCTGAACAGGGTAACATTGGTACTTAAAAAGAAGTTGTTAGTGCGTACGGGGTCATTAGTAAACAGGTTGGTAAAAGGGTCAATGTTACGACCAAACTGCCATCCTTGTCCGCCACCTAAGTTCAAATTAGGGAGCAGTTGCATTTGCGATTGGAGCAGATTAGCTTGGTTAGTTTCTTGCGGTAGTCCTGCAATTTTTAACTGAACATTATTACTGGAGGCATAATCCAGACACTTTTGCAAGTCCCATTTTTCCTGAGCCAACAGCGGAGAACTTCCCCAGATAAAGATAAAAACGGCAAGAAAAATAGCTTTTCTTGTACCTAATCTTTTAAAAAACAAATAGTTATACATAGTAGATAAAGTTATTCTTTGTTTCTCTATAAAAAAAATTAATTTATCCATTTTTAAATAAGATGTTGATTGATGACATTTTTGTTATTCTTGCCAATATAGATGCAATTAAAAGCAAAAAGTTGTTTAAAAAAGTAAATAACTTCTGAAAAAGTAAAAAACTACCTTAATAAGATTTGAATTTTGAAAATCAACTAAAAACTATGCTTCAATTTTGTATTTTATGTAGAGTATTGACAAAATTTTATTAATATAATACCATCAAAAAAGAGCCTATAAATTTTAAAAAAGTATATATTTTTAATTTTTAGGTTAAAAAAATAACAAAAAATTTGAAAAATATTTTAATTTTTAAAATTCAAGGTTTAAATTTGCTATGTCATTAGCAAGAGATATAACACAGTTATAATAGTTATAAATAGTTAAGCTAAATTGATTTGGTTTGCAATAGATGAGTTAAAGCCGCCTGACTTTGCTGGGCGGTTTTCTTTTTCCTATGTTTCCACCTTTTGCTCATTCACTTGTTCTATATTTTCAACTTTTATACCACTTATACAAGTATTTGCTTGTCAATAATTTATGCTTTTTTTACTGAGACACCTTGTCCGAAAATGTACACTGATTTATCACTTTCGTACATAAAAAATAAGATTTAATTTTTGCAAGGGTAAAAGTTTTGCATGTGCGGTACAGAAATTGCTTTTTTATATTGCAAAAAAGTAACTTTTTAAAAATAATTTTTTTTATTTGCATTTACTTTTCAATAAATTAGCTATAAAATCAAAAACATACACTATTTTAATAATTTAAAGATTGAATAAATTTTCTTTTGCATCAAATAAATTAAAATAATACGCTTCTATGAAAAATATGCAGAAAATATGCTTGCTTTTGGCACTTTTTTTATGCTCTTTTGGCTTGGCAGTTGCTCAGGAAAGAGATGAGTTTGGCTACAATATTAACTCCTTGCGTCCTATTCACGAGCATGACCAACTCTGGAGAAGAACTATCTGGGTACGGATGGATTGTAAAGAAAAGCAAAATAAGCCCTTCTTTGCAAAAAATAATGAGATTACTAAAGTAATTATTGAGGCTGTAAGAGCGGGTATCCTCAGACCTTTCATGAATGATTCTCTGACTACCCGTATGAGTTACGAGAACTTTATTGAGAATTTGACTATTCCTGGCTCTGATGAAGGTCTTACCGAAGAAGAAAAAGCTATGGGCTTTGGTGCAGATGATGCAGGATGGGGAGATACTTCTTGGGGAGACGATACTGGAGGGGCTGAAAGTGAGAGTGCTGATGCTACTGCCGTTTCAAGTAATGAGTTTTTCCCTCACCAAATCAATATTTTAGAGATTCGAATAGATTTAATTTTTGATAAAAAGCGTTCAAGATGGTATAGAGATATTCAATCGATTACCTTAATACTTCCCGCAGAGGCTAATTCAGCAAAAGGGATTGACCAACCTATAGCTTCCTTCTCGTACAAAGAATTGGTAGAAAATGTATTTAAAGACAATGATAGCGCCATTTGGTACAATGATGCTAACAATCCACGCGAACACCGCAATCTCTCCGAGGCATTTGATTTGACCTTGTATGCAGCACACATGATTAAATATTCTAATCCTGATAATGCAGCGATTCAAGATATTTATGGAGATGACAAATCAAAAATTGTGGCTTCTATGCAGTTAGAACATCAATTAGTAGATTTTGAAACAGAGTTCTGGGAATATTAACAGTTTGTAAATATTCCTGTAATTATTCAGATAATACCTTTGTGAAAATTTTTCAACTTTTGGAAAGTAAAAGCAGTTAGATTAGTGATGTGATTTGTATATAATATGAAAGACCAAGTTCATACAAATAACTTGGTCTTTTATATTAGTAAGTAATTGCTTTTAAATTACGTGGATAATCCTTTTACTTTTATCTAAAAACCTGATAGTTAATAGAACTGCTGCGATAGTCAGAGCAATGAACAAGCTAATCCAAATACCAACTGCCCCTATATCTAACACAAAGCCAAGTACATAACCCAGAGGAATGCCCATGCCCCAATAAGCAAAAAGCGTAATGAAAGTGGGAACTTTGACATCTGTAATGCCTCGCAATGCTCCCATGCAGGCTACCTGCAAGCCATCAGAAAGTTGAAATAATGCCGCTACAATCAGTAAAACGCTTGCAATTTTTTGTACTTCCACCTCTTTGACATAAAGCAAAGGGATAGTATTATGAAAAATAGCAATGATAAGAACACAACTTGCCATGAAAACAAGGTTAATCAACATTCCTGCTTTGCCTGCCATTCGAAGTTCACTTACATTTTTTAGTCCTAATTGGTTAGCTGTGCGTACTGCTGTAGCCGAACTTATGCCCATGGCGACCAAAAAGGTAGTAGAAGCTACATTGAGGGCTATCTGATGCGCTGCTAATTCATCTGCTCCTATCCACCCCATCATCACGTTGGACATCGCAAAGGCACTTGTTTCAAAAAGCATAGAAAGCCCAATAGGCACGCCTAACTTGATGAGATATTTGAAATCTTTGAAAGCAAAAACCTTCCAAGCTAAGCCTTCTCTGTATTTAGCAAAACGTGAAGAACTAATAAACAAAATGATTAAGGCAAGGCACCCCAGCATACGCGATAGGATAGTAGCTACTCCAGCACCTAATAGCCCTAAAGCAGGAAACCCAAAATTGCCAAAAATAAAAGCATAGTTTAGCAAAATATTTAGCCCTGCCTCTCCAAATTCTATGTACATAGGTTCTCTGGTATGCGAGAGTCCGTGCAAAAACTGCTTGATTGACTGAAAGATGAGTACAAAAAAAGCAGAGCCTCCCAATATTTGCAAATAAGGACGTGCTAAGGTAGCTACCTTAGGAGGTTGCCCCAAATTATCTAAGAAAAAGGAAATAATAAGGATAAGTAAAAATATGAAAAATCCTATACCGCTATATAAGACTATGCCATGTTTGAAATATCGCTGACAAGTCTTAATATCGCCTGTGGCAGAAGCCGCCGCCACAGGCGGAGTAAGCCCTAAGGTAATCCCTATGCCTACAATGAAAATAGTCCAGAAAATGGCGTCTGCTAAGGCTGAAGCCGCTAAAGATTGGCTATCATAGTTGCCAACCATAGTGTTATCTGCTAAGCTAATCAAAATTTGAGAAAGCTGTCCTGCAATGATAGGAAGTGCCAGATGAATAGTTTGTCGGTAATGCGAAAAATACGCTTGGGTAAACATGTTTAGTGCTTAAAGTGTGTATAAGATTACGGCTTAGCAAAAGCTTTAGGATATTGGAGTATCAGATAATTTAAAGTAGCTTTGATATTAGACCTCAATAATTCATTGGCAGGAGTAGTCAGTTGAATATACTGCTCTTGGCTAAGACCATGATTGCTATCCTCAAAGCTACTCATATTGCCTACTGCATTGAAAGTCATTTGATTACTTACTAAGTCCACTTTTGCTTCTAAAAAATTAGAGGAAGAGGTAGCCCACATGTATCCTTTATTCTGAGCGTGTGGAACGATGATAGTACGCTGTACGCTATCCTCCTTGATTCTGACTTCTCCGCTCATCACTAAGTTAGATTCGTTATTGACCACGGCAAAAACTTGTAAACGATATTTTTCACTGTTTTTGTAACGCATTGCCTTATAAAAATAATAGATATTTTTGCGTTGTATGCCGTTGGAGAACCAATATTTGCTATCACTTGTCAAGTCAAAATAATATTTTTTACCCTCCGCTCCTAACCAAGTTTCCGTATCTATGTAATATTTCATATTTTCTATTTCTTCTGCAAAAGGGCTTTCTCCAAAAACATCTTGTAAGACTTTTACTCTAAGCAAACCTAAAAGCATATTTTTCTTTCCTGCGGCAAAACCTTGCTTGATTTTTAGAGAGTTGTAATAGGCTTTTCCTTCTTCCATGCTTTTAAATTTACGTTCTGTAATATTTTTGCGTTCTATAATAGTGTTGTTATCATCAGGAATATTCCCCGTGGTAGGTTTATCTCCAATGCCTGAGGCAGAAAGACCAGCTACCTGCGCCAGTTCTTCTCTTTCGTCCTCAGATGCTTGATTGAAGGCAAGTTTGAACTTATTTGCTAATTCAGCATCGTCGGGTTTGAGCATTTTGGCATGGGCAAAATCTAAGGAAGCCTCTGCGTACTGTGCTAAACTTAAATAAAGTTCGGCACGTTCTAAAAAGTAATTTACTTGCTTATCATCTAAAATGATGGCACTACTTAGGTCGCTGATAGCTTGTTCTTTATTGTCTTTGGCTTTGTAAATTAAGGCTCTTTGGTAGTAAAAATCAGCATTCCTTGACATGATTTTCAGGGCTTCGTCTAAGTCTGCCAGCGCCTCATTGTAGAGGTGAAGGGCAGAGTAAGAAAGACCGCGATAGTATCGAGCCATCACATGCGAAGGATTTTTTGATAGCACTTTCCCCATTTGTGTAATGGCATCTTTAAAATTCTCAGACAGATACGCTTTCTTTCCTGCTTCGTATTCTTTTGTCTGGGCTTGTGCGAAAAAAGAAAATAAAAAAAGTGAGTAAAATAAAGTAAAGATTTTCTTTGTGAGTTTCATAGAGTTATACTGTTTAGGTCTTCAGGGCAAATATACTCAATCGACATTGGTTTTGATTGAAAATTAACATTTATAAGGTTTGGAACCTTATAAACGTTTGCAAAATATTTTGTTTTAAGTATAAATTGAAAAAGAGTGATTCATCTATCAAATTTGATAAAAATAATGCCAATTTCTTTAAAAGAAAAGTCTATAAATTTTTAAAAATAAAAAACTTACGAAAGTTAGCCCAAGATAGCACGCTTTCGTAAGTTATACAAAACTTTATCAAATTAAACACTTTCCTTCTTTTCTGATGAGTAATTTCTACTTACATCGCTCCTACTTTAGCAATAAGCTCAGCGGTACGAGCAGAATACCCCATTTCGTTGTCGTACCAACCTACTACTTTTGCCATTGTGCCATTAGCAGTAGTAAGTTTAGCATCAAAAATACACGAATGCGTATTGCCTACGATGTCAATAGAAACGATTTCATCTTCTGTATATTCTAAAATTCCTTTTAAAGAGGTTTCCGCTGCTTTTTTTACGGCTTCATTAATCTGGGCAGGGGTAGCTTCTGTTTTCAGAATAACAGTTAAATCTGTCAAAGAGCCGTCAGGAATAGGTACGCGCATAGCAGAACCGTCCAACTTGCCTTTTAAGTGAGGGAGTACCAAGCCTACTGCTTTTGCCGCTCCAGTAGAGGTAGGCACAATAGAGTAAGCCGCTGCTCTTGCTCTACGAAGGTCTTTATGAGGACCATCTTGTAGGTTTTGGTCTTGGGTGTAGGCATGAATAGTGGTGATATAGCCTTTTTCTATGCCGAAAGCGTCGTCCAAAGCTTTTGCCATAGGAGCAAGGCAATTGGTAGTACAAGAGGCATTGGAAATAATGTTGTCGCTGGCAGTAATGCTGCTGTCATTTACACCTAATACTACAGTTTTGATATTGTCGCCTTTGGCTGGGGCAGAAATAATTACCTTTCTTGCGCCTGCGGCTAAGTGCTTCCCTGCTCCCTCGCTATCTACAAATCTGCCTGTGGATTCTAATACTACATCTATTTGATGGTCAGCCCAAGGCAATTTGGCAGGGTCTTTTTCTGCTAATACTTTGATTTTTTGACCGTTCACTACTAAACTATCTCCCTCCACACTTACAGTGCCGTTGAATTTTTTGTGAACGGAATCGTACTTAAGCAAATGTGCTAAGGTTGGAGCATCAGTCAAGTCATTTACTGCGACTACCTCAATATCAGAATTGTTAATTAATGCTCTGAATGTCAAACGACCTATGCGACCAAAACCATTAATCGCTACTTTAATTTTTGCCATCTTTTTGAGAGTTATAAGTTATGAGTTTACGAGCTATGTGTTTAATTAATAATTTTTAATTAGGAATTAAACAACATTTTTCATTCACAAAATTAAAAATCATAGCTGATTTGCAAAGCAAATAATACTTTCTTTTTGCTATTTTTTGGCAATTATTCCAAATAATGGAGTAGTAGAAATAAAAAAGACTGCCTCGATTTTAGGCAGTCTTTTCGCTACTTTGATTTTTCTTATGCCTCTTTGGCTTCTGTATTGGCATTTTTATCCTTCAATTTTTCTTTAATAGGAGCGGTTACTGTTTCAGTAAACTTCTGAATTTTACTTTTGCTGAGTTCTATTTGTTCTTCTAAATCTTTTTTCAACTCGGCTTTTAGTTCAGAGGTTTTCTTTGCCAACTCTTTTCTTAGTTCGGCAGATTTCTCCTCAAACTCATGTTTCAAATCTCCTGCTTTTTTACTGATTCTTTCTCTTGTAATCTCTCCTTTTTCTGGGGCGAATAGAATTCCTGCCAAAGCACCAAGAGATATACCGGCTAATAAAAACAACAATTCTGACCTTTTCATAATAGATTTATTTTAAGGGTTAAAAAATTCAACTTACTTGGTTCTACAAAGCTAAGAAATAATCTTATTTTATGAAAAGATACCTCATAATAATTTGAACTTTTTAACTTCCTGAATATAAAGTAGTAACACTATTAGCAGGCAAAATAAAGGCTTCATTGTTCTTAATGGTACCTATTTCTTTGCAGTTATCACTTTCAGAAGTCCTGAACTGCTTGAATTGAGCCGGTAGGTTACTGCCCTTCACTCGCATCGTTTTGTC
>Ga0272446_1006056_pt1 | contig 12889 bp, 15 predicted proteins | sample YNPCB0061_FD_194587 | JGI IMG/M metagenome (GOLD analysis project Ga0272446, IMG submission 194587) | Hot spring microbial mat communities from Yellowstone National Park, WY, United States - YNP-CB-006-1 | ecosystem: Environmental > Aquatic > Thermal springs > Hot (42-90C) > Sediment | place... | reverse complement strand
GAACCGCAATTGCGCACCTTCTGCCAAGCTCGTGGTTTATATCTTGATAAAAAAGGGAAACGCGAAGGTATTCGTGGCGGTAAAAAAGTCTCGTGGACGGACAAATTTGGTAATGAACACGATCTTGATTTTGTAATTGAAAAAGATGCAACTACAAAAAAAATTGGTCGCCCTGTTGCATTTATAGAAGCCGCATGGAGGCGCTATACAAAACATTCTCGAAATAAAGCACAGGAAATCCAAGGTGCCATTCTTCCTATTTACGAAAAGTATGAATGGGATAAGCCTTTTCTTGGAGCTATATTGGCTGGCGTCTTCACTGAAGGTTCACTTACTCAGATGCGTTCATCTGGTTTTGAGGTAATCTTATTTCCTTACAATAGTATTGTTGCTGCATTTGCTTCAGTTGGCATTAATGCCGCCTTTGATGAAGAAACCCCAGATTCAGACTTTGAAGAATGTATTTCAAGAATAGAGGCTATGGATAAAAAATCATGGGATGCTCTTAAAGGACACCTTATTAATAGTAATAAACCCCTGTTGGATCAATTTTTTGGTCATTTACAAGCGACATTAGACAGAAAAATAGAACTTGTCGTTCTTATACCACTACATGGAAAACAAAATGAGTTTATTTCTATTAAGGAGGCTATAGCCTTTGTAACATCGTATAATGAAAATTGCACATTTGATGGACGTTTTCGTAAGTATGATGTCATTATAAAATATAGCAATGGTGACAAAATAGAAGGTTCCTTCAACAACAAAGAAGACGCTATAAAATTTCTAAAATATATTGATATGGGTTGATTTTATGCCAAGATACTGGATAGGTGTTACAAGCGACAGGGAATATAAAAAGGGTACCAAAGAGTCATGGTGGTGTCTTCCTTATGACGCTAAACAGGGAGATATAATATTATTTTATTGTCCCCGTTCGGTTAGTACCACAAGGCAAGGCATATTCGCCGAGGCAACTGTAACGACTAGTCCAGAATCAAAAAACAAACAAAATTATCTATGCTCTGGTTATGGAACTTATTTTAGTAAAGGTTCCCTTGGTTACGTGGATGTAGATATAAAAAAGATTTTCGATATAAAGCTCACGGCAAAGGAAATGAAGGAAGATCCAATGCTATTTACGCAGCCATTTGTAAGGCGAAATTTTCAGGGCACTGCTTTCAGACGGGCTTCGGCTCGCGCGTTTTTCTTCAGCTAATTTTGTTTTGACAGGAATCTCAAATTAGACTATGTTACCGTATAACCCGGTTATATGGTTAGCAATTGTGTGAACCCATGAAAACCTTGGCGATCATTGCACAGAAAGGCGGAAGCGGTAAAACCACGATAGCTGTGCATATGGCCGTTTGCGCCACCCGCCGGGATATCAGCACGGCCCTAATCGACATTGACCCCCAAGCCTCCGCCTACAAGTGGAACGAGAGCCGACCGGACGACAGCAAACTTGACGCAACCAAAGCCGACCCCGGACAGATTCCAGCTTTTCTAAAACAGGCCAAGGCGGGTGGTATAGACCTCGTTATTATCGACACCGCCCCCCATTCCGACCAAGCCGCCGCCATAGCCGCACAGGTTGCCGATTATGTTTTGATTCCGTGCCGCCCTGCCCGCTTCGATTTAGAGGCCATAGCGTCAACGGTACAGATCGCCAGATTAGCCAAGACGCCCGCCGCCGTGGTAATCAACGCCGCGCCACGGGGCAAACTGGCGGAAGAAGCAAGGGCAGCCTTGGAGCAGCAAGGAATTACCGTTGTTGAGACCGTCCTACACCAGAGAGCGGCCTATAGCCACGCCGTCATAGACGGGCGCAGCGTCCACGAATATGAGCCGGAAGGCAAGGCCGCCGCCGAGATAGACGAACTATATAACCTTATTACCGGGTTACTTGGTTATACAAAAGCGAGGGATAAGGTAGCATGAGCAAGACACGCGCAAAGCTGGGCGTTTTCAGTAGTACGCCAGCCCCAACAGAGCCAATAGTCACGACCGAGAAACGCACCGACCGGGCCGGACGTACCGCCATGCCCTTTTGGGTTCCCATAGCCGCCAGAAAACAATTAAAGGTTATGGCGGCAGAGATGGACACCACACAGCAGGATTTAATGACGATAGCCTTGAATGATTTTTTCAAGAAGCACGGCAAGCCGCCGATTGCTTAAGGATGGGATATTATAACTATATAACCGGGTTATATAGTTATATTACACTTAAAACCTGCCTCTTTGCGCCTTCTTGCGGCAAAAGCCGATAAATGCCTTATCCGGGTTTTTCGGCCTTTCGCCTTTTTGGGCGATCCATTCCCGCCATTGCTGCTCAAGAACATAGACATCAAGCCTGTTTTCTCCCATTGCCTCTCTGGCCTTCTGGAAGGTCTCAGGGTTCAAGGTTATAACCGGCTCACCCATGAGGGCAGGGGCCAATGATTTTGCAGCCTCAGAACTATCAATACGCCTACGGCTGCCCGGCAGCATTGCAACGGTGCGTTTCGGCACATGCGGCGGGCTTGGTTTCAGGAGCAGGCCCTTTTCTACGTTGCTAACTTTGGCGGCAGTATAGACGGACAACACCTTTTTAAGCCGCTCGCAAAAGTTCTTTTTGAAATTCCTCAGCCCTTGGCTGCCTTGGGCATAGTCGGCCCCGAATTGCAGTTGCAGCACAGGCCAAGGAATAACCGTATCCATTCTCAAGTACGACATCCGGTAAGTGAGCCAGAAATAAATATCAAGCTCCATTGGCGAGCGCTTCAGGGCCTTCAGAGCCGCCAAGTCAACCGGCACCGGCCTTTCGATAATCTCTTTGAAAAAACTGTTTCCGATCGTGATAGTCGATTTCCAAAGCGTGGCTTGGTTCACTGCTTTTGGGGTCCACCACAAGTCGTAATCTTCGGCAATTTGGATGCTCTTTCCTGATGTCTGTTCATCGTCTTTGTAGCGGCAGGTAACATAGGAGCAAACCAGTCGCTCAATCTGCTTTCTTAGCCTTGTAATATCTCCTTTGGGGCCACCCGAAGGGGTCAAGCCAAGCTCTGCCATGAAGGCCGAAAGGGTAGGGCCAAGCTCAAGCACCGGCGAGCGTGTTTGTACCGCCTCTGTGGTCATCCACGAGAGCAGCAGACGGGGAATAGAGCCGTAAGGCAAGCCGACATCACTTGGTGCGAGGATTGTTAGAGAATAGAGGCCGTTTTGTCGCCTGAATTCGTTTCCCGGCGTTGATTTGTGAGGCAGGGTTGCTTGAACCATAGCCCGAGCCATATAACCCACTACTCCGGCTTTTTCGGCGGCTTCGGCTTCCTTAAGCAGAGCTTCTTTAATCAGGGGTTGTCCAAGAACTTTTTCTATGTCTTCCCGATCCATAACGCCCCTTTTGCCGGGTGACCCGATAGAATCACCTATAGCACGTATCGCTTTCAAATATAGCACGTATCGCTTTCAAATACCTCAATTTTTTTACGAAGAAACACTACCGCCCGGATGCCCGATTTACGAAGAAACACTACCGTTCTTGCGAAGAAACACTACCGTTTTTACGAAGAAACACTACCGTTACCTGCGCTCTATCCCTTGCCACGCCTTGCTTTGCGGGCCTCCCCCTATACACTCCTCTAACTCTACCTATATTTAAAAACACCTATAGGGAAATCGGGGTGTGGATAAGTGCAAAAAGACTATGCGGAGTTCGCCTACGGCTCACAAATTTTTTATGGGCCATAGGAAAAGAAATTAGAAGCGATTTTCCTGAGCACGAAGCCACTGTTGATCTAAGATTTTGAGAAAGTCATGCCTGATTTGGGTCTTGGATTTGCTCAAGTCTAATTTGATAGTCAGAAAAGGCCCCTTGTCCGGGCCTTCCGCATAGGTCTGATACTCCGTCACCTGAATGGCTTCGGAATTAAGCCCCAACAGATAGTCGCTTTGTGGTTCTTCCGCCCGTTCATCCATTTTTTCTTTTCCTATGGCCCGGCCTTAATTCAGGCCAAGGCGGGTTGTTAGTTCTTTCGTAATACTTTTTCAGGACAATGAAACCCGTTTAGTCCCACAAGGAAACCCACCCATGCGCCTGCTTCTCACTGTCTCCGCTCTCGCCCTGCTGGGCTTTCTCGCAGCTCCGGGAGAGGGAAGGGCTGCCGAGGCCCCGCCAACGAAACCGCCGGGACATACCTTTCACCCGACTGATCCTTGTTATGACCTCTTTGCACTGCATGTGGCGGATGATAACCCTGGCCTTGGCGGACTTTATCGTCAGGTCATATGCGAGCCTAATGATACTGGCGCAGAACTAAACGCTGATACCTGCACCACAGGCGGCGGCTGCACGTGGAAGTTGGATGAAGAAGCATCCCGTATGTTTTAGTAGCCCGGCCTCAATCCAGCCCGCGGCAGGTTTTTAAGTATTTCGTAATACTTTTTCAGGATAATGAAACCCGTTTATTCCCACAAGGAGGCAGCTATGCGCGCCTATTTATTTTTCCCCTTTCTCGCTTTGTTAGGTTTTATGGTTCCATCCCCTGCCTCAGCCGGATGCAATCCGAGTTCACAAATCTGCCTTGGGTTGACATGTGATCAGGTTGGGGCAACAACCATGGATTACAATCAACAAAATCTCCTTGCCTGCCTGAGAGACCCCAGCCAAGGGAATAACCTTTTTTGGAAGTCGATGAACAGCAGCAGCGGCGGTGCTGGCTGTCAAGTAACCTACGAGGGTCTGGCGGGCGGCCCCACGCCCGCTATGCAACATGGCCAGGTAATTAGTCAGCGATATGATAATTATTCGAGTGGACTCCCAGCGGTGGGTATATACCAGTGCTTTAATGGAAGTGTAAATCAAGTCGGTGTGTTTCTTGTGAATTATGACTCAAATTCCCCCTACGCTTCCCATTAATCGTAGTTGATAGGCCCGCTGAATCATCTCAATCCAGCCCGAGGCGTTGCCTAAGCATGTCGTTCCAATCCTTGCCCGTGCCGGCGTCCGGCACCATCCGGCGCACCTTGCGACCGGCAGGAGCCAGCGCTTCCACTTCGCCGGCCAGCTTGTCGCCGGCGTCATCCATATCGAAGGCCAGAATAATAACCGAGCCGTCAGGCATCTTTTCCATAGCGCCCCGTAAAAGGGCAGGTTGTTGAGGATTGAGACCGCCGCCCGTGGACATATACCGGGCGCCGTCGCCGCCGTGGATCACCTGAAAGGAATAGGCATCAATGGCGCTTTCAGTGAGCACCAGCCAGAAATCAGAGGGCTTAACGGCGCTGTGCCACAGGCCCTTGACGCCGCCCGGCGCAAAGCCGGTGAAGCCCTCGTTTTTCATTTCAAAACCGCATAGGCCGTCTTTGTCGTAATGCGGGAACAGAGCGTTATGGCGCTGATCCACACGGACACGCCCGGCGAACCGGGGCAGGGCCAGAACGTCCGGCCCGAGGCCCCGGCTTGTCAGGTAGGGCAGGGCGAGGCATTCACGGGCCTTTTCCCATGCAGCGAGGACGGAGGCCCGGTCACGGGATACCGGCACCAGTTCACGGACGAACGGCAGCGCCGGAGGCGGGCGCGAGGCCCCAGACCACGCCCGCAGCGTCTTACGGACTTCGCCAAGGGAGCCGCCGCCCCGGTTTTGCACGAAATCAATGATCGTTCCGTTGTCCCGGTCATCACGGACACTGAAATATATCCATGTGCGGCCCTCGTTGCGGGCGATAACAATCTTGTCGCCGTCCGGGTGAACCATGACGGCGGAATTGCGCGAAGTCTTTTGACTGTCCAACACATAGCCCCGGCCCGCCGCAAACTCGGACAGGTTTATTGAGGTTTTGAAGGTGTCTAACTCGCCCATGGGGTCATTTCAGGGGAATGGGTTAAGGTCTGTCAAGGCTCCAAACATGACCGCGCCCATTCCAAAAGCTGTGCTTCACTCGCGAAGGTCTGTTCTTCTCCGGCCTTGTTCGTGACGGTTAATTTGCTTCCAAACCAACTCTTTTTCACGCTGTAGCCCTGTTTCTCAAGCAGCGCTTGCGCGGCCTTTAAGTCGGGCACCAATTCCGCTTTTTTGAGCGCAGCAATTTTTTCTTTCATTTCGGGGAAATGCGGATCAGGCCTCGATCTTTTTAGAAAAAGCGGGTCGTCATAGTAGGCCACTCGCTGAAAAATCCTTGGCAGCCCCCGTGGTTGATAGATGCCAAGTTCATCTTTTAGCACCCGGATTTCCGAAGGTTGCATGAGCGGACGCCCGAAACTCCTGTCATTCATGCTTCTGTAATTGGGATCACCAAAAGCGCTCCTTCTTTTTTCTGCGGTTAATTGGCTGATTTCTTCAAGCGTTGTGTAGCCGAGTAAGTTTGAAAAATAATCGGCGGTGAATTGATCCATGATGCTAAAGCCGGTGACGCCGTAGCTGTTGCCGACGAACGTTTCCCACTCGTCGGGATAGTCGCGCTTGAGTTGCACGAGGTCTTGCACAAAGGCCCAGATCATCATTTGCAGGCCCGCCATGAGGCCGTAGGCTTGGCTTACGGCGTTCAGGCGGCCAATGGTGCCGAACTCATCCAGCAGGAACAGCACCGGCAGCGGGAGTTGTTGCACGTTGCGGGCGACCGTGCGAATGCCGATGGACACCATCATACGCAGCCACCGGCCATAGGTTTGCAGCTTATCGACCGGCAAAACGAGGTAGATTGTCGCTTGCCCGGTAATCAGATCGTCAAAGCTGAAATCGGACTCCCGCATGTTTGCCGCGAGGGTCATGCTATCGAGAAAGGCGGTTTGGGTGAGCGCCGTTGAAATAATCGAGGCGGTTTCCTTGCTGTCTATGGCGAAGCGCCCCAGCTTGCGGGCGGCCAAGCTTTCATAGCCTAAGGCGCGCGCACTTTCGGCAAGGGCGCTTATTTCGGCAGCGGGCCTGCTTAGCAAGGCCCTCATAGCCGAGAGCGAAGGATTTTTCTCGCGATGTTCGGGGTGTTCCACCAGATAAGCTATAAGCCCGCCGACCAGTTCCCGTGCGCTGTCATCCCAATGGGGATCCTTGCCTTGATTGATAATCAGGGCGTCCGCAAGGTAGGCCACATCATCGGCGTAGTTTTCTGACGACGTATCGAGGATCGAAAGCGGGTTGAAGCGGGCAATCTTTTCCAGTTCCCCGGCCCTGTTGCCATAGCGCCGGTTCACCTCGCCCCAAGGGTCAAGGATGAAGGTTTTCTGGCCCATCTTGCGGCGATACTCAGCCGTGATCCACGCGTTTTCGCCCTTGGGATCAATGACAATGGCCGAGCCCCAATAAAGCAGCAGGTTCGGAATGATGAGGGAAACGCCCTTGCCGGAACGTGTCGGCGCGACCGAGAGCAAATGTTTTGAAGGCGGGGCGGCGGCAAAGTGGTCTTTTTCAATGGAAATATTTCCGATGTAGCCGTAGTTCATGCCCGAGACGGAACGCCCGATCAGGAGATTGCTACCATTGAGCGCCGTTTTTTTATCAAACCCCCGGTCTTGATCAAAACAAGACCCACCATGCGCAGTACTCATAAAAAAATTACCCTCTTTTCTTATGGTTTTTATTTTTGGTAATACAAATTCAACTTTTTAAAATAGAAATACATAACAAAAACCCCCTGCGTGTCAAGGCCCCCGCAGTCAATTTTGTTTCGTCATCCTTTTGGATGCCGAAAACAAAATCGCCTTGTACCCCTGCTAAGAAAAACGGATTCTTTCGTCTTCGCCGCAAGAATCCGTTTTTCTCAGCAGGGCGGAAACCCTGACACGCAGGGGGTTTTTGTTATGTATTTCTATCTTGAAACAGCAACACATGAAAGGAACAGCGATCATGAAAAAAACCTCAGCATGGATATACAACAAAGAGGAAGCCGTTTTCATCGACCTTTCCACAGGCCGGTTTTATGCCCATATTTGCAATGACGGAGACGGAAAATATTATAATTCTTTTTGGCTGACGCCTTGGCGAGCCGTGAAGTTTTGGCTTAGAAGCAGGGCTATCGTGGTCAGCGTTTCTTTCGTGTCGCCCCTGTGCATCTACTTTGCCACTATCCGCCTGAAATGTTCGCAAATGAAAGAAGCAATAAGCATGACCGAGAATGATTTCTTTCCGCTATAAGGGCCACGGAAGGGGAGGCGATGGAAAAAACTCTCGCCTCTTCTTTTCCTATTGCCCGGCGCTTTTTTCTCCCTTCAACAATCCCCTGCTTTGCAAAAAGGCGCGGTCTCGTTCCGTGGTGATCGCCCTTTCCAAAACCTCTTGAATGAGGACAGCCGTTTCTATGTTGATTTTGGAGTCCGCCAGCATTGCCGCCCCGACCAGCACCTTAAGCCGGGTATCTTCTTTGCGCTCCTGCGACTTCCGGCGGGCCTCTAAGTCGGCAATTTGCTTTTCGATTTTAGCTTTGCGCTGAAGCAGAGAATCAAGTATTTCTTTAGAAGGCATAAGATTAACCATAATTTTTTCTGTGCTTATAGCAGAATTATGAGATAATTTCATCCAAATACTGATTCTAATTGTTACGCTTCTGTTACGAAAAGAGAGGGTAGGGGAAAGGGAAAGTCCCAGAGGGCGCACTTATACAAACTTCGTTTGTGTGCGGTTTGCTCTTGGCAAACAGGCGGCTGCCATCCGGCAGCCAAGTGAAATCCAAAAGCCCGGCTTCGAACGGCGGGCCATAGGAAAAGGAAGGGCGGTTTGTGGCGATCTACCACTTAAGCGCCAAGATCGTATCACGCAGCCGGGGCCAAAGCGCCGTGGCGAAAGCGGCCTATAATGCCCACGACCTATTGACGAACGAGAAGACCGGGGAACGCCACGACTACCGGCGCAAGGGCGAGGTTTTGTTTTCGGGCATCTTTGCCCCGAAAAATGCGCCGGAGTGGGCGCAAGACAGGCAAGCCCTATGGTCAGCCGTGGAGAAAAGGGAGAAGCGCAAAAACTCGCAGCTTGCCCGTGAAATTGAAATCTCCTTGCCGCATGAATTGACCCAAGAGCAGCGGGAATATCTGATTAAGGATTTTGTGCGGGAAAACTTTGTGCGAAAGGGCATGGTGGCCGACGTTGCCCTTCACACACCGCATCCGGACGGCGACCCCCGGAATTATCACGCCCACGTTCTCTTGACCATGCGGGAGATCGGCCCGGAGGGCTTTGGAGCCAAGCTGCGCGACCTGAACAGCAAGGCCCAGCTTGAGGCATGGCGGGAGAAATGGGAGCACATAGCCAACCGTTACCTTGAACGCTTCGGGCACGAGGCCCGGATTGACCGGCGCACCCTTGAGGCGCAGGGCATCGACCGGGAACCGACCGTTCATGTAGGCCCGACCGCCACGCAATTTGAACGGGAGGGCGTCCAGACCGAGCGCGGCGGCATCAACCGGCAGATTGAGGAACGCAACCAGCAGCGCGAAGAGCTAAGGGCGCAGCACGCCGAAAGCGTGAAGGACTATCAGGAGCATCAAGAGGCGGCGAAACAGGAACGAGAAGCCGACCGCCTTGGAGCCGCCCAACGCAGGCCGGAAGCCATTGCGGAAAAAGGCACGGTTAAGCGTCAGGCCCGCCAGATAGACAAGGATATTGACAAGGGGCTTATGAAGACAGCGCCCCGCCTTCTGAAAGGGGCGACAAAGGCGCTTGAGGGCGCTCTTGATATTCTGGTAGGAGCGCCGCCAGTGACGCCGGAGCAGCGCCGGGCGAAAGCGGCGGAACAGGTCGAGAGAGAGAAGGAAGCCGCACAGGAAAAGCCCACACCGGCCAAAACGTCGGCGGAGCTTGAGAAGGAATTATTCGAGCAGCGCTTTACCTCGAAAAAAAGAGGGGATCGTGTACGGGAAAGTTACTTCGAGAGGGAGCGGGAACGATAAGAGGTTTCCGCTCTGGCCGGAGCGGAAACCGGACAGGGAGGGCCAAAGAAAAGCGGGCCATAGGAAAAGAAAAAAGGGGTAGAGGGCCGCCGCCGGTCATGGCCTACGCCACCTTGAAAACTACCTGGCCGCTCCACAGATGGAAAGCAGCCCATAAGGAGGCCGTGACCAAGAAGCCGCGCCGGATCATGCCGAAGCACCGGCACCACGCCCCGCCGCCGATCAACGTGCAGCCGGTTAGACCAATTAACCGCCTCACCGCCGAAATGTGGAAGGACTACAGGGCATTTAAGGCCGCGGGCTTGCTTAAAGAGTGGCGCAGGAAGTGGGCGGCGTATCTGCCGAGCTAAATAACTGGACAAAATCACGCTAATTGTCCATATTCGAAAAAGCCCGTGGCTCCAGCCCTAAAGGCCCGGGCCAATCTCACCCCTCAAAACTGGACAAAATGACAAAAGACCGAAAACACCTCACCGGCAACGAGGTTGAAAAGCTCTTGGCCGCTACCAAGGGCAGCCGCCACGAGGCCCGCGATCGTTGCCTTTTGCTCCTGATGTTTCGCCACGGCTTGCGGGTTTCCGAAGCTTGCAGCTTGAAGCTTAACCAAGTGGACATTGAAAGTCGGCAGCTACATGTTGCCCGGCTTAAAAAAGGCTTGTCCACCACCCACCCGCTACGCATCGACGAGCTAAGGGTAATCAAGGCATGGCTGGCCGAGCGCACCAAGATGAAGCCGACCGGCAGGGCGTTTTTTGTGAGCCAGCACCGGAAGCCCCTTAACCGGCGCACCGCATGGCTGACGATCCGCAAATATGGCGAGCTTGCCGGGTTGCCCCTGCCCGCCCACCCGCATATGCTACGCCACGCTTGCGGCTTCGCCTTGGCCGACCAAGGAGCCGACACGAGGCTTATTCAGGACTACTTAGGACACCGGGACATTCGTCACACCGTCATTTACACGGCGACCAATCCGGCGAGGTTTGAAAGACTTTGGAGATAAAGGATAAAGCATGAGCGGCTTAACTCATTGGCTGTTAGTTGAAAGAGTTGAGAATTGGAGAATTGATGAACAAGAAGGATTCCGCAGATTTGGCTTGCCAGATCAGAAAAAAAGGCTCGCAGATGAGATAAAAAAGGGCGATATTTTAATTATATATATTTCCAGTGGCTTGAGCATGATATCTGATATTCGAGAAGCAACAGTTGACGGCACCACGAGACTCGGACGTTCAGGAAATTATGACACTCCTTATTCTGTATCAATATCGACTAAACCACTCTTGACTCTACCTCGTAAAAAATGGGTCAGATTTAATGAACTTATTGATAAACTTTCTTTCACTTTAGGCAAAAAAAATTGGAGTCAGATCATGAGAAATTGCCTGCGTCGTCTGTCTAAGGAAGATGCAGATATTATTATTAACGCAATTAATCAGTCACACCAGAATGAACCAAACAAATCATGAGAGCTTTGTTTCTTTGATTTCAAATGAGAGGGCTAATGGAAAACTATCAACAAGCATCCCTTTTTGAAGATACCGAGAAGAAACTTATTCTTCAAAAGTCTATCGGGAGAATTAAAGCCCGTTCCGGTACATTTACTGACAACATGCGGTTGCCTATTCACAGATGGTTTAGGTATTCCGCGGGGTTCTCTGCTGAATGGGCTGAGCAGCTAATAGCTGAACATTTACTGTCGGGACAGAAGACTATCCTTGATCCATTTGCTGGCTCTGGCACTACACTAATCGCCGCTGATAAGGCGGGTGCCGTTTCATATGGTTATGAAAGCCACCCCTTTGTGCATCGAATAGCTTCTGCAAAGTTGTTGTGGCCCTTAAATGAAAACGAATTTTTTTCCCTTGCTCAGCAGACTCTTTCTAACGCTAAAAAACTTTTTTCTAATATTGTTCTGCCAGATATTTTGCCGCCCCTGCTTCTGAAATGTTATACACAAGAGACTCTTAAAAAATTATTCAGCCTCAGATATGCTTTTGAACAAATGTCACCTAACCAAGATCATAATAATCCGATTTATGATCTAATTTGGCTCTCTATAACTTCAATTCTGCGCAAATGTAGTCATGTTGGGACAGCCCAATGGCAATATGTACTACCTAATAAGCGAAAGCTATCAACAGCCGAAGTTTTTGAAACATATCGGAACCAATTTATCGAAATTGCCTCTGATATGGCGTTTGCCAAAAAGACCGGATTTATAAAATCTTCGACAATATATCTACACGACGCGCGAGAAGGTGCAGCGCTTGAAGATGACTCAGTTGATCTTGTCATAACTTCTCCGCCATATCCTAATAATTATGATTATGCTGATGCAACGCGCCTTGAAATGACATTCTGGGGTGAGATAGATTCTTGGGGAGATTTGCAACATGCTGTTCGGCGTTTCATAATTAGGTCGTGCTCACAACACAGTGCCGCAGAACGATTAGAATTAGATGTGCTTTTAAATGATCACACCATCGCCCCCATTTCTTCAGAACTTTCCGAGGTATGCAAAAATCTTGCTGAAATTCGTCTTACAAAAGGCGGGAAGAAAACCTATCATACAATGATTGCGGCATATTTTTGTGATCTTGCCAAGGTTTTCCTTGCCTTGCGGCCAGTATGCAAGGAAGACTCTACCGTTTGCTTTGTAGTTGGTGATTCTGCACCATATGGTGTTTATGTACCTGTTAACGATTGGCTTGGGCGGCTTGCTCTTGCCGCCGGTTTTAAGACCTTTTCTTTTGAAAAACTCAGGGACCGCAATGTTAAATGGAAAAATCGCAAGCATCGGGTTCCGCTTCACGAAGGAAGACTCTGGATTAAAGGATAAAAATGGCTAAGTCACCCTCTCATAAGTTTGGTCAGATAATCGGCGACCTCCTTGAAGAAATAATAGAACCGCAATTGCGCACCTTCTGCCAAGCTCGTGGTTTATATCTTGATAAAAAAGGGAAACGCGAAGGTATTCGTGGCGGTAAAAAAGTCTCGTGGACGGACAAATTTGGTAATGAACACGATCTTG
>Ga0272446_1006055_pt1 | contig 12889 bp, 13 predicted proteins | sample YNPCB0061_FD_194587 | JGI IMG/M metagenome (GOLD analysis project Ga0272446, IMG submission 194587) | Hot spring microbial mat communities from Yellowstone National Park, WY, United States - YNP-CB-006-1 | ecosystem: Environmental > Aquatic > Thermal springs > Hot (42-90C) > Sediment | place... | reverse complement strand
AAATCAATTAATCCTAATTTGTTTAGTGCATTTAATACAGAAACAACACGAATTATTGGACATGCCGAAGTATAATCGGTAGCTAAAAACCCAATCTTAATTTTGTTGAAACTCTTATTCTTATTAACACTATTATTTGTTAAAATTCTTTGTGAGGAGTAATAATCTACTTCTTTGATGGATTTGACGAAATTTTCAATTAGACAAAAATTAATTTTGTCATTTTTTATAGGTGTATAGATGCATTGGTTATAAACATCCAACAATTTATCAACAACAACTTTAGATGAAAAATATTTTAACGCTTTCTCTTTAACTTTTTTAACATCAACTTGATTATACTTTTTAATCTCACAAATTAGACTTTCCACATCATATTCTATTCGATATTTTCTTCCCGAAAAATTACAACTCATTAGTTCTTCAAAATTATCTTCTGTAACAATTCCATCTCCACCTTGATAATCAAAAATTATTGCTACTCTTTCGCAGAATATGGATTCTAAAGCACCGCGACCCAAAGTGAAAACAATATCTGAATTATTTATATACTCTCTAACTGTTTCTGTTTTGAAGTTGCCATAACTTCCACCAACAATCTTTAAATTTATATTCAACTTTTCACAAGCTGATTTTATTATCTCAATTCTTTGTTTATCAATTTTATTACTAATAATTAGTGCATTTTTAGGAACTTGATTAATTAAAGATTGCGAATAAAAATAATCTTCATCGATAGGATTTCTTATAATAACAATATTGTTTGTGTCAACTCCTTTGGAAACTAGATTATCAAAAACCTCTTCACTTATTGCTATATATTTTGAAATGCCTAGCTCAATCGCTGGCGGCTGTTCTAAAAAAGGAATAATTCCGTGAGATACAAATACAATTGGCAAATCTTTGAAACAATTTCTAACCTCCAAAGCATTTATATTATGATGTACGTGAGCAATATCAAATTTATAATTTTTTAGTGCTTCAATATTTTCAACAATTGGTATTAAATTTTCATCAAATTCATTTCTTAATTTTCCAATATATCTTGAGTAGACAAAAACTTCGTGACCTAGTTTTTTTAATTTTCTTGCAAGTAACAAAGTATATAATTCAGTACCTTGATATTTTTCAAGATGATGACTTGAAATGAGTATCTTTAATTTTTTTTCTCCGAGACTTAATTCACCATTAGACTCCATCTTTTGTAAATCAATGCCTTTTTCTTCTTTTTCTTCCCAAGTAATCAAAGGATTACCAAAATCAGAAAAACCATAGTGAACTGCTTTACCTTTTCTTTTTTCCCATTTTTCAGCATACTTTGGAAAGTATTTGCTGTAATATTCACAAGTTTTTTCCCATTCTTCAACAGAAATAGCTTTACCGTAATGTTTAACAAAACCATCTTCTAAAATTTTTCCTTTCCCAATTATAACTTCTCTTTGATCCGGCATTTCATATTTTATTTCGTCTGTGTTTCTAAATGCCATAATTATTTTTCTATATTCAGGTCCCATCCATTTTCTATCAAAATAATTTTTATTTTCATCTTCGGGAGTAATATAGAAGTCGAAGAGCTTCATTTTTATAGCTACAATATCATTATCCAAATCATTTAGTTTACTCCAATCAAATTCAATTTTTTCATCAGCATCTTGATAAATTATCCATTCATTCTTACTCGCATATTTTTTTACTTCATCAAGTAAAACTGCCCTATTTTCATATTCTGCTCTTTCTCTATTGTTATCCCAATATTTCCCTTTAATCACTTTTTTAACTCCAAAATGATTCTCGCATAATTCAGCGGTGTTGTCTTCAGAACAATCATCATAAACAAAAATTCCTGCAGTACAAAAACAGGACATGTAATCAAGTGTATCATTTATTATATGAGATTCATTTCTTACTCTCAGCATACCATAAATTTTATTCATTAATTTTTCCTCATAAGAAAAATTTATAATCTGAAGCAATTATTTTATTCCCAATAACAGCTTCTTTCTGACCAATAATTAAATTACTCGAACCTTTTGCCGGTAAGAATGCTGCTACTTTCATATGCTGCATAATTTATTTTTACATTATTAAGTCAAATTATATACCAGGCTAAAAACTAATTTTTAACATGAATATGAGTTTCAATTTGACCAATTATGCAATCTTGGCTAAAATTAACCATTATTGAGCATTGGATTTTTTCAAGGTAAAAATGTGAATATTGTTTAACTAGCTATTATTAGCCACGTGGATTATGAAATGATTTTTACCAATTCTTTTGTTTCTTCTTCGATTTTTTTATTGGCAGTTTCGGTGAGCTCTTTTTCTGCAGCGGCTTTTTGTTCTTTTACTTCTTGAACTCTTTGTCTATGAACTTCAATGCTGCTATTAATATTTTCAATCATGATTTTTTCACGATGTGCATTGGATTCTCGAGCTTCTGAAAGCATTCTTTCTTTTTCAATCTTTAATAGATTTAATTTTCTTTGCAATTTTGATTGAACATCGTATTTCTCTATTGCAACTCCTACAGCCATTAATAATGAAATTACCAGTCCAATCAAAAAACTAATAGCACCCCACTTTGAACCGGAAAGTAACACATTTATGAATAATGAATTTATTTCATTTGCAGAGCCAATTGAATTATTTGAATAACCGGCAAGTCCACCAATAAAAAATACAATGAATGCAATCACGACATTGTAAGTCAAATTATTTGCAATAACAGCTCGAGGATTATATTTATCAATTTCTGGTAATTCATTTATTCTTAATTCTATTTCTTTTGCTTCCTGATCATAAGTTTCATTAATCTTTTGAAGATTTTCTTTTAAGGTTTCTTGAGATTTCTTTTTGAAATTTTCCAACTCTTCAATTAGATGCTTTTCTGCACTTAAATTATCATTTATAACAAGATCATAAGTACTGAGTTTTTCTTTAACTTCTTTAAAATATTTTTCTTTTACGTTAGCTATAATTTTTTCAACGATCTGTTTTAGTTTGTTTTGAAATTCCGGATAAGCGGCATGAAGTAAAGTTGAATTAGAAGTTGAATAAATGGAGAGTAGTTTTTCTGCAAAGTCAATTGATTTTTTTACTTCATCATCATAGTACTCATCCATTTTTCTTGCTTTAATTTTATCAAGATTATCTTTGCAATTTTGAAAAATAGAATTATCATGAACTCTATATTCTTTTAGTAAAATATTGATGGCATCGCAAGATTTTGCAAATTCCTTTTCTCGAAAAATATTATAGATGAATGCATTCTTAAAAAAGTAATTAAACATTCCAAGATTATTAAACTTGAGCGCTATTGAAAGTCTTTTCACATCATAGTTTATTACTTCTTTAAGGTAATACATTGCAATGTCTTCATTGCCTAAATTTATTTCACAAAGAGATGAGTAAATTTTTGCAGAGCAACCTTGAGGTTTTAACTCCAAAGCTTCTTTGAAAATTATATTAGCCTGATCAAACTTATTTTCCTTTAGATGAACAAACCCGATATATAATTTCAGAAGATAAGTCAATTCTGATTTTGTGTTTTCGTTTAATCGTAGTGTTCTAATCAAATCAATTGTGTTGCTATATGTTTCAAGAGCTTTTTCTGAGTTGTAAAAAGTCGGCTGATATGTTAAAATCAATCCTTTAAGAATCATCTTAAAGAAATTGTGTTTATTAATATCTCTTTCGATGAAGTTTATTGTTGTAGTTGAGTAATATTCTTTTTCACTTTTTAGTTTTGCTGTTGCCCAGCGTGAATAATTTTCTTTTATCTGTCTATGTAACTCACTGAATGCTAATCCTTTGAAATTGAATTTCATGAATTCTTCAATCTGATTCATCAGTGAAGATTCATAAATCCAAAACAAAGGCGCATCATTGTATGAAATAAAAATTTCTTTCAGTTCATTTGGCAACTCAAGCGAGAAAAAGCGAACGCTTTCCTTAATAATGTTTAACTGATCACTTTCACTTTCAACGTTTATTTGAAAATATTCTTTAGCAACTTTAAAAAACTTTGAAAGCTGTGCTTCGTTACTAATTGCTACATTACCATATTTTTCTGCTACCATTGCCATAATTTATCTCATATTTAACATGATAAAGGAAATGATAAAATGATTTTTGTTCCTTTATTCTTCTCACTAATAATATCAAATTTACCATTCATCAATAGAGTTAATTTATATGCGATTGTTAAACCAAGCCCAGCACCTTCGAAAGGTCTTGTGTATCCTTCAATTTCTTGTGTAAATGGTTTTAATAATCTTTCTATTTGAGATTTTTCAATACCAACGCCACTATCTTCAATTGTAATTTCAACAAACTTGTTTTGAATTTTTGTTCCGATAAATATGAAACCTTGTTCTGTATATTTAATAGAATTTTCTAAAAGTGATTGAATAATCTTTTCAAATTTTACCCAATCAACTTCAATCATACAATCATATTCAGTTAAATCAAGGATGAAATCAATATTATTTTTTTTGATTTCGTTTTCATAACGTTTGCATAAATTCCTAATGATGTGATTGCAATTCAAATCAACTTTTTCTAATTCAACTTCGCCGCTTTCAATTTGAGAAACTTCAATTATGTTTGTAAAGAGATTCAAAGCTCTGCCAAGAACTTCTTTCATGGAACCCATCAATTCGCGCAGCATTTCTATATCTCCACTTTCAATGCTCTCATCAATGATTTCAGAGAATCCAACAACCGCATTAAATGGAGTTCTAATTTCGTGGGACATATTTGCAAGAAAATCGGATTTCATTTTATTGAGCTGCATTTCTTTATGATATGCTCTTTTCAATTGCTCACGATATTTTACTTCTTCTGTTATATCTTTTAATGTAATAATGAAATATGTTGAATTATTACCGGTTTCTGGAACACTTGTAACTTTGCAATTATAATCGTGATCATCAAAATGTTTATAAACAAATTCATGATAAGAAATATTTTTTGTGTTTAAGAAAAAGATTGCTTCATATATTTCGCGTGAAAGTGGTTCAGGAATAAAATCATCAATTTTAAAAGAATAAATTTTAGTTTTATCCAAACCAAAAATTCTACAAAAATTATCATTTGCATTTTCAAAGAGAGCAAAGTTCCCTACTTTTTCTACTATCAATAGTAAATCTGAAATGTTATTAATGATTAATTTTTGTTTTTTCTCTGATCTTTCAATTGCAATAGTTTGGTTAATATGTTCAGTCAAATTATTTGCAAAAAGAATAAAACTTGGTTTGGAAAAATCTCCTTCGAGAACGGGATTTAATTTAAACTCCCAATATTCAGCCGGTAATTTTTTATGGAAACAAATTACCTTTTTCCATGGAAGAAGATTTTGCATCGATTCATTTAATTCATTCAAATCTTCAAGTGAAATAAATTCTGCAAGAATCTCGCTAATATTTTTACCAAAAATATTTTCTAAATCACGATTAAGAACATCTTCAAAAGTTTTTGAAACATAAGTAACTTTTTTGTCGTTACTCAAAATCATCAATGGAAATTTACCTTGATCTAAAGCATTGTGTAGAGAATTAATTTTATTCTCAAGCTTATTTCTTTGTTCAAGAGATTCGATCGACAAAACAAAATATTGTTGGTGTTTAATAAAAACTCTTTCAATTCTTACAAAATAATTTTTTGTTAGATTTTCATTATCGAAAGAAAGAGTAATATCAACCGAAATATTTTTATAATGACTTTCGTGAAATCCTTTAACAAGATAAACGAATTCCGGATTTGAATTCATTTGAGAAATTTCATCGCCGATTGTAAGTCCAAAATTATTTCTGAAAGCTTCGTTGCAATAGACAATTTTCAATTCTACATCAACTATGGCTAAAGGACTATTATTCGGCAGTTCAGTATAATTACTGAAATCCGGCTCAGAATCGAAAGATATTGCCCGTTGATTATTAATATGTGCCATAATTATAACTTTATTATCTGAACTTTCCGCAACAGAAATTTATCGTCAACGGGTTCAGCGTTAGAAATTATTCTTAATTTTATTGATAGAAACTTTTCAACAAAATGAAATAAATTTTCATTCATGTTATCAAATTCTTTTCTCAAATATTTTTCTTTGGTACGGAATAACTTTTGAACTTCATAATTATCATGATTTAATTCATAAACACTTTGGTTTAATTCAATCAAATCATTGACGAACAAGTTAAAATGATAAAGCTGCACCTTAGAAATTTCATTTGGCAATTCTGAAATTAGCGGTGGTGTTTCCAAGTTAATATTAAGTTCTATTTTTTCAGAAATACTTTCAATAACTTTTTTAATTAAATATTCAACACGATTATTCAGAGCAAACTCCGGGTAACCAATATTTGCAGTAAATTCAAATCCATCAAATTCAAAAGTGATAATTAAGTTTTCTCTTTCCTTGTTAATTTTTTTTAGTTTCCAATTCATGGAGTTAAGGTAAGACACAGCAGGAGACAAAGAAATAGAATCACTCATCGAAGCACTTAAAGTGTGCAGGAATTGGGAGGAGCGATTGTATTTTCCCGGTTTTGTTGCCGAGTTTTTGTAATCTGACCCAGCTGAAATATTTACAATTCTTTCAAGCATACCTTTTCCTCCCCCTTATTATCGAAGAAAAGGTAAAAAACTTAAATGGGGAGAATAGAATTATTCTGTGCGAATCATTTTTTGATCGTCTGAATAATCAATCGTTTCCGCAGATTGAAGATTGATTAATTCATTTACAAACTTACGGATTCTCTCGACAGATTCATTTATCGTTGAAAAATCATCAGCAAGCTTTTCTTTTTCGGAAGGTAAAATTTCATTTTCAATATTTTTCAGTGAAAGAAGAAGACTACTCAAAGGATTGTTGATTTTATGACCTATTGTTGCTGCCATTTCCAAAACAGCTTTTGAATGTTCAATATTTTTTAATTCATTTTGGAGATTATAAATTCTAATTCCAGAGCGAATGCGAGCAAGCAGTTCTTGATTTTCTACCGGCTTAACTAAAAAATCATCAGCACCAATATCAAGACCCATAATTCTATCACGCAAAGAAGAGCGTGCTGTGAGAATTATGAAATAAATTAATTTATGCTTTGGATCTCCTTTAAGAATATTACACAATGACAATCCATCCATCACTGGCATTGTCCAATCTGCTACAATAACTTTTGGCGAAAAAGTTTTTAGAACTTCAAGAGCTTCTTCACCATTTATAGTAGATACAACTTCATAATTATTTCTTGTTAATAATTTTTCAAGAATGAAGCGAGTATCTTTTTCATCTTCAACAATGAGTACTTTATCTTTCATTTTATACAAACACCAGTTTATTTATTTTTTCAATAAGTTGATTATAGTCAACAATTGGTTTAACTAAAATATCATCAGCCAAACTATCTTTTAAGAATTCATCTCTCATACTTAATTGCGAATATGCAGTCACCAACAAAATAGGAATAGAAAAATTCGGAAAATTAATTTTAATATAACGTGAAAGTTTAATTCCATCAATTTTTTGATCATTCAAATAAGTATTTCGCAAATTAATATCCATAATTATCAAATTAATTTTACCATTAGAAATTTCGTCAATAATTTTTTTGCCATCTTCAAGAATTAAAATTTCTCCACCAATTTTTTTAAAGAACAATCGATAGAAATCTTGTAAAAACAAATCGTCTTCAACAATCAAAATTTTTCCAAGCATTAAATTCTCTATTTCTGATTAAACTTTACAGTAATACTAATTCTTCTATTCTTAAAACTATATGGATCATTTGGTTCACGCAATCTTGTATCTGCATAACCGCGAACTTCATCAATTTGTTTTTCTGAAAGACCACCAGCTACCAAAGCACGTTTTGCAGAAAGTGCACGTTCAGCACTTAACTCAAAATTTGTAAAACCAGTTCCAATATTGCTAAATTGTCTTGCATCTGTATGTCCTTCAACTACAATTTTATTTGGAAGTTTAGAAATCTCAGCACCAATTTTTGATATCAATTTTTGCGCAGTTGGTTTTAATGAAGATGTTCCAAGTTCAAAGAAAATGTCATTGGCATTATCGGTTAATTCAATTTTTAATCCTTCATTAACCATTTCAATTTTTACTTGATCTGATAAACCTTTCAAGTCGGTATCATTTGATATGCTTGCCATTAATTCTTCTTGAGTTTTTTCAAATTGTTTCTTCTCTAATTCTTTTAATTGTTCTTCTTCATTAGCAACAATTCTGCTATCAGGCATCTGAGAAGGACCCATTCCTTTTCCTTCGATTAAACTTTTGCTTTTAGTTGAAAATCCTACTGGATCTTTAAAGTAACTGGCAACAGCTTCTCTAACTTCTTTGCTTTGAGCAAGTACCCAAAGAACAATAAACAAAGCCATCATTGCAGTAACGAAATCAGCATAAGCAACTTTCCACGCACCACCGTGAGCACCGCCGTGCCCTTTCTTAATTTTTTTTACAATGATAGGAGATTCGTTTCCGCCTTCCATTATTTCTTTCCTCTCAATGCACCTTCAAGTTCTTGGAATGTTGGTCTTTGATCTAAGAAAATAGATCTTCTTGCAATTTCTGCTGCAACAAAAGGTGGATTACCTTTTGCATAAGCAAGAATATAAGCTTTGATTACTTGCAAGTCTTGTACTTTTTCTTCTGCAGAATGAGCTATATTAGCAGCAAGTGGATTTACAAAACCATAAGCTAAAAGCACACCGAGAAAAGTTCCAACCAAAGCAGCAGCAACGTGATGACCAACTGCTTCAGCACCTTCATTAATTGAAGACATGGTTACAATAATACCAAGCACAGCAGCAACAATTCCTAAACCGGGTAATGAATCGCCAACACGACCGAGACCTTCAGCAACTGGTTTGTTTTCCTTTTCATAAGTTTCAATTTCAGCATCCATTAAACTTTCTAATTCATGCGGAGGAACAGAGCCGGCGAGCATAACTTTCATTGTATCGCAGAAAAAACTTTTTCTGTAGCTATCATGAATAAAACTTTTAGCTTTATTAAGGATGTCACTTTTATCTGGTGCTTCTATATGTTTTTCAATGGCAAGCAGTCCTTCTCTTTGTGCAATCAAAAAAAGATCAGAGAAAGCTTTTAGCATTTGCATGTAATCTTCTTTTGTACTGCCATGACTTCCAAAAGATTTTGTAACTGCACCAATAATTTTTTTAATTAATGATAGAGGAGAAGCAATAAGTAAGCTTCCAATAGCAGCTCCACCGATTGTTATAAGTTCAGAAATCTGAATTAATGCGGCTAAGTTTCCGCCCGCCATTGTAAATCCAGTGACTACTGCTGCAAGTACAACTACAATTCCAATTATTACAAACATATTTACCCCTTAATTCAATAAGTTTTTTTCAATTTGGGTTAAGTTAGTTAATAAGTTTTGGCTCAATAAATTTATATCATCCCAAGTGTTATTTGGAAGCGAAAGTGCATTTTCAAATTCTTTACAAAGTTCAGATACTTGATTGAAACCAGCCGTTCCAGCAGAACCTTTTAGTTCATGAATAATGAGTTTAAGAAGTTCTTTGTTTTTATTTTCAACTGATTGTTTAATTGTTAATTTTTTTTGTCCAAGTGAATTAGCAAAATATTTTTTTAATTCCTTATTCATCTTTTCTTTTTCAATTTGAGAGAACTGTGCAAGTTTTTTTGTGGCATTCAAAAAATCGTTTCCCAAAACTTCATTAATTGCTTTTATCAAAGCTTCTTTAGTTAATGGCTTGGAAATAATTTTTTCTGCGCCAGCTTCCATAGCTGCAAGAACATTAGTTTTATCTGTGTGACCACTAATGATAATAACAGGAATATGCTTTAAGTCTTCCAAAACCTTCATGACTTTGAGTAGTCTTAATCCATCAAGATTTGGCATAAGTAGATCTAGAAAGATAAGTCGTGGTTTTGATTCAACCGCACATTGTAAACCTTCAAGACCGTCATTGCAAGTAAGAACTTCAACATCATATTCTGATAAGAATTTAGTCATTGAAGTTCTGATTATATCCGAATCATCGATAACAAGTATAGTTGTTTTCTCTTCGAAGTTCATAATCACACTTTTTTAATTTTATATTTTTGTAAATCCAAGTTAGTTTGAACAAAAGCTTTCGAAGCTTCAATCGTGCTTTCTTTTATTTTTTCATAAATCTCGCCACGAAGGATTTGAATATTCTTAGGAGCTTCAAAACCAATCTTCACTTGATTATCTGAAGTGGTTATGATCTTGATTGTAATATCAGAACCAATTTTAATTTCTTCGTTTATTTTTCTTGTAAGCACTAGCATAATATCACTCTGTAAATAAATTGTAATAAACCGGATATTTATCCGCATCAATTATTTTTTGAAATCCACTTTTTGAATTTTGATTAATGTAAACAGGAGCTTTGAGATTTGCAGTAATCTTAAGTGGATCTGGATTTAATACCACTATTGCAAATGCTTCATGATTATCTTCTTGAGGATAATGATCATCAATTACGCGAATACCAAACATTGGGAAAGCAATATCTGGATCCTCAATAGAAGTAAGCCAATAAAAAAGGCTATCATCAGGTTTGATGAATAAATATTTTGTTAAGTGTTCAAAACCTAAAAGCCCTTTTTCAAAGGTTATTATTTTGTCTTCGGTGAATTCAATTTCACCAAATTGATGTGTGTTGATTTTCATATTAACTCACTTTAGAATTACTAAATCTACTCTTCTATTTTTTGTTCGAGATTCTGGAGTATCGTTTGGTGCAATTGGGCGATACTCAGCATATCCAACAATTGAAACTTTATCTGGATCAATTCCTTCATTCTGAATTAAGTAATAAGCTGTATTCAATGCTCTATCAACGGATAGATGCCAATTTGAAGGATACTTTGGTGTATTGATCGGAGTATTATCCGTATGTCCTTCAATTCTAATATCATTAGGAATTGATTTGATTACCGATGCCAATCTATTTAGAACAATTTTTGAATTTTCATTTATCGATGCTTGACCTGGTGCAAAAAGAATATCATCTAAAATATGAACTGTAATGCCTCTTTCACTTTCTTCAAGCTGAATTGATTTAGAATAATTGTAATCTGAAATCAATTTACTTAATTGATCAATCAATTTATCTTTTGGTCCTTCTGCAATTTTAGAAGAACCAGAGTTAACAACTTTAACAATATTTTCTTTTCCAAAGACACTGCCAAGAGCCGCAGCAACATTTTTATATTTTGTAGCATCAATATTAGAAATTGTGTACAAAATAATAAATAGCCCGAGAAGTAAAGTAATTAAATCTGCATAGGTAATTAAATACCTATCTTTATCATTACCTTCTTCATTAAAAATATTCTCTTCGGAATTTAAGCGGCTAATTTTCCCTGCTGAACTTTTTGTGGCAGCATTCCTATCAATCTTGCTTTCATGATTGAAGGAATCTCTCCGCTCTGCAAGGTTAGGACTGCTTCCAAAGAGATTTCCATCATATTTCTCTCCTCTAAATGACATCTTTTTAATCTATCGCCTATTGGTAACCAAATAATGTTTGCACTAAAAACTCCCCAAAGTGTTGCAATAAATGCTGTAGCAATATTTTTTATCAAATGATTTGGATCAGTTCCAGCATTTGCTAAAGTCATAATTAAACCCATAACAGTTCCGATGATTCCCATCGTTGGTGCATAGCCACCCATTTTTGTAAAGATAGACATATTTGAATAATGTCTTTCTTGCATTGCTTTCATTTCTAATTGAGCAAGAAGTTGTAATGAATCCGCATCAGTTCCATCAAGAACAAATTTTACCATTTTCCTTGGGAAGAGATCATCAAATTTTTTCAAGTCTTTTTCAATAGAAAGTAATCCTTCTTTTCTTGCTTTAATCGAAAGCTCAACAAAAGTGTTAATCATTTTTTCAATGTCATAAGATTTTGGGAAGTATGCAATTTTTATGAATTGTGGAATTTGCAAAAATTTATCGAGACCAAAACCCATAATAGTAGCAGCAAAAGTTCCTCCAAATACAATCAATATTGAAGTAAATAAAAACAGTGCGTGGAACGAACCACCTTCGATGAAGAAGGAACCGAATATTGAGAATACACCAATAAATAAACCAATTAATGTTCCGGACTTTTTTATCATAAGAAATCAAACACCGATTTTGGAAATGCATTTGATAATAATTTATATGAAACTTGTAAAAGATAATCTTGCTGTTGTAAATCGACCATAATTTGTGCTGGATCAATTGCTTGAACATTGACCAACATTTCATTGTATTGCGTTTTATATGAATTTAATAAATCCTGCATGTTCGTGAATTTATTTAATTTTTCACCAGCCAATGACTGAACATTTAGAATATTTTTATATGCAGTATCAAGATTATCAAGTTGAGCCTTAGTTGGTGCGTTTCCACTTTCCAACTGATCGATCAATTCATTTAATGATTCAAATAATCCACTATTCAAAATCTGATTGCCAGAAATGTTAATCGCTTCTTTTGTGTTATTAGAAATTCTAACTTTAATTTCTCCAGAACGATCTACACTTGATTTTACAGCTTTACCGTTCGAATCAATAGTGACAACATCTTCAGAAAAATTTGTACCGCCAAACAAATACATATCGTTGTGTTTTTCATTCACGAGCTGAGCAATAGTTGAAAGTGAACCTTTTATTGATTGAGCAATAGTTGAAAAACTATCTTTATTTAATGGATTGCCAGCACTGGTTGCTAATTTCATTACATTTTGAATTTGTCCAGTAATTTGATCTAACGAACTTAAAGAAGCTTGTAAAAATTCAATTCCGCTTTTTGCATTATTAGCAAAAGTATCTGTACGTCTTATCATTGAATCTAATTTT
>Ga0272446_1006054_pt1 | contig 12892 bp, 14 predicted proteins | sample YNPCB0061_FD_194587 | JGI IMG/M metagenome (GOLD analysis project Ga0272446, IMG submission 194587) | Hot spring microbial mat communities from Yellowstone National Park, WY, United States - YNP-CB-006-1 | ecosystem: Environmental > Aquatic > Thermal springs > Hot (42-90C) > Sediment | place... | reverse complement strand
AACAAATCGGCCGTTCCGTTAGAAATATTGGCAGAAATTAAAAGTATAATATCACATAAAAAAATCGATGAAATTACGGGTTAAAATTTGTTAAATTATTTTTTATTTCACCCAAATTTCGCCTCCGCTATAATAAAAAATAAGGAAGTCGGCGAAACTTCTCATACACGCATACGTTAAGTGAAAAATATTTCATATGACAATTACACCGCCGACAGGAGATATTAACAAAATCAGATTTCTTATTGTTGATAGAAATAATCACTTTCGAGAATTATTAGTCATTGATTTAAGCATGTCTAAAGAAGATTTCTATATTAGAAATATAGAAAAACACATTAAATTTTCATTTCATAAAAGTGGCAAAAAAGTTATTCGTGTTGGCAAAGGCAGATGGACACTATTTTTAAATGAACACTATAGTTGTGACTATTTAAATCCCATCTTTTCTTATATACCGCATGAGCTAACGCGATATCCAATAACTGAAAAAGATAAGAACAGATGCTTTTCTTTAGTTATTGATGCCACAAAAAAATCTGATTTTCTTATAACCTTATTCTGGGTAAATGAAAAAAATGGACTAATTAAAATAATGAAAGAAGACCAAAGTATAAAAAATATTACATTTAACGGGTATAAATATGATGGAACCACAACAAAAGTTAAAATGGATATTTTGCCTCCATTATTTATTTTTAAAAACCAACGGTTTTATTTTGATGCAAAAGAAATCAATAAAAAAGGATTTGTAAATAAATATGAACACTTTATTTTTTATAAACCCGGAATAGATACTAATGTTTCTGAGCATATAAAAAAGTTTAAATACCCAATGAATACCACGAATTTAAAAACCCATGGTTGCTCATTGCACCAAAATAAAAAAGATGGATCATATTTTTTAACGATGTGAAATATTCTTCACTTAACAGCGCCTATGCGGTTCGGCTGCGGCCTCACCCAACTATGGCTTGCTTGCTCCGGGATGGTGATGGAATATTATACCAGCCTAACGCAATCAACCCAAAGTTCGCATACACGCAAACGTTAGGCGCAATTGTACCACACTAATCAATCAAAATTATGGCGAATGATAAAACGCATCGGGGAAATACCAGCCAATTTTATGTAGCGGCTGAACTTTGTCGCAGAGGACTTATTGCTGTGGTCACGATGGGCAACTGCCCTAATACAGATGTCTTATGTAGCAACAAAGAAGGAACAAAGTTTGCCCATATCCAAGTAAAAACATTTCGGCCCCGCGATAAAGATTGCAGTGTCGGGATGAAAGCTGAAAAAATTTACGGCGATAATTTCTTTTGGGTTTTATGCGGAATACCAGAACCTGACGACAAAGACCAAACTTTCAAATATTTTATTATTTCCTCAAAAGAAATGGGCCGAAATGTCCGAGAGTGCTTTGAATTATGGGCAAAAACACCTGGCATGAGAGGGCAAACTCGTAATCAAAAAAATAAATTTAGGGCAGTTGCCCTACCGCCCAGAAAAGATTTGAATGGCTGGGATATTTCCCCTCATCTAAACAACTGGAAATTAATTGAAGATAAACTAAAATGACCGTGTGGCACAACAACGCCTAACAGCATGTATGCGGTTCCGCTACGCTCCACCCATATTGCTAACGCAACATCAGATATGCCGAAACGTTAGACGCAATTCCATTGTCATAATTAGATCTATCTAAAATCGAACTTCCGTATCACCGCCCGGACTACACCCTGAATCAACGGATCGTAGCAGTAGATGGGCTTCATCGTAGAATTGGCTGGCTGCAGCCTGATACGGTCGCGTTCGCGGTAGAACCTTTTCAGCGTGGCGTATTCGTTATCGAGGAGCGCGACCACTACGTCGCCGTTCTTGGGTGAAGGATTCCTCTCCACCACCACGTAATCGCCGTCAAAGATGCCGTCTTCTATCATGGAATCACCTTTGACGCGCAAAACGTATGAATTGGCCGAATTCGGCGCTAAATCCACGGGCACGGCAAAGGTCTCGCGCTCTTCCACGGCTTCGATGGGTACGCCAGCCGCGATCAAACCTTTTAGAGGAAGCAGGACGCTCTTGCCCCACATCACGGCCTTGTCGGTCGGCTCGAGGTTGCGCGCGCCCGGCCCCGCTCCCCCGCCTTTCAGGAATCCGCGCTCCTTAAGGGCCTGGATATGGACATGCACAGTCGAGGGCGAAGCCAAATCCAACCCATCCGCAATCTCGCGGAACGACGGCGGATAGCCTTTGTCGTTGATGAAATTGACGATGTAATCGAGGACTTCTTTTTGTTTTGGAGTCAAAGGCAACATATGTTTATTGTTTGTTGTTAGAACAAAAATAGAACACTTGTAAAAGCTTGTCAAATCCCTCATTTCAAAGGTTTCTCGCCCTTTTTCCGCAACCTGCTAAAATCAAATCAGTTATGAAACTCTCCAAAGACAAAATCATCTTTCGTGCGCCCCGCGTCCTCTCCATCCTGTTTCTGCTTTTCCTGGCCATATTCTCGCTGGACGTCTTTGATGAAGGCCTGGGATTCTGGGGCACGCTACTCGGCCTCTTCATGCACAACCTGCCGGCAATCGTCTTGGCCGTTGTCCTGGCCGTCGCTTGGAAGCATGAACTTGTCGGCGCTGTCTTTTACGCCTTGGCCGGCCTAGTCTATACCATCACAGTAGTCATCGGCGGTCTTCACGAAAGCTTCAAACTCTACAAGATTTCCTGGATCATCACCATCGCCGGCCCCGCCTTCCTGATCGCCTGGCTCTTTTTCGTCGGCTGGCGCACGAAATGCCAAATCAAAACTCCTAAACCCTGACGATATATGCGTAAAAAGATCACGGTCACAGACAAAATGCAGAAACGCTACGTCTATTATTTGACCGAACCGGCCGGCAAAAATTTCCATCCGGATTTCAAGCCTGATCTATCCCCGCGCGAGATGCTCGGGCTCGGCGTGTTCGGCGGCAAGTACATGACCGACTGCCGCAAGGAGTTTCCGGCCTCTTGGTTCAAGAAAGCTAAACTCTGCGCCGAGAGGCATGACGCTAAACTCAATTATTTCAAAGTCAATGCCAGCCAGCCGCTCGCGGTCTGGCGCGCTAAAGGCTGGATCTCAAACGACGACCCGCGCGGCTGGTTCCAATGGTACTGCAGATACTGGATGGGCCGCCGCCTCCCGGGCGAGGATGAACGCCAAATCAAACGCTGGAAAGCTATGCGACGCCATATTGCGCAGATCAAAAAGAACTGCCGCGCCGGCGATGTGGACTGCCACCGCAAACAACGCCAAGCCCTGTTGCATTGGGCTTACGATAGCCGAAAGCTCTAAAAAGGTTTACATTGTCTGCCATATGGAAAACATCGTAAACAGCAACACACCTAAGGACAAACTCGCGGGCGCAGTCAAAGGCGCGGGTCTGGTCGTCGGCATCTATCGCCTGGCGAAGATCTTCATCTTATCTGCGTTTTTCATCCTTGTACTTATTGCCCTGACGCCCTATGGCATGCCCTGGTATATCGTGGGCCTGGCCGCTATCGGAGCCCTCCTGCTCATCAGCCTGCAGGTAATCGCCCTCGTCCGTCTGGGTCAGGTGGATACCGCCGCCACTTCCCCATCGCAGGTGGAAGTGAATCTTTCGCCGGACGAAAAATTGGCCGGTTATGTGGCGGGTGTCATGCGCGTCGGCGCCGGAGCCGGAGGCTATGCCGTTCTGGGCACTGGAAAAATCAAGAATTCGGAGAATGCCCTGCTCGTCACGGACCGGAACGTACTAGCCGTGACCGTGCCTTTGGCCGGCGCCGGAAAGATTATGGCCGGAACCAATATCACGACATGGCAATGGCTAATGTCGTCCAAGAAGATAAAGGATTGGCTTGAAACCGCACTGACAGACAGGCCTCTAGCAAAGTCCGTCCGGGGGCTATCGGTCAACCAGGTCTGGTCCTGGGCCGAGATCGAAAAAGTCGAGAGTGATGAAAGTTCGCAGAGCATCTTCCTGGTTAGACCTGACGGCCAGAAGACCAGGTATGCGGTCCGCGACAAGGATGAATTCGCCAAAGCCAAACAACTGCTCAAAAAAGAGATATGAAGGAACCCACGCAGCCTGCGCCCACTGCGGAAAGAATTGGGAAGGAATAAATCAAAATCGGGAAACTGGCCGATTTCGACATGGAGTACTTCCGGCAACTGGAAGGCGAAAAAGGCTGGATTGCCCTGGGCTAGAGCTTCTGCCAAAACCCAAGATGCTTCACGGTCATGAGCGACACCGTGGATAAACTCGGCATCGTCGGCGTCTACGACACCGAATTCGAGAAGAACGTCTCGCACACCGTGGTCAACCCCAAATACCGCGGCCAAGGCCTGGCCGGGGAATTCAAGCAGAAGCTCATGGCCGAGCTCAGACTCTCCTTCCTAACCTTGATTATCGACCTCAACAACACGGCCTCCATCCGGGCCGCCCGAAAAATCCCAGGCATCAGGAAAGTCAGCGACGAGGCGTAGAAAAGGAACTTCACAAAGCCAAATACATCCAAGAACCTCCCAAAAAAGAAAAAAACCGCACGATCGGAAGAATCAAAGCCGTGCAGCCGCGTGAAATAAAAACACCCGACGGGAAGCCGTCGGGCATGCGAGGTTAGACCTCATTTATGTCCGCGGTCGCTTGGCTAATGAGGCAGAGGCGTAACGAAGCAGTGCGTTTCTTGAGGCGGTGGTATTCGGCGATGATCTGAAAAAGCTCGGGCCAAGCGCTTTGCGTGGTCAGTTTGCCCCACAGATGGAGCTCAGCAATAACCCGTTCGATGACAAACTGGTTGGATTTGCGCTGGAATTTCTGTGGCTCCTTATTCTCCCAGCGCCTAAGCTTGTCAAGTCCGACTTTGAGCTGACGGATTGCCAAATCCCGATATTCGGGATTGGTCAGAATGATATTTAGGTCGCGCCGCCGCCGTTTGACTTCTTCGGTCGAAAGTAGGAACCGTTCCAGGGACAGGATATCTCCTTTCCAACTGATCGCCGGCTCGTCCAGACGACCGAATGGCAACTGGATCTCGCCTCTTTCGTTGGTCCGTTGGTCTAATCGTCGACCGGCCAAAACGCGTCTGCTCTCTGTAGCCGTGTATCCAAATTTCTTCAAGGAACACCTCCAATACTCCATACAACCACGCCACGGAATTGGCGTCAAGATTGCAGAGACGTTTTTTTATACTCTTGACACCGTCGCGGCAAGCCCCAGTGCTCAGGCACTGGGGACCCAGAGCGACTGCGAGATTGCGGGACAGGCGCTGACTCCGCTAAGGTGGAGTCCGGCATATGACCATCCGCCACTCCAGCCACTCGCGCTACGACCTGTGGTACCACTTCGCCTGGAGCACGAAGTACCGCAAGCACGTCTGGAAGGACGATGGGCAGAAAGAGGCGGTGAAGCGCCTGTTCCGCGAGATCGCCCTTCATTACGACATGGAGATCGGAGCGATCGAGCTGCTTTCAGACCATATCCACCTGACATTGGCCGCCCCTCCGAGGATTGCTCCAGCGCGAGCCGCCCAGATATTGAAGAGCCTGAGCACCAAGGCCTTGTTCAACCGCTATCCGGAGCTGAAGCGCATCTATTGGGGCGGCGAGCTGTGGGTTCAGGGCTATTTCGTCCGCTCCATAGGTCCGGGCCTCACCAAAGAGCAGATCGACGCATATATCCTGGAGCAATCCGAGGAAATATAGAGGAAATCTCAAGCTCCGATGCTTGGCATCGGAGACACTAGGCGGCTTGACATTCCTCCAGGATTTTGTCAGCGGTAAAGATAAAGGGAATTAACCCATCACACAACTATGAGGAGGAAAAACGCTTCTTTTTGGCGGCTGGTTTGGTGCGCTCTACTGGCCGCCGCGACCGTCCTTAATCCTTTCCTGGCTACGTCCGCCCAAGCTGCCCCGCCTGGCCAAATCGTCATCGGCGAAGTCGCCTGGGCCGGTTCAACCCTATCCACGGCCGACGAGTGGATCGAACTCTGGAACATCTCGGATGCGCCGGTTTCCGTCGGGAACTGGTATCTGCGCGGCATGGGCGAGAACGGGCGCTTGATTATTCTGCCCGCTGACGCCGTCATCCCGGCCCGCGGTGTATATCTCATCGCGAACTACAACGCGAACGAAGCGAAAAGCAATCTCGCCATTCAAGCGCAGGTCGTAACTACAACCGTTTCGCTCTCGAACTCGGCGCTACGCATTGATTTGCTCGACTCTTCCGATAATCTGGTCGACAGCGCCGGCACCGGCGGCGCGCCGCCGGCCGGTTCATCCGGCACAGTTAAAATTTCCATGATCCGAAGCGACACTAGTTTGACCGGCACAATGGCTACCGCCTGGTCGGACCAGTCAACCAGCGCGAACTTAAAACCGGGAAGTGCAGATCTGGGCACACCCGGTGTCTGCGACGGTTGTTCCATCATCCAGCCGCTAACTGAACTGCCACCCGATCCTGAACCGGTGACAGCCACGTCAGTAACTGCCGAAGAACCGCCTAGCCAACCGGCCACGACGACCGAAAGCCTAACGCCCATATCGGAACAAAATCCGACTTCAACCATGAATCCGTTCGATGACGAAAGTCTCCAGATATTGGCTACCTCTTCGAGCGGAATCGCTACGGACACGGGTGCCGCGACTTCGACCGACGTTTCATTCACAGCAGAAGCCGCGTCAAGCACCGCAACAGCCTCGCCGATCTCCTTGACTGCCACTTCGACGACAATCGCGACTTCGACTCCATTCGGATCCGACGTCGACATCCATCCGCAAACAAACCTGCAGACCGCGACCGTCAGCGATTCCTCAACTGTGTCTATGCCTACGGCCGTCGCGGTGCCTAAACCGCCTTACGGCATGCTGCGCCTGAACGAGGTCGCGCCGTATCCCGCATCAGGCAAGGAGTGGGTCGAGATCATCTCGCTCGACGCGGCGAACGCTATCCCGCTCAAAGGTTGCGAACTCCATGACCGCCAAGGCCGGATAATGACTATCAGTGCGATCATCCTCAAACCCGGCGATAATCCTTACGTCGCTATCACTCTCTCGTCTTCCCGCCTGAATAACGATGGCGATTCGGTCGCTTTGTATTGTGACGGTCGCCTCATCGACGCCATGGGCTACACGGCCACGCCCAAAGGCCAGAGCTGGATCCGCTTCCCGGACAAGATCGGCGCCTGGCGCTTGACCACGACCGTCACCCCGGCCGCACAGAACATCGCCACTCAACCTGCGGCCGCAGCGGCAAAAAGCAATGCCACCGCCACAGCATCCCCGGCCGTTAAGACGACGTCCGCCCCGGCCGCGACCGAAAGTGCACCCCCAGCATCCGCAGCGAACGACGACGCCATGCTATCCGCCGAAGACGCCGACATTTTCCAAGCCCTCGATCAGTCGTCTTACGGCATCTACGCCCCGGAACTCACGGCCGAAAACCCGCCGTCCGTAAGAACTAAGACGTCAGCCAAGAAAGCCATGAAATCAACCAAAACGTCCGCGGCCAAAAAGACCGCGGCCGCCAATCCCATCATTCCTTACACTTTCGATATGCTCGACGATTTCGACAACTCTTCAATCCGCGTCCGCCTGGAAGGCACAGTCGGCTCGACTCCCGGCCTTCTCCCCTACCATTCGTTCGTCCTGCTCTCGCCCGAAGGCCGCGGCCTGCAGGTCCGGGTACCGATAGGCAAGAAATTACCCGACCTGAACCTCATGGTCAGCGTCACCGGTAACCTGCAGGTCGACGACCGCGGCCGACCGTACCTCAAGATGTCGGCCAAAGATGAACTGGCTCTCGGTTTGCCGACCGAGAATATCGTACCGCGCATCGTGGATATCGAACTGCCGGCTAACGAGGATGCTTGGGCATACATGTCGGTCACCGGCACGGTCAAAAGCATCAAAGCGCGTAACATCACGCTCGACCTAGATGGTGTAGACTTGGTTATGGCCATCAAGCCATCGGTCAGATATCGGCCGCAGCGGCTCGCAGCTGGAGACGTCATCCGCGCCGTCGGCCTGCTCGACCTGACCGGCGACGAGCCCCGCCTCTTGCCTCGTTCTGCCAATGACATAGTCCTGCTCAAGCACGCTGAGACGAAACCGGCTGCCGCCCCGGTCACCGGCCAGACCGTCCCCGGCTGGACTCCTTTCGGTGCGGCCGCCGGAGCCGTCGCCCTGACCGAAGGCGCCAAGCATTACCGCAAGCGGCGACAACGAAAGATGCTCGAGCGCAAGCTTGAGGAACTGACGTCCGCAACCGCCTAAGCAAAAAGCCGCTCGCCTTAGCGGGCGGTTTGCCGTACTCGAATCAAACCTCGATCTTCGAGAACAAATAGCTGCCAATGCCCACGAAAACGACCGTAGCTCCTGTCAGCACCGCGAAATCCTGCAACGGACCGAAATGGCTCGAATTTATCAGTGCCCAACGCAAACCATCCACGCCATACGACATGGGATTGAAGCGGGTGATGGTGCCGATGGCGCTCGGCAGGTTATCCAACGGGAAGAGCGCACCTGAAAGGAAAAAAATCGGCATGATCAGAAAATTCATGATGAGCTGGAAGCCGTGCATGTCCTGCATCTTCGAGGCGATGGCCGTGCCCAAAGCCGTAAACATCAAGGCGATTAAAAACATTAAGCCGACAGCCGGAACGATACCCAGCCAGGTATCCGGCCGAAAGCCGGCGCTGAACGAAATCAGCAGGACCGCGACGCCCTGCATGGTCGCGACCGTGGCCCCGCCCATAGTCCGGCCGAACATGATCTGCCAGCGCGGCACCGGCGCCACCATCGTCTCCTTCAGGAAGCCGAACTGCCGATCCCAAATCAGCTCGATGCCCATGAACACGGCCATAAACAAGATGGCCATACCGATAATGCCAGGCGCCAGGAACTGCAAGTAGTTGCCGCCGCCGGCCTTCTGGTAGATAGGTCCGAAGCCGAAGCCCAACGCGACCAGGAATAGCACGGGCTGGCCCAGCGAACCGATAAGCCGCGGCGTGGAGCGCAGGTAGCGCTTGAGTTGGCGGAGCCAGAGGATGTAGATGGTGGGCATATCAGCGGCGCCAGACGCGGCTGCGCAGGCGCATATTGTCGGCGGCCGAGGCGCTCTCTGCGCGCAACTCCTTGCCGGTCAACGAGAGGAACGCCTCTTCGAGCGAACGCGTGTCGGTAAGTTTCTTCAGGTCCCAGGGCGTACCCTGGGCCACTATCCTGCCATGGTCGATGATCGCGATGCGGTCAGCCATCTTCTCGGCCTCCTCCATGTAATGGGTGGTGAAGAAGATGGTCGTGCCCTCCTGCTGGCTCATGTCCTTTATGTATTCCCAGATGTGGTTGCGCGTCTGCGGATCCAGGCCAAGCGTCGGCTCGTCCAAAAAGAAAATCTTAGGATGGTGGAGCAAACCGCGCGCTATCTCGAGCCGACGTTTCATGCCGCCCGAGAACGTCTTGACCAAGTCGTTCTTGCGGTCCCACAGCTCCACGAACGTCAGCAGCTCCTGCACCCTCCGGCGCCGTTCCTTCTTAGGTATGCTGTACAGCACCCCGTGGAACTCCATGTTCTCCCAGACCGTCAATTCGTCGTCCAAACTCGGATCCTGAAACACGATGCCGAACGACTTGCGCGCATCCGACGGACAATTAATCGGATCGAACCCGTTCAGATGCACGTGGCCCGAGGTCGGTCGGGTCAGCGTTGTCAGCATCTTGATGGTCGTAGTCTTGCCTGCCCCGTTCGGTCCCAGAAACCCGAAGATTTCTCCTTTCTCGACTTCAAAACTCACGCCGTTCACGGCCGTGAACTCGCCGTATTTCTTGATCAGATTCTCGACCTTGATCATAGGCAAACAGAGTACCGTCCGGGACGCGAGCTATCAAGACAAAGAGCAACCCAAATAAATCAAAAGTGCCTCTTCAGGCGCTTTTCCGTTTGGAGCGGGTAGGGGGAATTGCCGCTCGCTCCGACTCGCGGTCCGGGGCGGCTGCGCACCAGGCCTGCGCCAGCTCGGCCATCTCGCCGCCCGTTCAATTCCCTTCTCGATTATTCCAAGAAACAGAAAAGCGCCTCTTCAGGCGCTTTTCCGTTTGGAGCGGGTAGGGGGAATTGAACCCCCATCTCCACCTTGGCAAGGTGGCATAATAGCCTCTATACGATACCCGCCTAAATTGCAGTGTTGAGATTATCAAACAGCCGTCGAATGCGCAAGAGGCGGGGCAATGGTAAGATATGCCCATGACCAAATATGAAGAACTGGTCAAAATGCTGACCGAGTTCGGGATGCGCGAAGAGATGCTCGGCACGCCGTTCAAGCCGCGCGCCTACCAGCTCGCGGCCGAATCTGTCTCGGCGCTCAAGGACGAAGTCGAAGCGGCCTGGCGCAGGGGCGGGACCAAAGAACTCGAGAGATTGCCCGGCATCGGCCCGAGTATCGCCGAAAAAATCGACGAATTCTACCGCACCGGCAAGGTCAAGGAATACGACCGGCTGAAGAAAAATTTCCCGGTCGACATGTGGGGCTTGTCGCGTATCGAAGGGTTGGGGCCGAAACACATCCTCGACCTTTATAAATATCTCAAGATAAAGGATATCGAGGATCTCCGGCGGGCGCTGAACAAACACAAGGTCCAGACCATCCCGCGTTGGGGCGAGAAAAGCGAGGAGAAACTCCAGCGCGGCCTTAGCTTACTAGAAAGGGCCTCCGGCCGCCGGCTCTTGGGCGATATCCTGCCCGTCGCCGAAGACATCGTCGCCGCGCTGGAGGCGGCCAAAGGCGTCAGACGGGTCGCGGTCGCCGGCTCCATCCGCCGCAGGCAAGAGACGGTCGGCGACATTGATCTCCTCGCGACTTCCAGCGACCCGGATCGGGTCATGGACGTTTTCACCAAACATCCGCTAGTCGAGACGGTTCATGAACGCGGTAAGACTCGCTCTTCGGTCCGCCTCAAAATCGGCCTCGATGCAGATTTACGTGTGGTCCCAGACAAAGTCTACGGCGCCGCGCTCCAATATCTCACCGGCGACAAACGCCACAACGTCCTGCTCCGCGAATACGCCCTATCCAAAGGATTAACTTTGAGCGAATACGGCCTGTTCAGGCTTTCGCATGGCGCCCGGAGCGCAAAACCTAAACTCATCGTCTGCAAGACCGAAGATGAGATATACCAAGCGCTTGGCATGGACACTCCCCCGCCGGAGATCCGCGTCGGCGACGACGAAATCGAAGCGGCGCGCGAGCATCGCCTGCCGGATCTCCTGCCATATGGCTCAATCCTCGGCGACCTCCAGGTCCAGACCGACTGGACTGACGGTACGGCTTCCATTGCGGACATGGCCAAGGCCGCCCAAGCCACCGGATTGTCGTACATGGCCGTGACCGACCATACCAAAGCCCTAGGTTTCATCCATGGCTTGGACGAGAAACGCTTAGCTAAACAAGGCGCGGAAATCGACGCTCTGAACAAGAAGATCCGCGGCTTCACCATCCTCAAAGGCACGGAATGCGACATCCTGAAAGACGGAACGCTCGACTTATCTGACGCCGCGCTCGCGAAATTGGACTGGGTCGGCGTCTCCATCCACTCGCACTACAATCTATCGCGCACCGAACAGACCAAGCGCATCCTCAAGGCGCTCTCAAACCCGCATGTGGACTGTTTCTTCCATCCGACCTGCCGCCTCATCGGCAAACGCGAACCAATCGATTACAATTTCGACGAAGTGCTGGCCGCGGCCAAGAAATTCCAGGTGGCGCTCGAAATCGACGCCTACCCCGAGCGCTCTGATTTGAACGACCGCCACGTCCGCGCCGCGGTCAAAGCCGGTGTGCCGCTCATCATCGACTCGGACGCCCATGCACCGGACCACTTCCGCTTCATCCGGCTTGGCGAAGCCATTGCCCGCCGCGGCTGGGCCACCAAGGCCGACGTGCTGAACACAAAAACAGCCAAGCGGCTGATGGCATATTTGGCTAAAAAGAAAGCATGAACCAGACTACCGGCATCCTGTTCGCGCTCGGCTCACTGGTCGGCTGGGCTTTGGGCGATTTCAGCATCCAGCGGGCAACCCGCGCCGTCGGACGCGTCCGGGCGCTCTTCTATATCGGGGCCTCGGGAACCATCGGGCTCCTGCCCTTCGTTTGGACCGAAATCATTCCGTCGCTCTCGAACCCGGCCAACTGGCCGCTCCTGGCTTTCGCCAGCCTGGTCATGTTCTTCACCGCGTTGGCCGCTTTCCAGGGCTTGAAACTCGGAAAACTGTCGGTCGTCCTGCCGATCAATGGCATCGAACTCGTTATCGCCATCCTCCTGGCTATCGCGGCCGGGCAGGAGATGTACCGCCCGATCGTCTTCGGCCATATGGCGCTGGTCGCGCTCGGTCTCGTGCTGACGAGCATCAGGTCGTTCGCCGACCTGAAGCGCCTAAAATGGGAAAGGGGGTGGCTTACGCCATCGCCGGAGCGGTCGGCCTCGGCGTCACCAACTTTGTCGTGGGTTTCGCCAGCCGCGAATTCTCCCCGCTCTTCATCGTGTGGCTGACCAATCTGGCTTGCGCCCTCGGATCCATCCTAATCATCCTGAAACGCAGCCATCTCACATGTTTTCGCAGCGATTTCCGCCGCCATTTCAACATCATCGTTGCCCAATGCTTCCTCGATAATTTCGCCTGGACATGTTTCGCTTATGCCGCCGTGCTCATCCCCATCGGCATCGCGACTACCGTCAGCGAAGGCTACCTGGCGCTCGGCGCCCTGCTCGGCGTCCTCATCAACCGCGAACGCCTGAAAACCCACCAATACGCCGGGGTCACGCTGACCCTCCTCGGCATCCTGGCCATCTCATACATCACGGCCAACT
>Ga0272446_1006052_pt1 | contig 12903 bp, 12 predicted proteins | sample YNPCB0061_FD_194587 | JGI IMG/M metagenome (GOLD analysis project Ga0272446, IMG submission 194587) | Hot spring microbial mat communities from Yellowstone National Park, WY, United States - YNP-CB-006-1 | ecosystem: Environmental > Aquatic > Thermal springs > Hot (42-90C) > Sediment | place... | reverse complement strand
GAGGAGCTTCGAGAACTCGTCGAACGCCGCGATCTCGACGGTGCAGGCACCCGAGAGCTGCTCCTCGATGCTGCGCACCGCGGCATCCGGCAGCACGCCTCGGTACGGACCGACCATCCGCTCGCGGTAGGCGTGCGCCGCGGCCTCGGGATCGATGTTGAGGGCGTATAGGCCCGTCACGCCGGGCACCGCGCGCGGCTCACCGGCGAGCGGCGTCTCCAGCACCTCGTCGAGGTTGGATGCCGGATCGGTGCTGACGAGCAGGACTCGTCGTCCTCGCTCCGCAAGCGCGATCGCCGTCGCACAGGCCACGCTGGTCTTGCCGACGCCGCCCTTGCCCGTGAAGAAGAGGTTTCGCGGAGCGCGTTCGAGGAAGTCCATGACGCGCTCCTCAGCAACAACTGGTCTTCGACTTCGCTCCGGCGCTCGGACCGCAGCACCCGGTCGAAGCGGCCGGCGCGACTTCGAGCTTCTTCACGACCACGCCTGCGAGCGCCGCGAGGGTCTCGCGCGACGGGTAGGAACCCTCCACAGCGATACGCCCGTCGACAAGCACGAGTGGGAGCACCTCGGTTCCGCGCGCGAGAGCGTCCTTCACGGCGGGCGTCTCTGCGAACGCTGCAGGCTGGGACGACAGGTTGAAGCGCTCGACAGTTACGCCCTGCTTCTGGAGCCAGTCGACGTCGGCGGCGAAGCGCGCGAGGTCAGGATCGACGCTCGGACCGCAGACGCCGGTGGAGCAGCACATGGCGGGATCGAACACGCGGATGGTCACGGACATGGCAAGTTCCTTTCGGTCATCGGCGATAGACGATTGCTTGAGCGTGCGGTAGCTGTCATCAGAGGCCTCCGACCAACGCCCGGAGGCGGCGAAGTGCACGCGGCTCGATGCAGTAGCAGACGCGGGGACCATCGACGTCGCCTCGGATCAGCCCCGCGTCCTTCAGGACCTTGAGGTGCTGCGACACGGTCGACTGGGCGAGCGGCAACTCGTCAACGATGTCGCCGCAAATGCAGGCGCTCTTGCGCAAGAGGATGCGGACGATCTTCACGCGCGCGGGATGTGCGAGCGCCTTTGACAGCGTCGCCAACTCCTCGTCGGCGTCGTCCCCCTCGACCGGACGAAGGTCCGCCTGCTCGTTCGCGGGCGGGCAACATGGCTCGCTGGGCTGGGCGGCGGGCTTCATCGTATGTCTACGATACAGCTCGGGTGCCGCTCCGTCAATCCTCGAGGAATGCGGGGCGCTGAATGGCCGCTTTCAACGGGAAGCGGCTATTCGACGACGGCGGCTCGCTGCCCGCTTCTCCCGACGATGAACACCCAGAGCGCGCCGGCAGCGCCCACGGTCCCGGCGATGGCGAAGGCCGTCGCTCCGCGGCCTGCTGCGAGGAGCGTTCCGACGTACAGGCTCGACACCATGTCGCCGACGGCGTTGGCGCTGGCGAGGATGCCGAAGCCGAGGCTGCGCTGGTGCCTCGGGAGCAGCTCCGCGACAGCCGCCTTCTCGACGGTCTCCTCCACAGCGATGTAGACGCCCGAGCCGATCACGGCCGCGGCCAAGCCCCAGAGCGTGGACGACGCGCCGGCGAGCATGAAGTTCGTCGCGACGCCGAGAGCGTAACCGCCGACGAGTACCTTCCACTTCGGGATGCGGTCGCCGAGACGTCCGGCAGGAAGCGCAGCGAGTCCACTCACGACGTTGTGCGCGGTGTACGCCAGCACGCCGCCCGTGAGCGCTCCTTGGACTGCGGTCCCACCGAGCGAGTCGGCAACAAGGAAAATCAAGAAGGTCCGCGAGAAGTCCCCGAGCCCGAACAAGAGAACGCCTGCGACCAGCCACCAGAAGCGGCGTGGAAGTCGCCGGCTCTGCTCGGGATCTGGGATTGTTCCCTCTGCCGCGTGGACCCGGTCGCGGGTGAACGTGAGGATGAAGAAGGCAGACAGGAGCGCCGGCACGAAGCTCACGGCGATGACAGCGACGATCGGCGCCCCCAGCGCCAGCATCAGGAGCGCGATGAGGGGCCCTGCGACGGCGCCCAGCATGTCCGCGGTTCGCTCGACGCCGTACGCGCGCCCGAAGTGCGTCGTCTCCACCTCGTCCGCGAGCAGGAAGTCGCGGAGCGGACCGCGGAAGCCGCGCCCGATCCACGCCGCCACGCGCAGCGTGCCGATGGCGAACGCAGACGACACCAGCGCAATCGCGGCCGTGCAAACGGCGGTGACACCGTAGCCCGCCGCCGCCAGCGGACGCTTGTGCTTCACGTGATGGCCGACCACGCCGCCTGCGAGCTTCGACAAGCTGAAGGCGAAGTCGGCCATCCCCTCCATGATGCCGAGAGCGGCGGGGCCGAGGCCGATGCTCGTGAGGTAGAGCGGGAGCACGGCGGTCACCATCTCGTGACCGACGTCGGAGAAGAACGTCGCGAGCACGATGCCAAGCGCGCCACGCGTCATCCACGTCGGCAGGAAGCCTGCCTTGCTCGGTGGATTCGGTTTGTCGGTCGTTCTCGTTCAGCCGGTCTGCCTTGTTCAGCACGAAGAGAACGTTCTGGACGCGCTTTGCGACGTCCCTCACGAGCTCGAGCTCGTCGCCCGAGATGGGCGGGTCGCCTCCGAGCACGACGACCGCCGCATCGACGTGCGGTACGAAGGAGCGTGTCTCCTCCGTGTTGCCCGCGAAGACGGAGCCGATACCAGGCGTGTCGACGAGACAAAGCCCGCGCTCGAGGAATGAGCTGCGACAGAATACCTCGACGCCCGTCACGCCCTTCCGGTTCTCAGGGTTCTGGCTCTCAGCGACGTACTCGCCCAGGGTCTCGACCGCGACGTCGTGCCACTCGTCGAAGCCAACGCGCACGCGGGCGCGCCGCTCGCCGAAGCGCACCACCGTCACGACCGAGGTGACCGGAGCAACCCCGCTCGGTAAGACTTCCTCGCCGAGGAGCGCGTTGATGAGCGTGGACTTGCCCCGCTTGAACTGACCAAGGCATGCGACGAAGAATCGGCCCTCTCGCACACGCTCGAGGAGCGCGCGGGCGTCTTGGGCGACCGGAGCTGAGCCAGCTTGCGTCGCCAGCTCCGCGAGCTGTTCGACCCTGTCGACGATCGCCACGCCAGGCGTCGCGCGGGAGACATGCAGACCTTCGGTCATGTTGAGCACCTTTGCCGAATGGCTGCGAGGTCAGTGGCAACACCCTCCGCATCTTCTACCGGTCCGCCTCGCACCTCACGCCGCACCTGCGCCCGCATCGGATCGGCCTGCGCACCGAACTGCTCCCCCAGCGCGGCAAGAACACCTGCCGACCACAGAGCTAGCTCGCGGCTCCATGCGCGCACCGTGGCGTCAATCGGCTCTCCGTAGTGCTCCCTGAGCTCGATGAGAATTCTGCGTTCCCGCATGGGTGCATGCCGGTCGAGCCAGCTCGCGCTTCGCGGGGAGAGAGACGCTACCGCCGTTGGCAAGTGCAGCACCGGCGCCGAGAGCATGTCGATTCGAAGCGGCTCGGGTCGGGCGGTCCGCGCGAGCTCGACGCTCATCTCGGACAACAGCTCGTTCAGGCGATCACGCGCGACAGTCAGCAAGTCGCGCAGCGCGCTTTCCGTGCGGTGACTGAGGCCTGCGAGCGCCGCCTCGAATGCAACGCGGGGGTCCACCGGCCGCTCGTGTTCGATCTGCGCGGACACGAGGGATGCGGCCTCGACGAGGAGGGCCTCGCTGGCCCTTGTGGCGCGCTCGGCCGTCGCCTCGCATGCGCTGCGCGCCTCTGCTAGCGCGCCCTCGCCGGCGAGCACGCGCTGTTCGATCGATGCGCGACGCTCCTCGCCCCCAGGACGCCCACCGCCGACTCGGCTGAGCGCTTCGAGCGTCGCCACGACTTGCTCGCGCAGCGCGCCGAGCTTTCGCCTCGCGGATGCCTCGCCGGAACCACGGGCGTTGGCGAGCACGGGGCCGAGCTCGGTCGCGAACCACTCCAGCGCGAGCGGAGCGTCGGCGCGCGCGACACTCACCGCGTGGATGGGCACGTCTACCCCAGCCCCGCTCGAAAGCTCCCGTTTGACGTAGTCGCGAAAGTGAACGCGCTCGGGCTCGGTGAGCAGGTCGCACTTGCTGATAGCGACGGTCGCCGCGATGCCGGCCTCGTGCAGCAGCCGCACCAACGTCACGTCCTCCTGCTCCACCGTCCCGCCGGCTGCGATGAGGAGCACCCCGAGGTCGCATCGCGGGAGGTAAGCGAACGTCTCGCGAGCGCCAGAGGTCGCGAGCGACCCGACACCCGGCGTGTCCACGAACACCACGCCGGCGCGCAGGGACGCCGATGGCAGCCGAACGATGGCGCGAGTAACGTGCTTTTCGTTGCGAGGGTTGCCGGCCTCAGAGACGAAGTCCGCGAGGCGCTCGATAGGGACGTCTTCCGTTGCCCGATCTGCGTAGTGAATGGTTGCACGCGCTGACTCCCCCCAGATCAGGCGCGTCGGCACCGCCGTGACCGGCGTGACGCCGACCGGCAGCACATCGGTTCCGAGCACCGCGTTCAGGAGCGAGCTCTTCCCGCAGCTCACTCGGCCGAAGAAGGCCACTTCGAAGGTCTTGGCCTCTGCCTGCTCGACGAGGGACTCGATCGCGGGGCGGAGCTCGACGAAGCCGCGACGGGTCACGATCTGCTGAAGCAAGCGCAGCAACTGAAGGTCGAAGGGCGCTCGCTCGAGCCGCTCGAGCCTGCCCGCAAGATCGCCGGCTTCGCGCCGCGACAGGTAGACGCTGATGCGCCGAAGCGTTCGCGCGAGGTCGCCCTCCACCCGCTCGACCAGCGCCTCCGCCTCCGCTTCGAGCGCGCCGTATCCCCGCAGCCTCTTGGGCGCGACATCTTCGAGAGCGATCCCGGCAAAAGTCAGCGTGACCTGGATCGATGACGTCGCGGTGACGCGAGACGAAGGAACGGGAAGGCCCAACGTGCGCGCGGCCTCGATCAGCTCGGCGCGCGCCGCGCGGAGATAATCGGTGACGACGTCCACCTCGACCTTCTCGAGATCAGGCACGACCGCCGAGAACGGCGAAGGAACGCTCGTCGCCGCGCTCTCTGCCTCTCGCAAAAGGCCATCGATATGGGCGAGCGTCCCGACCAGCACACGTCTGTGGTTCTCATTCAGCGCCATCGGTTGAACCCGTCTTTTCTGGCGCAGCCGGTTTCGGTCCGAGCTCACCAGTCCGATGTGTGACGAAGGCGCCCACGGCCATCAAGAGTGCGGCGTAGCCGAATCCGAGCGCAGGGTGCGCCGTCCACAGCGCCCCGACCACGACGCTCGAGATGAGATCTCCGACGCCGTTGGTTGCGCCGAGGAGACCGAACGCGAGACCGCGCTGGTCGGTTGGCGCGAGCGAGCCGGTGGCTGCGCCCTCGAGCGTATCCTGGACCCCGTTCACCAAGCCCGCCACGGCGAAGGACGCGGCGAGCAACGCGACGCTGCCGATGCTCCAGGAGAAGTAGGCAAGCAGAGAGAGCGGAACGAGCGCCGAGATCGAGTATCCCCAGGCCAGCACGCGCTGGTGCCCGTACCGATCCGCGAGTGCACCCGCGGGGTAGGCCGCCGCCGCGTACACGATGTTGTGAAGGACGTAGAGCGACCCGCCAATGCCTGCGGCTTTCAGCGGTCCCCAGGTCGGCGTCAGCAGTTGGGTCGCTGCAAGAATCAGCATCGAGTGTGCGAAGTCGCCCGCCCCGAAGATGCCGACGCCAAGCAGATACCGGCGGAACCGGGTCGGCATCTTTTGCAAGGCGAGCCGAAACGAATGCGTGGTGGGTCGGGAGCGGGCTCGCTCGCCGACGAAGAGCGCGAACACGAGCGCCGACAACACGCCGGGCGCGAGCGACCACCAAAGCGCGCGCCTCGCTGTCTCGAGAACGCCGTCCGATGCGTAGAGCAGAGCCACGGCGAGTGCCGGACCGAGGATCGCGCCGAGGGTGTCGCCGAGGCGATGAAAGCCGAACGCTCGCCCGCGCGCACGCTCCGGGATGGCGTCGGTGAGCATCGCATCGCGAAGAGGGCCGCGAATGCCTCGTCCGAGCCAGCCGAAGAGCTTGCCTGCGAGAATGAGCGGGAAGGCGGTGGCGAGCGCGATGATTCCAGACGCCAAGCCCGTGGCGAGATAGCCAAGGACCACGAAGGGCTTTCGGCGCCCCACGCGGTCGGAGAGCCATCCCGCGCCGAGCTTAACGAAGCTCGAGGCCGCATCGGCGATGCCCTCCACTGCGCCAAGTGCTGCAGGGGGCAGTCCGAGAGCGCCCATGAAAGTGGGCAAGATGGTGCTCTGTGCTTCGTGACCGAGATCCGAGAGAAAGCTGGTGCCAGCCATCCCCCAGACCGTCCGGTTGAGCCAGGGCGGCTCGCTCTCTCCAGGAGGCGGGCTGGCCGGCGGCACCTCACTCATTCGGTTGCACCGGGACCGCGAGCGAGGGGAGCGCGTCCGGCGTACCTCGCGGTGCCGCCCAGCTCCTCTTCGATGCGCATGAGCTGGTTGTATTTGGCGACGCGCTCGCCGCGGCACGGCGCCCCGGTCTTGATCTGGCCCGCAGCCGTCGCCACCGCGAGGTCGGCGATGAAGTCGTCGCTCGTCTCGCCGGACCGATGGCTGATGACGGTTCCGTAGGCGGCGCTGCGAGCTTCCTTGATGGCCGCGAAGGTCTCCGTGACGGTGCCGATCTGGTTCAACTTGATGAGCACCGCGTTCGCGACGCCGTCCGCGATTGCCCTGCGGATGAGCTTCGGGTTCGTCACCAAGTTGTCGTCTCCGACGAGCTGGATGCGCGCGCCAAGCCTCTCGGTGATGATCTTCCACCCCTCTTCGTCGTTCTCGGCGACGCCGTCCTCGATGGAAAGGATCGGGTACTGACGCACCCAGTCCTCCCAGTAGGCGACCATCTCGGCGGGCGTGCGCTTCTTGCCGTCCGACTTCTTGAAGACGTAGTGGCCGTCCTCGAAGAACTCGCTCGCCGCGGGGTCGAGCGCGAGGACGATATCGTCGCCGGGGCGAAGGCCCGCCTTTGCGATGGCCTCGAGGATGACCTCCACCGCTTCCACGTTCGACTTCAAGTTCGGCGCGAAGCCACCTTCGTCACCGACAGCCGTCCCGTAGCTCTTCTTCTTCAGCGTCGACTTCAGTGCCTGGTAGGTCTCGGCGGCCATCCGCACGGCATCGGCGAACGAGGACGCTCCAACCGGAGCGATCATGAACTCCTGTGGGTCGACGCTGTTGTCGGCGTGCACGCCGCCGTTGAGCACGTTGAACATCGGGACCGGCAGGAGGCGCGCGTCGGAGCCCCCGAGGTACCGGTAGAGCGGCTCGTCCTTGCTGGCTGCCGCGGCGCGCGCGACCGCGAGCGAGACGCCGAGGATGGCGTTGGCCCCGAGCTTGGCCTTGGTGTCGGTGCCGTCGAGCTCACACAGCTTCGCATCCAGGGCGGCCTGGTCGAACGCGGACTGCCCGGCGAGCGCGGCGCGGATGGCTTCGTTCACATGGGACACGGCCTTGCGGACGCCCTTGCCTCCGAAGCGAGCTGAGTCTCCGTCGCGCAGCTCGACAGCCTCTCTCGTGCCGGTCGACGCCCCAGACGGAACAGCGGCGCGGCCGCGCGATCCATCCGAGAGCACTGCGTCGACCTCGACGGTCGGGTTGCCGCGGGAGTCGAGAATCTCGCGGGCGTGGAGAGAAACGATGGTGATGGTCATTGGGTGGGTCCTTTTCACGAGGCGAGCGTCAACAGTGCGCCGGCAACCATGAGTGCGGTGCCGACTCCGACTTTCCAGGAGATGCTCTCGCCGAGAACGACCGCGGCGAGGATGATGGTGAACGCGAGGCTGACCTTGTCGATCGGAGCCACGCGGGACGCGGGTGCCATCTGCAGCGCCTTGAAGTACGCGAGCCATGAGGCTCCGGTCCCGATTCCAGAGAGCACCAGGAAGAGCACCGAGCGCGCCTTCAGGTCTCGCAGGGCGTGGTGCTCGCGCGTCGCGAACACGATGCCCCACGCGAACACGAGCACGACGGCCGTGCGTACCGCTGTCGCCAGATTCGACGGCACGCCCTTGATGCCGATCTTGGCGAGAATGGCCGTTGCCGACGCAGCGAGGGCGGACGCGAACGCATACATCCACCAGGTCATGGCGCGCCTTCCTTCGGTGGCGGCGGAACGGGTGTCGCCGTCAGATCGCGAAGCGCCGTCGGATGCGTGAGCCGCGCGCCACCCTTGCCGTTAAGGAGACGCTGCGCCGGGTAGATACTGCGGTGACCCGCGAGCAGGTACGCCAGCACGCAGACGATGACGACGTGGGGGAACACCGGCGCGCCGAGCAGCTCCATCGCCATGATCGACAGCGCGAGCGGCGTATTCGACGACGCGGCGAAGACAGCCGCGAGTCCGACGCCTGCTCCGAGCTCGATGGGAATGCCGAGCAGACGCGCGAGCACGCTGCCGAGGGCCGCACCGACGAAGAACAGCGGCGTGACCTCGCCTCCGAGGAAGCCGGCGCCGAGCGTGATGGCCGTGAAGACGAGCTTCAACGCGAAGGCGTAGACCGGCAGGTTCGGATCCTCGAAGGAGCGCACGATCATCGGCACGCCGAGCCCAAGGTAGTCGCTCGTGCCGACGAGCTTCCAGAGGCTGACGATGATGAGCCCGCCGAGGAACATCCGCACCGGCATGCGCGGGATGTGCTTCTCGCCGCGCTTCTTGATGAAGTGGGTCAGCTCGATGAAGACGGTCGTGACGATCGCCACGGTGGCGGCAAAGACGAGCCACTTGAGGAGCAGCAGCGGTGTCAATGCGACATGCGAGGCGGCCGGATAGTGCGTGTGCCCGATGCCGAGCGCGCGGGTCGTCATGTCGCCCACGATCGACGCGACGAGCGCAGGAACGAGCGCGTCGTACTCGATGCGCCCGAGCACGATGAACTCGAGCCCGAACACGGCGCCAGCGACGGGCGTACCGAAGACGGAGCCGAAGCCACCTGCGACGCCGGCCGCGAGGAGTTGTCGGCGCACGTGCTTGCTCACGCGCAGGCGGTGCGAGACCCAGTCGGTGATGCTCGCGCCCATCTGCACCGCAGTACCCTCGCGGCCCGCGCTACCGCCGAAGACGTGCGTGAGCACGGTGCCGATGAGCACCATCGGCGCCATCCGCAGCGGAATCTCGGGCCCCTCATCGTGGATGGTGTCGATGACGAGGTTGTTGCCCGCCTTGATCGACTGCCCGAAGCGCTCGTAGATCCAGCCGATGACCAGGCCGGCGACGGGCAGCGTGTAGACGATCACCTCATGGCCCGTGCGGAACTCGGTCGCGCGCTCGAGCAGCCACAGGAAGAGCGCCGAGGCCGCGCCGCACAGGACGCCAACGAGGGAGCCGAGGAGGATCCACTGGCCGAGAGCTGCGAGTCGATCGCGTCTCGTCACGCCGGGATCCCCCGCAACGAGACGTTGATGCCATCGAGCCGCAGAAGCACCGCGTCGGCAAGCTCGTCGCGGTTGGCATCAACGAAGGCCTCGAGCACCGCAACCGGACCGACCAGCTCGACGCAGGTCGGCAGGGTCGTCGGCGGAATCTCGGAGATGTCCGCGACGATGCGCTTGGCTCCAGGCACGAAGCCGGCGTGCCCGAGCGTCACCGTCGCGTAGGAGACGCCGGCCTTGAGCGCGCGCTCGGCGAGGTCGTAGGAGAGCGACCGGCCGAAGAGGCGGCCCCAGAAGCCGCGCCCCGGCCGTGAGCCACGGCGACGCAGGTAGATGCGAAGGACGCTGAGGGGCGGGGTGCTGTCGGGGTTCTGGGTCACGTGGCTTCTCTCCTGGCTTTGCGCCGGAGGGGCTCACGTGAACTCCTACGGCGCCCTCGTGGGCGGCATCGTAGGAGTCATTGGCGGTCGCGAACGACCGCGGTTGTCGGCGGACTCCACCGCCATCGCAAATTGTAGGCCAAACTTGCCCGCGAACGACGACGTTGTCAAGAAAGCTGGCCGGTTCCGCCGTTCGTCATCCCCGCACCACGGTGACCGCGGTGAACACCGCGTAGAGCGCGACGGCGACGCCACCTTCGAGCCGCGAGATGGTGCGCTCGGTTCGGATGAACGCGGCCGCGAGGCCCGTCATCACGAGGAGCGCGACGAGGTCGACGCCGAGCCGGTGAAGCGGAGCGCCCACGGAGCCAGCCAGGCCCGCGGCGCCGAGGCAGAGGAACGTGTTGAAGATGTTGGAGCCCACGACGTTGCCGACCGCCAGGTCCGAGTGCCCGCGTCGCGCCGCAATGACGCTCGTGACGAGCTCGGGCAACGAGGTCCCCACGGCGACGATCGTGAGGCCCACGAGCCGATCGCTCATCCCGAGAGCGTGCGCCACGGAGACCGCACCGTCGACGAAGAGGTGACCGCCGATGAGCAGCACTGCGAGGCCGACGGCGGCCGTCAGCGCCGCTCGCAAGGAGCCGACCGGCTTCGGTGCACCGGCTGCGTCGGCCGCCTCGCCAGCCGTCTTTGCGTCCACCCTTGCCGTGGCAACCGAAGCTGCGCTGCGTGCCGCGCGGATCATCCAGCCGGTGTAGCCCGCTGCCACGAGGAGGAGCCCGCCCGCCTCCAAGCGACTCAGGACGCCGTCGAGGAGCAGCAACGGCATGACTGCGGTGCTCAACACGAGCACCGGCAGCTCACGTCGTCGCAACGCCCCGTCCACGCGAGCCGGTCTGATGAGCGCCGCGATGTCGAGGATCAGCCCGATGTTCGCGATGTTCGAGCCGATGACGTTTCCGAGGGCGACTTCACCGTGGCCAGCGCTCGCGGCCTGAACGCCAACGATGATCTCGGGTGCCGAGGTTCCGTAGGCGACGACGGTGAGGCCTACGAGGATCTGCGGCACCCGCAGGGCCAGCGCGAGAGCGGACGCGCCACCAACAAACCACTCGGCGCCGAAGTACAGGAGCAGCCCGCCCCCGAGGAGTTGGATCCACTCGTTCAAGCGCCCACCCGCGCTACGTCGATGCGGAGCGACATCGTCACGCCTCCGTCGAGCTTTCGGCTTCGTCTGCCGTCTGCGCGGCCTGGGCAGCCTCGACTGGTGCGAGCAACCCCCGGCCGAGGACGAGCGCGAGCACGGCTGCTCCACCGCTCGCCGCGAGCACGCCCAGCTTCGCGGCCGCGAGGAGGCTCGGGTCGGTGAAGGCGAGCTGCGCGATGAAGAGCGCCATCGTGAAGCCAACGCCCGCGACGACGCCGAGAACGACGAGGTGGCGCAAGGTCATTCCCGCAGGGAGCGTGCCGATCCGCAGACGCAGGGTCAGCCAGCTTGCGAGGAGAATGCCAACCGGCTTGCCGACGATGAGGCCGACTGCGACGGCGGCCACGACGCTCCACGAGGCCGCGTCGAGCGCGCCGCCCGAGACCGCGACGCCCGCGTTGGCGAGCGCGAACACGGGCATGATGCCGAACGCGACCCAGGGATGGAGCGTCTCGATCAAGCTCTCGGCGGGCGACATCGCTTCGCGGCGAGCGACGTCGACGTGTCGCAGGGTCTCGGCGAACTCGTGAGACGACAGCGCGCCGGGTGTCGCCTGCGCGAGGTGTTCAAGCTCGTGGCGGACCCCAGCCATGAAGCCGTCCGGGCCGAGCCACGCGCGAACCGGCGTGACGAGTCCGACGATGACGCCCGCGATCGTCGGATGGATGCCGGCCGCGTAGATACCCGCCCAGGCAACGACGGAAGGAACGACGTACGCCAGCTTCGCCCGCACGCCGAGGCGCTGCATCGCGAACACGCCGCCGAACCCGAGCGCCGCCACCAGCAGGCCGGAGAGCGCGATGCCCGAGGAGTAGAACAGCGCGATGACGACGATGGCGCCGAGGTCATCGATGACCGCCACCGCGAGAAGCAGCACCCGCAGCGCGGCGGGCACACGCTTCCCGAGCAGCGTGAGGATGCCGACCGCGAAGGCGATGTCGGTCGCCATCGGCACGCCCCACCCGGAGTGGGTTGCCGGAGCGCCCGCGATGACGAGGTAGAGCGCCGCGGGGGCGAGCATGCCACCCAGCGCCGCAGCGGCGGGAAGCGCAGCCCTTCGCCACTCCGACAGCTCGCCGTGGTGGATCTCGCGGCGGATCTCCATCCCGACGACGAAGAAGAAGATCACCATCAGGCCGTCGTTGACGACCCACTCGAGGGACCGCTCGAACGTGAACCCGCCGATGCGGATGCCGAGGGGCGTGTGCCAGAGATGCACGTAGCTCTCAGCCCACGGCGAGTTCGCCCACGCGAGAGCGGCCGCCGCCGCGACGAGCAGCAAGATGCCGCTGGCGGCCTCGATGCGGAGGAAGCGTTCGAGCGGGCGGCCGGCGAGCCGGGCGAAGCGGAGCAGCGGCTCCCAGGCCTCGGGTGGTGATGACGGAAGGGGGCTGGGCCCCGGTGGCGTGGTCGTCGACATGCTCTATCCCTGCCGGCTGACTCGCCGGCCGGGATGGCGGCCCGACCATCCTCTGTCCTGCAGCGCCAAGCGCCGCACCCTTCGATTGAACAACTGCGAGCAGAATCGCACAGGTCGGCGACTGGGTCGAGGAAAGCTCGCTACCCAACCAGCGTCTTCAGCAGCGCGATCCCCCGCTCGGCCTCGGCGGGCGTCGCGTCAGCCAGCTCGAGGTACACGCGCCCGCGGGCGTCGCAGAAGCTCTCGGTCTGGACGATCCAGCGCTCACGCTCGGGCGTGGCCAGCTCGACGTCGGCGGCGAGCTTGTGGAGCGCGGCGCTTACCAGGCGGTGGCTCGTGCCCTTCGGGAGCCGGATCTCGATCTGCGGCTCGGCCGTCCCGTAGCGGCTCTCGCCCTGGCTCACCGTCTTCGTCGTCTGCGTGTTCTGGCTCGTGGTCCGCATCGTCGTC
>Ga0272446_1006051_pt1 | contig 12904 bp, 6 predicted proteins | sample YNPCB0061_FD_194587 | JGI IMG/M metagenome (GOLD analysis project Ga0272446, IMG submission 194587) | Hot spring microbial mat communities from Yellowstone National Park, WY, United States - YNP-CB-006-1 | ecosystem: Environmental > Aquatic > Thermal springs > Hot (42-90C) > Sediment | place... | reverse complement strand
GGCCAATTGGAGGATATCGGCAGGCCGGTCGATTTCGAGGACCAGAAGGGCGTCCTTGGGCAGCCACTCGGCGGCGGGCGGCAAATTCAGGAGCTCGGCGGCTGCGGCCGCCGGCGCCAGCGCCAAGAGCAGGATTGCCGCCATCCTGCGGCGGGGCCAACGCGTTTTCATGGGAGACCTCCCTTCCCCGCGGACCATTCCCACGTTATATGCTAAACGCGGAGACGTTGAAGGGAGTTCCATGCTTTTTAGAAAAAGTTCGATTTGGGTCTGGTTGGCTGTTATTTGGCTCAGCGCCGGGCAAAGCGGCTGGGGGCAGGACGCCCGAGGCAAGATTTTGGGGTTGATCACGGATGGCACTGGCGCGGCTGTTCCGGGAGCGGAGGTGGTGGCTTTCCACCTGGAAATGAACACGTCCACTCCGGCGCGGTCGAATTCGACTGGGAACTACGAATTGCCATTTCTATTGCCGGGACCTTACCGGGTGGAGGTGACTGCGACAGGCTTCAAGAAGTACACGCAGGAGCCCATTGAAGTGCGGGTGGGCGAGGCGGCGACGGTGGACGTGCGGCTGGAACTGGGTGCGGTGACCGAGACGGTGAAAGTGACAGCGGAAGCTCCCTTGCTGGACGAGAGTTCGCCGGCGCTGGGGCAGACCGTGGAGCGGCATCAACTGGAGAATCTGCCGATAGCGGGCGACGACGTGATGTACCTGATGCAGTTAGGCGCCGGCATCGTGACGGCGCAAGCGCCGAACCATAACTGGCTGCCGAGCGCTGTGGATATCATGTCCAACATCACGGCGGGAGGCACCCGCAGCGGGTCGAACGAGTTCACGCTGGACGGCATACCCAACATGACCGGCACGCAGGTTTCTTTTGCGCCGCCGTCGGATATTGTGCAGGAGTTCCGCGTGGAGGTGGCCAAGTATGACGCCTCCTACGGGCACGGCATGGGCGCACACGTGAACATGAGCATCAAAGCAGGCACGAACCAGTTGCGGGGCACCGCCAACTGGTTGATCGCGCCCAATCCGTGGCAAGCCAACAGTTTTTTTGGAAACAAGGCGCTTTATGACCTGAGCACGGGTCCGGTGACGCCGGAAAAGAAGGCGCAAATGGCGCCGCCGCGGAAGGTGAACCGGTATTCGTTCACCGCCAGCGGACCTCTAGCTCTGCCCCGGTGGTACAACGGGCGGAACCGGACGTTCTGGACGTTCGGCTTCCAGGGTTTCAACCGCCGGAACCCGACCAGCCAGTACATGACAGTTCCGACCGAAGAAGAGCGCAGAGGGGACTTTTCGAAACTGTTGGCCATTGGGTCGCGGTATCAGCTTTACGATCCGATGACCACGCAGCCGGCGAGCACAGCCGGGCGGTTTACTCGGCAGCCGATTCCAGGCAATATCATTCCGGCGTCGCGCCTGGATCCGATGGCGCAGAGAATCGTAAAGTACTTCGCGCTGCCGAACCAAGCCGGCTCGCTCGATTTTCAGAACAACTATCAAGTGGCGCGCGACAACAGCAATGATTTCTGGCAGGTGATGGGGCGCGCCGACCATGTGATCAGCCAGAAGCACCGCGTTTTCGTGCGCTACACGCAGTCCTGGCTGAACTTTTATCGCGACCGGCTGTTTCGCAACGAAGCGCGGGGGCTCAACCGCTACCGGCTGCAAAACGGCGTGGCGCTGGACGATGTGTATGTCGTATCGCCTTCGTTCCTGGTGAACGTGAAGTACGGGGCGACGCTTTTCACCCAGAGCGACGGTCCCTTCAGCAAGGGTTTTGATTTAGTGGGGCTTGGGTTTCCGCAGGGTTTTGTCTCGCAGTTGGACCCTCAGGCGGTATCGTTTCCGCAGATCGACATCGAGCTGATGACCAAACTGGGGGAAGCGACAAACACGGATCTGACCACGAATTATCACACGTGGGCGGCCAGCATGACGCAGTTTGCGGGCGGCCATAGCGTAAAATGGGGCGGCGAGTTCCGCCTGCTGCGGGAACACAATTACAGCTTCGGCAATGGTACGCCGCTGATGAACTTCGGCGCCAATTACACGCGGGGGCCGATGGACAATTCGGCGGCGCCGCCGATCGGCGCCGGGCTGGCCTCGTTTATCTTAGGCATTCCAACGGGCGGGAACGTGGACATCAACGCCTCCAGCGCGGCGCAATCCACATTCATGGGGCTTTACCTTCAGGACGACTGGCGGTTGGCGCGCCGGCTCACCGTGAATCTGGGTATGCGATGGGAATACGAGACGGCGCCGACGGAGCGTTTCAACCGCATGGTGCGCGGCTTTGATTTTGTTACCCCCAACCCGGTGCAAGCAGCGGCCAAAGCCAATTACGCACGCGCGCCGATTCCGCAAGTGCCGGTGGAGGAATTTCAGACCTTGGGCGGATTGACCTTCGCCGGGCGCGACGGGCAGCCGCGCGGCATGTTTCGTACGCCCAGGAAGAACTTCGCGCCGCGGATCGGATTTGCTTTCCGCGTGAGTTCGAAAATGGTGATCCGCGGCGGGTATGGGTTGTTTTACGACACGCTCGGGGTGGACCGCACCAGCATCAATCAATCCGGGTTCAGCCAGCGAACGACGTTAGTGCCCACCCGGGACAACGGCCAAACCTACATCGCCACGCTGGCCAATCCGTTTCCCAACCTGCTACGGCCAAGCGCGGTTTCCATGACAACCTATGTGGGACAGGGAGTGAACTTCCAGCTCCCCGAGCGGATGGCGCCTTACGTTCAAAACTGGAGCCTTTCCGTTCAGCGGCAATTTCCTGCGCGGATGGTGCTCGACGTCAGCTACATGGGCAACCGCATCACACACGCCGGCGCGTCACGAGAGTTCAACCCCGTGCCGAGACAATATCTGAGCACGCTGCCGGAGCGGGACCAGCCGGTCATCAATTTGTTGACCGCGGCGGTCCCCAATCCGTTTTTAGGGATCGAAGCGTTTGCGGCGTCCGGACTGACGGGGCAGACGGTGGCGCGCAGCCAGCTTTTGCGGCCCTATCCGCACTTTACTTCCATTCGAGCTCCGGACCCGGCGGGCTACGGGTGGTATCACTCCCTTCAGACGCGTTTGAGCAAACGCTTAAGCAAGGGCTTGAGCTTCAACGTAGCGTTTACGTACTCGAAGATGATGGAGGCGATGAGTTTTCTGAATGACACGGACCCAATGCCGGAGAAAGTCATTGCGGGCCAGGACCGCCCGCTGCGGCTGGTGTTGACGCCGGTGTATGAGCTGCCGATAGGCCGTGGCAGGCGATTTGGGCGGGGGATGAACCGCTGGCTGGAAGCCGCGTTGGGAGGCTGGCAGCTTCAGGCTATTTACCAAGCGCAGTCAGGGCAGGCGCTGAGCTTCGGCAACGTCTTGTTCCGCGGCGACATCCACGATATCCCGCTGCCGCGCGGGGAGCGGACGATCGAGCGCTGGTTTAACACGGAGGCTGGATTCGAAAAGGCCGGCGGGCGGCAGTTGGCTCAGAACATCCGGGTGTTTCCGTCGCGGTTATCGGGCGTGAGGAGCCACGGAGTCAATTACTGGGACTTGTCGATGGCGAAGAATTTTCGTTTGCGGGAACAGATGCGGCTGCAACTGAGGACGAATTGGGAAGGGGCCATGAACCACCCGCTGTTCGACGTGCCTAACACATCGCCTACCAGCACGCTTTTCGGCACGGTGAGCGCGACGCGAGGAGAAGCCCGCCGCATTTACGCAGGGCTGAAGTTGTACTTCTGATTCCAAAACGCGCCGGTTATTAATGTTAGAATTTTCAGCGAAGAGATGACCCGGCGCCGGTTGACTTCGCTGGTGGCTGCCTGCCTGGGCGCCGCCGTTCCAGCACAAGGGCAGAGGCGGAAGAAAAAGAAGAAAGACGAAGAACTGCCCACTCAGACGCTGGAGCTGCCGAAAGAATTGCCCTTGGCGTTGCCGGCGGAAACGTCGCGTCTGGTTTTCCATGCGGCGCCGCTGTCCAATAAGGGGCTGTTGTCCCAACAGGTGCGGGATGGAGTTCGGACGTTGCTGGGGATGACCAAGGGCGCCGCGCCGGTGCGGCTGCGAGCGTTCGTATCGGGGACGGGCGACATGCGGCGCGTTCCGGCGATTGTGAGTGAGGAGTTCACGCAGCGGCGGCTTCCGTTGCCGGTGCTGACGGTGGTGCAGGTGGGACCGCTGCCGCTGGACGGGGCGCAGGTGGCGATGGAGGCCATTTCGGTGGACAGGCGGGCGGTGAATCCGCACGGGCTGGCGTTTATCGGAATGCAAGCCGAAGCGAACGGCGATCCTCTGGCGCCGCAAGCGCCGTTGGCGGAGAAGGTGATCGAGCGGGTACAACGCGCCGCCGGGGGAGGCGAGGTGCTGGCGGTGACCTGTTTTGCCTCGATGCTGGACGGCGCGGCGCAGTCCAAATTAAGGGCAGCGTTTCCGCGAGCGGCATTTCATTACGTTCAGGCGATGCGCGCGCCGTCCCGGGCATTTTTGGGCTGCGAAGCCGTCGCGCGGTTGCAGGAAGCTGTGGCGGGCGGGGTGTCGATCCGAGACAATGTCGCGCAGGTGAGCGCCCCTTGGATTGCCGTTAGCGGAGGTCAAGTGGGGTTCCACAACAGCGAGGACGACATCCGGCTGGCGCTTCAGCGGCTGGACAAGGCGCTTGCCGCCGCGCAGAGTAGTTTCAAGCAGAGTTTTTATCTGCGAGATTATGTGCTCACCCGCGGCTTCGCTGACCGTGTGCGAGCGATGGAGCGAGAGTTCTATGAAGCGGGACGGCGGCCGGTGATCAGCGACATTCAGGTGGAGAGTCTGCCCGGACTGGACGCCACCTTCGCGGTGGACGTCATCGCCATATCGAACCGGTAGGATTTGGGGGGCTGGCTTGTAGCGGGAGCGCGGATCGAGGAGGCTGGGGAGAGGCCGACTTGATGTAGAAGCGCGGCGTGGGACAGGGAAGGCAGGCCGCAAAAGATTTTGGGGGTTGACACAGCGCCGCTTGGCCTGGGTGAGCCGAAAACTCCGCGTGCTTGGCGCTCCAGGGCTCCTCATCAAGATCGCCGGGAGGCAGCGTTATTAATTGGCGACCTCCGGCCGCAATGCCGTCACCGCTTGCCTGAGCGCGCGCGGATCTACGGTGCGGCAACTGATATCGGCAGCGGCGTAAAAATCGTCGCTCGCGGAGTCTTAGTCTTCGACCGTGAGGGAGAAGCCGGGTTGGGAGCGGACCTCGGCGAGGCGGCCGATGGTTTTGCGCGCCAGGTCGTGGAAGGGCGCCGAGTGGGGGTCGGAGCCGTCCTTCAGGGCTACCGGATCGCCGGTGTCGCCGCCTTCTCGCACTGCCGGATCCAGGGGCAATTGCCCGAGGAAGAAGACGTCCATCAGCACAGCGGTGCGCGCACCCCCGCCCTTGCTGAAGACATCGATGTGCCGGCCGCAATGCGGGCAAGCCAAATAGCTCATGTTTTCGACAATGCCGAGAATGGGAACCCGCACCTGCCGGAACATGTTGACGGCTTTGCGCCCGTCTTCGAGCGACACCTCCGAAGGCGTCGTGACAACGATAGCGCCGCTTAGCGGCGCCGTCTGAATCAGCGACAACTGAACGTCGCCCGTGCCCGGCGGGAGGTCGATGATCAGGTGGTCGAGTTGGCCCCATTCCACCTGCCGCAAGAACTGGTTGATGACGCCGTGAAGCATGGGTCCGCGCCAGATGAGCGGTTTATCGCCGGGGTTGAGAAAACCCATGGACATGATCTTGACGCCGTATTTTTCAATTGGCTGAATCCGATTGTCCACGGCGTACGGCAACTCGTTGACGCCCATCATCAAGGGCACGTTGGGACCGTAGACGTCGGCATCGAGCAAACCGACCTTGTAGCCCAAGCTGCGCAGCGCCACGGCGAGATTCACCGCCACGGTGGTTTTGCCGACGCCGCCTTTTCCGGAACCGACTGCAATCAAGTTCTCGACGCCGTCAATCGGGAGTTTGGGCATCTCGCCCGGAGAGGAGGAACCCATATATCTTCATCGTAGCAAGCCGCCGGCAAAAAGCTGCGTTTGATATGAGAAAATGAAGTTTCATTGACCTATGGCACGAAATTATGAATTGAAACCGCGACGAGTGGCGAGGGTGGAAACCGCTTTGCGCCGCATCGTGACCGACATTCCCGCCCCGGAATCGATCCCCATCCTGGAGCGGCTGCGCCGGTATGAACCGGTGGCGATGCAGGGGCAGCCGCCGATCGTCTGGGACCGCGCCTCGGGGTTCCAGGTATATGACGCGTGGGGAAACTGCTGGATCGACTGGTCCTCAGGCGTGCTGATCACCAACGCCGGGCACGGGCGCCAGGAGATCATTGACGCGGTGGTGAAGCAGGCGCAATCCGGACTGCTGACGAATTACTGCTTCCCGAACGAGATCCGGGGGCGCCTGGCCCAGCGCATCGCCGAATTGCTGCCGCCGCCGATGGAGAAAGTGTTCTTGCTGACCACCGGATCGGAGGCGGTGGAGTGCGCCATCAAGCTATGCCGCACGAACGGGTTGCGGGTAAAGGGACGGTCCAAGCACGTGATCGTGTCCTATGAAAAAGCGTTTCACGGACGCACGTTGGGCGCACAACAGGCGGGCGGCATTCCCGCCCTAAAAGACTGGATTGTGAACCTGGACCCGGGCTTTGTGCAGGTTCCCTTTCCGGACGGCTATTGGACGGAGGACACATCCTTCGCGCTTTTTGAAAGCAAGCTCGCTGAACTTGGCGTGAATCCGGATGATGTGGCGGGAGTGATGCTGGAGACCTATCAGGGCGGCACGGCGGCATTCGCGCCGGTCGAGTACATGAAGCAGTTGCGGGCTTGGTGCGACCGCCACGGAGCTCTGCTGGTGTGCGACGAAGTTCAGGCAGGTTTCGGACGCACCGGCAAGATGTGGGGCTTCGAGCACTATGGGATCGTGCCGGATCTGGCGACGTTCGGCAAAGGGATCTCGAGCTCGTTGCCGATCTCGGCGGTAGCGGGCCGCGCGGACATCCTCGACTTGCACCCGCCGGGAAGCATGACCTCGACCCACACCGGGAATCCGGTATGCTGCGCCGCGGCGCTGGCGTCCATCGAAATCGTCGTCCATGAGAATCTTGCCGAACGCGCAGCCAAGACGGGCGAGCTTCTCCAACAGGAGTTGCGCAAGATTGCGGCTAAACACCCGGAAATCGGCTGGGTGGCGGGAAAAGGTTTGGTGGCGGGAGTGGCGTGCGTGAAGCCGGGCACCAAGGAGCCGGACGGAGATTTGGCTTGGGAGGTGGTGCGCAAGTGTGTGGAAAAGGGCCTTCTTATGTTTTCGCCGGTGGGTCCGATGGGCAGCACGGTAAAAATCGCTCCGCCGCTGGTGATCACCGAGGAAGCCGTGCGCGAAAGCGCGGGCGTGTTGGATGAGGCTTTTGCCGAGGCGCTGGCGGAAAGGCACGCGGAGGTCTCGGCATGAGACCTCAGGTGGCGATCATCGGCGGCGGCATGATCACGCACGATCAAATCTTGCCGTCGCTGTATCACATGCAGCGGCAGGGAGTGATCGGCGAAATCTCGATATGTGCGCTCACCGGCGCCCCGCTGCGGGATTTGGCGCAATCGGAAACGTTACAGAAAGCCTTTCCGGGGCAAAGCTTCAAACCGTACCCGGCATTGGATGACGACGGGAAGCATCCGGATCTGTTTCGGCAGGTGATTGCGGGCTTGCCGCCGCGCCAAGTGGTGGTAGTGGCTGTACCTGACCAACTGCACTATGACACGATCATGACGGCGCTGCGGCATGATCAGCATGTTCTGGCCGTCAAGCCGCTGGTGTTGAAAGCGGCTCAGGCTCTGGAGATCGAGAAGGAGGCGCGCGAGCGCGGCTTGCTGGTGGGCGTTGAGTACCACAAACGTTTTGACGACCGGAGCCAGATGGCGCGCCAGCGCTACCGGGCTGGGTTATTCGGCGAGTTCAAGCTGGGCACGGCGTGCTTACTGGAAAAGTGGTATTACCGACACTCGAACTTCCAGAACTGGTGCACGGTGGAGAACTCGGACGCGTTCACCTACGTCGGGTGTCATTATGTGGATCTGGTGCATTTCATCACCGGACTGATGCCGGTGCGGGTGAGCGTGTACGGGATCCGAGATAAGTATCCCAACGGCAACGAGGGCTTCCTGTGGACGGACGCGCGCGTGATCTGGAACAACGGCGCTTGTCTGAACGTTCAAAATGCCCTGGGTTTTCCGGATGAGGCTCCGGGGACCAACACGCAAGGCTTAACCATGTACTGCGCGGGAGCGGACGCGGGCGCGTGGCTGGCGCACTCAGACCAATACCGCGGCTTGCAGTACTGTTATACGCGGCGGCCGGGCGGTCCGGGCGCGACGGTGTACGCGGAGCCGAGTCCGGACTATTTCCAGTATGTGGACTTAGGGGGGCCGGGTTTGGTCCCGGTGGGGTACGGGTACCGTTCGGTGGAATTCATCGTGAAGAGCGCTATCCGGGTTGAGACGGAAGCACGAACCATGGAAGAGCGGAGGGAGCTGTTGCGGCGGTTTGACGAGGCGGGCATCATGGCCACGCCGGCGAACAGCAGCTTCAACGAGCTGGTGATCGAAGCCGGCCGCCTTTCGATTCTGAACGGCGGGCGCGAAGCTGAGATTTGTTACGGCCCGGCGCCTTCGGTGCGGCTGCGCGAGTGATTTACCGGGCGCTTTGCAAATAATCCCAAACTGTGGCGGCGTGCTTGGTGACCGCCGGGATGTCGGTTTCCAGGAGGAAGCCGTCCCGCGCGAGGGCTGCGGCGGCGTCTTTGATTTTTTGCAGGTACGCCTCGCGGCTCGGGTAGCGTTCCATCACCGAGGGACGGGGGTCTGCGGCGCGCATCCGCTCCGCCTGGGTGGCGGCGAAAGGAAACCAGGAGCCTACCATGCTGTAAATCTCATCGGGCGCTCCCAGGGCGGGCGTGCGGAGGTTCCAGCCGGTGTAAGTGGCCAAGGGTACGGCGACTTCGGGTAAGCGGATGCCACCCAGCTCATTGCCATCGGCGTCGACTTGTGGGACGAAGATGGGGAAAGGTTTGCCGAGCTTGGGCGGTTCGAAAGCGACGACGCCTTTGGTGTAAAAGTCGGGTCCATAGTCCGCCCGCCAGGCACGCTGCGGGCGGGCGGGCACGGAGACGCCGTTGAGTTTGGGAAAGCGGAGCGAGGAAAGCGGGGTGAGCTCACCCCGGGCGAGGAGCGGGTAGCGGGAGGACGGAGGCTCTTTATTTTCTTTGAGCCAAGCCTGCATGGCCACGAGCAAGGCGCGCATGAGGAAGCGGTAGTTGTTGGGGTTGGGCAGGTGACGAGCGGCGCCGCGGCGCGGGGGGAAGGAACCGGGACCGTGCTGGCTGCCAGCGAAGAAGTAGATGCGAGTGGTGGGCGGCAGGGGCGCATCGGCGGCGCCATCGCAGGCGACATGAGTGAGCGCCGCAGCGCGGCCCCAATATTCATAGGAGCTGTTGGTGTAGAAGAGCTTGGGGACGACCCCGGCTTTGGTGGCGGCGTTCAGGATTCCACCGCGCAGGCCGGTTTCCGGATCGGTTTGGTCCAGATCGGTGAAGGGGAAAATATCTGTGGGGTAGAGGACGTTAAAGAAAGGATGGCCGTCGCGGGAGGGCTGAGCGAAGCGGTGGTTGAAACTTCCCCGCCCTGCGCCGGCGACGTGCGCCCAGACGCCGTCGAAGACCTTGCGGCCTTTTTCATCCGCATTGAAGCCGTAGTACAGGAAAGCACGGAGGAAGCGGCCGCTCTGGGAAACGCCGAAGCCGAGCGCTTGTTTGATGTGGCGGCGTTGGTCGGCGAGCAGCGTTTCGACGCCGCCGTACTTCAAGAAGGAGATTAGATCGCGCACGGCGGCGGGACCGAGTCCCACCAAGGTGGGATCGGTGGAGCGGTAAACGACGTCGTAGATCTTGCCGGGCTGGAAGCCGCCGTCCAGAGCGACGCGGCCGCCTTCCACAAAGCGCCAGCGATGGCGAGGGACCGGCTGCGGCTTTTCGTCGACGCGTTCGCGCACGGTTAGCGTGGCGGCGGCTTCGTCGACTACAGCGTACGGGATGTGATTGCGGTCGGCCAGGGGGGCGGTTGGTTCAGGCTTGTCGAGAATGATATTGGAGCGGACCCAGCCGGTGACGCCGGTGGCGGCCGGCGCATACAGGCGCAAACGTGCAGGCTCTCTGGGCACGTCGAATTGCCAGCCCAGCCACACCAGCGTAAAGCCCTGCCGGAGGAGAAAATTGTCGCCGAACTGTTGCGGCGTACGGGGATCGGCGCTGGCGGAAGCGCCCTGAAACATTCCCAGCATGCCCTTGCCTCCGCGGTTGGAGACCTCGAACAACACCGTGCCGTTGCCCCGAGCCGGATCGCGGGGTTTAAGGACGTACAAATCGGCGGAGAACTCGACCAAGCCCTCGGGGTTGCGGGGCGCCAAGCCGATGTCGCAGATGATGCGATTGGCGGGCAGTTTGGGATCGACGGCGAAATGGGCTTTGGCGATGATTCGCTCATAGGGACCGGCGTCGCCCATAGGCGCGCCGTCGAGCACATCGGAACGCTCTTCCACTCGAATGGCGGTGACGCCGCAAATGGCCGGCCAAGCCAGCATCAGAAACAGGAAGCATCTCGACATGGAACCGATTATAGAGCGTTACCGGGGCCCCTTCCGGCCGGTGTGGGAACTGGATATACTATGCGCGGGAATGTTGTGCGGTTCTTTGCGACATTTTCAAGCTTTGGGGAGGCGTGCTATGCGTAGGATGCTTTTGGCGCTGGCTGCGTGCAGCGCCCTTTGGGCTCAAAATCCTTATGGCCGGATCACCGGACGGATCACGGACGCCGCGGGTGCGCTAGTGCCCGGCGCTTCGGTCCGCGCCGTGCAGAGCGGAACGAACCTGACCGTGGCCACCACCAGCAACCAAGAAGGGAATTTCGAACTCACCAATTTGCCGCCGGGAATGTATCAACTTTCGGTGGAGCTTGCCGGATTCAAGCGCTATGAGCGCGGACCGATCGAGGTGCGGGTGGGCGATGTGCTGACCATAGATGTTTCGATGGAAGTCGGCGCGGTTACCGAAAACATTACCGTCACGGCGGAAGCGCCGCTGTTAGAGGCCGCCAGCGCCGGGATGGGGCAGTTGATTGACAACCGGAGAATCATCGATCTGCCGCTGCCGGGCGCCAGCGTGGTGTACCTGACGCAGCTCACCCCGGGGGTGATCAGCACGAACCCGCCCACGCACGGCTGGTTGCCGCAAGCGGTCGACGCGGTCTCCAACATAGCCGTGGCGGGAACGCGGACACGATCCAGTGAATTTGCGCTCGACGGGGCGCCGAACATGCAAGGCGGCGGGCAGATTTCCTTTTCGCCGCCTCCGGAGATGGTACAGGAGTTCCGCGTGCAGACGGCGGCGGTGGATGCGAGCGTAGGCCGCTTCACGGGCGCGCACATCAACATGGTTCTCAAGTCCGGCTCGAACGACTTTCGGGGGAACCTGGTCTTTTCCCACCTGAGCCGCCCATTGATGACCAAGGATTTCTTCACCAACCGCAGCATCTACGATCTCTCTTCCGGTCCGGTGACCAAGGAGAAACTGGATCAGTTTTGGCCGCCGGTGCTCACCAACCGGTACCGTGCGACGGTAAGCGGACCGTTGCTGGCGCCAAAACTGTACAACGGACGGAACCGGACCTTCTGGACATATGGCTTCGACCTACTGGACCGCGTGCGCCCTGAGCAAGCATTCTACACAGTGCCAAGCGCGGCGCAAAAGTCCGGAGACTTTTCGCAGTTGCTTGCCCTGGGCTCGCAGTATCAGATCTATGATCCGGCGACGATCGCGCCGGCTGCGGCGGGACGGTTCAGCCGGCAACCGCTTCCCGGCAACCGCATCCCCGCCAGCCGGATTGACCCTATAGCGCAAAAGCTCATGTCCTACTACCCTGCCCCGAACGTGGCCGGCACCGTGGACGGACGCAACAATTATTCGGACCCCAAGCCCCGGCGGATCGATTTCCACAGTCACACGTTCCGCGGGGACCATATTGTCAGCGACCGGCAGCGCCTGTATGTGACGCTGACGCGTTCGGCGCTCGATTCCCGCTGGAATAAGGCGTTTCACAACGATGCTCTGGGTGACCGGCGGGACCGGCTGCACCGTGGCTATACGTTTGACGACGTGCTGACGCTGCGGCCGGACTTAGTGTTGAACTTCCGTTATGGGATCACGCGATTTATCCAACACGACCGCCCCCAGGCTCTGCCGTTCGCTTTGTCTGCGCTGGGATTTCCGGCCTCGCTGCTCAATTTGCTCGACTCCACGCTGACTTCTTTTCCGGCGATTATCCCCGACGGCTACGCGAGCCTGGGCGGGGACAGCGGGTCCAAGAATGCGAGCACGCAGCACGCGGCGGCGGCGACGCTTTCGAAGGTGCGCGGCACTCATACGGTGCGGATGGGGGGCGAATTCCGGATGGTGAAGGAAGGCAACTACAATTTCGGTCAGGTTTCGCCCCGCATCGAGTTTGGAACTCTTTGGACGCGAGGTCCGCTGGACAACTCGCCTGCGGCGCCGATCGGCCAGGGCATGGCGGCGTTGCTGTTCGGGCTGCCGACGGGGGGCTACATCGACCGCAACCCATCTTATGCGGAGCAGTCGAATTACCTCGGTTTGTTCGTGCACGACGACTGGAAGATCACCCGCCGCCTGACGCTTAATTTAGGTTTGCGCTGGGAGTTGGAGACGCCTATCACGGAGCGTTACGATCGCACGAACCGGGGATTCGATTTCACGGCTGTGAATCCGGTGGATGGACCGGCGCGGGCCAATTACGCGCGAAGCCCGATTGCGGAAGTGC